>Ga0272448_1000112_pt1 | contig 114455 bp, 97 predicted proteins | sample YNPCB0191_FD_202220 | JGI IMG/M metagenome (GOLD analysis project Ga0272448, IMG submission 202220) | Hot spring sediment microbial communities from Yellowstone National Park, WY, United States - YNP-CB-019-1 | ecosystem: Environmental > Aquatic > Thermal springs > Hot (42-90C) > Sediment... | reverse complement strand
GGCGTTTTGCTTGGCGTTTCAGGGGGGAAAATCTGGGACTTTGCGGGACGGATTGGGACAATCGGCGAGGCCTTCTCCGTCGGACGCGGAGACGCGAAAAGGCGCGGAAATAGAGGGGAAAATCAATGTTCCCGCGGTTTATCAAGGTGGCGCGCCAGGGAGGATTCGAACCCCCGACCGTCGGATTAGAAATCCGATGCTCTGTCCTGCTGAGCTACTGGCGCGCGCCGGATGCGATGCGACGAGGCTCGCTCTCCGCCACCTCCGGGTCGGACTGAGTCTATCAATAACCGTGGCGGCGCTGGAATGCAACCCGAACTGCCCACGCCACCGCTGGTGATGCCCTCGGTGCCGGCCGTATCTGCCCGATTCATGCCGAGGGAAAGAACTCGTTGTAGATGGCGCGAACGGCGTCATGGGCGTCCTCGCTCTTGACGCCGATGATGAGGGTGAGTTCGGAAGGCCCCTGGATGACCATCTCTATGTTTATGCCGGCCCGGGCGAGGGCGCCAGCGACGCGAGCAAGGATGCCCACGGTGCGCCTCATTCCAATGCCGACAACGCTGATGAGCGAGATGCCGTACTCGACCGAGACGGTGTCGGCGCCGAGTTCACTGTGAACGCGCTCCTTGATGCGCTCGACGGTGTGCTCGGTGAGTTGGCTCTGGCGGAGGACTACGGTGAGGTTGTCAACCCCGGTCGGCGCGTGATCGAAGACCAGGTTCTCTTCCTCGATGATCTGGAAGAGGCGCCGTCCGAACCCCTTCTCGCGGTTCATGAGATATTTCCCGACGTAGATGCCGCAGAAGTCGTTGTCGCACGCGATCCCGACGATGCTGCCGTGTGCCGGTTCGCGGGCGACGACGACCCAGGTGCCGGGATGGGACGGGTTGTTGGTGTTCCTGACGTTGATGGGGATGCCTGCCTGAAGGACGGGCATGACGGCCTCGTCGTGGAAGACCGAGAAGCCGCCGTACGAGAGTTCGCGGAGTTCCTGATAGGTGAGTTCGGGTATGAGGACGGGGTTCTTCACTATGCGGGGGTCGGCGGCGCTTATGCCGTCAACGTCGGTGAAGTTCTCGTACACGTCGGCGCCAACGGCCGCGGCGAGTATGGCGCCGGTGAGGTCGGAGCCGCCGCGGCTGAAGGTGACGAGGTGTCCGTCGGGAGAGACGCCGAAGAAGCCGGGGAATATGACGCGCCTCTTGCGCCTGCGCAGCGCGGCGAGGTTCGAGTAAGAGACGTCGAGGACGCGCGCCTGGCCATATTCCTCGGTGACGATGAGCCCTGCCTCGCGGGGCCCGACGTAATCGCACGCGAGGCCGGCGCTGTTGAAGTATTCGGCGACGAGCCTGGCGCAGTAGTCCTCGCCGGCGGCCTTCACGGCGTCTTCGAAGCGCTGCGGGTTGCTGCGGTCTACGGAGAGCCGTGCCTCGAGGTCCGCTCTGAAGGTGTCGGGGAGGGTGGGGGGGAGGCCGAGGTCGCTCGCTATCTCGGCATACCTGGAGATGATGCTTTCGACTTCCTCTTCGGCCTCGCGTCCATCGAGGATCCTGCGCGCGCAGCGGATGAGGAGGTCGGTGATCTTGGTGTCCTTGGGGTGTCGCTTGCCTGGTGCGGAGACGACGATGATCCGCCTGTCGGGATCGTCGCGGACGATCGCCTCGACCTTGCGTATCTGCGTCGCGTTCGCGACGGACGACCCGCCAAATTTCGCGACCTTCACCGGGTTGTGTGCCCTCAAGATCAGAGCCGGGTCGTGGATGGCCCGGGGCAGTTGATGAAGTGTACGCGATTCGATGCGCGGCTTCAAGCGATCCGCCGTCGGAGGGGGTGTCCCCCCGACGGCGGATGCGTCGTGTCGCCTGTTGGGCTCAGTTGCACTCGGCCACGAGGGGCCCGGCCAGTTCGCGGAGGAAGAAGAGCCTGCCGGGCATCGTGCTCATCCATGTGGAGGGTATCCACGGGGATGGCTCGTGATGGAGCGAGACCCAGAGGGAGAGTCCCTGCCACATCATGCCGCGCCCGAGGCTGCCGTCGGCCCCGCCGATGCAGTAATCGGATTGGAGGAAGAGGCCGGGGCCGATGGTGTTGGCGAAGCAGGGCACCAGCGTGGTGCGGCTCTTGAAGGAGGTGATGGCGTTCTGCTCGATGGTGAGGGGATGCAGCCTGGCGCCGAGCCTGTGGGTCTGTTTCTTCCACTGGTCGAGGGTGCGGAACTCCGCAGCGAAGTGCGGCTCCCAGAAGGCGATGTGCATGACGCGCCCTATGCCATAGACGGTGACGAGGCGCGCGCCGCGCTTCCTGAGGTCCGCTATCTTCGCGGGGTAGTCGGGAAGCATGGTCCTGACGGCGAAGTGGCGATGTTCACGGGGCACGGTATAGCGGCCCAGGGGGTTGTAGAAGGCCTGTTCCATGGCGTGCTGGAAGGCGCCCGGGTTGTCCGGAGGCAGGGTGTTGCCATTGCGGTCGCTCCACTCGTCCATGTTGAAGCCATAGACATGGTCGCATTTGACTTTCCATTCCTTGAGGAAGTAGACGGCCCAGCGATACATGCCCATGGGGCCGACGGGGAGGATGAATACGATCTCGCGTTTGCGGTCGCGGGCCTTCTTTATTTCGGTGGCTATCTCGTGGCCCATGAGCATGTCGAAGTCGGCGAGGGAGTCGCACATCACGGGTCTGTATCTGGGGTTCCACCATTTCTCTCGCGCGGTTATCTGCGACGGTCTGCGCGAGCAGATGCGGTCGAACTTCGCCAGGTCCCAGCCGGCGGGAAAGAAGTTCTCGAGCAGCGATCCCTTCAGAGTGCTGATGAGGTCAATGCGCATGTCTCTGCCTCCTCTCCGGAATTGTCTGCCGTCCAACGCCGGTCGGACGAATCCGCTGATAGCATACAGTCGCACGGACGGGCGCGCAAGCGCCTGCGGGCACGCATCGGGGTCTCAGAGGACGGGCGGCTCGGAGGATATCGAGCGCTCTTCCCGCGTCATCTCGAAGACCGCTGAGAGGAGGGCGATGTCGTCATCGGTCTGTTCCACGTTCCGTCGCGCGAACATGCGCTTCTGGGTCTGGATCGCCGTCTCGAGGGGACATTCGGTGACCTGGCCGAACGAGCGTGCGTAGTTGCAGAAACTGGGCACGTTCTGGCCGACGTACCCGTAGATCATGGAGGCGACGCCGATGAGTTTGCCGGCGAATATGCTCGTGTTGATCGCCGCCTTGGCGAAGTCGCCGATGACGCATCCCATGAACTGGAGGCCGGTGTCTATCCGCTCGCCCGCGCATTCCATCCGGACGATGCCATACGTATTCTTGAGGTCGCTGGTGCTGGTGCCCGCGCCCAGGTTGACCCACGACCCGACGTACGAGTGACCGAGGAAGCCATGGTGCTGTTTGTTCGTGTAGTCCTCGATGATGCTCGCCTCGACCTCTCCGCCGATCTTGCACGTGTTGCCTATCGAGGTGAATTCCTTGACGGATGAACGCTCGATGACGCGGGAGTTCGGTCCCACGTAGAGCGGGCCGCGGAGATAGCAGAAGTCCATGACGAGGACATCGTTGTCGAGCACGATGGGGCCGTCGTCGGCGTGGAGGACGGCGGTGTCGGCGATGCGCACCCCCCGTCCGACGAAGACGCGGGGGCGGATCTCGGTGAACTGGCCGTCGCGTATCTTGCGATCGAGGTTCGCGGGGAAGAGGTCCCTGATCGCGCCGACCACGTGAAAGGGGTAGTCGAAAGTGCGCAGCCCCTCCGACTCCTCCAGGGGCAGGTTGGACTCGAGGAGGAAACGGGGAATCCCTGCCGGGGCGGCAGGGGAGGGGGGTGAGATGCGCTCCGGGACGAGCGCGGCGGCGATGCGCTGGCCGGACGTGCTGAGGAATGGTTTCCCGCGCGCGAGAAGGGAGCGGAGACTTTCGACGTACCTGACGTCGGGTGCCAGCGATGCGTTGATATACAGCGTGGGCCCGCCGGCGTGTTCTCCCTGCGGAAATCGCCTGGCCACTATCTTCTCGAGGTGTGGTCTCACGACGTATCTCACCCGTGGCGAGACCATCCGCACAATGTCGTAGAGGGTGTAAACGCAGCACGTGATCCCGAACGCGGGTCGCGTGAGGGTTATCGGATTCGTCCGGTCGAGATGATGGTCCTCGAAGACGAGGATGTTGCCGGGCGTTGTCATTCCACGGTCACGCTCTTGGCGAGGTTTCTGGGCCGGTCAACGTCGCATCCGCGCATGACGGCGATGTAGTAGGCGAGGAGTTGGAGCGGTATGACGGCGAGTATGGGGACGAGCGGGTCCAGGGTGGGGGGGATGAAGAGGGTGTGTTCCGCGAGGCGCGGGATCTCCTCGTCTCCCTCCCGGGCGACGGCAAGTATGCGGCCACCGCGCGCGAGGATCTCCTGGACGTTGCCCTTCATCTTGTCGAGCACGCCCTGCTGGGCAGCGAGGACCACGGTCGGCATGTCCGGATCAACGAGGGCGATCGGACCGTGCTTCAGTTCTGCCGCCGGGATCCCCTCGGCATGGATGTACGATATCTCCTTGAGTTTGAGCGCCCCCTCGAGTGCGACGGGATATTCGTACAATCGTCCGACGTAGAGCGCGTTGGTCGAGTCCTTGTATTTGCGCGCCACCTCCTCGACCAGCGGTGCGCAGTCGAGGACCTGCCTCACCTGGTCCGGTAGCCGTTCCATTGCGTCGAGGAACTGGATCGCGTCGCGCAGTGACATTCCTCTCATGCGCCCGAGGTGGATCGCGAGGAGGGCGAGGACCACGAGTTGGCTCGTGAAGGCCTTGGTCGAGGCGACGCCGATCTCCGGTCCGGCGTGGATGTAGACACCCTGTCCGCACTCGCGGGCAATGCTGGATCCGACGACGTTGCATATGCCGATGGCGTCGGCGCCGCGCAGGATGGCCTCGCGCACGCCAGCCAGCGTGTCGGCGGTCTCGCCCGACTGGCTGATGGCGATGACGAGCGTGTTGCGCTCGATGACCGGGTTGGCATACCTGAACTCGGCGGCGTAACTGACCTGCGTTGGCATTCGCGCCAGGTTCTCGAGGAGGTATTTGCCGACGAGTCCCGCGTGCCATGAGGTGCCGCAGGCGAGGATGTGGCAGCGCTGCGTGCGCCGGAGCAACTTGTCGTCTATCCCGCCGAGTTTTGCCGTGCCCTCCGAGCGAACGATACGGCCGCGGAAGGCGTTTCGAACCGTCTCGGGCTGCTCGAATATCTCCTTTAGCATGAAGTGGGGGTAGCCACCACGCTCGATGGCCGGCAGGTCGAAGGCGATCTCCTGGACCTCCTTCGTGACCGGCGCCGCGTCGAGGTCGTGGGCCTCGAACGAATCTGTCCTGAGAGCAGCCCACTCGCCATCGTCCAGATAAATCACGCGGCGCGTGTGGCCGACGAGCGCGGCCGGGTCGCTGGCGCACATCATCTCGTGGCGGCCGAGCCCGATGACCATCGGGCTGCCCTTGCGGGCGACAAGGATGAGGCCCGGCTCCTTCGCGCAGACCGCCGCGATGCCGTAGGCGCCCTCGAGAAGCCTTATTGCGTGCAGGAACGCGCTGGGGAACGAAAGACCCGCGGCGAGGAAACGGTGGACGAGGTGCGGTATGACCTCCGTATCCGTCTCGCTGGAGAAGCGATATCCCTCTGACTCCAGCGTTCTCTTCAGCGTGTGGTAATTCTCGATTATCCCGTTGTGGACGACAGCCACCTGGCCGTCGGAGGAGAGGTGTGGGTGGGCGTTCTCGACGGTGGGGGGGCCGTGCGTGGCCCAGCGCGTGTGTGCGATCCCGCCCCACCATCCGCCGGAGAGAAACCCGTCCTGCTGGACCGACTTCTCCGCGATGCGACCCACCTCACGTTGCACGCGAAGGCCATCGGCCCCTGCGAGCGCTATTCCCCAGGAGTCATAACCGCGGTACTCGAGTCGCCTGAGCGCCTCGACGAGTATCCCTGCATTCGCGCGGGGGCCGACGTAGCCGAATATGCCACACATCAGCGGATAGCGATCTCACCGGGCCCTGGAAGCGCAGGCTCCGGACGGGGCCACCGGCACTGCGCCCGTCACTTGAGCTCCACCGACCAGTAGGCGTTCGAGAGGAAGGCCTTCCACGACTTGTATTTCCTGGACCTGAGTTTGAGGTGTATGACTGGGCTCCGCTTCGGGACCGTTGGCGGCCGGATCAGGCGCAGGCCGGCCTCCTCGGGCGTGCGACCGCCCTTGCGCTTGTTGCACGCCACGCACGCGCACACGACGTTCGTCCAGGTCGTCGCTCCGCCCATCGAGCGCGGGACGACGTGGTCCAGGCTCAGTTCGCTCGAGGGAAACTTCTGTCCGCAATACTGGCAGCGGTTCTCGTCGCGCGCAAAGATGTTCCTGCGGTTGAACTTCACCTGTGCCTTCGGCATCTTCCCGTAGCCGACGAGCCTTATCACCCTCGGCACGCGTATCTGGAACGACACCGTCCGCACCCAATCGTCGTCGTCCTCGTCGAACAGTTCCCGATACGCCGAGATCTCGCGCCAGTCCTCGAAGTCGAATGCGTCGAACCGGTCGTCAACGACGTGTACCACCTCGGCCGCGCGCTTGCAAAGAAGGGAAAAAGCCCTCCTCACCGACACCACGTGAACCGCCATGAAGAAGCGGTTCAGTACCAGGACGCTCGAGTCGAGCACACCAGCGCCCGCTTCCATCTTTCCAACCCCAGAACTCAACCTACATGGTGGTCTCATTATATTGCCAATTCAACGCGCGAGCAAGCGGGAAACCGCGCCTGTGCACCCTTGACCACGGGGGCCCCGAAGGCGGCTGCGGAAGCGCCCATCCGGCAGTCCCAAAGCCCCGAGAGCCCCCGAATCATCGAGTGGCGGCTCGCGGTGGTCGCCCCGAAGCAGTTCGAAGGCCAGGCGCGCCCGCGGCTCGCCCACGCACATGCCCCGGTCCGCCGCCATATCATCACAAGACGGCCGCCACGCGGGGCGGGGTCCTTGTGGCCCGTAGCGCTCCATGAACGAGGATATGAGCAACGTCCGATAATATATCTTATGTTACGTAACCGGCGCAGGCACGACAGCGGTGGCGCGACATGCCTCACGTAGCGTATAATGCGCGCTGGTAATGCACTCCTGTCATGAGGCGTGTTGCTCTGTTTTTTTTGGATGGATGCCGGAGGTTCCGAAATGGCGAGTCCGAGGAACCAGGCTGATCTCGATGTGATACGCGATGCGGTCCGGCAGATACTGGTCGCTGTTGGCGACGACCCGGAGCGCGAGGGTCTGCGCGGCACGCCGGCGCGGGTGGCCAGGATGTACGTGGAACTGTTCGCCGGGCTGTACGAGGATCCGGCAAGGCACCTTGCTGTGACGTTCACGGAAAAGTACGACGAGATGGTCATCCTGCGCGATATACCGTTCTACTCGATGTGCGAGCATCATCTGCTGCCGTTCATCGGGCAGGCGCACGTCGCGTATCTTCCTGATGGGAAGGTGATCGGCGTCAGCAAGCTGGCGAGGGTCGTGGAGGCGTTTGCGCGTCGGCCGCAGTTGCAGGAAAGGCTGACGTGCCAGATCGCGGACCTCCTGATGGAGAAATTGGACGCGAAAGGCGTGGCGGTGGTAGTCGAGGCGACTCACACCTGCATGACGTTGCGCGGCGTGAGGAAGCCCGGGGCGATCATGGTAACATCGGCGATGCGCGGTCTTTTCAAAACGAACCCCGCCACGCGCAACGAGGCGATAAAGCTTCTCAGCGGCAAGAAGATGTTCTAGTCGGCACGGCGAAGGCCGTAGTCGTGCAATGCCGCGATCAGCCTCTCGCGGTTGGCGGGGCGCATCGGCGAGAGCGGCAGGCGCATCTCGTCGCGGCACAGCCCCAGATATCCCATCGCAGTCTTCACCGGTATCGGGTTCGACTCGAGGAACATGGCCTTCATGAGCGGATACATCCTGAGGTGAAGGTCGCGGGCGCGCTGGAAGTCGCCGCGGAGCGCTGCGCCCACCATGTCGGCGACGTCCCGCGGGATGATGTTCGCGAGGACCGATATCACGCCGCGTCCGCCAACGGCCATCATTGGCAGCGTCAGGGCATCGTCGCCGGAGAGGATGTCCAGGCGCGTCCTCAGGCGGAGCAGGCTGACGTTGTCGAGGGAGCCGTCGGCGGCCTTGATGGCGACGACCTCATGCACCTTCTCGGCCAGTTGGACGATGGTTTCGAGTTCTATGGCGCGACCGGTCCGGCCGGGGATGTTGTAGAGGACCATGGGCAATCTCGATGCTTCGGCGACCGCCTTGAAATGGAGGAACATACCGTCCGGCTCCGGCCGGTTGTAATACGGGCTGACCTGCAAAGTGGCGTCGGCGCCGGCCTTCGCAGCAGCGGTTGTCAGTTCTATGGCCTCGGCGGTGCTGTTGGCACCGGTGCCGGCGATCACGGGCAGACGTCCGCGCGCCTTCTCCACCACGAACCTCACTACCGACTTGTGCTCCTCGTACGTGATCGTGCACGATTCTCCGGTGGTGCCGCACGGCACGAGGCCTGCAGTGCCGCTGGCCACGTGCATCTCGATGAGTCTTTCGAGGCTCTCGTAATCCACGGCACCATTTCTGAACGGCGTGACGAGTGCAACGTAAGATCCTTCGAACATGAGCCGATCCTCGCGCGAGAAAATTGACCGTTCACCTGGCGTAACGAGCGATGAGTTCACACATCTCCCGGACCGCCCTTTCCATGCCCACGAGGACTGCACGGGAGACTATGCTGTGTCCGATGTGGAGTTCGACCGGGTGGATCGTCTCCAGGAGGCCCCGTATGTTGACGTAGTTGAGGCCGTGGCCGGCGTTCAATTGCAGGCCGAGTTTGTCGGCGACCTCGGCTGCGCGGGACAGCGTCTTCAGTTCTCGCGCGGCCGCTCGTTCGGTTCGCGCGTTAGCGTAGGCGCCGGTGTGTAGTTCGACCACGCCCCCGCCAAGGTCCTTCGCGGCCTGCAACTGATCGGGGTCCGGGTCCACGAAGAAACTGATCTCGATTCCGCGCCTGCGCAGCCGCCCTACCGCATCGGCGAGCCGCTTTCCGCCGGCGATCACGTTCAGCCCCCCTTCCGTGGTCACTTCCTCGCGACGCTCCGGCACGAGCGTGACCATGTCGGGCCTCACTCTGCACGCGATCGCGAGGATGTCCGGCGCTATGCCCATCTCCATGTTCAACTTGCTGCACACGGTCTGTCGGAGCAGGTACAGGTCTCTGTCTTGCAGGTGTCGCCTGTCCTCACGCAGGTGACACGTGATGATCTCCGCTCCGCCCAGGGTCGCCAGTGCCGCGGCGATCACGGGGTCCGGCTCGTAGGTGCGTCGTGCCTGGCGCACCGTGGCCACGTGGTCAACGTTCACTCCCAACTTCGGTAGGGACATCTGTTGCACCTCCCTCGGTCCGCTATCACGGCCGCCTCTTCACTCGCACGTCTATGGTTGACTTGGATATCTCGACGTTCAACGTGCTTTCGCCGGCCACCTCAACTAGGTCCGCGTATATCGGCATCGGCTGCGCAAGTTCCCTCGGCTGTTGAGCCTGGGTGAGGCGCACGTAAAGGACTATGTTTTGCTGGTCCACTTTAGCGAGCACGCTTCCGGGGCCGCGGACCACGACATCGCGGACCGGCTCCTCGAGGAACTCGACGTCGTAAGGATACCCGGTAGGGGCGATGAAGTTCACCGGCACGCGTTCGAATCGCTTCTCGGCTGGCTTGCGTTCCAGCATTATGACGTAATGGACCTTGTCGGCGCTACGGACGGGGTATTCGACCCCCTTCACCACGACCTTCTGGCTGAGGGCTATGCTTCCCTCGTATTCCCATCCAGGCAACTCGAGGCGCAGGGGCCGGCTGATGTCCACCGTCTCCGTCGCTATCTCCGTCGCCTCGGCCAGGACGTCCTTCCGTCCGCGCACGCGGACCTTTCCCGGCGTGACAGATGGCTCGCCAGCGAGTTGGAAGTCATCCGGCGGAGGCGTGTGGACGAGCGTGACCGGCAGTTCAACCATTGTTTCGCGGACCACCTCGGCCTGGATGGAGGGCGGGTTGAACTCCACCTTGCGAATCCCGTAGTCGCGGGGCGTGACCAGATGGCGGGGCCACTTGAAAGAGACGATGAGGACCTGGTGATCCGGCCCAGCCTCCGAAGGTCTGAGGGGGGATTCCACGTAGATCTGCCCCGAGCGGTATGCCTGCTCCACCTCCCGTTCGAACCTCTGCGAGAAGTCCAGCGTCACCTCGACCATGGCCGTGTTTCCGCCGACGACGGCCCAGCCCGGGGGTGGGATGAGTTGCAGCGGGACGGCGTAGGTCTTGCCGCGCACGACGCTGAAGTTGTAAGCATAGAACCAGACGGCCAGCGCGATCGCAAGCGCCATCGCCTTGGTCGTCAGGTTCTCGGTGAACACCGCCCTGAACTGCGCCCTGATGTTCTTGAACGCGCTCCCCATGGTCCTCACTAACTCGACTTCGCCGACGCGTGCGACGGCTCGAGGAATGCCTCCTCGAGAATCCCCTTCAGTTCGTCGCGCGAGATTCCCATGCGCAGGTGGCCACGGTGAGCTACCGACACCTCCTGCGTCTCCTCCGACACCACTATCGCGATGGCGTCCGACTCCTCGGTCACGCCTATCGCTGCCCTGTGTCGCGTGCCCAGCGTCTGGGCGAGGCCCGGCTGATCGGTGAGCGGAAGAAAGCATCCCGCCGCGACGACCCTGTTGCCGCTTATTATCGTCGCTCCATCGTGCAGCGGCGACCCGGGCCAGAAGATCGTCACGAGCAACTCCGTGGTCACGCTGGCGTCCAGGCGCGTGCCGGACTCCACCACTGCCCCCAGGCCGACCTCCCGCTCTATCACTATAAGCGCCCCTATCTTCCGGTTGGCCAGCCGGTACACCGCATCGAGCACCTCCGGTACCACGGGCCTCCCTGTCCGGAACAGGTTCGTCAGCAGCGGCATCTCGCCGAGCCTCAGGAGTATCCTGCGTATCTCCGGCTGGAACACGACCACGATCGGAAGTATCAGAACCAGCACCGCCTCCGGTTCCATGAGGAACTCGATCCTGTAGAGACGGAGTTTCTCCACGAAGAACAGGACCACGAGGAGCGCCATGATGAGGAAGAAGACCAGGCCCCGCAGGACGCCAGCGCCGCGCGTCCCCTGGAGGAGGTGGAGTATGAAGTAGAAGACCAGGAACAGGAGCGCCACCTCGATCAGGGCGGGTCCGACCAGCGTTCTCCAGCCAGGCCACTCCAGGACGGGACTCAAGTCCATGCCCTCCCCTGGATCGCGGCGATCACCTTGGCCACGTGCACCGCGGCGCGCACGTCGTGGACGCGCACCATCTCCACGCCGCGTTCCAGCGCCACAGCGACCGTCGCCGCCATGCCGAACACCCGATCCCGCGGCCCGACCGAGAGTATCTCTCCCAGCATGCTCTTTCGCGATGTGCCGACCAGTATCGGCGCCCCGAGCGAAGCGAGTTCGTCGAGGCGCCGGAGGAGTTCGAGGTTGTGCTCCAGGGTCTTTCCGAACCCGAAGCCGGGGTCCACGACGATCTGCTCGCGCCGGACCCCCTGACTGACTGCGGCCTCGATGCGCTCGTGCAGGAAAGAGACGACCTCGCGCACGACGTCCTCGTACGTCGGGTCAATCTGCATCGTGCGCGGCGTGCCCTTCATGTGCATGAGGACGACCGGAGCGCCGCGTTCCGCGGCCAGCGGGGCCATCATGGGGTCATCGCGCAGCGCGGTGACATCGTTTATGATCTGGGCGCCGGCATCTAGCGCGCGGCGCGCGACGGCTGCGCGGCTCGTGTCAATGCTTATCGGTGTCTCAAGCCGCCTGGCGATGGCCTCGATGACCGGCACGACGCGCCGCACCTGTTCCTCTTCCGGCACAGGCTCGGCCCCGGGCCGTGTGGATTCGCCTCCGACATCAATGATATCTGCCCCCTCTCCGGCCATCTCCTCCGCCCGGGCCACGGCGGCGTCGCGCTCATAGTACAGGCCGCCGTCGGAGAACGAATCGGGCGTGACGTTGAGTATGCCCATGACCAGAGCGCGCCTGCTCCCCCCCACCTGGAGCGAATCGCCGCGGGGAAGGTGCAGCACCCAGGAGCGGCGGAGCGCGCCGGAGGTGCGCGGCCCCGCCCGGATCCCCGTCTCACCGGCCACCATCGCCGCGTTCACGCGTCCCTCGTCTCACTCGCCGCAGTCGGGCCGGTGGACGGTTCCGGCCTCGGCGGCGGATTCTCGCGGTTCGCCCTTGCGGGCTCGCGTCCCGCCAGGATGTCGTCAATGTCCTCGGCGTAGAGCATCTCGTACTTGAGCAGGTTCAGCGCGATGGTCTCCAGGTCCTTCCGGTGCTCCTCGAGGACCTTTCTGACCCGCTGGTAGGCGTCGCCCACGATGCGCGTGACCTCCTCGTCTATCTTGATCGCCGTGGATTCGGAGAAGGGCCGCGGCCTCAGCGGTGTGATGCCGAGGAACTGCGGCTCATCCGCCTCGTGATAACTCACCGGTCCCAGCCGTTCGCTCATCCCCCACCGGCAGACCATCGCCCGCGCGAGGTCCGTGACGCGGTCGAGGTCGTTCTGCGCCCCTGCGGTGATATCGCCCACGCAGAGTTCCTCCGCGACTCGTCCACCCAGCATCACCGCCATCTCGGTCTCCAGTTTCTTCCGCGGGAGGTGATAGCGGTCCTGCTCGGGGAGGGACATCGTCATGCCGAGCGCAAGCCCCTGCGGGATGATGGAGACCTTGTGGAGCGGTTCGGCGCCGGGCAGAAGTTTCGCTGCCAGAGCGTGGCCGCTCTCGTGGAAGGCGGTTATGCGCCGGTCCTCCTCGGTCATCTTGAGCGAGCGACGCTGGCGGCCCCATCTGACCTTGTCACGGGCCTCCTCTAGGTCGGCCATCTCTATAGCGTTCTTGGACCGGCGGGTCGCGATCAGGGCGGCCTCGTTCATGAGCGCCTCCAGGTCCGCGCCGGAGAACGTGGGCGTGCCGCGCGCGAGTTGGCGAAGGTCAACGTCGGATGCCAGTTTGTACTTGCGCGCGTGGACCCTGAGTATGGCCTCGCGACCGCGCATGTCGGGCAGGTTCACGACTATCTGTCGGTCGAAGCGGCCCGGCCGGAGGAGCGCGGGATCGAGGACATCCGGCCGGTTGGTGGCCGAGATGACGATGACGTTGTCGTTGGTGTCGAAGCCATCCATTTCGACGAGTATGGCGTTGAGCGTCTGTGCGCTCTCGGCGCTCGCGCCGTGGATGTCTATGGCGCGCCGGCGACCCACGGCGTCAACCTCGTCGAGGAAGATGATGCAGGGCGCGTTCTCCTTCGCCTGTCGGAAGAGGTCGCGCACGCGCGACGCGCCCACGCCGACGAACATCTCGATGAAGTCCGATCCGGAGATGCTGAAGAAGGGGACGTCCGCCTCCCCCGCGATGGCCTTCGCGAGGAGCGTCTTTCCGCAGCCGGGAGGCCCCACGAGAAGAATCCCCCGGGGGATCCTCCCCCCCAGGCGTCGGAACTTCGCCGGGTTCTTCAGGAACTCGACCAGTTCCTGCACCTCCTCCTTCGCCTCGTCTATGCCCGCCACGTCGTCGAACGTGACCGTCGGCTTCTCCTTCGTGTGCAGCCGGGCCCGCGCCTTCCCGAAGGAGAGCACGCTGCCCGCGCCCCCCGTTGCGCGGAACTGCCTCGCCAGGATGTACCAGAGGAAAAGGACTATCAGGAGCACCGGCAGGAAGTTGAACAGCACGAGTTGAAGGACCTCGCTACCCGGCTCCATCCGGTAGTCTATGCGCTGATCCTTGTGCGACTGATTGTATTCCCACAGTTTCGCCGAGAGGTTCTCCGTCTCCGGCTCCAGTATCTTGACGGTGAAGCCTTCCGGCTCACCCTTCTTGCGGGTGCCGCGGTAGTCGCCGGAAACGAGGTTCCTCCGTATCTCCACAGTCGCGACCTTGCCCTCTTCGATGCGCTCGTAGAGCTGACTGATGGATATCTCCTCGCGCCTGACCCGCTTCGCCTGCACCCAGAGGGCATATATGCCGAAGAGGATCACGCCGAAGATGAGCACCCAGAGGAAGAAGCCGCCCCCGGGTTGGCGCGGACCCGTGGCGGGTCGCCCTGGCCGCTCCGGACCCCGGCTCGGCAGTTCCCCGGAACCATTCTCGTCCGACATCGCGAACTCCCTGTGTGAACGGCCTTCGATAATAGCCAGAGGCGTATGCCGCGGCGTCAGAACCCTTCCTGCATCGCCTCCACGATCATCTCCGCTATGTAATCCATGCTCCGTCGCGCCGCGGTTGTAAACGTCTCTCCCTGTCTGACGTAGTATTCCGTGGGCCGACGGATCCCGGTCCTCTGGGCTATGACCCGTCCGCTGCGCCTGTCGGTCCATACGAAGTCAACCGAGAGATCCACCTCCCCCACCACGAGGTTGTCGGCACCATCGCGGCGGCGAGCCCGGAGGTTCACGTCGGTGATGGTGGCGCTGAGGACGCTGTCGGCATCGGAGGTGTGGGATATCTTCAGCGGTGTCCTGCGCATGACCTCGCGCTGGATCGCCTCGGTGAGGTCGGCGACCATCGGATACGCGGGCCGTGGCGCCGGCAGGGCCGCCCCGGTGTCGAGGTTGTCGGTCTTCGTCGCCTCCCGCCAGAACGTCTCGTTAGCGGCCACCTCGATGTGCACGGAGCGCACATCGGGCGGGATGAGGAAGCCAGCCCTGTAGCCGCATCCGGCGCCCGCCGCGAGCGCGACGCACGCCGTCATCAAACACAGCGGTCGGATGCGCATCATGGCCCTTTCTGTGCGCCTTGTTCCTTCAGCCTCGCCTCCGCTTCTATCGCGGCGGACGTGTCGGGGTATCTTCGAAGGATGTCGCGATAGAGCATTTCGGCTGCCTGTCGCTTGCCGCGGCGCGCGTAGAAGCGCGCGACAGCGGCGCGTGCCGCGGCCTGCCGCTCTGTGCACTCCTTCAGCAGGCGCCTGGCCTCCGCGGCGTATGGCCCATCCGGCTGGCGCTCGAGGTAAACCGTGAGCGACCTCTCGGCGCGCGCCAGCAACTCCTCATTATCGTTCCCGGACTCGCTGCTCATCAAGTCGGCCCGGCCCGCCTTGAATATGGCCTCGTAGTAGAGTTCGCTCCGGGGGTAGTCCGCAACGAGGGAGTCATAGGCGACGCGGGCGGCCTCGAACTCGCCGGCGCTCGCGTGGAGGTCGCCCACCCGCAGGGTCGCGTCGTCGGCGAGGGGTCCCCCGGGCATGTGGTCAGCCACGCGATCGAAGACCTGCATGGCTCGCCACCGGTCGCCCCCGCTGGCGAGGCGCTCGGCCAGGGCGAACTCCCGCGCCACCGCATGCCCGAGCCAGGTCGTGGCGGGATAGTCCTGGAGAAGGTCCTCGAATGCCAGGAACGCGTCCCAGGTCCGCCCCATTCTGAAAAGTGCCTCGGCGAGAAAGAACCGCGCCACCTCGCCAGCCTGCTGGCCACGCCAGGCGCGAGCTGCGCGCCTCAGGATGGGCATGGCCGTGATGTATTGCTCATCGGCGAGACATGTCGCGGCGAAATAGGCCGGGAGACGCGACGGATCGTTCTCGGCCACGACTCGCTCCAGGAGCCACGCATATGCCTGGGCGAGTTCCAGGCGCTCCCCGGGCGTGCCGCGTGCCAGATAGGCCGAGAGGTGTGCCTGCGCGCGCTCGACGCGCGTCCTGTCGAGACCTCCGTCCCGGAGCGAGAAGAGGTCCATGAGCGCCGCGCGGAAGTGGAGTTCCGTTTCTCCGCCCGACTGCTCTTGCGCCGCGAGGATGCGTTCGTACTCTTCTCGCGCGGCGTCGTAGTGCCGCGCCGCGGCGCACGCCTCGGCGTATGCTCGCTGCGCCCGCTGGCGCTGTTCGTCCAGCGGCGCTGCGTCCTTCAACTCGGCGAGTCCCGTCATCGCGACCTCTGGTTCGGTCCGGAGGGCTGCCTGGAGAAGTTCGATCTCGCGCTGCGCCACGGCCGCGGGCGAGGGATCGTCGCATCCGGACCGCCGGAGGTTGGCGAGGAGGCCGGCTCCGTCGGCCACGCGGCCGCGCCTGGCGAGGCAGAGCGCCCTCGACATCGCGGAGCGTCGCGCCCATGGCGTGTCGGGGAAGCGGCACTCGACGGTCAGGAAGAACTCCTCCGCCGCAGCCAGGTCGCCCCTCACCATCAGCCCGCGGGCATACCGGTAGATGTCCTGGGGCGTGTCCGCCGGTGCCGTGCGCAGGTCTATCCAGCCCTCGTCCGCGTCCCAGACCCATCTGGCGTTTTCGACCGCATGCGTCTGCAGGGCGGCGATGACGAGGATGCAACACACGATCGGTCCGCTGTGAATACGCATATCTTTGCATCTCATCGAGAGCCTTCCTCCCCCGCAAGGAGGAGCCTGGCCAGACGAGAGGTTCGCAGTGGCCGTGAGAGATGATACTGTATTTGGCCGTCAAATGCACGCTGTATCTCGTGGACCTGGGCCGGTGTGACGACGATACGTCTGGTTCCGCCACGTCCGGAGGCGCAGGCTTTGAGGATGGCGATGGCTCCCCTGCTCATCGGCAATGCGTCGGGGTCGCGACCCCCGCAGTCGGCGCAAAGGACTCCCCCGCTCCGCGGGCTGAAGCGGGCGCCCTCGCCGGGATCCCCACCGCATCCGGTGCACCGGTCGAGCGCTGGACTCCAGCCAGCGACGTCGAGGACGCGCAGGAGAAAGGTGAAGAATGCCTGTTCCGAGAATCCCTCCACCTCGAAATGCCGAAGGAGGTCGAGGAGATGGCCGTATGCCGCGCCATCCTCCGGCGCCTCGGTCGTGGAAGCGAGGACCACCTCTGCCCCGTAGAACGCGGCCGAGAAGGAGCGCAGGTCCCTCCGGAGGGCGAGGAAGGGCTCGAGCATCTTCCATTCGGCGGCTATGTGCAGACGGCCTCTCGGCCGCTGCGCGAGCACGCAGTCGTAGTGTGCGAGAAGTTCCCAGGGCGACTTGCGGGGGTCGCGGGTCGAACGCCTGGCGCCCTTGGCGAGCACATGCACTTGACCCATGTCCGGGGTGATAAGGGCCACGACCTGGCTCGTCTCGCTGAAATCGAGGCACTTGAGGGAAATCGCCCTCGTCCTCACGTAGGGCATCTTCACCTCCGCTGCCGGATGCCCCGCGGCCTGTCGAACTCGACGCGGATGGCGGTGACGTGTCGCGGGTCAGCCGCCCTCACCGTGAAACGCGCCTGCCCGTATCGGAAGGATTCGCCTACAGTTGGTATGTGGTCGAGGACATACGTCACGAATCCCCCAAGGGTGTCGTAGTCCTCCTGCTCCGGCAGGTCCAGGTCGAATTCGTCGTTGAAGTCCTCGACGCGCATGCTCGCCATGACGTCAACCCTGATGTCGTCGAGTCGGCGGAAAAGGGGTTGCCCCTCCTCGGCCGTTTCGTGCTCGTCGTAGATCTCTCCTATCAGTTCTTCGATGACGTCCTCGAGCGTGACGAGGCCCGATGTGCCGCCGTACTCGTCGAGGACGATGGCCATGTGCGTCTTCATGCGTTGGAGTTCCCGGAGGAGTTCCGCGATGGTCTTGGCCTCCGGCACGAAGTATACGGGCCGCATGAGCCTGGGGATGATCGGCTGGTCCCATGCTTCGCTCGCGGCGTAGCCGAGGAGGTCCTTGACGTGCAGTATGCCGACGATCTGGTCGCGGTTGCCCCGATAGACTGGCAGCCGGGAGTTGCCGCTCTCCAGCGAAAGCGCGGCCGCCTGGCGAGGTGTGGCCGACTCTGCCACGGAGACCATCTCCGTGCGTGGGGTCATGATGTCCCGTACCAGAGTGTGCCGGAGCCGTACCGCCTCGCGGAAGACGGAGTGCGCTTCCTCGTCGGCGCTGGCCGGGCACAATGCTCCATCGCCCCGCCCCTGCGCGTCAGCGTCGCCCCAGAGGCACCTGCGCCGCACGTAGAAGTTTCGAATCCCCCTGAACGGCCTGCCGAGTATGCGGTAGGCGTGAGGGACAAGGTGCGCCATGACCCTGTCGCGCAGAATCGCTGCTCCTATCTCGGGCAGGACCCACGAGATGAGGACTACCACGGCGAGCGCGACCGGGATAGCCGCCATACAGCCTCCCCACCGCAGGACCACGGTCGCAGCGAATGCGGAGGCGCACAGGGATCCGGTCACGCTGAAACTCAACGTCACCAGCCGCTCCTCGTCCAGGCAGCGCTCGATGGCCTGACGTCGCGACCGCGACAGGCCGGGCAGCGAGTCGAGCCTGGACCACGAGAACAGGCTGATGCTGCGCTCCATGAGGAAGCAGAGGAACGAGACCCCGGCGAGAAGCACGAGGAGCAACAGGTATGCGATCATGATCTTCGAGCCGCCCTGGTGCGCCGCGCGGATGCGCCCCCCGGCCGGCGGCAGCCACGAACATTGGGGAGCCCGGCCTCCTCGAGCAGTGCGGCCTCGCATGCGCGAATGCGGCGCCTTTCCGCCGGCGTCGAGTCATCGAGGCCTCTGAGATGGGCGAGGCCGTGCGCAACGTACAGGAGAAGTTCGTGTACTGGCTCGACGCGACGTGCCTGCGCCTCTCTCACGGCTACGGCGGCGCAGACGATAACCTCGCCCGCCGGGTCATCGGGCCCCGCCGCGTCTCCAGGATAGGCGAAGGCGAGGACATCGGTGAGGCCGTCGCGACCGGTGAAGCGTCGGTTGAGGGCGATCATCTCGGCTGCGTCCACGACCGCGATGCTGATGGTGCGGTCGCCCCATGCCCCGCGGGCAGCCGCCCGCGCGAGGCGCCTGACGGCCGCGCGCGGGACGCTCACGAGTTTCTGCCGGTTGGATATTTCGACCCGGGTCATGTCGCGGCGCCCTCACATTGCCGGGTACTGGATGCGACGATGGGTCATCGCCAGGATGCTCCTGACCAGGCTCGCCTCGACGCGGCGCACGTCGGTGAGAGACATGCCCGACTCGTCCAGTTGTCCATCCTCGAGACGCGCCTCGACGATCTCGTGCACGAGCCTTTCGACGCTCGCCGGCGACGTCCCGGAGAGCGTGCGAGAGGCGGACTCGACGGCATCGGCGAGCATGACGATGGCCGACTCCGGCGTGCGTGGTTTTGGCCCGCGGTAGCGAAACATGCCGGCGTCCACGTCGGATTGTTCCGCCTCGGCCTCGTCGCATGCCTTCTTGTAAAAATATGGCACGAGGCCAGTCCCGTGGTGCTCCGCGATTATCCTGCGGAGCGGCGCAGGCACGTTGTATTCCCTGGCGAGTTCGGCACCGTCCTTCACGTGTGCGGTGAGGACGAGGGTGCTCATCATCGGCGAGAGGCGCTCGTGTGGGTTTTCTCCGCTGGCGGCGTTCTCGATGAAGTAGTCGGGCCTGGCGAGTTTGCCGATGTCGTGGAGATATCCCCCGGCCCGGGCGAGGAGCGGATTCGCGCCGATGGCCTTCGCCGCCTCCTCCGCCATGTTGCCGACGACCGTGCTGTGGTGGTACGTGCCCGGAGCCTCGAGGGCAAGTCTGCGGAGGAGAGGTTGATTGTGGTCGGTCCACTCGAGGAGGCGCATGTCGGTGGCCGCGTCGAAGAACCGCTCCAGATACGGCAGCGAGGCCGTGACCAGGATGCCGGCGACCAGGCCGCTGCCGAGCGCCGAGAGGGAATCGGAGATCGGCAGCGGGCCGGCACCCACCTCCGTGAACTTTCTGGCGAGATGGAGCGCCCAGACGAGGCATGCAGCGACCAGACCCGCGAACGCCCCTGCCTCCAACGGGTCTGCGCGACGGCGCACCCTGGTGAGTTTCGGTACGGCTGCCGCACCGCCAGCGAGGAGCGTGAGGGCGAGACCGATCCCCCCATCGGTGACGGCGCCCGAGATCATGGAGAGGAAGATGGCGACGCCCAGGGCGATCACGGGGCCGGCTGCGATGGCCAGAATCATTGCGGAGAGGGCGACGGGCGTCCACTGGAGCGGAACCCGGAACTGGTCGAGAAGGCGCAGGGCGAGGAAGGTGCATATCATGAGGAGGTACGCAGCGAAGACCCGCGTATTGGAGGCGAGCGACTCGCGCGCGTACCTGACGCAGTAGGTGGCGAGGAAGAGGAATCCAGCCAGGAATATGAGCGTCCGGCCGAGAGCCCCGACGATCTGCTTGCGCCAGTGCCGTCCGTCGCCGAGTTCCTCGCGCGCCATGCGGCCCAGCCGCGCGAATGCCTGGGCCTCGAGGGATATCTCCTCGACCGCTCGCTGCGTGGCCCGGTCTCCCGCCGCGAGGAGGATGCTCCCCTTCTCGATGGTGCGATACACGGGTTTCACCGCTTCGCGGGCGGCGCGGATCGCGGCGGCGGTGGCGGCCTCGTCGAGCCGCAACGTGGGCGCCGCGGCGTGCACAAGCATGTCGAGGATGATCTCCTTGAACTCCGGGGGCTTGTCGAGGAACCACATGCGGAGTTGCACCTCGAGGAAGTCGCGGAGGCCACCCGGGTGGCGTTTGATCGTTGCGATGAATCGGCGCTCGGGCGCGGACCCGTCCTGTCGGCGGACCTCTATCTCGTTTCGGTCGGACGCGAACTCGGTCTGGTATTCGGAGCCGGCCATTATGCCGGAGCGTGCGGCCTCTCGCAGGGCGGTCTGGATGGCCTCTATCCCCGGTGGTATCCAGCGCTGGTCGAGGAGTCGGCAGAGTTGGGCGAAGCGCTCCGGAGCGAGCCCCCACTGCTCGCGCGCGGTGCGAATCAGGTCGGCGCTGTGAGGAGATTCAGCGGCCTGCACCAGAAACTTCTCCAGTCGTCCCGGCAGGCGAGCCAGGTGGTCGGTATTTTCGGTGAAGACGCGGAGGGTCTCGGCGGACGCGGCGTCGCAACGCCGGCGCGTCGCCTCGTCGTCAACGACCTGGAACGTGGTGCGGGCGCGGTAGTCGCGCCTGGCGACGTCACCCGGTCGCAGGGGCGGTTCAGGCATGGGCGCGTTCAGGACGATGACCGACCCGAGTATGAAGAGTACGGTCATGACGCTGCGGCCGGCCCCCTTCCCCCGCGGGGTCGCGGTGAGCGTCGCTTCCTCGGTGCCCGGCTGCAGATGGCTCGTCGGGCGCCGCCTGGGTCTGCTCCGTCGCAGCCGCATCAGTCGTCGCCTCCACTCCCGGCCGGCGGGTGCATCTTCTCCGCAGCGAGGCTGGAGGCGTCGGCCTCGTACGCGTCAACGATCTGCTGCACGAGCCGGTGGCGCACGATGTCGGCCTGCGTGAGCCTCACGAAGGCGATACCCTGGATGCCGCGCAGGACGTGCATCGCCTCGACCATGCCGGATATCTCGCTCGGGGGAAGGTCGGTCTGACTGATGTCGCCGGTGATCACGCTCTTCGAGGCGGGTCCCAGGCGCGTCAGGAACATGCGCATCTGCTTGCGCGTACAGTTCTGGCCCTCGTCGAGGATGATGAACGCGTTGTCGAGCGTGCGGCCGCGCATGTAGGCGAGCGGGGCCACCTCGATAACGTCGCGCTCCATGTAGCGCGGTATCTGTTCGAACGACATCATGTCCTGGAGGGCGTCGTAAAGCGGTCTGAGGTACGGGTTCACCTTGGCCTGCATGTCGCCCGGCAGGAAGCCGAGTTTTTCGCCGGCCTCGATCGCGGGGCGCGTGAGGATTATCTTGCGGACGCGGTTTTTCTTGAGCGCGGAGACGGCCATGGCGACGGCGAGGTAAGTCTTACCGGTGCCGCCTGGCCCCACGCAGAAGACGAGGTCATTGGCCATGACGGCGCGGACGTAATGGGCCTGGCCCGGTGTCCGGGGCACGATTCGCCGCTTCGGAGGGAAGACCTCGATGGTCGTGTCCTCGGCGACGGGGCTCGTGCTCGGCGCGCCGAGGAGGATCGCTTCAATCTCGGCATCGTCCATGTCGGGGTTCCGGGCGAGGGCGTCGAGGACCTCCCTGGCGACCCGCGCGGCGCGTCTCACCGCGTCCCTCTGCCCCTCGATGCGCAAAACGTCGCCCCGCATCACGGCCCGCACCGCGAACATCTCGCGCAACGAGCGGAGGTGGCGGTCGCGGTTGCCCAGGACCCTGCGCGCCCGCTCCGCATCCTCGATGCGGATCGTCTCGGCGTATTGCCCTTCGTCTCCGGACGGCATCATCGTGCCTCGTCTTTTGCGCCGGCGCGTCGGGCGTCCGCGGGCAGGCCGCCGAAGCGGCGCTCTCGGCGAGCGAAAGCGCGGAAAGCGCGCCTGAGATGCGCCACGCCGAAATCCGGCCAGCAGGTGCGAGTGAACCAGAGTTCCGCGTACGAGAGTTGCCAGAGCAGGAAATTGCTGAGTCTCTTCTCCCCGCCGGTCCGGATGAGGATATCGGGGTCCGTCATTTCCGGGTCGTAGAGGCAGCGGCGAAAGGCCTGTTCGGTGAGCCTACCCGCCGTTGCCCTGCCGCGCAGAGTCGCGGCGGCGTCGAGGATCTCCTGGCGTCCACCGTAGTTGAGCGCGAGGCGCAGGATCATGCCGGTATTCGGCCTGCTCATCTCGATGGTCTCGAATAGCGTTTGCCTTACCCGCTTTGGCAGGCCGTCGAGCCTTCCGATGGCCCGGAGCCTGATGTTGTTCTCCAGTATCTTTGCGCGCCTGGTGAGAAGGAACCTGCGGAGGAGGTTCATCAGGAATCGGACCTCGGCCCGGGGGCGCTTCCAGTTTTCGGTGGAGAAGGCGTAGAGGGTGAGTTCGCTGACGCCGAGTCGCGCGCAAGCGGTCGCCACGCGATCAACGGCGTCGGCGCCGCGCTCGTGTCCGACGTAGCGCGCCAGGCGACGTCGCGCCGCCCAGCGACCGTTGCCATCCATGATTATCGCCACGTGCCGTGGGACCGCGATCCGGCCCCGGTCCGATGCATTTGGCTGTTCGGCCATCTCTTCTCTGTCCACCCGCTCCCCCTGCGGCTACTGCCTCTGGATGACGGCGCTGCGTTCCGGTGCGACGCTGACGGTCGCGATGGGGATCCCCACCTCGGCCTCCAGCGCCCTGACGTACGCCTGAGCCTCATGCGGGAGATCGTCGAACGCGTCGCAACGGGAGATATCGCTCTTCCAGCCCGGGAAGCTGCGATAGACAGGCTCGCAGCGGGCGAGAAGGCGACAGTCGGAGGGAAGGACGTCAAGGATCTTTCCGTCGAGCCGGTAGGCCACAGCGACGCGTATTTCTTCGAGGCCCGTGAGGACGTCGAGTTTGGTCAGCGCGATGGAATCGGCGCCGCAGAGAGCGGCCGAGTGACGCACCGCGACCGCATCGAACCAACCGCATCGTCGGGGCCTGCCGGTGGTCGCACCGTACTCGCGCCCCCGCTCGCGAAGGAGCGCGCCGATGCTGTCGTCGAGTTCCGTGACGAACGGCCCCTCCCCCACTCGCGTGCAGTATGCCTTCATGATCCCGAGCACACGACCGATGGCCCGTGGCGGAAGTCCGGTGCCGGTCGCAGCGCCGCTCGTCGAGGCATTGGAGCAACTTATGTAGGGATAGGTCCCGAAGTCAACGTCCAGCAGCGCGCCCTGCGCCCCCTCGAACAGGATGCGCTTGCCCTCCCTGAACGCGCGATTGAGAAGCGCCACGGTGTCGCGGATCAGCCCGCGGAGTTGGTCGGCGTATCCGAGGTATTCCTCCAGGATCCTGTCGAAGGAAAGGGGCTCGACGCCGTAGAGGACCCGCAGGACGCGGTTCTTCTGTTCGATGTTCGCTCGGAGGTGCTCCCGGAAGCCATCGGGGTCGAGGAGTTCACCCATCCTGATCCCCGTCCGCGACATCTTGTCAACGTAGCAAGGTCCGATCCCGCGACCGGTCGTGCCGATCTTCCGCTCGCCGCGGTCGTCGAGTTGGTCGAGGAGTTTGTGATATGGCATGACGACGTGCGCGCGGTCGCTCACGGCGAGGTTCTCGCCCACGTGCACCCCGCGCCCGCGGAGGTCGGCGACTTCCGCGATGAGGGTCGCGGGGTCCACCACGACCCCGTTTCCGATCACGCAGAGTTTGTCGGGATGGAGTATGCCACTGGGGACGAGGTGAAGGACGAACTTCTCGCCGTTCACGACCACGGTGTGGCCGGCATTGCTTCCGCCCTGGTAGCGGACCACGATGTCGAACCGCTCCGCCAGGCCGTCAACGATCTTGCCTTTCCCCTCGTCGCCCCACTGGAGTCCGACGACGCAGAGATTGTCGGTTGCCGGTGTCATATGACCTTCGTCCGGCGGGTCTGACCGCCGTCCCGCAGAGATGGGGCGGCCTCTCGCGAGGCCGGCGAGAGGCGATCCGTCCTGAAGCGGGGCACGTCCATCAGCCTGTACACAACCGGATTATATCGAGCATGTTGCAACGCGTCAACGCGCGAGGATTTGCAAACGCGTTGCCGCCCGGCGCAGGGCGGGCCGGGAATGGTTGGGCCCGTGAGCGGTCAGAATCCTGTCGCGCGGCACACCCTGGCGATTGTGCAACGGGAGCAGTCGTCGCCAAAACAGGTGCCGAGGGAACGCGCCAGCGACACGAGTTCGTGGTCGGGCGAGAGGAGGCGCTGACGGCCGGCGACGTCCTGGAGTGGGATATGGACAATACTGTTTCCCTGGAGACCGACCATGAAGCCGTATTGACCACGAAGCGCCAGGAGCGCGGCCTCGTGGCCGAAACGGCTGGCCAGGACGCGGTCGAACGGGGTGGGCGTACCGCCGCGCTGGAGGTGGCCCAGGATGACTGCCCTGGTGGACATGCCGGTGGCCTGCTCAATCTCGTCCTGGAGTCTGTAGGCGATGCCCCCCAGTCTCACGGGTTCCGCCGCATCTGCCACGCGGCGGCTGACGACCTGTTTTCCATCCGCAGCGCGCACCCCCTCGGCCACGACGACTATGCTGAACCGTTTCCCGGCGCGCCTGCGGGTGAGGAGGAAATTGGCCACGATCTCGATGCGATAAGGTATCTCCGGCACGAGTATCACGTCGCCGCCGCCAGCCAGGCCGGAATGCAGCGCTATCCAGCCCGCGTTCCGCCCCATCACCTCGAGTATCATCACCCGATGGTGTGCCTGGGCAGTCGTGTGAAGTTTGTCAACCGCCTCTGTCGCGGTCGTCACCGCCGAATCGAAGCCGAAACTCTGATCCGTCCCGTAAAGATCGTTGTCTATCGTCTTGGGAACGCCGACGCACGGTATCCCCTTCTGCATGAGTTTGTGTGCGATCGTGAGCGTGCCGTCCCCCCCTACCGCGATGAGACAGTCGGCCTTGCTGGCCCGAAAGTTCTCGACTGCGCGGTCAGAGAGGTCCTCGAACCGCACCGCGCCGTCATCCCCGTTGATCGGATACCGGAATGGATCCGCACGGTTGTTCGTTCCGAGGATCGTTCCGCCCTGCGTGAGTATCCCGGATACGGAAAGATAGTCGAGCCACCGTGTGCGGTTCTCGACAAGACCAGCGAAGCCGTCCTCGAACCCGATGATCTCTGCCTGCTGTTCGAGCATGGCGGTCTTCGCCGCTGCCCGGATCACCGCGTTCAGGCCGGGACAGTCACCGCCTCCCGTGAGAATCGCCAGTCTCGGCGGCATGACGAACCTCCTGTGACGCGCCTACGCCCCTCGCTTAACATCGAGGGAAACCGTGGGAATTATAGGGCTATCCCGTGCCTGCTTCAAACAGGCCAAAACTTGCGCGAGCCGACTTCCGGGCGGTACACTTCGCGGTCACATCCGATTGGAGCGGATGGAAGGCAAGACCGGCTTCCCGACTATGGCAGATACCCGGTTTTCACCGTGCCGGACCTGCGACCCATCTTCACAGCCGACGATCTGACCGGTGCGGCCGACCTCGGTACCGCGCTGCTCCGGAGGGGGATCGCGGTGCGCCTGACACCTGCCCACGTCTTCTTCTCCGGAGGGTGCAGGAAATTTCCGGGCGTTCGTGCACCCGGCGTGGGCATCGTCAATCTGGATTGCCGTGACGACCCGCCGGATGCGGTCCGCCGCAAGTTCGCCCTGTGCGTCGAACGGCTCGGCGGCAGGGCGTCGCGCAGATGGTATCACAAGATTGACAGCACCCTGCGGGGAGAGCCGGGTTACCAGGTGAGGGCAGTGATGGAGTGTCTCGAGGCGCCGATCGGCGCGTTCGTCGCAGCGAACCCGGCACAGGGACGCATCACGCGGCGGGGCGTACACTATGTCGAGGGTACGCCTCTTGCGCGTTCGAGCCTCGTCCGCGGACCCGGTTGCCAACCGCGACGCTCGCGAATCAGGGATATACTTTCCGTTGCCGGCGGTCCCGATCTCGTGGAAGTTCACCTGGCCGATGTGAGGCGCGGGGCGGACAACATCCGGCGTGTCATCGCATCTGTCGGGCAGCGGCCCGCCCTCCTCATCTTCGATGCCGAGACGGAGGGCGATCTCCGGCTCATCGCTCGCGGGCTGGACGCCGTTCCGCTCGTCTTCGGCGCGGCGGCGCTCGTGGGGCATCTCGTTCGGCCCTGGCGGCTGCCAACCGTTCATGGTCCGAGACGGGCCCTGCTCTGCGCGGCGCTGCGTGCCTCGCCGCGCATGCTCATCGTCTCGGGGAGCGCAACCGCTCAGGCTTCTGCGCAGGTCGCCTCGTGCCTCGACTCGTGCAACCGTGATACTTGTGTAGTCGAGCGCTCGGGCTGCGCGAGCCACTCGGACTTCCTCGCCCGCGTGCGCGCGCTGTTTCGCTACGCGGGCCGGCTTGTGATCGCGGGCGGCAGAACGGCGGAGGAGGTCTGCGCCGTGTGTGGCCTGCGAAGGATCGAACTGGTGAAACCGATATCCGACGGCGTCAGCATCGGAGTGGCTTCCGGGCGAAAGCGCGTCCTGATCGTCCTGAAGCCAGGGAATTACGGCCCGCTGGATGCATACAGGCGCATCGCTCGTGCGATGGACCGGTTTTGCAGGGAGCGCGTGACATGACCTATCGGGAGGCTTGGCTCCTGATCGGTCGGCATGTCTGGGGGGCGCTCGGGATGGCCCTGCTTTTCGGCGGAGGCATGCTGCTCGCGATACCGGTGGTTCGCCACGAATTCGAGCCGCTCCTCCGATTGCCGCGGGCGTTCGCGAGGATGCTGGAGCGCATCCTCAGTCGAAGGCCATCCACCGCTCGTCTCGCCGCGTTCATATTCCTCTTCAACGTCTGCGCGATATTCCTCTACATGCTCACCGGTGTCGTCCCCGGAGCGCCGGCCGTGGTGGCGGTCTGGACAGGGCTGAATGTGGCCGCGGCGAGCATCCTCGGACCGAAGCGTCTGCCGGACGGGGCCGGAGCGCCGCGGTCGCTCCCCGTGACGGCGCGGCTGGGGGCGGTGGTCACGTTCTGCCTGGAACTGCCCTCGCTATGGTTCAGCCTGGCGATGGGGATGACCGATGTGCCGAGTATCCTCGCGATTCTGCACGGAGCGGACGCCACCCCGTTGAGAGAACGCGCGCTCGCTTACGGAATGGTCATCGCGCCGGCCCTTGCCGTGTCAGCGCTGGCGGAAGCCCATGCGGTGTGCACGGCGTACAGGTTAGCGCTCGCTCCGTCGGAGAGGGACGGCGGTCGGAGGGGGCCGGAGAAGGACAGGGATGCCAGTGGGTCGGGGAAGGGTTGATAAAGTCTGTCGAGTTCATGTAATATGCAGTTTCGAGTATCGCGCGGGTGCGTGATATCGGTTTCACGAACGCTCTGGTCGGGGTGACTCCGCGCCCATCGAGGCGCTGACCAAAAGCTCTAGCCCCGGTTGGAGGATTCATTGAGGAGGTGAGCTTTGCCCATAGTAACGTTGCGAGAACTGATCGACGCCGGGATGCACTACGGCCACCATGTGAGCCGGTGGAACCCGAAGATGAAGCCATACATCTTCGGGAAGCGTAACGCGATCCACATCATCAACCTGCGCGAGACGATCAGGGGCCTGGTGACCGCGTGCAAGTTCATCACGCAGGTGGTGGCGTCGGGGAAGAAGGTGGTGTTCGTCGGGACGAAGCGCCAGGCGCGGGATGCGGTGCGCGCTCAGGCGCTGCGGTGCGGTATGCCCTATGTTGCGGATCGCTGGCTCGGCGGGACGCTGACAAACTTCAGGACGATTCGCTCGCGCATGGAGTATCTCATGGAACTGCAGGCATCCGTGGAGGGACCCGCAGCCAGCCAGTACTCGAAGCGCGAGGCGGCGCGGATGCGCCGCGAGTTGAACAAGATGCGGCGCAACCTGGAGGGCATCCGCACGATGGACGAATTGCCCGGCGCGCTGATAATAGTGGACCCGAAGCGGGAGAAGAACGCTGTGGCGGAGGCGCAGCGCCTCGGGATTCCGACGGTCTGCCTCGCTGACACCGACTGCGACCCGGACGGGGCCGACATACTGATCCCCGGCAACGACTGCGCGATGCGGTCGGTGTCGCTCGTCCTCAGCAGGTTGGCCGACGCCGTCATCGCGGGAAAGGAGCGCCGACGCGAGATGGCCAGGATCGAGGTCGAGCCGGCGGCGTCCGAAGCGCCCCTCGTCTCCACTGCCACCGAAGCCGCCGGTTCGCAGGCGTAGCAATCTCGTCTGAACGCTCGAGCAGAGGAACCACATATGGCGATCTCAGCGACGTTGGTGAAAGAACTTCGCGACCGCACCGGACAGGGCATGATGGAGTGCAAGAACGCCCTGGTCGAGGCGCAGGGCGACATGGAGAAGGCGATCGAACTTCTCCGGAAGCGCGGCATGAAACGGGCCGAGAAGCGGGCTGGCCGCGCCACGCGCGAGGGGAGGATCGGCCATTACCTTCACCTCGGCGGCAAGATCGGCGTCCTCGTGGAACTCAACTGCGAGACGGATTTCGTGGCGCGGAACCAGGAGTTCGATTCGCTCCTCAAGGACATCTGTATGCAGGTCGCGGCGACCGCGCCGCTCTACGTTGACCGCGACCGCGTGCCGCCGTCCGTCCTGGAAAAGGAGAAGGCCATCTACGCCGACCAGATACAGGGCAAGCCGCCGCAGGTGGCGGAGAAGATCCTCGAGGGAAAACTCAAGGATTTCTACCGCCAGTCGTGCCTGCTCGAGCAACCCTTCATCAAGGACCCGGCCATCACGGTGCGCGACCGCATCGCTTCGGCCGTGGCGAAACTCGGCGAGAACATCGTCGTCCGGCGCTTCGTCCGGTTCGAGATCGGCGAGGAGACATGACCCAGTGGCCGGGCCTTCGAGGTATCGGCGGGTACTCCTGAAGTTGACCGGCGAGGTCTTCGGCGAGCCGGGCCGCGGAATTGACCCGGAGCGGATGGGGTACGTCTGCCGGCAGATCGCCGCAGCCGCGCGGACGAGAGTGCAGATAGCGATCGTGGTCGGCGGGGGCAACTTCGTCCGCGGACGCGACCTCGTCGAACGCGGCATATCGCCCATCACCGCCGACCTCATGGGCATGGTCGCGACCGTGATGAACGGCGCGGCGCTGCAGGACCTCCTCGAACACAGCGGCGTCGCTACACGTCTCCAGAGCGCGATCCCGGTGACCCCCGTCGCCGAACCCTACATCCGGAGGCGCTGTATCAGCCATCTCGAGGCCGGGCGCGTCGTCATCCTGGCCGGCGGCACCGGCAGCCCCCACTTCACGACCGATACCGCCGCAGCCCTGCGAGCGCGCGAGATACAGGCGGATATAGTCCTCAAGGCCACTAACGTTGACGGGGTTTACAGCGCCGACCCGCGCAAGGACGCGACCGCGCGTCTCATCCGCCGCATCACCCATGACGAGGTCCTCCATGGAAACCTGAAGATCATGGATGCGGCCGCCGTGGCGCTCTGTCGGGAAGGCAGGATTCCCATCCTCGTCTTCAACGCATCCGGCAAGGACGCCATACGCCGCGCCATCGCCGGACGCATCGTGGGCACGATCATCGGGAGTCCTGGACAATGACTACGGAACCGGAGAGAACCGCCGAGGATATCTACCTGGAGGCCTCCGAAAAGATGGAGAAGGCGGTGGACGTCTTCGAACGCCAACTCCGCGCCATCCGGACAGGCCGCGCCTCTCCCGCGCTCGTGGATCACATCCGCGTCGAATATTACGGAGCCATGACTCCGCTGGGGCAGATCGCGAACATCGCCACGCCCGACCCGCAACTCATAGTCATCCGCCCCTTCGACCCCTCTGCCCTCAAGGCCATCGAGAGGGCTATCCTCCAGTCCGATGTGGGCATCACGCCGCAGAGCGACGGCAAGTTGATCCGCCTCGCCATACCCCCGCTGAGCGAGGAGCGACGCAAGCAACTCGCCGCGCAGGTGCGCCACATGGCCGAACAGGCCAAGGTCGCCGTCCGCAACGTCCGACGCGAGGCCAACCGCGGGATAGAGACGCTCGAGGAGGAGTCGGTGATCTCGGAGGACGAGGCCTTCAGGGCAAAGGAGGATATCCAGGACCTGACGAAGGAGTCCGAGGCGAAGATAGACGAACTCGTGAAGCGCAAGAGCGAAGAGATAATGAAGTTCTGACGGGCCATTCTCTGCCTGATGACAGAGGTCGCCTCGGTACACCCTGGAAGACCGCCTGATGGAGTTGATGCACCATCGCCAACTGGAGAATCGGACGGCAGCCATCGCGATAGTGGTCGTCGCGATGCTCTTCCCCGCAGCGTCGGGGGCCGCAGAGGCCGAGGAGGTCACGGCGGCGGCCTTCGCCCGCGCGCAGGGGCTCTCGTACAGCGATCTCTCGACGGGCTCCCTCCATGCCTGCAAGATCAGCGGCGGCGGATTCGAGATAATCCTTTCGGCGGGATTGACGAACGCCCTGGTGAATGGCCGACCACGGCCGCTCTCCTGCCCCGTCCGGTGGAACGGCACAGATATCGTCCTGACCCAACGCGACGCCGAGGCCCTGGCCAGCATCATCGGCAGGCCGCTCGTAGCGCCGCCGGCACCCCGTCCGCTCCGCCCCGTCGTCAGCAAACGGTTCAAGGTCGTCATAGACCCCGGGCACGGGGGCAAGGACCCGGGCGCGACCTACGGAAGGCTCGCCGAGAAGGACATCACCCTCGACATCGCCCTCAGGGTTGCCAGTGCCCTTCGCAGCCAGGGGGTGGAGGTAGTCATGACGCGGACGAGGGACGAGTATGTTGACCTGGACGAACGGGTTAGCATAGCGAACCGCAGCGGTCCCGACTTCTTCATCAGCATCCACGCCAACGCGATCGCGAGGAACGCGCACTCCGTCAGCGGCGCCATGACCATCTATCCGCCGAGGGGCGCGCGTGGCGACAAGCCCAGCATCGAAGGCCGGGCCACCGTCGCTTTCATGGAGAACGAGGTCCGCCCCGCGTCCTTCGGTGCTGCCGGCGCCGTAAGCAAAGGTGCGATGCTCGCTGTCACCCGGACAGCGTTCGAGAGTTACCGCTGGATGAGCAAGTCGGCCGCTACCGAAATACAGCGTCGCCTCTCGCCGGTGGTGGGAACCGTGGAGACGAACGAGGGCATTCTGGAGGACTGGCGCGGGCTGCGGGTTCTCTCGCGCATCCAGTCGCCAGCGGTCCTCGTGGAGGTGGATTACCTGTCGAATCCTTCGAGGGCCAGGAAACTGGCCACGTCGGCCTATCGCGCGAGCATAGCGGATGCACTCGCCGATGCCGTGATGGCATTCCTCCGGAGGAATGCCGGCGGGTGACCCTCACGGACCGTGCGAGGCGTTCAGGAACTCCTGTACGGCCGCTATCATCCTCGGCGCGTCCTTGAAGGTCCGGATCTCGACCGGGAGCGACTTCAGGAACGTCCGCCCGTAGGGTCGGCTGAACAGGCGCCTGTCGCAGATTACGACCACTCCCCTGTCCTGCCGGCTACGGATGAGGCGCCCGAAGCCCTGGCGTAGCCTTATCGCGGCGTCGGGAACCACATAATCGCGGAAGGCGTTGCCTCCCTGTGCCTCGATGCGTTCGCAGCGTGCATTCACCAGGGGGTCGGGCGGGCGGAACGGCAACCGGGCCAGGATCAGACAACTCAGCGACTCGCCCGGTACGTCCACCCCCTCCCAGAAACTTTGCGTCCCGAGGAGCACGGACGCCGTCTCGCGCGTGAAGCGAATAAGCAGATGGTCGCGTCCGCCGTCTATCCCCTGGGCCAAAACGGGGAAGCCCTTCTCCGACAATCTTGCGAGGCGAGGGGCGGCGTCCCGGAGCATTGCGTGAGACGTGAAGAGTACCAGGCCGCGCCCGCGGCTCACCTCGAGCAAGTCTAGGGCAAGTTCGCAGAACGGGGCCACGAAGTCGTCCGCCCGTCCTCGTGGCTCCGGCAGAAACAGGGGCGCGATTGCGAGGACCTGCCGTGGCAGGTCGAACGAGGTGCCCAACTCGACCGTGCGTATCCGCTGGGCGACCGGACCATGCAAGCCCAGCCTGCTGCGGATGAAGTCGAACGACCCCCCTACCGTCAACGTCGCGGAGGTGAAGATGACTGTCCGTTTCCGACCGTAGAAGAGCGAATTCATCGTATCGGCGATGTCGAGGGGCGCCACGCAGAGGGCCGGGCCGCGGCCATCGAGGTCGCGTTCGACCCAGCGCACCACCTGTTCGTCATCGGTCCGGACCGCGCGGTCGAGCGAGTCTGCGAGTGCCCTGATGGATGGCGCTAGTGCGGCCAGTTCGCTCACCTTGTCCGGGTTTTCATTGTCACTGGACGTCGAATCTCCACGCATCTTTTCGATGTCATCGGCCAACTCCTCGAGGTCCTTCCTGATCTCGGTGGCTGCCTGGACGATCGCGCTCCAGCCCTCGGGAAGGTGTCCCGCGTCGCAGCGGATGCGCTCCACGTCTTCTGTCCCCGCGAAGAGTCCGCTGAGGCGCGCGAAAAGTGCCTCCCACTTCCCGGGCAGAGCGGAGAGCCGTCGCATCGCTGACTCGGCTACCTTGCCTGCACCGGCGGGCGACGGGATACTGCTGCGCCGCCGGCGCTTTGCGCTCCGCGACGTGTCCCGTTCGAGGGCTCCGCCGGCTCCCCAGACACGGGCCAAGAGTCGCGCGAGGCTAACGGAGTCTATGACCACACCCAGACACGTCGCCGCCACGTCCTCGAGACTGTGAGCCTCGTCGAAGATGATGCAGCGATGTTCCGGAAGGAGTGGGAATCGCGAGGCGGCGTCGCTGAAGACCGTCGCATGATTCGCCACGACTATGTGCGCGGCGGCGGCGCGGGCGCGGGCCAGTCGCACGAAGCACCATCGCCACCAGCCGCACGCCGGACCCTGGCATTCATCGGAACGTGCGGCAAGCATCTCCCAGGTGTCGGACCCCGGCCCCGGCCTGAAACCGGAGTTTTCCGCGATGTCGCCTGTGCGCGTCTCGGCGAGCCACGCGAGCACGGGAAGGATTTCCAGCAGTTGCGTCGGCGAGAGTTCACCGGCTGCCCCCGCCAGTACGCGGCGGAGTTGCCTGAGGCACAGATAGTTTCCGCGGCCCTTGACAACGGCGAACCGGAGGTTGCCGAAGGCCTTTTCCAGGTATGGCAGGTCCTTCTGGCGCAGTTGGGCCTGGAGGTTTTTCGTATGCGTCGAGACCACCACCGGCTCGTCGTTCAGGAGCGACCACGCAGCCGCCGGCACCAGGTAAGCCAGCGACTTGCCCGTACCAGTTCCCGCCTCTGCCAAAAGGACCAGGGCGTCGTTGAAAGCCTCCGCCACCTCGCGCGCCATACGCACCTGCTCTGGACGGGACTCGTACCTCGGGTGATGACTGGCCAGAGGCCCGTCCGGACCGAACATCTCGCAGATGGCATCAGGATCGAGAGGCGCCGGCGGCTCGCGCGGTGTACGTACGACTCTGGCCTCCGCGTCCCTTTCGGCCAGGAGGTCCTCGAACCGACCGTGGGGGCGTCCGAACCCGCGTGCAAGGGCCCGGCGTGCCGCCTCGGATACAAGCGACCGCAGGGGATGAGCGGCTGTCGCGAGGAGTCTCTCCATCTCGCCGAGGATCGGAAGAGGGACTGCATCGAGCCGTTCGAGAAGGCGGGCCACGATCCGGCCTGCGGCGGCCGCTCGATCCGCGGCATTCGATGAGGATACCGCGATGCCCAGCTGTGCCCCCAGCGCGTCGAGTTCGTACGACTCGGCCGTTGGCAGACAGATTCTCGCAATGAAGGAGCCGTCGAGCCCGAGCCCGGCCTCTTCCAGACGCCGCCATGCGGTGCCGTGAAGGCCCGTCAGCCCCGACGGTCGGAAGCAAATGACCGTCCCGGCGCCCTCCAGGTCGCCCGCGTGTGCCAGGCGTTGCGGTTCGCCGAGATGGCCCTCGCGGCACCGGACCAGGTGCAAGTCCTGCTCGACCCCGCTCAGCCATTCCACGACGGAGAATGCGATTCTCGAGGGCACGGAGGGATACCGGCTCTTCACAGGTGAAAAGCGTCAACCAGTTACGGCGACTCTACCAGCAGCCCGGACGGCCGGTCAAGCGGCATCCTCGGAGGTCATGCGTTGATTTTCGTGCCGCTCGGCAATAAAGTTGTGAGGTTTCGCAAACCAGGTATCACAGGAGGAATGACACATGAGGATCGACGTCCATACCCACGTCAACTGGCTCGGATACGATGCGGACGGGCTCGTCGGCCACATGGACGCGCTGGGCATCCAGCGGGCATGGGTCCTGACCTGGGAGAACGTGGACGGGCTCACGTTCAATTACGTGCATCTCTCGTGCGATCAGGCGCTCGAAGCTCACAGAAAACATCCGACGCGACTCATCCCCTTCTACGCGCCTGACCCGCGTCGCCCGGACGCCGCGGAGCGCTTGCTCGACGCGATAAAACGGGGCGTCAGGGGCTTTGGCGAATGCAAGGTGCAGGTTTCTCTCGAGGACCCGCGCCTCCTGAGACTGTTCCGCATATGCGAGGAGCACCGGCTGCCCGTTTTGATCCACATGGACAAACCTTTGCCACCGGCGTTCGACCACTGGTACAACCTGGACATAGACGCACTCGGTCGAGTCTGCGAGCGTTTCCCCCGCGTCGCCTTCATCGGACACGGGCCCGGGTTTTGGCGCTATGTCAGCGGCGACGAGGCCGACGACCCTTCCGCCTATCCGAAGGGTAAGGTCGCGCCGGGTGGGAAACTCATAGAACTGTTCCGACGGTGCCGGAACCTGTACGGAGACCTTTCCGCTGGCAGCGGGCTGAACGCCATCTCACGGGACAAGGCGTGGGGACGGCGGTTTCTCGTGAGGTATTGCGACCGACTCCTCTATGGAACCGATCAGTTCGACCGGGCGCACCTCGAGTATCTCGAGAGTCTGAAACTGCCGAGAGTTGTCATGGCGCGCATAATGGGCGGCAATGCGTCAAAACTCGTCAGGGTCGGAAGAGGCTGAGAGCAGGCTGTCCGGGGCCAGCGGTCCGGCCTGCCTGCCCTTCCAGCGGCGGGTGCCTCGGAGCGTGTTTCCGCGGCGACCGCGTGGCAAGCGGGCCCTTGCAAAGCATCCTCCCTGGCGTTATGCTTATGACGGTCTGAGGGTGCTCCGGGAACCGTTCGGCAGGGCGCGTGCCATGCTGGATACTGGGGCTCGGTCAGGAGGGACACGCCCATGGAAGGCGGAACGCGCATAGTCGTTATTGTCGTACTGGTGCTCCTCATCATCGGGGGACTGGTACTCGTCCTGAATCATCTCGGCGTAGTTTCCAGCGGGCCGACGCCGCCCCCGCACGTCCTCGCGCGGATCGTGAGGAAGATTGACAAGGACACGTTCGAGGTGATGGACCTGAGCCTGGGTCAGTGGCGCAAACTCGGTTACAACAAGGAGGGCAAGTACAAGAACCCGAAGACGGGCAAATACACCATGGTGCCGAGCATGACGTGCGCCCACTGCGGGAAGGACATCCCGGTGCCCGAACTTCCTGCGACCGGACCGGAGGGGGGGCCGGAGGATCCGATGGTTTACGAGGAAATGATGAGGAATTATCGCTGCCCGCTGTGCGGCCAACTCGCGATGCCCAGCCCGGACATGGGCGAGATGCCCATGCCGCCGGGAGGAGTTGCGCCGAGACCTGTTCAGCCAGGAGGAGCCCCGCCCCGACCCGCGCCGCCGGTCAGGCGATGACATTGCATAAAGGCTTGGCGGGTGACCGGTGAATGCCGGCGACCTGTCGGGGTTGGTCCGTGCGGCACATCCCTGTCCACCGACCGGAGGGGGTTCGCGCCTTCTTCCAGATGATCGCTGGGGGAGAAACCACGTCATGAACCGAGACGCGCTCGCCTTTCTGCGCAAGTTGGTCGAATCGCCGAGTCCCTCCGGCTTCGAACAGCCAGCACAGAAACTCGTCCGGGAGCGCCTCCGCGACGTCGTTGATGAACTCCGCACGGACGTGCACGGCAACGTCATAGCGGTCCTGAACCCGAAGGCCCCCTTCCGCGTGATGCTCGCCGGACATTGCGACGAGATCGGCCTGATGGTGAATCACATAGACGAGAAGGGCTTCATCTTCTTCGCGGCCATCGGGGGCGTGGACCTGGCGGTGCTCTCGGGGCAGCGAGTGGCCATTCTCAACAGGAAGGGAGCGGTGCCGGGCGTGATCGGCAGGAAGCCGATTCACCTTCTCAAGCCCGAGGAACGCACGAAACCCGATCTGAAGATCGAACAGTTCTGGATAGACATCGGGGCGAAGGATCGCAAGGACGCGCTGAGGGCGGTCGAGATAGGCGACCCGATCGTGATCGAGCGCAGGTTCACGGAACTTCGCAACGGTTTTGTCAGCGCACGAGGCTTCGATGATCGGGTGGGTGCGTGGACAGTGGTCGAGACCATGCGCTGCGTCAGCCGCATGAAACTCCGCTGTGCCGTGTACGGTGTGTCCACCGTCCAGGAGGAAGTCGGCCTGCGGGGTGCGCGGACGTCCGCCTTCGGAATAGATCCGCACGTCGGCATCGCGGTTGATGTCGGTTTCGCCAGCGACGACCCCGGCTCCGAGAAGAAGGTCACTGGCGAGGTCGCACTCGGCAAGGGGCCGATCCTCCACAGGGGACCGAACATCAACCCGCGTCTCGCAGAACTCATGGAGCGGATCGCACGTCGGAAGCGCATCCCGTTCCAGATGCAGGCGGAGCCGCGGGCCACCGGCACCGATGCGAACCCCATGCAGATTGCCAGGTCCGGCGCCGCGACGGCCCTCGTGAGCATCCCCAACCGCTACATGCATACTCCCGTCGAGGTCGTGGCGCTCAAGGATCTCGACAACGCCGTCAACCTCCTGGCGGCGGTGGTGGCGGAACTGGCGCCTTCAGTGGACCTCACCCCCTGACTCCAGGATGTGGTGTGGGCGAGGATGTGCTCCATGGTTCGCGGATCCATGCGACCGGCGCGAATCCTTTTCTGGTCCGTCGGAATCCACGATAGAGATGCCCTCGACTCGCTCCACTCGCGCTCGCCAGGAACTCGTTTTCTGGGAGGAACACGACGATGAAACAGGTGTCAGCAGTGCACCTGGCATGGGCTGTTCCCGTCGTTGTGTGGACTGCGACGGCATTCGGGCAGGTCGCCGCATCGCCTGCCAGGGAGGTCACCGTGAAACTCAAGGTCACCGCCGACTTCGGAAAGGACGTGGGTCAGTGCTTCGGTTCGGTGTTCGAGGGGCGCAACGCCGAGGGCCGTGTGGTGATGGGCGCGGGGTTTGCCGATGTTTACAACACGCGGTTCCGCTCCGACCGGTTCGCGCTACAGTTTTTCGTGCGGAGGCCAGAGGGTGAAAACAGTTTCACCACCGAGACGCTCCCGCGATCGAGCACCGACGGCGGTCTATACATGTACAGTTTCGATGGGGTTCTCCATGTCCATTCGGAGGGCGATGACCGGACGGTGCGATACTGGGATCCCGCAAAGCGCGAGTGGGCTGTGTCTCCCGATTTCAAACCGCGTGACGTCTGGTCCAACGATGCGATGGTCCGCGTCGGATCGGGCATCCTGAAGTTCGAAAAGAGCCGTGTCACGTACGATGGCCGGCCCGTGCTGGAACCGCCTGAGAAGGGTGTGTATTACGCGTTTTATTACGGGCAGGGGCATCTCGTCTTCTACCATACGCTCAAAGAGGCGACGGGAGGATTCACGCGCCTGTACGCATGTCCATGGACGGCCGACCAGGATGGCCCGGCAGACATCGAGAAGGCACATGTCCTGAACCTCACGTTCGTCGGCGAGACGCCGTTCGCCTATGGCCAGGTCGGGAAGAAGGTGGTTACGTGCTCCAACAGGGGCGGGCTGTACGTATTCGATGGGAACGGCTGGAGCACGCTCCGGGCGCCGATCGAGAACGTGAGTTACCAGATCTACACGATGATCAATCATTACGACCGTCTGCTCATGGGACAGTATCCCTCGGGCGAACTCTTCGCGTACGACGGCGAGAACGTTACGCAACTTACCGGGTGGCCTCCGCGGATCGAAGGTGTATCGCCGAGCGCGCGTGAGGCGCAGACGACCATGATCTATTGCGGCGATCTCTTCGTCGGGGTGTGGCCGTGGGGAGAAGTCTGGCGATACGATGCCGATGCAAAACAGTGGCTTTCCCTCGGACGCATGTTTCGCCTGCCGCCGGTGACGGACGCCGTGGTCCACCCCTTCGAAAAGGAGATCAAGGATTTCAACGCGACGCACGGAACCGACATCGTCATCAACAATTGGGGGCAGCGCGTGACAAGTATGGTTCCGCTCGGAACGGACCTCATGGTTTCCACATCGGCAAAGGGCCACTTGCCCAGGGACCCACGCCTGGCGTTCCTCACCGATGAGGTCTGGGAACAGTACGGCCGCGTCATTCGGCTCCACATGCCTGGCAACCTGGCTGTCACGATGCGTTGGAAGGGGCAGCCAACGCAGCTGGAGTTCATTGTCGAACGCGACCGGATGATCGTACTCCAGGACGGTGTAGAACTGGGGACGGCGCCGCTGGAACCCACACTTGCCGGACAACTGAGGGACGTGCGCATCACGTGGGGACGTGGCGTGTTCGGGCCATTCCAGGGTACGCTGAGCAACCCCGCTGCAGAGTGACCAGGGGCGGAGTGATACTGGGCCGATGCGACCTGGCCACATGGGGTTGCATGCGTGCGGGGTTTTTGCTATCTTTCCGGTTTTGCGGAGAAAGGTTGTCCGAGCGGTTTATCAGAACAGAAGGAAGGTGAGGGCGGTTGGCGAAGATCATCGTGCGAGAGGGAGACTCGCTCGAGCGAGCGTTGAAGCAGTTCAAGCGGTTGTGCGAGAAAGAGGGGCTGCGGCGCGACATCAAGAGGTCTTCGTACTACGAGAAGCCGTCTGAACAGAGGCGGCGCAAGAAGATGCAGCAACTGCGCGAGCAGCGCAAGGCGCTCATGAGGTCGCTGAAAGCGAAGCAGAAGGCGCAGGCTCGCGCCAGGCTGTGAGGTCGAGGGGCGGCACCGTTGCGGGCGCCGCCCCCCGTCCTTCAGATCATCTCCTCCCAGCGCACGCGCGACTCGGCGTCATCGGCCAGCGCCTCCACATCGCGCAGGATACCGAGGAGCGCGCAATGACGTGCCACTGCCCGCCGCAGGCCGGGAGAGCGGCCGCTCCGGACGACGTCGAGGACGCATAGCAGTGGCAATGCCCCCATCCACTTGACCCGACGTGCGGCCCTGAAGAGCATCGCATATTTCCTACCGTGGCACGCCTCGACCATGCGTTCGATGGACCGCGAGATCTCGACGTGGTGCGCCGGCCCCAGGCGACCTCGCTCCTGAGGGGCCAGACAGAAAGCGTGCGCCTCGGGCACAACGTATCGTGCCACGCCATGGCGCCCGGCGCGCCAGCACCACTCGATATCTTCCATCCCGAACCTGTAACCGCTCCTGAACTCCCCGACCAGGTCGAACACCTCCCTGCGGGCCACGAGGAACGCTGCCCGGAAGGCCTCCACCCGGTAGGGCCGTCCTGTGCGAGGAGGACGCCCGCGCGAGTCCGAGACAACGCTCAATCGTCGGAGACGGGCGAGAGGGTTCATCTCGCTCATGAGCGAGGGAAACGCGAAAGCGGTGCGGCGGCGCATGCCGTTCTCCGAGAGTATCTGTGCCGATGCGACCGACGGGTCGCTCTCGCCGGACAGGAAGGCGATCATCACTTCCGCAGCGTGCCGTCGTGCGACCATATCCGACGTAGTCAGGAGGATCCATTCGCCGCGGCTTTCGGCGATAGCGATGTTCTTCGCCGCGGCCCTGTCTCCCTCTCGCGCAACGATCTTTCGCACGGCGGGAAATGGGCTCGCGGAAGCGGCATCCGTTATCCAGAGGTATTCCATGCCGGCTGGCGGCGATGAGGCGCCGAGCGATTCGAGACACCTCGCCGGATATCCGCGGACATGCCGGTCAACGACCGCTACGCTGAGGAGCACCCGGGGCGGAGCGTTTCCTGCGTCGCACATCACATGGGCCCCAGGTAGAGCGGACCCTCCACGCGCAGGTCCCTCGGCACCTTGTAAAGGAGTTCGTCGGCGTCGAGTGCATAGAGGGGGCTTATCTCGACCGGATGCAGCGGTCGGCCGGTGTCGTCGCACGGCACGGCCACGCCCGCAGCGGTGAGCCAATCGGCATACAATGCGGTCATGTCCGCGCGGCACGTCGCGGGAGAATCCGGACCCTCGGCGTTCTTCAGGGGAGAAAACTCCTGCCGCCGGTCCACCTCCATCACGAGCGTCTGTTCGGCGTGGGGTAACGCGTCGAACACGAACTTCTCGAACTTGTAAACGTTCTTCGTCTCGGGCTCGACGACCCGGCCATTCTCGTCGAGGAACGGGGACCTCTTCTCCGCAAGATGCCAGGGCAAGAGGTCGTCGTTCGAAGCGATGCGGCGTGCGAACTCGACGGATATCAGATGTATGGCCGGGCTGCCGAGGCCGTAGATGAGTGCGCCCGATTCATCGCGCGCCACCATGTCTTCGGGCGTTAGTTCGATGTACTCGCGGATGACCAACCGACTGTCCACCCTGACGAATGCGCCGATCGGCTCCTCAGGCTCCCGCTTCCACACTGCCTTGCTCGACATCTGCGATGCCATCAGGCAGTGGAAACCCAGAAATACCGGGTCCACCGCCGGTACGAGGGGGTTATCCACCTGGAAGTAACTGATGTCCTCGATGCGGCGGGCCGACATCTCGTCGAGGATCCCCGAGTCCCGCAGCGCGGCGAACACACCACCGTGCCCGTTTGGACTGAGAAGTATCTGGTCCTTCGCGAGCATCACCAGACGCAGGTTCCGGTCGAGCGCCGGCATCACGCCCTGACGGAAGAAACGCACGTCCTCGCGGGGGAGGCCGAAGTATCCGTGCGACTGGAAGAAGCGCTCGGTCGCCTCGTGTGTGGCGTCGCTGGTCATCACGTACCAGGGGATGGAAGAGTGGTAGCGACGGCGCGCGGCTGCTATGCGTTCCGCATGGATCTGGAAGAGCGATTTTCCCGTGACAGGACCGATGGGGAACGTGCCCTTCGGCCCGTCGTAGCCGAGCCGCGTGCCCTGGCCCCCTGCGACCGTGAGGACGGCGACGCGCCCGTCGCGGACCCGCTGTTCGCCGGTGCGCCGCGCCGCCTCCCTCTCCAGTTCCTCCTCGAGGGTCCTCGGGAGGCGGATGTATTCGGGCAGCGTGCCCCTGGCGCCGCGCACGGGTGTGAACCGCCCCTCCTGCACCCCCTTCGCGAGCGTGACGAGAAGGCGCAGGTCAATCCGCGCGACCTGCTGCAAGAGGCGTTGCCGGCCAGCGGGGTCCAACTCGTCCCACCAGCGTAGGACGTGGTCCTGTCCGATCTCGCGCAATGCTGAGAGGATGGGCTGCGTGGTTGTCTCTGTGCTGCTACGCATGATGCCGCCGGTCCGGGCGGGCGAGGTTACTCCTGCTCCGGAGCGGTCGCGGATTCCTTTTCCGCCGACCCGGCCAACGCGGCGCGGGCCTGGTCGAGCAGCGCCTGGGCGCTCGGGTCCCCCGGCGTCAGCGCCAGAGCCCCCTCGAGCCAGACTATTGCCTGCCGCGGGTCGTTCTTTTCCTTCAGGTAGATGCGGCCCACGTTCCTGTATGCGATGCTCCGTTCGCGCGGGGACAACTTGAACCGGAGGTAGTCATTCCACGCTGCCACCGCCTCGTCAGCAGTGTCCTCGAGGCCGAAGTACTTCGCGAGGATGTACTGGCTCGCCAGATCGTAAGCGATCTGGGCATCATCGGGGGCGAGTTCCCGCGCCTTGCGGTAAGCCGCGATGCACTCGCGGAAGACGCGCGGCAGGTCCCATCCGAACTTCTCAGCCACGTCCTGGCGGTGCGTGGAGTAGTTGACAGCCAGGTTCAGATAGAACATCGGGTCGTCGGGCTTGATGCTGATGGACTTGAGGTAGAGGTCCACTGCCTCCATGTCGCGGCCCATGTGGTTATAGAGGGTTCCGAGGTTGTTGTAGGCGAAGACGAATCGCGGCTCCATCTCGATAACCTTCTCCCACTGCTCGGCCGCGGCGGGGTAGAAGGGAAGGCCACTGTCGGCAAAGAACGAAGCGAGTCGGTGACGCGCGTACCAGTTACGCGGGTAGCGGGCGAAGAATGTCTGATACTGCGCCACGAGCGACTCGAACGCGATCCGCCATGCCCTCCAGGCCGCGGTCGCCTCCTTGCGAAACTTCTCCACTTGTTCGCTCGTGGGCCGGACAACCTCGGGCGGCAGTTCAGGCGCGTGCAGCGCCTCGGCCGCGCTGAAATAGCGAGCCTGCGCAGCCTCTGCTTCCTCCCGGAGACGCGCTATGCGCGGGCGCGCCTTCTCTTCCAGACGCATCAGCCTCGCCAGGCGAGCCGCCTCGAGCGCGTCGGATGGCCGGTAGGCTGTCACGACGGTGGGCTCCGCCGCGGAGCAACCGGCGAGAACCAGCCACGCCACGAGGACACCGCAAAGACCCGTTTGCCGATCCACGGCCCCTCCTCTCGTTTACTGCGCATGCTATGCAACGCATACGTTATCATAGGGAGACGACCGCCCTATTGCAAGCCGGTGCGCTGTCCGCGGTTGCAAACCGGGCGGCTGCGGATTAACCTATTTCGCGCAAGGGTGCACGCAGAAGGGTCATCCAATGCCACACTTGACCGCGATCGAGGGGCCGCTGAAGGGCAAGCGATTCGTCCTCAGGGGACAGATGGTCATCGGCCGCTCCTTCGATGCGGATATAAGAGTTGACGACCTGACCGTGAGTCGGCATCACTGCCGGCTTTCCGCCACACCGGACGGGTATTCGGTCGAGGACCTGGGGAGCGGCAACGGCACGTTCGTCAACGGCGAGCGCATCACTGAGGCGGTGAGCCTGCGGAACGGCGATGTCCTCACCGTGTCCAACTCCGCGTTCAGGTTCGACCTCGAACCCGAGGGTGCCTCCCCCGTTCGAGTGGAAGAACGGGCCGGCCCCGAGGAGGCCCCCATACTCGAAACCCTCGACGTCCAGTCCACCATCGTCATGGGCAGGCTGCCGGCGGCGGAGGTGAGCGTTGACGCGATCTCCCGGGCTCACGAGAGACTGAGGACGGTCGTGGAGATAAGCAACGCGGTCGGCGGACACCTTGATCTCGACAGGCTCCTGAACGCCATCATGGACAGCCTCTTCAAGGTGTTTCCGCAGGCGGACCGGGGTTTCATCATGCTCAAGGGCGAGGGGGGCGAGACGATGGAGCCCAGAGTCGCGCGGCAGCGCGGCCGCCCCACCGCGGAGACCGTTACCGTGAGCCGGCACATAATCGAGGAGGCCATCAATCGGCGCGCCGGCGTCCTCAGTGCCGACGCGATGGGCGATCAGCGGTTCGCCATGGCGATGAGCGTGGTGAACTTTCAGATACGCTCGATGATGTGCGCACCGCTCATAGCCTCGGACGAGGTCCTCGGCGTCATACACATAGACACTGTGCGGCCAGGCCAGTCGTTCGATAGAGAGGACCTCGACCTCTTCACGGCGATAGCGAGTCAGACCGCCCTCGCGATCGCGAACGCGCGCCTGCACGAGCGGCTCGTCGAGCGTCAGCGCATGGAGCGCGAACTGGCGCTGGCGAGGCGGGTGCAGATGTCGTTCCTGCCCGGCGCACCGCCGAAGGTGCCCGGTATCGAGTTCGGCGCCGCTTACAGCGCGGCCTACGAGGTCGGCGGCGACTTCTACGATTTCATCCCCCTCCAGCAGGAGCGTCTGGGAATCGTGGTCGGCGATGTCGCTGGCAAGGGAATGCCCGCCGCGCTCATGATGGCGCGCATGATGAGCGACGTGCGTTTCCTCGCCACGACCGAGCCCGACCCGGCGCGTCTCCTGGCAAGCGTCAACGAAAGCGTCTGCGCTCGCGGTACGGAGGATGCGTTCGTGACGATGATTTACGCGGTGCTGGACGTGCGGTCGCGTCGAATGGAGATCGCCAACGCAGCACACTGCCCCCCCATATTGCGTCGCGCGCGCGGCGGTGAGATAGTCGAGATTGACGAACCCATCGGCTTTCCCATAGGCGCGGTGCCCTCAGCGGAATACGAATCCGAGACAATCCATCTGCACGTCGGCGATGCTCTCTTCCTCTTCACCGACGGCGTCACCGAGGCGATGAACGGTCGCAAGGAACTCTATGGCAAGGAACGCCTTCTCAAGGTGCTCCGCGAAGGCTACGGCACCGCGAGCGATGTGCTCGAGAAGGTCCGTGCCGATATCCAGTCGTTCGCGGGCGATACGCCGCAGAGCGACGACATGACGCTCATCAGCCTTGCCGCGGTGTAGCACACCGGACGAGGACGAGACGGCGTCGGCGCCGGCTTTCCGCTTCGTCCAGCACGAGCGCTTGAAACGCAGCCGGGTAACTGCTATAAATAGTCAAATGCGGTCTCTGGCAGACAAGGATCGCTGTTTCCACGGAGGTCGAATGAGCGGATGGGCCATTACTTAGGTCCGAAGTTGAAGTTGAGCCGTCGGCTGGGCGTGCCCATCGCGGAGACGCCGAAGCACGCCGAGGTCGTCGAGAAGGGCCGACGCGGCCGGCCACGGATGCGCCGTCAGCGCAGTTTGTACGCGCGACAGATGGCGGAAAAACAGAAACTCTCCTTCTACTACAATATCGGGCGCCGTCAACTGCGACGCTACCTTCAGGAGGCGCAGAGGTCCAAGGAGTCGACCGCTGACGCCCTCATCGAGATAGTGGAGAGTCGCCTCGACAACGTCCTCAGGCGCCTGGGCTGGGCCCGGACCATCTGGCAGGCACGGCAGATGGTCTCCCACGGTCACATCAAGGTCAATGGCAGGCGCATAGACAGACCGAGTTACCCCGTCCAGCCGAACGATGTCATAGCCCCGGTCGAGTCGAGTCTCGAGTTCGTGAAGGCGTGCGCCGCGACCGCGCAGAACGTCTCTGTGCCGGCGTGGCTCGCGCTGGACGAGAATCGCTTCGAGGCACAGGTGGTGCGGCGGCCGAAGATCGAGGACGTCCAACTCCCGTTCGACCTCGACTGCGGCATGATCGTCGAACTCTTCAGCAAGTGACCGTCGGGCATCCGCCATAACGGTGGCGCCGATCAGTCCGGCACCCTGCCGTGGACCTTTTCGAGGTACCAGCGGACCTCGGCCTCCAGGCCGACCCGCGGCGGGGTCGTGGGCGCGTAACCTAGAACGGCACGAGCCTTCTGGATGTTGGCGCGCGTCCTGATCTGATCGCCCGGACGCCTCGGCATGATCACCTTTTGCGCCGGCCTGCCGAGGATTTCCTCTATGATGCGTATTCCCTCGCCGGTCGCGATCTCCTGGTCCGTGCCGATGTTGAATATCTCGCCCACGCACGCCTTCGCCCTATCGAGCACCGCCAGGATTCCCGCGAGGGCGTCCTCGACGTAGGTGTAACTCCTCGTGTGGGCCTCGCTCCCCTCGTAAACGGGAAACGGCTCGTTCTTCACGATGCTCCGGATCAACCTGTGGTACAGTTTCTCGGGCCGCTCGCGCGGGCCATACACCGAGAAGAGGCGCAACGAGCAAACCGGCAGCCCTTTCTCCCGCTGATACGCGAGGGCCAGTTGCTCTGCAGCCAGTTTGGTAACCCCGTAATACGAAGTTGGCTTCGGGGGTACGTCCTCGGGATCGGTCGCGTGAGCCCCATAGACCGAGGAGGTCGAGACGTTGACGAATAGCCGGAGAGACCGGCATCGTAGCGCGGCCTCCACGATTCGATGCGTGGCAACGATGTTGTTGCGGATATAATCCTCGAGCGGGGTCGAAGCCGATATCCCGGGCTGGGCCGCCAGGTGGTAGATAACCTCCGCCCCTTCGGCCGCTGAGCCGAGGTCGTCGGTCGCGAGGTCCGTGCGAAGGATGCGCGCGCCCGCCGCCTCGACGTCCCGCGCGTTCGACTCCTTCAGCGCGCGCGAATAGTAGTTCGTGAAGGAATCCAGGCCGACGACGTCGTGTCCCATCCTGGCGAGCCTTTCAGCCAGGTGCGATCCGATGAAGCCGGCGGCGCCCGTCACCAGGATGCGCATCGAGACCTCCGATTCGCGGACCCGCGCATGGTACCTCCCCGGAAGATACTAGAGGCGGGCGGCATTATACGAAATGCCCATGCTGACGACCACCCTGCACGCCACATGCGAGCGTGCGCGGGGCATCCGGAGAGCGAATCGGCCCCGACCCGGCAGGCGTCGGGCGGGTTCGACTTTGTCCCGTCATGCTCCTTCGACGCGGAGGGGCCTGGTGTGTATGCCGCACTCTCCCCCGCACTTGCTCGTCCCGCTCCACCTTCCTGCGCGTTCCTCCGGCCCCCTGGAGACCTTGGTGCACGGGGCGCAGCCAAGCGAGCGGTACCCCAGGCCGTAGAGCGGGTTGACGGGTACGCGATTCAGGGCCAGGTACTGCCAAACCTCGCGTTCCTGCCATATGAGGATGGGATTCAGTTTTATGAGACCTCGGTCGCGTTCCTCGATCTCGCGGAAGTCGGTGCGGGTACGACCCTCGGTGCACCGGAGGCCCGTGACCCAGCATGCGACGTTCATCTCCTGGATCGCGCGGCGGGTAGGCTCGACCTTCAGTATCTCGCAGCACTTGTCCGGGTCGGTCCGGTAGAGGCCATCGGGTATGTCGGCGTCGCTCCTGTACACGGCGAGTTCGGGATAGGCGTTCCTGACCTCCGCCATGAAGCGCACCGTCTCAGGAGGTTTGTAGCGGGTCGTCACGATGAAACCGCGTATCCGCCGGCTGACGCGCTTCGCCATGTGCCAGACGACCATCGAGTCCTTTCCCAGGCTGTTCGCGACGACGAGTCGGTCGCCAAACTCGCGATAGGCCCAGTTTAGGAGTTCGAGGGAGCGTTCCTCCTTCTCCCTGTAATTCACTTCCATCGCAAGTTGGATCAGGTTCTCGCTGCTCGAAACTGGCGCCATGGTTGCAGTCGCGTTGTTCGAGTTCACGTCGTCCTCTCCTGATGAATGTCGCCGGATGCCCGCGCGCAAGCCTTGCGAAATGTCAGGAACCGCTCATGCGAGGGCGGCCATGAACCGGCAGCGGATCTCAGGACCGTCCAGCGCAACGTTGTCGCACTCGATCGTCTCGGGGCTGACATACGCCACGATGACCGTGTCCTCGTTCCCTGTGACAGCTTGCAGAAAGGATTTTTCGAAGGACGCCATGTCCCGGGATTCGTGAACGGCGCGTATGCCGCAGGCCCTCGCTACCTCGGCCAGGTCGCAGGCGCACGAGGTCGCCGTCGGCTGGCCGCCCGTCGAACCGTAACAGCAGTTGTCCAGTATGACCTCGATGACGTTTCCCCGTCCGTACCGGGCGAGCGTTGTCAGGGCCCCCATGTTCATCAGGACCGCACCATCCCCATCGAGGGCGACGACCTTACGCCGTCCGCGGAGTCCGATGGCTAATCCCAGAGCGATCGAGGACGCCAGGCCGAGCGAGCCGAGCATGTAGAAGTTGGCCTGTCGGTCGCGCGCACAGTAGAGTTCCTTGCACGGATCGCCCGTGTTGGCGATTACTGGGGTGCCCGCCGGAACAAGATTGACCACACGCTGGATCACGTCGAATCGTCGCACCTGTCATCTCCAGAAACTGTGTGGCAGGAGCAGCGCGCGCGACCGGCGTGCCGTCCTGTACGCCTCCAGGTGCCCACGGATCTCAGTTGCCTGCTCCGGATTCGCCAGGGTGAAGTGCTCCACGCCCATGATGTCGAGAAGCGCGGGAGTGATCCGTCCCATGGGTCTCTGCGCCGCGACCCTCTCCCCCTCGGTCCCGCGGTGGGAGATTAGGAAGAACACCGGCACATCGAAGAATTGATTCAGCGAACAGTAAGCATTCACCAGGTTGCCGAGCCCGGAGTTCTGACAGATCAGTATCGGGAAGCAGCCGGCCAGATACGCACCTGCGCAGATGCCAAGGCCCTCTTCCTCCCGGGCGACGTACATCAATTCGCGCTCTGGCACCATCTCCAGCGCCCGAATGAGCGGTGCGAGGAGTTTGCACGGCACCGTCACGCAGGGGCGTATGTCCACGCTATCCAGCGCGGCGAGGATTTCGGTCTCAACTGGCAAACCAACCTCCCAGCCGCGAGACCGACCTCGCGGTCACTCTGGCAACCGGCACCCTCAAGCCAGGTTGCAAGCGATGGATGTGGTAGTCCTTCCTGAGCCTGTCCAGGCCACCCCCGGTCACGTGCAGGAAGACGGCATCGTCCCGCCCTATGCGACCGGCGCGCACAGCCTGGACAAGCGCAGCGACCGCAACGGAGGCCGCTGCCGACGGCGTGAAGCATTCGGTTCGCTCGAAGAGTTTGCACGCCGCGGATGCCTCGCGGTTGGTCACGGAGTAGGTGAGGCCATTGGTGGCCTCGAGCGCATCGCGCACTCCTCCAGCAACCGAGAATGGCGGATTCCTGTTCGCCAGGACGTCAGCCTTGATGCGCGCGATACGCGCCAGTTGCTCGCGGATATTCCGCCGCGGGTGTATCTTCTTGCCGTTCGTCCACGCGTCATGAATGGGGGTGAACGGCGCGTTCTGCGCGAGATGGAGGCGGGGCAACCGGTCGCCGAACCTGCCATCGGCGATGAGGCGGAGCGACGCCTCCCACGCCGCGATCGCTCCGGTCCCGCTTCCCACCGCCTGGAAATAGTGGTCCGGCAGGGCGCCGACGATGCGCGCGTATTCGAGCATGGCGGTGCCCATGCCATCGCGGCGCGCCACGTTTCGCGCTCCGCCCTCGTCGGGTATCCCGAACTCTCGCGCGGCGAGCCCGCACAGTTCTATGGCCTTCGAATAATCCCTGCTGTCGGCCACGACCGTGAGCCGGACCGCCTCCGCCGGTTTCACCGGCAGCCACAGTTTGTGGGCCATCGCCTCCGGCACGATGATGTCAAGCCTGAACCCGAGCATCCTCGCCGCGTAAGCGAACGCCCGGCCCGTGTTCCCGGCCGATGCCAGTATCACGCGAGTCACGCCGTGTTCCTGAAGGTAGAGAAGCGTGGGCAGTGCCTCGAAGTCCTTGAAGGTGCCGGTGATGTTGAACGCCCCCCTTTCGGGGCAGTATCCATTGATGCCGATATAGAGACGCCTCAGGCCCAGGAAACCTGCCAGGCCCTCGCTTTGATAGACAACCGGTCCGATCTCGGTCTCGATCCCCCTCCGCGACGGGAGCCAGTGAAGGTATTTGAAGATACCAGTTCGCTGCATCGGCTGAAATCGCCTGCGGGCGTAACTCATCCGCAACAGCGCACCGTCGCACGACGCGCACGATCGCGCGAGCGCGTCGTACTGCCTGCCACAGAGCACGCAACGGAGCGTGTCGCCGTCCTTGCGCGTCGTGAACGCGTTCATCGCTTCTCCCCGTGTGCGGAACCAGCGGAGCCTGCCGAGGTTTATACCATATTAGTTGCAACGCTGCAAATGCGCAGCCGGTGGCGCCGAAAGGCCACAGGTGCGCAGATCGTGGCGGGCATGGCGGTTCCTCGATATAGTTTCTCATTAGTTGCAAAAGGAACAATCTGGCGACGTGATGCCCTCGGTCTTTGCCGGCCGTCGCGTCTCGCGGCGCATGGTTCGCGATCAGCGCGGATACGCTCGCGTCCACCGCGCACAATCGCGGCCTTCCAGGGCGCCCCGGAGGACAGAGAGCCGGGAAGGACATCCGCGCAGATGGTAAATCGTCCGTACCCACCCGCGGAGGCCTGGCGTCGCCCGGGCGAGGACGAGGGGCGACGCCGGGCCCAGCGCGATCGCCCCCCTCAGGTCCCCGATCTTCCTGACCAGAGGATGGAAGGGCTCGCCGAGCCAGAACCGATCGTCTTCGACGGCCAGCCCCTCCAGGTCAACGAGCGTGGCGTTCAATGGGCCAGCGGCCACGCGCGCAAGGAGAGCGACGACTCCACCAATACCCACCCCGATGATCGTTGGGCGGCGTGCCTTCTCCTCGCGTCTCAGGGCTGCCAGAGACGTGAGCGCCTCCTGCACGCGGTGCGCCGTCAAGGAGCGGTTGAAAGCATAGAAGATGGGGTCGTTGCGCTCGAGCGGCTCGCACTCCAGAAGGGATGCAGTTTCGCCCTTTCCCAGCATGTCAACGGCGAGCACGCGGACACCAGCGTCGAGAAGCGCCTCCAGGAGCGGGCCTGGACGTCGCCCGCGGAAAAGCGCTTGCTTCCCGCGTCCATGCAGGACGAGCGCGGCGGGCGACTTGCGCCCGGCTCCGCGCGGCACTATCCAGAGGCCGGGAGTCTGTTCCCCGCGACCGTAACGACCCAGCATCCGGACGCTAATGCTCATCTCGGCGTCCCGCAGGATCTCGCGGGTCGGACCGAGGCTGACCGGCTCCGTCGGCTCGGCAGCGTCAATTACCTCAGCGTAGATGGGACCCCATGTGCGTTCGAGTCGGTGGAGCTCGGCTCTGGACGCGGGTGGCCTGGAAAACGCGGCGTCCTCTTGCCGCATCAGTTCCTCGAGGAGTGCCCTCCCCCGCGGCAGGCCGGCGGGCGGCCTTTGGGATGGGAAGAGTCGCATGTCGGCCGGCGCCGGAAGCGGTACCCTCTCCTCGCGGATGCGCCGGCCCGTCGAGGCCTGGCCGGCCAACCATCGGCGGAACCATGCGTAAACGTGTTCGCGGGTCGCGCGATTGTAGTTGTGCGGGGCATCGAAATGCACGTTCTCCAGCCGGTCCGCAGCACCGTAAAGGGACCAGATGCGCCGCAGGGCCGGCACGTCGTAAGTGGGATTCTGATTTGTCCAATCCTGCGTTACCGACGGGAGGAGTACCGGTCTCGGGGCGAGAGAGCCGACCACGTCCAGCGTCGTAACGTCGCCCAGGTGAACGAGCGGCGGCTCCTCGCACAGGCATCCGCCCTGATAATGGGCGGAGGCCATGCACACCGGCACGACGACGCGGACGCGTTCATCCACGGCGGCGAGGTAGTATGTCTGCGTCGCGCCACCGGAGGCACCTGTGCAACCGATGCGAGCGGGGTCCACGTCCTCCAGCGTCTCGAGGAAGTCGAGCGCGCGGATGCTGTTCCACAGTTGAAGGCCGAACGGGCCGATTCCGTGGAGCATGGCCGCGAGCGACTCAGTCGAGTCCCAGCGGTGACGGATCTGGCAACTGTCGTTGTATCCGATCATGTCGTAGGAGAAGACCACGAACCCGAGTCGGGCGAGGCCGGCGCAGCGCGCCACGACCGAGCAGTCCTCGGAGTCCTCCAGACGACCGTTGGGCCAGTGACCGTGCGGACACAGCACAGCAGGCCTTCTGCCGGCGACGCCGAGGGGACGATAAAGATTCCCGGTTACGAGGAATCGGGGACGGCTTTCGAAGGAGACCTTCTCGACGGAATACCGGTCGAGGACCTTGCGGTCGAAGACGCGCGCCACAAGTGGCGTGCGTGCCGGCGCTGGCAGGAGGCCAGCGGAGACGAGGATCCTGCGGCGGATCAGTCTCTTGCGTTCTTCCCACTCGCGGCGCGTGCCGGGTGCCGGGGCGCGATACGCGTAGTTGGGATAGCGCGGGTTCGTCAGCCGCGAGTCAAGGAGTCTGTAATGTTCGGTGAATACGTCGAGGCTCGGCTTGCGCACTTCTATTCCTCTCTCTTGTAACTTGGGCGGTGGTCCGAAACCGGGTCGCTACCACCGCAATGTGCCAAGGGGCGATTGGCATCGTGCGGGTCCGCGAACGGCTCACCGCGTGCCCACCTCCCTCACGATATTGCAATAGAGGCGCACGCGATCCGGGGGCGTGGCCGGCGTGACGGGACTGCCGATGCTCATGACGAAGCGGCTCCGGTTCTTGCGCCCTGCCCTGCACTGTCGCTCGATCTCGCGGCGGAGGCCGTTCTCGTTGGCACGCTCGAGGACGCCGACGGCATCGAGGTTGCCGAAGACCGTCATCCGGCCAGCTACGCGCTCCACGATCTCCTCAATGTCAATCTTGAATCCTTTCTTGCCCTCCTCCAGCGCGATGGCGTCAGCGCCGGTCTGGAGGAGGATATCCCATCGTGTCGCGGGGTCCCCGCAGTAATAGTGGATGCTGAACATGCCAGCGCCGCGGATCGCATCGGTCAGGTCCCTCACGTCGGGCAATACGAACTCGCGGTACTGCGCGGGGCTGATCATGTCGGTCATGCACTCCTCGATCCAGATTGCCGCGGCGCCGGCGAGCGAGGCCTCATGAATCTCGGCCACGGCCATGTCGCGGAACCTCCGGCAGGCGTGGCGGATGAGGTCGGGAAACTCGATGAGGCCCCGCATCAACTCCTCGAATCCCCAGAGTGCATGGCACCGCCAGAAGGGCGTGGCGGTGTGCATGAATGGCAACTTCTCTCCGCCGAACTCCTCCAGGAGGATTCTCGGGAGATCGAAGCGGCCGTCATCCGGTCCCTCCGGCGATGCGGTCTGCGTCGGAATGAGGGCATCGAGTTCGGATGTATCCTTGACGCCGATTGCGGGCGGCCTCCATCCGGAGCCCTTCGGCTGATGGCCGCCGATCGGAGGACGCGAGATCTCTTTTCGCTCTCCAGTGCTGCGGTTCACGCGGAACACACCTCGTGGCGTGACCTCGATGGCGATCTCGCTGCGTCTCCGACGCGGAAGGCCTATGCGGAGCGTGAACCAGTCCTCTTCGGTCTTCCGGAGCATGTCGCTCCACGGCTTGGCGGCCGCGGCGGGGTCCGGCGATTCGAGCGCCCACCACGGGCTATCTGTGACCTGCTCCCAGTGGTCGCGAAGAAAGATGCCCTGATAGCAGGTAACGGCACCGAAGGCAGGCGTTCCTTCCGCCGAGAAGGCTGCTTCGATCTTCTGGCGACCGGTCATGTCGCCCCCATCACAGTTCAATGGTGCGTCCCGATCTGGCGGATTCGAGGACAGCCATGCTCACCCGCAGCGCGATGAGGCCGTCCTCCCCGCTCGCCGCGACTGGCTTGTCGTCGCGCAGCGCCTGGGCGAAGTGCATCGTCTGGCGGTTCAGTAGAAGTGCGGTGTCCTCCTCGAACGGACCGAACTCCTCCACGGTTCCGCCCTCGCGGATCGCGCGGAACTTGTCAAAGGGCTGTAGTTCGAGCAGCGCATCGGGGGCCAGAGCGCGCATATGCGTTGATGCGGTGACGCCGACCGGCAGCCCCCACGAGATGATGAAGCAGGCGGCATCGCCGGAGGCGAAAGTGACGACGACCACGCCGGTATCGAGGGCCAGTTCCCTCACGCTCGCGACATGGGGCTTGCCCCTGGCGAGGGTGGCGGCCGAGGAGAAGACGCGGACGGGATCGCTGCCGAAGAGATACCGCCAGATATCAACGTAATGACAGAGGACATCCACGAAGGGTCCGCCGTTGCCGCGGACCTCGTGCATGGCGAGGTTGGGCCTCACCTGTGCAGCCGTGGACACCACATAGTAAATGGGTCTTCCCACGCGGCCTTCCGCGAACAGACGTCGCTGAACGTCGAAGAATTCCCTGAAGCGGTGCTGAAACCCGATGGCGAGTCTGGTGTTTGCGGCTCGTGCAGCACTGATCATCTTTTGGCCGTCCTCGATGGTGAGGGCGAGAGGCTTCTCGGTGAAAACATGCTTTCCGGAGCGAGCGGCCTCGACAGCGACATCAGCATGAAGTGCAGCAGGCGTGCAGATGTAAACCACACTGACGTCGTCACGACGCACGGCCTCGCGGTAATCGCTCGTCCAATGCGGCGCGCCGAACTCTGTAGCCCTCGAGCGCGCGAGGTCTGCGTTCGCGTCGCACACGACCCGCAGTCTGAACCATGGTACCTGGGCGATGGCGGCAAGGTGTCGGGCCCCCATGTTCCCCGCGCCTACCAGCGCTACGCCGTACTCCCGTTGAATAGCCATTTGAGCGAATCCTCCCGCCGAACGTCCCGGGACACCATCGGAACCGCACCGCGGCCGGCGGAGCGGACCCCGGCGAAAACCGCATTATGGTTTTACCGGCCGCGCTTTGCAAGCCACGCGCCGAGGAAGCCGAGGAAGGTGCCCACCCGCCCCTTGCGGTTCTTGATTTGCGCTCGGCGGCAGGCTAGTATCGCGCGGGACGCGGTTTCCGGTAGCGAACCAGGGAGGAGGGTCGGATGTCCGTCCGCACACACTGGGCGAGCCGCACTGCGTTCGTCCTGGCGGCGATAGGGTCGGCCGTGGGTCTCGGCAACCTTATCAGGTTCCCGTACATCTGCGCACGGTACGGCGGCGGCGCCTTTCTCGTGGCGTACGTCGTGGCGCTCCTGACGGCCGGGATTCCGATAATGATCCTTGAGTTCGGCCTGGGTCACATCTCCGGAGGTTCGGCGCCGAAGGCCTTTCGCGAAGTTCATCCGAAACTCGAATGGCTGGGGTGGATCGCTGCGGGCGTGGGATTCTTCATCACGGTTTATTACAACGTTATCCTCGCGTGGTCGTTCAGTTATTTGTGGGACGCCTTCTCATTGCCCTCGTGGGCGCCTCAGGCCGGTGCGTATTTCGAGCACAAACTCGGGATCGATGTCGTGAAAGATCCCTTCACTCTGACGTGCGTCAAGTGGCCTCTGTTCGTCGGCCTCGTCTTGACATGGGTGGCTGTTGTCGCGTCGGTATGGAAGGGCGCGACGACGGTGAGCAAGGTTGTATATGCGACGGTCCTCATCCCCTGGGTCATACTGCTGGTATTCGTCGTTCGCGCGGTGACGCTTCCGGGGGCCCTCGACGGCCTGAAGGTCTATCTGTGGCCGCAGTGGGGGTCGCTCTTGCAGCCCGAGGTATGGCTCGCGGCCTACACGCAGGTCTTCTTCAGCCTCTCGATAGGCTTCGGGATCATGATAGCGTACGCCTCGTTCCTGCCAAAGAAGAGCGATCTCGTGAAGAACGCGGTTATTGTGTGCGTGGCCGACACGGTCACTGCTTTCGTGGCGGGCCTGGCGGTTTACGGTTGTCTCGGGTATCTCTCGAGGGAGTCAGGCAAACCGATCTCGGAACTCGGCGCATCGGGTCTGGGGCTGACGTTCGTGACGTATCCGCGACTCATCGCCCTCCTGCCGTTCGGACATCGCCTGTTCGGCGTCCTCTTCTACCTCATGGTCATCACTCTCGGCATAGACTCGGCCTTCAGCCTTCTGGAGTCGTTCGCGTCGGCGGTGCGCGACAAATGGAACATGTCTCACCACAAGGCTAACGTGATCGTGGGGGTGACGGGCTTTCTGTTCAGCGTGCCGCTGGTCACCGGCGCGGGGCTGTACTGGATAGACACGATGGACCGCTTCCTCACATACTTCGGCCTCGGGATAGTCGGGCTGATGGAATGTCTGATCGTGTCGGACGTGTTCGCGTGCGAGCGGTTGAGGGGCCATATCAACGAGATATCCGACATGAAGATATCGGCGCTGTGGGACGTCATGATCATGGCGATCGCGCCGGCCGCGATGCTCTTCTTCCTCGCAGCGGAAGTTTACCAGCGCATACAGACCCCCTATGGTGGCTATCCGCGCAAACTCGAGTTCCTCGGCGGTTGGCTGGTTCTGATCGTGGTGTTACTGATGGCTCGCATCTTCCATGCGCTGCCATGGGCGCCGCAGAAGGAACCGGAGATCATGGCAGAGACGTTCGACGAGGCATAGCGCCGGCCACGATGCGAAAGGGCAAACTGTGGACACGCAACTGACGTCTCGGGTGAGAGACTCCAAGCAAGTCGTTCTCGCGGCCTGTGCCTTCGAGACCCCTTCCCGTATCCCCCGCATAGAGCATTTCTGGGATCTCGGCCCGGAGTGGCGCGAGAGGCTCGGCGATTACGATGAGATAAGCGATGTCCTCATCCGCGATCCTGACGAGACGTTCTTCCCCTCTCGCACGCGCATTATCGAAGAGAAAGGCGGCTACATCCACCGCCTGGACGGGTGGGGTCGCCTCACCAGAACCCGCCCCGGTTCCTACTTCAGCGAGACCATTGACGTGGCGCTTCCCGCGGGCAAGGACCCCGACAGCCTCCGGTTCGATCCTCCCGACCTGGACATCCGCTTCTGCATAGAGGGACTGCCGCCCGCCGAGTCTCTCAGGAAAATCGAGGAGGAGAAGACCAGGTTTTGCGTCTTCGGAAAGACGGGCGGGCCGTTTCTCCGGAGCGCATTTCTTCGGGGAGAGGAGCAGTTTCTCGTTGACATCGCCCGCGACCCCTCGCTCGCCAGTGCCATCGCGAAACGCGTCGCCGACCACCTCACCGCCGTTGGAGTGGAAGAGATCCGGAGATGGAACCTGCACGAGACTGGCATCTGGATATACGATGACATCGGCACGAGCCAGGGACCCATCGTCAGCCCACGCTCGTTCGAGCGAATCTTCCTCCCGCTCTATCGGAGGATGATCGAGGCTTACCGGCGGGCCGGCGCAAGGTACGTTTTCCTCCACTCCGACGGCAACGTCCTTCCCCTGCTCGACATGTTCGTTGACGCCGGCATTGACGGCCTCAACCCCGTCGAGCGGCACTCCGGCATGGATCCGGCGGTCATCCGTGCGCGATATCCCCGACTCGTTCTGGCAGGCGGGGTTGACAACATCGGCACACTGCACGATGGGCCCGTCGAGAAAATAGTGGAGGAGACCCGCGCCCTCATCGAGATGGGGCGAAGCGGAGGAGTCATAATCGGCGCTCACTCCATCGGACCCGACATACCGCTCGAACATTACCTCGCATATCACGACACCATCCTGAAATACGGTCGCTTTCGATGAGGGCCAAAGCGACTCAATACCCAGAGCTCCGTGCGATCTGGGAGAAGGCCGGGTATCCATGGGCCGAACGGCTGAAGGTGCTGTTGCCGCTGTGGATGATGCCCCGGCGACGATGGCGATCTTGTCCGGTCAGCCGCGTCACGGCCTGATCGAGCACGTCCGCCTGTTCCTCGCGTGTCTTCAGTTGCCGCAGGAGGCTCGACATGGCGATGGGTGTGACTGCGCTCCCGCGATGGAGCGCCCAGGAATCCCGGCATCGTACTGCGGCCTTCGGCCGAATTGCCCAATCACCGTGTCTGGGCCGCCTGCCTGTTGTGCACCACTTGAAGGATGGAAGTCCGATTCGACATGTCGCAGCCGGCGATGACATAAGCACGCAGGGCCAGTCCCCTTGCCGAAAAGGAATGGGGACGCACGACACGATGAGACTGTGCTTTCCTACCATCCGACTCGGACGGAGGCAACCGGCCCTTTTCTCTTACACGGTAACTTGACGCGCCTCGCACATCGGGTCGCCGATCCATGGCGGTGAATACCCCCTGCCGCCGAGCCGCGCGGTGGGATCCACGGGCGACGAAGGTTGCGCTTGCACGACGGGTACCGTCCGAATGCCGTGACCGCCTAACCCTCCACGAGGAAAAAGCAGGCAAGGAAAAGAGGATTCTGGTTGACAAGGAGACAATTTTAGTTTATACTAAAATCATGAAGAAGAGGAGACTCTCTCAGGCCACACGGATCTTCAGGGCGCTTGGCGTAGAGAAGCGTGGGGAGATTCTCCATCTTCTCGCGCGTCGCACGCTGTGCGTGGGCGCGCTCTCCAGGCTCGTCGGCATCTCGCCGGGAGCTGTCTCCCAACACCTTCGGGTCCTGAGGGACGCCGGACTCGTCGAGGCCGACAGGATGGGGTATTTCGTGCACTATCGCATCGTGCCAGGCTCGAGGCAACGATGCCTGCGGCATCTGTCGTTGCTCTTTGGTACCGATGAAGGAGGGAAGAACGGATGCGTAGCGCGAAGGCAAAATGCCAGAGGCCCGAGCGCCTCGCGGGCAGGCCGGAAGAGTGCTCGCCGGAGCAGGTGAGGAAATGCCACGGAAAGGCGAAGAGTCACCCATGCACAACGCCGGGGCGGAAGAGCGGCCAGCAGTCAGGGTAAATGGCCTTCAGAAGAAGTACGGCTCGCTTGTCGCGCTCGATGGCGTGTCCTTCGAGATTCCCCGCGGACGCATCCTGGCATATCTCGGACCCAACGGTGCGGGGAAGACCACGACGATCAGGATCCTGTCCGGGTTGCTCGAGCGGGACGGCGGGGAGGTCTGGATACTCGGCAGGGACGTGGCGCGCGATCCCGTTCTGGTGAAGGCGCTCATCGGCGTGGTGACCGAGAACTCGAATCTTTACCCGGAACTCGGATGCCGCCGGAACCTCGAATATGTGGGCGAACTTTACGGGCTGCCGAGGGCTTTGCGCAAGAGGCGTGCCCGCGAACTTCTGGAGGAATTCGCGCTCGGGGAGAAGGCGGAGGCGCCTTTCGGATCGCTCTCGCACGGCATGAAGCGTCGCCTGACCATCGCCGCTGGCCTCGTCCATCGGCCGCCGGTCCTGTTTCTCGATGAGCCCACGACGGGCCTGGACGTGCCGGGCGCGCGGGCGCTTCGGTCGTCCATAAGAAGGATCGCAGAAGATGGCACCGCCATCCTCCTGACGACTCACAATCTCTTCGAGGCGGACGAACTGGCTCACGATATCGCGGTCCTCGTCAAGGGGCGGATCGTTTGTCACGGCAGTCCAGGAGAGGTCAAGCGGCGCGTGGGCGGTCCTCGAACGCTCATCGTGCGTTTCTCCAGCGAGGTGCCACGTGCGGCCCTGGAGAACTGTCCTGCGGTCCGGGCAGTGAACCTCGATTCAGGCGCATGGCGGATCGAGGTCAGCGACATCCACGATGCGCTTGGCCAGATGCTCGGGCTCTGCCGGAGCGAGAACGTTCGCATCGAGGATCTCTCGGCCAGCGAGCCCACGCTGGAGGACGCCTTCGTTGCACTTCTCGATGGGATAGGGTCGCCAGCCCGGGAGAATGCGCAATGAGCCAGTTCGTTCGCGCCCTGGCTATCAGCCGCAAGGATATGGAGAGTTACTACCTCAAGCCACCACTCATCACATGGGGGCTTCTGTTCCCTGCGGTTCTCATCCTGGCACTCTATCTGAAGGACAGAGCGGGGCATCTTGCCGTGGCGCCTGGCGTCATCGCGATGACTCTCCTCTTCGGGAACACCTCGATGGCGGCCATCGTCATCACCTTCGAAAAACGCACGGGGGCCCTGGAACGGCTGCTTGTCGCTCCGCTTGGATCGTACACCATCGTATTCGGGAAGGCGCTGAGTGCCGCCGCATACGGCATCGCCACGTCGGCTGTCCTGACCCTGATTCTCGTTCCGCTGGTCGGGATGCCATTCAGCCATCCCGGGATGTTCATCATCGGTACTGTGATGGGATCAGGTATCTTCTCGCTCATAGGCATCATCGCCTCGATCGTGGTCAGGGAGGTATTCGAGGCGACGACGCTGATGAACTTCTTTCGCTTTCCGCTCCTCTTCCTGAGCGGCGTGTTCGTGCCGCTCGACCGCATGCCGACGTGGCTCCGCCCTGTGGCTTATGCGTCGCCGCTGACGCACGTGGTCGAACTCATGCGGTTCGGGATGACCGGCAGCGCGCACTTCCCTGCTCCGTGGATACCGCTAGGGGTTTCCTTTCTCTTTCTCGTCGGGTCGTGCCTCGTAGCCGGACCGGCGTTTCGCAGGTACGCGAACCGCTGAGACGACCCGGAATCCCCCGAAGGCCGGTATGCCCACGGTCACGGATGAAGCACGGGACCGGGGGTGACTATCCTCTTGCGATGGCTCTCCGAAGTCGTTCGCCCGGCAGCGGGTGCAGAAATGCAGGCGGTTGCTCACGTGGTCCGCCGTTTTTCCGGCCGCGAGACCTGGCTGGTCGCGAGGCCCCTGATGCCTTTCGCTTCGGCATCATAGGTGACGATGGTCTCGGCTATCGCCGAGGCGATCCGAGGGCCGACCTGCTCATCCATTATCACCTGTCCGATGTAGCCGCCAGCGGAAGCGGCAAAACGATCGAGGAGGGCGCGAACGTGCGCGCGCGCGGTGTCGGGGTCGCGGCGCAGCGCGTCTCCCTGGAGGTCCAGGCCGCCGAGGATAGTTGCGCGCCGGCGCACAGCCGCGGCCAGTTTCTCCTCGTCCATGACTCCGACCTGGAGGTTCAGGACGTCCGCTCCGATTTCGATGAGGTCGTCCACGATGGGGAGCACGTGGCCATCGGAATGGAAGAAGACCTTCTTCCCGGCGCTGTGCACGAGGGCGAAGAGTTCGCGGTAGGCTTCCTTGAAGATACGGCGCCACGCGTCCGGCCGGATCATCAACGCGCTTTGAGTGCCCCAGTCATCGAGGAAAAAGATGCCATCGAAACCGTGAGCGATTGCGGACTCGACGATGCCCTTTTGAACGCGCAGGACGTTGTCGCGCAGCCAGATGACCTCGTCGCGTTCGTCGGCGATGTCGCAGAGTAAGTTTTCGAATCCGCGCAACCAGAACATGCGCTGCCAGAGCCAACTGCCTGGTCCGAGTGAGAACTGGCGTCCGGCGTTGCGGGCAAGCGTGGCCGGCACGGCGGAAAAGTCGTAGAGATCTTTCGGCTCGGGAAAGCGGTATGTGGCGCGATCCGACCAGTCGGCAAGGGGATGGCGCACGACCTGACCGATGATACCGGGCCTCTCGTTGCGCCATACGCAGCCCCATTTGTCGCGTTGTTCCCCCGGCAAGGTGCGGTCCACATCGAGGTAACGCTCGCCCCCCGGGGCGAAGTCGCCGGGGTATTTTCGCAGGTAATCCTCGACCGCCGCGGGGTCCCTCTGACGCGCGATTGCGGTGATAGAGTTCATCAGAGGGACACGGTCAGGGATGCGAAACTCGATCGCGCGAAGGACCCGTTCCCTTCCGGTCATTCTATCTCTCTTGTCCTTTCCTGTATCTCTTTTTTCTCGCTCTGCGCCTCACGCAGCAGCACGTCCGGGTCCTTGTTGAAGTCCCACGTGAACGGCGCGCCAAGTTGGCGACGCTTGTTTCCGCAAACCAATTGGGCGTGCTGCAGGAGCCCATAGTAACCCGGGTACCAATTCTTGAGGAACGCTTTGTCCTTGCGGTATCCCATGAAGGTGTCCAGGTGCCGGTTTCTCTCCCCAACGCACGCCTTCACGCGGAGAAGGTTTTCGCGGCTGGGGTCCTTCTGGAAGGCATGGTAAGCGTGGATGACGTTGGCAGTGGTCTGTATGTAACGGAACTGGTCCACCGTCAGAGCGTACCACCCTCGCGACCGCTCGTCATTGAGATGGGCTTTGGCCGCTTCGAGCAGCGCTTCCAACTTGTCCAGCACCTCGGGTGGATAGGTTCTCGTGAAGAACTCCTCCGAAGTGACTATCGCATCGTAGTTCTCCATGTTCGTGCCGACTCTTGCCAGGAATTCGCTGGAGATCCTTTCGTAGAGGTAGTCAAAGTACTTCTCCATGTCGTCTGCTGCGTCGCCGTAGACGCCAGCGTAATACTCCTTGAGGATCCGGCGGTAATCCTGCGACGGGTCGTGGATCATCTGGCCGATGACGTAAAACACGGGTCCTTCATTGCCCCAGTCCTCGCCACTGGCCCCGAGGCCCCAATAAAGTAAGCGGATACCGTTGCTGTGGAACCGGGCGATGTTCTCGGCTGCGGCCTGTGGAGTGTACTTCGCGGTGATGCCGGGCGCCAGGTAGGCCCCGAACCAGTAGAGCCAGGTCGCGAATAAGTCCCCCCTGCCCTTCCAGAGTTCGAAATCGGCGGGTGTCGTATGGGATAACTGCCAGATCACGTTGGGAGGGAATTCGCGGATCTTCTCGGACGGGCGCCTCGTGGGCCCGTACACGCTTGCCACGATCTTCTTGTCGGGGTGGCTCTTGTAGCACCGTTCCGCTATCTCCTTGAGCGGTATGAAGAGTCGTTCGCATGGTCTGGTGAACTTCCCATCCTCGTAGCCCCGATACTCGTCCATCGCCTCGCACTGGGCGCATTCGCACCGCTGATAGCCGTCGCTCTGGTTGTACGGGACCATGTCGAATCCCTGGTCGAACATTCGCTGCATGGTCTGCGTGAGCATCTCGACGACCTCGGGATTGGAGGTGCAGAGCATTGGATCTAGCGGATTCCCCAGTTCGCGTTTGCCGTTCCGGAGCGCGAAATACTCGGGGTGGACCTTGAATAGTTCCTCGGCAGTCCCGGCGAAAATGCGCACCTGCACCACCCAACTGTGGCCGCCCATGTGGAGGAAAGATATGGGAAGTCTAAAGCCGTTCGCCATCGCCCAGTAAAATCCAGGTCTGTACGCCCAGAGTCCCCAGCCATCTGCATCGGTGCCGTTGTTAGCGTAGGCTACGAACGGAGGATCGTACCTCACTGACAGATCGTCGGGGACGTGGATGTCAGCGGACCTGGGCACTCTTTCGCCCATCGGGGTTGGGATGAACCAGCGCACGCCGCAGTAGTCATGGAGAAACCAGATCACACCGTGCAGCGTCCCCCGCCTGCACATCAGGCCGAGGAAGCGCTTCGGGTCGTTGGCCCACTCGTGGATCCTGTGCAGTTCCGCGTTGTCGCTGTCGGCAATTCTTGCCGAAAGGTCTTCATCCGGTCCGGCGATGAAGAGGATTTTTCCGGCCACCTTCTGGATGTAGCCGTCGAAGGGAATCCCGTCAACGTTGATCCCTGATCTCCGGGCCATTTCGGTGTTGCCGAGAGCGACGATATTATCGGCCACGCTTCCCGCCTCCGACTCGGGGATGACCCTGAGCCGCACGCCAGCGATCTTTTCCACGTACTCGTTGAGACAGTTGGCTGCGTCCATCACGATGGGGTCGGGCCGGTCGGGCGTGACAATCACCGCCACAGGGTGGCCGTCCTTGACAATGTCCAGCGCCCACACTGAACCCTCGAAGACCGTAACCGCCATTCCGAACAAGATCGCGAACAAGACCCGCCTCATTGCCTGGCCCTCCTCGGAAGCAAAAATCAGCGTCCGCCACGGGCGTGCAAAAGGCTCGCCCTTCTTCTCCGTATCCCCGCTGAGAGACTCAGTACGAGTCTATCCCCGCCTCGACGTCGAAGACGTGCCAGACGTCAACGGACGAGTTCCATGTTCTGGGGTTCAGCCCGCCCGGCCGGGTCCATCGTCCGAGCGTGTTCACCTGGAGGCAATGCGTCGCCCGGCCGATGTAGTCCATGTTGGTAGTCCACGACCTGGGCCACCACATCAGTCGCTGTTCGGAGTCGCCGAACCACTTCGCGCTCCAGTCGCCGTAGAGCACGTTGTAGCCGTCGCGATGTCCCCACCAGCCAGCGCCTGGGCCATCCGTGTCCGGTTTCGCCCCCTGGATCATGCGATTGTTGTGCCACCACGCGGACCACGTGTCAGTGACCAGCGCCCTGCTCGCGAGTTGCTTCTGCGTCTTGAAGGTTGGGCAACCCGTCTGCACAAGGTGTACGGGCTTCGTATATGCGAGTTCGACCATCCAGTTGTCATTCGTTCCGACCCATACCCACGCCCCGCCGATGATCGTGGCGACGTTCCTGTAATTGTAGTCGCAGAAGACCGCCCGCCCCAGGAACTGGGCGTTTGTTGGCTGCCATCGCGGCAGCCAGGTGTAATCGCCGTACGCGAGGGCCTTGAAGTCAAAGCCGCCGATCCTCTGTAGGTCGGACACACTCTTGGCGACATTGGTTTCCACAGCATCGTTGTAAGTGCCCGCATTCACGTTGCTTACCCCGCCGGGCATGTTGCCGCCTGCCGTTGGACAATAGAAGACGCGGCAGTCAGGAGCATAACCCCCTTCCACCAGTTGGCCGAGACCAATGGGAGCCATGAACAGGTTGCCGGGCGCAGGAGGCGTCACGTTGAAGGCCGTGGTGTCGCCGTGGTTGACGGCGATACAGCGGAAGTGGAACGTCGGGGTCCAGGGGCCTGACTGCACCGTTGTAGCGTAGTAAGGTCCAGTCCGCACGACTCGGCCCTGTCTGGGATCTGCGTACCAGCCCGAGTCGATGGAATTGGCGAAAGAGGAATCCCATGTGGTCGGGCGGATGTCGCGATCGCAAGGGTATTGACCCCATGCCGGCGAGGAGGGGAAGTAGCCGCCGTAATCCGCGCAATAACTCTCCATGGCTCGGGACATCTGGCTCAGGTTGCTGATGCACGCAGTGCGCCTGGCCTTCTCCCGCGCCGCCGCCAGCGCCGGCAGGAGAAGCCCCGCCAGCACGGCAATAATGGCGATGACGACCAAGAGTTCGATCAGGGTGAACGCCCGCACCAGGCCGCTCAACATGCCCCTGCCTATTTCGCCCATTTTGCGCCACATGGTCGTGCCTCCTTCTCAAGAAACTTGATATCGGCAACCTTTTGCCCGATTTCCTGGCGTGTTTTGGGGATTTTCGCGGGGCTCCTCCTATTTTGGACCCTGAGGCGAGGTTGTAGCATCGCTTTCTCGGGCGTCGTCATGGACCGGCACGAACGATTCACGGACGCTCAGTTCTGGCACGAAAGCCTTCCCACCCTTCCGCATCGCTCGGCCTGCCGAGAGTGCGTCCATCAGACTCAGCGCGCTCTCCACCATCGGCGCGGCCAGGCCCATGATGTCGAAAGTCGTCAGAGGTGGTTCAGCCATGGCAGCAATGTGCAGATTGAAGAGGCCGACCACTGTGACCTCATCGGGAATGGTAACGCCTCGTCGTCGAACCTGGCGCATGAGGAGGAAGGCTTCCTCGTCGTCCGGGGCAAGGACGCCGACGCGACCGGCACGACTTCGCTCCACGAGTGCGGTCACCAGATCCTCTGGCATCCCGGAGGGGTTCCACCGGGGAGGCGATTCCAGTAGTGCGCCGGTGGAGATGCCCGGGTGACCTGCGGCGGCGCGATCGAAAGCGGATTTTACGCTCAAGCAGAACTTGTTCGCACGACCCACCAGCATCACGCTCCGGCATCCCCCCTCTTCGAATAACCGGAAGAGGCGATCGAGGAGCGTATCGTAATCAACCGAGACGCTCGGGACGTCTCGCGGTGGCTCGACGACAGTGACGCAGACGTGCGGGCCACACTGGTCGCGCGCCTCGTCGAGGACCTTCGCAATCGGCGAGGGAAGAGTCACGGAGCCCTGTATTGTCAGAACGCCGCGGGTGCGATACGATCGGAAGATGTCAACGTGACGTCGCGCCACATCCGTGTCGCCAAGGTGCACCCCGAGGAGAATCTCTCTGCCCTGGTGGAAGAGCGCTCGCGTCAGGTGGTTGAGAAGCGTGGGCCGGTTCACGCCCTCGAGTGAATCGGCGAGGACCCCTACCATCGGAGATCCGGCACCTCGCAGGTGGCGTGCGCGCGCGTCGTGAACGTACCTCAACTCCTTGGCGGCCTGGAGAATGCGCTCGCGAGTGTCTGGCGAGATACGGACGGAAGTGTTCTTTCCCCTCCCGAGGACGTGAGAGACGGCGGTCGGGCTGACGCCGGCGTGGCGGGCAACGTCGCGGATAGTCGTCGAACCGGCCGGCTTGCGCCCCACCCCTTGCAACCTCCAGGCGTTGCTAGTATACTCTTTCTCGAGTGATGTAACGTCACATCATATTGTACCTAGCGACCGATCGTTTGTCAAGGAAGCGTGGAACGCTGCGGTGGTCGTAAGGGCGACCCCGAGGTGCACGCATTCAGGAGGCGGCGACATGAACAGGATCCCGGCAGCGCTCAGCGCAAGCGTGATCATTTGCTGCACCACCCTTTTCGTGGCTGCGGCAGGCCGGGCAGCGGCGCAGCCCGTTGCTCAACCGGTTGTCCTGCCACTCTTTGAGGAACCGCCCCCTGCCGATAGATGGGCCAATGCAGCCAATTATCCGACCCGGGCGTACCGCATCGTGGCCCGGGACGAGTGGGTGAACATCAGTTTCGCATTCGTCGCACCGGACGACGCGGCCGACGTGCGCGCTCGACCGCTGCTGTTGAAAGGAGCAGGTGGCGTGTGGGAGACAAACGCTGACCTGCGAATCGTCCACACCTGGCCGCAGATCGACCTGCGCCCGCACAAGATTACCCTTCGCGAGATGCAGGAGCCCTACGAGCAATATATGCACCCCATCCCCGAACTCCTCCTGAAAGACGACACCGTCGAACCGGAGGAGCGATGGGACGGAGACCGATACATTCCGCCGTCGTTGCCGACGGAGTTCCGCACGACGCTCAGGCGTGGCGAAGTAAAATGGTTGTGGCTCTCGCTGCACGTGCCCGACGGTCTGGCCTCCGGCAAGTACGAGGGGCAAGTCGAGTTGATGGCCGGAAACGCCGCTGTGGCTGTGCTGCCCGTCTCCCTCGATGTCCTCGACGTGAGACTGCCCGATCCCGGCAAGATATATGGCATCTTCTGGCGGGTCTCGCGCGATCCGAACTCGGTGATGTACGTGGACGATGCCCAGTACAGAGCGCAGATTCGCGCGATGCGGGAACTCGGCCTGAACGCGCTGATCCTCGATCCCTTTCCGGGTCTGGAGAAATTCAATGAGAGCCTGGGTTGGATTCGCGAGGCCGGATTCACAGGACCGATAGTGGCCCAGGAGGAAGACGTCGAGGGAGCTGCTGCCATCCTGAAGAAGCACGGCTATCCGCCCGTTTTTTACGGCGTGGACGAACCGGGCGCGAAGACGGACGCTGCTTACCGGGAGAAAGCCGAGAGGATCCACAAGGGCGGCGGCCTGGTGGCTTCTGCGATGCGCACCGATATGGCCCGGCGTTACGTCGAGGCGGGACTGATCGATCTGCCCATCCTCAGCCACTGCTACATCCCCGCGACCAGAATCGTTCAACGCTACAGCGGTCCGGAGGAGTGGGTAGATCACATGAAGGATGCCTCCAAATTCCTCCACCGCCTCTATTACTTCCAGAGCTGGAACGACACGGAGCACGGATGGCTTCGACTGTGGTACGGTTTTTATCTCTATCGCTCTGGCTTCGATGGTGTGGTGCCTTACTGCCTTATGGCATTCCAGAAGGGGCTGCCCTGGCATACTGATTGGCGTTTATGGAAAACCCTGGGTGGCGGGCAACGGGTTCTGAAGATGTTCTGCACAGTTTATCCTTCGCAGGAAGGGCCGGTCCCAACCCTCCAGTGGAAGGCGTACGGCGAGGGCATCACGGACATGCGGTGGATCCGACTCTATGAGAGTGTGAACGAACAGTCAGGTGGAGCGTTGGGCACCGAGACGTTGTACGCCGTACTGCAGCCCTTCTTCTATCGCGGCCAGGAGAAGCAGACCCGCCTCGATGTCTCGATTATTCCAGCGCCTCAGCCGGTCGTCTTCGAATGGGCGCGTAACTGCCTCGCACGCGCCATTGCCGCCCACCTGCGCCACGAACCTGCCCCGAAGATCGAACCATGGCCCCGCGGGGAACCTGTGCTCGACGTGGGCAACCCGGAGCAGGAACGCAGGTCTGCGATTCACCTTGCCTCATTCGGTGAACCGGAGATCCTCGGTGGTCGGACCTGTCGCAACAGCGACGAAACCGGGCCCGGCGATGGCAAGGCCGGCTGGGGAAGCATCTACTTTCCGGTGGACGATTACGAGACGCCCACCCGCATCACGCTCACCGTGTGGGGAAAGTCCCAGTTCGGTGGGTTGACCATGAACAACCCTCAGACCGGAAAGTGGGCCACGCTCCGGGCTGTCAAGATGTCCGGCGAGGAGAAATGGGAGGAACTCGCCTTCACCGTTCCGCCAACTCGGTACGACCGGGACGCGCTTCTGCAGGAGGTTGGATTCGGAGGAGGTGACAGTCAGGTCTGGCTGGCGGAAGTGCGGGTCGAACAGGCCAAATGAGCAGCGCCTCGCACGGCTCATGGACGGCGGGCACCGACCGGTCCGCCGTCATCGGCCATGGTCGAGCCGGGAGAACCCGGCGCAAGCCGGAAGTCGCCGTTCTCCGGGTCCACGAACTTCGGCTCCGCGCACAGGCTGTGAAGGTCGAGACCAGTGACCTTCTGCCATTCCTCTAGCGTCCTTATCCGGTCCGTGTCCCGAAGTTTGCCGATGGTGGCTTTATGGTCCGCCGGGATGTAATAGAGGTTGTAATCGAGCCGGAGGTCGGGCCGCGCGTTCATTACATACACCTGCGACCCGACCTTGTAGCCCATGATGGCCCGGTACAGGATATTGTTGAGGACCTCGTAGCGTTCACCGTCCTCTCCGACTACGATGGAGATGCCGTAGTTCCCTTCGCCGAGGATGGTGTTGTTGACAATGCGTGCTCCGGGCGACGTGCTGACGCCGATGCCGATGACGTTGCCGACGAAGATGTTGTTCTCGACGACCAAACCGGGCGCATCGGTTGCCAGGAGGCCGCTGGGGCCGGCCCGCAGGCGCTGGAAGGTCATTCCGGGTGGGTAATCCGCCTGGCACTTCGAGACACGCACTCCGCGGCTGTTGATCACGCACACGCCAGCCCCGCCCCCGCCAGCGAACTTGAAGCCCATGACGTAAACATGGTCCACATTGGCTATCTCGATGGCGCACGGCAGACTCCCCATGCGATCAATGACCGCTGCGCCAACCCTGGCGCTCTCGAACACTATGGGCCGGTCCTCCGTCCCCGAGATCCTGGGCCGCAGCACCTCGCCGTACCTTCCTGGCAGGACAACGACCCGGTCGCCCGGCGCGACGTTCTCCGCCGCGTGGGCAAATGTGCGCCACGCGGTCCTCTCCGTAGCCCCATCCCAGGCGTCATTGCCTTCGGGCGAGATGAAGAGCGTCCGGCCTGCCGGCGCTTCCTCCGGCAACCTGAAGCGTATAGCCCTGGTGTGCGAAACGGTGAGATCGGGAGTGAGCGCCGTCACTTCTGCCTCGTATTCACGGCCCGGCTCGAGCCCGGACACTGTGGCATGCCGATCTACCCTGAAAAAGGAGCCCAGCCGGTTCGTCCAGTCGAAGTACTCGCCGAGCACCTGGAAGATCGTCGTCGGCCTCACGATGAGTGTCGAACCGCCGCCGACAGGCTTTACTGCGACGCACGACTCTGTCGCGCCGCCGGGAGTCTGCCAGAGGAGGCTTACGGACGTTGGGGCGCAGACCGTCCGGAGGTTGCGGATGCCAAGTGCCTCGATGGAGCAAGCCGGTCGCGCTCCGGCGAACGTGTAATCGGCCGCCGCGAAGCGGACCGGTGAATCGGCGGGAGGCCCGAACCTTTTGTCAAGCCGAACGGCCATTGTCCGGCTGTTTCTGTCCTGGCCGAACTGCTCTCTCCAGGAGGCCAGGCTTACGTTTTGCTCCGCCGCCGTGAACCCGGGAGCCTCGAAGACGTTGTGGTCGGAATACAATTGTCCAATGCTGAGGGCGTCCGCGACTATTGACTCTCCTGGGCCTGCGAAGAGACAGTTGCTCACCGCGATGTCGCGTGAGCCAACGAGCCGAACGCCGCAATTCACGTTGCAGAAGGTGTCGTGATCGAGGCGCAGCGTCTCGACCGTGTCAGTCTCCACTGCCGTATCGAGATCGGCGAAGACGCAATACTCGAAGCGAATGTCGCCGGACCGAATCACCGTCACGCCTTTCCCGCGAAAGGTGAGTCCCTCGAAGGCCACGTGCCGAACGCTCTTGACCTCTGCGCCTCCGGTCAGCACGACATCCCCCGACCTTCCGTGGGCACGAATGCGCAGAGGCTCGGCTTCCGATAGCCCGCCCAGCGACAGCTGCAAAGGCTCTTCATACGTTCCGGGCAGCAGGTACAGCGTATAACCCGGGCGGAGCGCGGCACATGCCCTGTCCAGCGTGCGAAGCGCCCCGGAAACGCTGTGCCCGTCGTTGTCGTCGCTTCCATTGGCGGGGTCAATGTAGAGCAACGGAGCGACGCCAGGATATGCGCCGCGGCCCTGATACGGACTCCCTCCTTGAAGGCGGAAGTCGCGCCACGCAGGGTCGGCAAATAGTGGATCCTGTTTCTGGAAGACGGGGTGGAACAAGTTTGCCCGGCGCATCTCGCCGCCGGGGTCAACGGCGTCCGCGTCGCCGTTATAGCGCGGGTTCACCCGTTGGGGGAAAAATCCGTAGCGAGAGCCCACGCCGTTGACGAGAACCGTGTTGTTTTCCACGCACCTGCTGCCCGATGGATCGAAGAAGCCCCGCACCACGTTCCGGCGAACTACGGTCGTATCGTTCGGGCCGTGGCCGGTCTTCGTGCGGAAGGCGCACTGGTGCAACCCGTCCACAATGTTATCTTCAAAAACCACGTAGTCGCCCTGGCCGTAGAGGCCGAGGTCGGTCGGTACGCTGGAATCGGTCTCCTCCCCGTTGTTGGGTCCGTTGTAGTAGCAGAGATTGCGGCGCACCGTGGAACGGCTCACGCCGTACCGCAGTTGGATGCCATACTGGTTGTTGCGGTATATCTCGTTATCTTCCAGGAGGAGATATTCGCCGGTGGCGTGTATGCCCGCCGAGCGATTGCAGAAGAAGATTCCGTTCCGCACAACGACGTTTGCGGCCTTTCCGCGTATCAGCACACCGTGCGCGGAGAAGGCCGCCTGGATTCCGTCGAGCACGATCCACGGCTGTGCGATCTCCAGGGCCGGTTTGACGCCCTCGACAAGATACTCATGTGCCGGCGGAGGGACTCCTCCCGCGCAGCGAACGTACAGAGCATTGTCCGATGGATCGAGAAACCACGAACCCAGCCTCCGCTCGCACTCATCGAGCGAAGCGACGCGTACCAGCCGCAGATGGGACGACGCCTCCCAGATGCCGATGCCCTCCCTGTTCAGTTCGGGGGCCGCGCCGTTCAAACGATAGACGTCGGGGCGACCTTCGACGGCGGTCAGCCCGCCAGTCAATGGCGTCGAGGTTGTGACGAGGACAATGTGACCGGGCATGGCGCGCAGCGTGATGGGACGCCCCGGTTCGCCTGCGACTGGAAACGTGACGCTTTCCCGATAGACGCCCCCACGCACCAACACTGTGTCACCGGGCCTCGCAGCGTTGACAGCCTCCTGTATGCCTTCGAATCTTTCGCGGTATCCGACTGTCAAGGTCTGACCCATTTCCGGTTCAGCCTGCGCGGCGGCGCTCATGAGCATCCCTCCGACGAGAACAAGTTCCGCGGCGATAAGAAAACATCTGAACCAGTTGTTCATCGTTTCCGCAGGCGTGGCTTCTTCCTGGGACTTGTCTGGCATCTGCGGCTCTCCGCAATCGAGTTGCTACAACGCGATACCGCCGTCAATGTCTATGCAGCGACCGGTGAAATAGTCGCACTCGATGATAAACCTCACTCCCAGGTAAACCTCCTCGGGCGTTGCAGGGCGGCGAAGGGGGACCGTTGCAAGGAGTTTCTCGAGCATCTCCGGCCGCATTCCGTCGAGGATCGGCGTCCGCACGAAACCCGGCGCCAGCGCGCCGACCCGGATGCCGTACCGCGCAAGTTCCTTGGCCCATACGCGGGTAGTGGCTACGAGTCCGGCCTTCGCGGCTGAGTAGTTGCTCTGGCCCATGTTGCCGTACCTTGAGACAGAGCTGACGTTCACGATCACGCCGGGGGCGGTACCGGTCTCGACCATCCAGGCGACTAGGGCGCGCGTGCACAGGAAGGGTCCCGTAAGGTCCACTTCGAGCACGAGCCGCCAGTCTTCGAGGCTCATGACCCGGACCCCGCCCGTCTCCCTGTCTTTCCTCACAAGGAGGGCGTCGCGGAACAGCCCAGCATTGTTGATCAGGCCGTTGACGAAGCCGAAGCGCTCGACAGCGGCGTGGACCATGGCGGTCGCATCGGCCTCGGACGTCACGTCTGCGCGGAAGGTCTCGATCTTTCCGCCTCTGGTGCGCTCCTTCGCCAAGGCGGCGAGGCCATCCGCGTTCACGTCGGCCGCGAGAACGCTAGCGCCTTCCTCTGCAAGCCGCAGGGCGAAATGTCTGCCCATGCCGCTCGCCGCGCCCGTCACGATAACGCGCATGTCGTTTATCTTCATTGACGCAGCTTCTTCACGGGCTCGAGCAGGCGACTCGCGGTCGGGTCTCCATCCCCCGCTTCATTCGGAGAATATTGCAGGGTCCATCGTCTTGAGGTCTTCCGCGATGCGCGGTCGGAATTCCATCTGGCCCAGAATGTCCTTCTCCAGGTTCACGCCGGGCGCAATTTCGATGAGCGTGAGGCCACCGCTTTCCAACTCGAATACGGCCCGCTCTGTGACGTAGGTGACTTTCTGTCCTACGTCTCGGGCGTAGTCGCCGCTGAAAGTTACCTGTTCCACCCGCTCGACGAACTTCCGTACATTTCCCTCGCGGACGATTCGGAGCCTGCCGTCGCCTATCTGGGCCTGGAAAGGGCCGGCGTTGAAGCGGCCGCAGAAGACGACGCGACGGGTGTTCTGGGAGATGTTGATAAAGCCACCGCAGCCGGCTATCTTGTTGCCGAATCGGCTGACGTTCACGTCGCCTTTCCGGCTCACTTGCGCCATACCCAGGAACGCGATGTCGAGCCCGCCGCCGTCATAGAAGTCGAATTGAGCGGGCTGCTCGATGAAGGCCAGCGGGTTGACGGCGCTGCCGAAAGCCATGCCGACACCCGGGACGCCACCCGTCGCGCCGGCCTCGACGGTAAAAGTCAACTGTTCGGAAAGTCCACTCTCGGCCGCAACAACGCCAACCATCTCGGGTATGCCGATGCCGAGGTTTACCACGGCGCCGGGCGAGAGTTCCCGCACGGCGCGGCGGCCCACCACCTTCCGCTCGTCGAGCGGAAAGCGAGGCAAGGAATGCACGGGGACCTTGATGTGGCCTGCGAGGGCAGGATCGTAAAACCGGGCTGCCTGTCGGTGATACTTCTCCGGCTCTGCGCACACTACGATGGAATCCACCAGGATGCCCGGAATCCTGACCTTCTTCGGATGGAGCGACCCCGCCTGGGCGAGGTACTTGACCTGCACGATCACCTGTCCGCCCGAGATCTTCGCGGCCTGGGCCACAGAGAGGGCTTCGGTGAACGCGGCTTCCTCCTCCATGGTGACGTTACCAAGTTCGTCGGCCGTCGTGCCCCTGAGCAGGGCGACGTTAACCGGCATCGAGGGATATAGAAGCCAATCTTCACCTCCTATCTGGATCAGGCGGACGATCTCCTCGGAAGCGCGACGGTTCAGTCGGCCGCCCTCCAGCCGCGGATCCACGAATGTCTTCAGTCCAACTTTCGTGACCTCGCCGGGCTTGCGCGCGGCAATGGCGCGGAAGAGCCGGGAAAGCACTCCTTGCGGAAAGTTGTAGCCTGCCGCCTTCTCCTCGTTGATCAGTGCTGTCAGTCGCGGGGTCGTGTCATAATGGCCGCCGATTATCCGCCGGACCAGCCCTTCCCGGCCCAGTCGGTCGAGTCCGCTTCCGTGCCAGTCTCCCTGCCCGGCTGCGAAGAGGAGGGTCAGGTCCCTCGGAGCGCCGGTTCGGAGAAACCGATTCTCCAGTGCCACTACGACCTCCTCCGGCATACCCAACAGCCCAAAGGCGGCCGTTGCGACGGTGTCGCCGTCTTTGATCCGGCTCGCAGCGGCCTCCGCTGTTTCGATCGTCGGGCGCATCGCCCCGTTCTCCCTAATCCTTCGGATATTCGTAAAACCCACGGCCTGTCTTGCGTCCGAGGAGCCCGGCGTCAACCATGTTCCGGAGGAGAGGCGAAGGCTTGGACTTGGCGTCGCCGTAAACTGCGTACATGCTCTCTCCGACTGCGAGGGCGACGTCGAGGCCAATCAGATCGAGCAGTTCGAAGGGACCCATGGGAAAGTGACAACCAAGTTTCATCGCCTTGTCAACATCCTCAGGTTTGGCCCCCTCCACAACGCAGTTGCACGCCTCCTTCAGCATGGCGTTGAGGACCCGCGTCACGATGAAGCCCGGGTAGTTCGGGGCCAGGACGGTCTGCTTGCCCATGCGCTCGGCCAGGGCCCGGGTGGTCTCGCACGTCCGGTCCGAGGTCAATGTGCCGCGGATGATCTCGACAAGTTCCATGGCCGGCACGGGGTTGAAGAAATGCATCCCGATGAAACGGTCGGCCCGACCGCTGCTCCTGGCGAGGGCATCAATCGAAAGGCATGAGGTATTGGAAGCGAAGATGACCTCATGGCGGCATATGCCATTCATCTTTCCGAAGAGGTCCTGCTTCAGTTGAAGGTTCTCGGTGATCGCCTCGATGAGGAAGTCGGCTTCGGCTGCCTGGGCAAGGTCCGGTGCAACGGCGATGTTCGCGAAGATCCGCCTCTTTTCCTCTTCGAGCATCTTGCCGTCCTCGATGCGCTTGTTGACGCTCTTCTCGACGGCTGCCAGAGCCTTCCGGACCAGGTCGGGGCTCACGTCGTTCAGCAACACCTTTATGCCCGAGTAAGCGGCAACCTGCGCTATTCCCCGCCCCATCTTTCCCGCGCCGACGACCATTATCTTGTGGATCTCCATCTCTTCTCTCCGCCACAGGTTGTTACGGCAGGTTTCTGATAGCAAGCGCCATGCCCTGCCCGCCGCCGACGCACATCGTCACCAAACCGTTCTCCACCGACCTGCGCTTCATCTCGTATATGAGCCGGACGATGAGGATCGCTCCGGTCGCACCCGTCGGGTGACCCAGTGCGATGGCCCCGCCGTTCACGTTGAGGCGCTCTCTGTCAACCGGCAACTCGCGCAACACCGCGAGCGTCTGCGCCGCAAAGGCCTCGTTTATCTCGACCAGATCGAAATCCGACAGATCCATGCGCGTTGCCCTCAGCAGGCGTTTCGTGGCTGGCACAGGACCGATCCCCATTATCTTCGGATCGCACCCCGCAGAGGCCCACGCCCTGACTTCGGCAAGCGGCTTCACGCCAAGTTCGGACGCCTTCCCGGCAGACATGAGCACGAGCGCCGCCGCCGCATCGTTGATCGTCGAGGAATTGCCGGCGGTCACCGTGCCGTCCTCCTTGAAGACTGGCTTCAACGCCGCAAGTTTCTCGAGCGTCGTGTCGGGCCGGCCAGCCTCGTCCCTGGATACAAGAACTGGTTCACCTTTTCTCTGGGGCACGCTAACGGGCACGATCTGTTCGACGAACCTGCCCTCTTGCTGTGCCCGGGCAGCCTTCATCTGGCTCGCGTATGCAAACTCGTCCTGTTCCCGACGGGAAATGCCATACTTCTCGGCCAGCCTCTCCGCCGTCAGGCCCATGCCGTCGAGCCCCTCCATGAGCGTGTCCACGAGTTGACCGTGCCCGAGCCGGTAGCCTGTACGCGCGTTCTTCAGGGCATACGGGTAGCGCGACATGTTTTCCATGCCGCCGGCGACAACCACATCGGCCTCGCCATAGCGGATCATCGCGCTGGCCACAGCCACGCTCTTCAAGGACGAGGCGCAATTCTTGTTCACGGTGTAGGCGGGGATTTCGAAGGGCAGGCCGGCGGCGAGTAGCGCCTCTCTTGCCGGGTTGCCCCCCGGCTCGTTCAGGCCGCAACAGCCCATGATCACCTCGTCAACGCATGCGTCTTCGATCCCCGCTCGGCGGATGGCCTCGCGAATGACTACGCCACCGAGCACGTTGACGCTGATATCCTTGAAGACGCCAAGGAAGGAACCAACCGGGCTTCTCACTGCACTGGTCACCACGACTTGTCTTTCATTCATTGGCGGTGTTTGCTCCTGTCTCGAAGTGGCCGCGTCGGCTCAGGCGGGCGGCGGAGGAGCGTAGAACTCCATCGAAGCCGGCCGCAGGCCGAAACGCAACGCGTAGTCCAGCCAGGCGGCAACGACTATCTGCCCCGACTCGAGGATGCGCGCCAGGGAACACGGACATTGTCTGAGACCATGCGAAAGTTCGCAGAGCATCGGTAGCGCACCGCAAACGTGATGGAAGAAGTTCTGAAAATCGAATGACCACGCCGGCCCCGTCATGCGCTCAGGGTCCGGACAGTCGAAGCCGGCTGCCGTGAGCCGCGAGATGATGTAAAACGCGGCCTCGGACTGCTTGCGGCGGTATCCGGGGGCCAGGTAGGGATCCGGCGAGGTCAACGACGGCGGCCCACCCTGCGCGTGAAAGGTGAGGAAGCCGTCGGGCATCTCCCGCAGAAACAGTTCTCTCAACGCGCAATTCTCCGGCGCCAGGCGCGGCCCGAAGAAGTCATCGTGCTGAAGGTTGACGCCATCGTCGTTGTAGTAGCCGCCCATGAAGCGGAGGAAGCCTTTCGGGATCGGCTGCACCTCCTTTATCCGGCGGCCCCTGAACAGGCTCCCGTCGGCCATGATCCCCTGCTGGACGAGGAAGAGGTGCTCCAGTTCCGCGTTGTTGAGGTGTCTGATGGCGGCGCGCTCGCGTCCGTCGGGATTGAGACAGGGGATGACAGCCAGCCGGAACCTGCCCAGCAGGCCGGCAAGTTCGGGTCGCTCGCGGCCCTGGAGATCGCGGCCCGTCTCGATGACGCTGAGCAGGTCCATGCAGACGGCAACACCTTCGACTTCTCCGCCGTGGATGGAACCTATGATGACCACTGCGGGACGCGTCCGCAGTGCGGGGTCATAGAACGCCTGCGGCCGGTCTGACCCCATCGCGCTCGATATGGTCGCTGTGGGGCGCTGAGGCTCGAAAACGCCCGATGTGAAACACCATATATCGCGCCCGCCTGCGCTCTTACCGATGATGGCGGCCTCGCACTTGCTTGCATGCGCGGCGGCATCTGCGATGTCCGAGAGTCCGCTCCGCCACCAGGAGGGCGACTCGAACAGGTCCGGCCGCTGACGGCGAAGATGAGCTGTGGGATTCTCCACGAGGTCTGCTCCAATTCATGAATGAGAACATGCCTCCGAAGAAGCGTCGTTATCGGTTGCCTGCCGACGTTGCGACTGGTCAGTTGCGCGCATTCAGGTATAGCAACGCCCATGCGCTGGACGGAGGTGCGAATCTCCGGCAGCCTCCTTTATCCACTGTAATCGTTCCTCTGTCAATCGTGGCCCCGGTCCGGACATGGACCCATTCGTATTCGTGAGTGCCCGCTTCGACGAAGAGGAAGAACTCGCCCGCGCCCTGCTGACAGGCGAGGGACTCCTTGCCGGGATTCGCCAGGCAGTACCCGGTCGGGCAGACGCTGCAATGCGACGTAATCGAGGCCAGGTCAATTCTGTTCGCCCGATGGAGCGTGTGACCCATAGTCTCGCGAATGCCCTGCTCGGCGGGTCCATGAAGGTCGCCGGGAAAGACCGGACAGGGGTCCATGTAGAGGACATTACAGCCTCTCGTATACTGGAGGTGGATTTTGGGGCCCTTGTCGCGCATGTTCGACCACGTATGCGAGCCCGTCAGATAGATCGCACGGCGAGTGTCGTCGGTGAAATATCGCGGGTTCGCGGGACACGCTCTGAGCGGACCACTCGCGATAGGTCGTGTCTCCGTACTTCCCATCAGCGTCTACTGTTCCATCTTCTCCAATTCCCTGACAACCATCTTGTGCCAGGGCCTGGTATCCTTCTCCATTGCCGCCAGGGACCGTCCGACGCCGCCCACGGCGGGCAGGTCCTTATACTGGTCGAGATACTGGACGCACCGCTCGCCAAGTTCTTTCGCACGGCGCAGAAGGAGAACCTTCTCCTCGCGGGGCAGGTCAACGCGCGGATGCTCCTGCCAGTACTCCCTGTTCTTCGCGGGCATCCCGCCGGGCAACTTGTATGTCGTCTCGTATTGGTCAACATCGCCCTCGTAACCGAAGAACCACAGCGGCACGCCGGCCCGTCCGAGCTGGCGATAGAGCCCGAGCAGTTCCACGGCCATCTTCGTATATTCGTAGCCGACCTCGACTACTTTCAGCCGCGCCTCCAATTCCGGGTCGCCCGCCACGGCTCGATGCGCCTGTTCGAGATGCTCCCCGGCCTTCGCGATTGTCTCCGGGGGGAACACTTCCGGCCAGGCGTTGACGACATCAATATACGCGAACGACGCGATCTTGTCCTGGTTCGCGTGGACGGCATCCTCGAAAGTATCGTAGTAAGCGCGCACCGAATCGGCCGCCGGGCCGAAGGCGGCGTAGAACCGGTCCATGATCTTCGCCGCGTCCGCCCTGGGGTCCCACATAAGGTGCGCCACGAGGTAGTAGTTGGGTCCCTGGGTGCCGAAGTTTCCATCGGTCTCTCCGTACATGGCGATCATACCGCGATCGCACAGCCAGGGCGTGGACTCGGCGATCTCCCGGGTGAAGAGATAGGGCAGGTCCTGCCAGTAGTGCATGCCCCAATACTCGCGCCCGACGATCTTCGCCCCCTTCCTGCTCCAGGCCTGGAAACGGTCGTAGGTTTCCTTCTTGAACTCGGGCTTCACGAAGTAGGCTGCGCTGAAGGTGAAGGAGATGTAGAGGTTGTCCTCCATCCTCTCTATATTTGACGGCGGGTTCTGATACGCCGTGTAGGCAAACATGCCGACGCCGAGACCGGGCTTGCGCTTCTTGACCTCGCGGGCAATGTAGTTGGCGTAGTCCCAGTGCCGGTCGGAGAGGTCTGGCACGTGCGCGGTGTAGTCTGTGCCTGGCCGGTCCAGACTCCGGCAGTTCTCGCATTCGCAAAACCCGTATCCGTCCGACGGCGAGATCGAGACGATGCTGTCTCCCGACCGCTCAGCCATCTCGATGACCGACTGAACAATGTAGTCTCGCAGTTCGCGGTTCGAGGTGCAGAGGTGCGGGCCGCGGCGCTCGCCGCCCCACAGCGCCATCCACTCCGGATGCTTCTTCTCCATTCCCTTCCTGAAGTAGTGATAGGTCCAACTGTGGCCGAACCAGCCCTTCATCACCCACGCCAGCTTCATCCGCTTGTACCATTTGCTCCCCTTGATGCCGTATAGAAATTCGCGTATGGCAAGGGCGGGCCTGGAATACAGGTCTATCCGGGGCAAGTCGAGGCCGTCCAGTTTCGGGATTACCTCCCCCGTCGGTCCGGGCCAGATCCAGGTCACGCCGAGATAGTCTTCCAGAAAGCCGTACACGCCGGAGAGCGTGCCGGTCTTCACTGAACTCGACCAGGGATCGCCCGGCGCGTCGTCGCCGTAGATGAAGAGCTTCCCCCCATCGGTCTTGATGACGTATGATTCCGGGTCGAGCGCCTGCCGGTAGAGTCCTCTGGACTTCGCGTATGACGTGGCCCCGACGTAAGCGTCGGCCGCGTCCGGCGTCGCCAGGTCCTTCTCGATCACGACCTTCGTTACCAGACCCGCTGCGCGCGCCACGAAATCCGCCATCTCCTCGGCGGCGACTTTCTCCGCCTCCGGTCCGCCGCCCGGGTAGGCGATCACAAACGTCTCGCCCCTTTTCTTGTCCATGCCCGACACCGCGCCTCCTCCCGCCCCCTGGGCGAAGACCTCGGCTGCGGCAAGGCAGAATGCGAGGCCAAGAGCAATTCCCCGAATAGCCGCCTTCCTCGGAAAGCGTGGAGAGGGGCGGATCGAAACGCGATCCATGTTGTCACAATAACTCAGCGCGTGCATTCACGCACCCTCCAGACTTGAAACTCTGCGGGCTGTCCACCGAATGGCCTGGTGACTTCACCCTGACCGGCGGCTCGGTCCGTAGATCTCTCTGCCCGGCGCTGTCGCGACGGGAGTGCCGCCCACGGATATGGCATCCACGCGGGCAATTTCGCCGCACGAGGCGACAATCCAACATGCGATGCTACGGCATGGGGCGCTCGCCTTGCGCCATCCAAACTACTTCGATCCCGGCCTCGCATCTACCTCGGACGACATGCCGCCCGGCGTTGACGCCTCCCTTGCTGCGCCGCGGGGGAAATGGTACACCATGCCGCCGCATTTCGGGCATACGTACCTGCTCTCGTCGACGGTCGGACGCACTGGCGGGCCACCTATCGGGATCGCGTCTATGGGAACGCGCTGCCCACAGGAAGCGCATTTGATTGTGTCGTAGATGCTACGCTCTCCCGTCTTCTCGTTCAAATAGTAGCCATTCTTGTCGGGGCCGAGTTTTTCCCAGTAAGAGAGTGGCTTCTCGATCAATTCGCCGGTGCGGATGTCGATCTTGGTGATCATCGTCTCCCCCACCCAGGAGGGGCGAGCTGTCTTGCGCGCCTGGGACCAGATTGCGTAACCCACGGCGGCACCGGCCAGCAGAATGAGGACCGCGGATTGGACGATCTTCTTCGTATCCGCCATTGTCCCTCCTCCGACTTGCCCGCAGGGCCTGGCGGGCGGAAGAGAATTGCTCCTCTGCCGCCCGGCCACGCCCTGGGACAGATATCGGGCGACGCTATCGCGTCAGACCTACGTCGATCCCGGCGGCCACGTCCAATTCGTGCCACAACGCTCTGGCGGTCGCCCTGAAGGTGGTGGAATCGGGGGTCTGCGAGGGCCACCAGTTCACATCCGGGAAATCCCAGGTGTAATAGCGGTAGGCGCTGTTGTACTCGATGTTCGTGCCCACGTTCCAACCGCACTGGACCTTCTTGGTGTACTCCGCCTCGAGGCAGTAGGCGAACTTCCGCTCCAGGTCGCCGTGCATTTTGACATGGCCGTCGCCGTACAGGGTATTGTAAGCGTCCACGTGTGCCTTCACGCCCATCCCCGTGTACGCGCGGCTGGCATCCACGTATTGGCCGTTGTACAAGCGGCGGTTCATCCCGAGCGCGTCGCGTTCTACTCCTCGGGTCCACGTGTCCGAAACGATGGCCCTCCCCGCCAGGATCTTCACGCTCGGGAAGTAGGGGGAGGCGGGATAGAACCTTATCTGCGGCGATGTATACCCTATCACGGGCAGACCGGAGTTGACATCATTCCAGCGGTGCATAAAGTGCCCTACCGGGATGTTGCGGTAGTTATAGTGGCACAGGACAGCCCTCTGGTAGTCGCCAAAGTAGCCGGTTCCGTCCTCTGCCCAGCGCTTGGCACTCCAGTCGCCGTACAGGAGCGTCTTCGCATCGAAGCCTCCTGCGGTCTTCCAGTCGCTCAGGTTGCACGCGCCGCCATTTGGAATGCCGTCAACTGGGACGTAGAACTGGGCGCCGGGCATCCCTTCCGCGCTCGGACAATAGAGAGCTTTGGCATCCGGAAGGTAGTTGCCCCACAGGAGCATCCCCAGGCCCTCGGGCGCGAGGTTAAGTTGACCTCCGAGCCAGCGCGTGGCCGGGTCGGCGAAAGCGGGGTTATCCTCGCGGTTCTTGACGCCCCAGCCGACGACGCGCCAGTCCAACACGCCCGCGCCCGCTCCGACGCGCTGGTCGCTCCAGCCGAGGGCGCCAGCGTTGGTGTAGCCGCCGCCGCCGTCGCTGCGAATGGGAATGTCGGACGGCTTGCCTTGGAACTTCGACATCACCCAGGCATGAGGCGCCCACTGGTATGCACCGGCATCCCCCGGATATCTGTCCTGGGCAAATAGGTCCTTGCCGGGGGTCCTGCCTGAGGGGTGGTTGCGGGCCTTGTCGGGCCAGCCCGTCCAACTCGGCAAGTACTCGCCGTAGTCGCTGCTATAGCTCGTGAGCGCAATGCCCATCTGGTTGAGGTTGCTCATGCAGGCGGTGCGGCGGGCCTTCTCCCTCGCGGCGGCAAGGGCGGGCAGGAGGAGACCTGCCAGAATTGCCACAATTGCAATGACCACTAGTAGTTCTATCAACGTGAAGGCCCGGACGAGGCCGGCCAGCATGCCCTCACCGATGCTCCGTACCCTTCGTAACATGGGTATTCCTCCCGAACAAGCCTGACCGTGCAGCGCGGCGCGGGCTGAGTCGGCAAGGCGCCTGCCCAGCAATGCGATCGCCATGACCGGCCAAACGACGACTCTCAATGTCCGCATCTCACTTCTCAGGAGTTTTGCATGACGACCAGCCGCAGATCGGGCCGCGGCCGTCGGCCTTGTCGTCTCACTGGGCAACACCTCCTTTCCCGTCGCCGTTCGGGCGCCTCGCAAGCGGCGGCGCTGTGCTCTTGCGCACCACGAGGCGACACTCCAGAACGCGATGCTCCCACGTGGGACACTCGCCTTTCGCCAGATTCAGCAGCATCTGCAGGGCCGTCCGTGCCAGGAGTTTGCGCGGCGTGGCAACGGTCGTGAGGGGTGGGTCGGCCTCCGCTGCCTCCGGCTGATCGTTGAAGCCGACGATGCTGAGTTCCTCGGGGACCCGGATCCCCAACGCGCGAGCCGCCCGCAACAGGCCGATTGCCAGGGCGTCGGCCTGAGCGAAGACGGCCGTCAGGTCCCGGTTATTCTTGAGGAATTCGAGCGCAATGGGATATGCCACTTCCGCGTTGTCCGTGTCTATTTTCAACATGTACCCGGGCCGCGGCACGACGCCACCCCAGCGCATGGCCGCGTTGTACGCGCCTCCTGTGACGGGGTCGTCCGGCACTCCCATGAAGCCGATCCTGCGATGGCCCAGCGAAAGGAGGTGCTGCACTCCCTCGAAAATGCCCCGGAACTTGTTGACGGAGACGCTGTGATGCGGCGGCAGGCCTTCTTGTTCGTAACCCCGATAATATTGCACCACAAAGGGTATTCCGCGTTCGCCGAGCCAGTTCATCAGATCGGGCGGAGCCACATTCACCAGGACGCATCCCTGCTCCTTTAGCGGCAAGGAATCGGATAGCAATTGGTCGAACCGGTTCGACCCCTCCGGGCACGGTCGGAACCGCATCTGAACGTGAGTGCCGTCGAGGACATCGGTGTAAGCGGCCAGGTAGTCGCTCAGGGCGAACTGGCGGTCTCGCGGCACGGGCCAGAAGTCCTCGACGAAAGTCACCGCGCGCAGACGGCTGCCTGTCTCATCGCTGCGGGGCGCCGGGCCGCGCACGAACGTGCCTGTGCGCTCCAGACGATATACAATGCCTTCCTTGTCGAGAAGATCGAGAGAGTCCCGCACCGCACGAAGGGGAACGCCGTATTCGCGGCTAAGGGTGCGCTCGGAAGGCAAGCGCGAATTTCGGGCGTACCTCCCCTCCTCGATAGCGTGCTTCAACTCCTCCGCCAGCCAGCGCGCGATGGTCTCGTTGTCCAAACTCTGGAGGCGCTCGGTTCCGCTTCCTGCAGTCATGCAGCATTTGCCTCAGAAGACCTCGTGTAGCACTGCAACGCCTCATATTCTAGCATGTCGGCATTACCCCGTCAAGACGAAAAACTGGCCCACGAGCAAAAATTTTCTCGGGCTTCGTCAAGCACATCAAGTCTATTCATGACAATGCATTAGAGTCATTGTCCTCTACTTTGCGATTCTGGCGATTACGCGTTTTATTGCAACCGACTTATTGACTTGCCACGCAAATCTGGTATAATCTTCCCGTTGCATGGTGTGGTGCGCACTCGTCCTTTTTGTTCTTATCATCTCGGGCATCTTGCATAGCGCTAACGCATTTTGAGGTTTGTTGGCATGAACAAGATACGCATCGGGTTGGTCGGCGCCGGGGCGCGCGGCATCGTGGCATTCGGGAGCCTCTTCGTCCGGGAGTACGCAAGCGTATGCGAACTGGTGGCGTTGGCCGATGCGAACCGCGAACGCGCCGAGCGCGGGTTGGACTACCTCGGCATCAGGGGCGATGTGCACCAGGACATCCGGGATCTCGTGTCTCGCAAGGACATTGACGCTGTGGTCATCACGACCCCCGACTACCTGCATGCTGAACATGGCGTTGCTGCGCTCAACGCGGGCAAGGCGGTGCTCATGGACAAGCCGCTGGCGACGACGGCGAAGGGGTGCTTGCGCCTTCTCGAGGCCGCCCGGCGCACCGGCAAACTCCTCTACATGGGGTTCAACCTGCGGCACATACCCCACTTGATGAAGATGAAAGAGATTGTGGACTCCGGCGCGCTCGGGCGCGTCTTCTCCATCCATGCCATAGACTACTACCACGGCGGGCGCACCTACATGGCGCGGTGGAACCGCCTGAAGGCCTTCTCCGGCGGCCTCTTCATCCACAAGGGATGCCACTTTTTCGACGGCATCAATTGGCTCATGGGCGCGGCTCGACCCATGCGCGTATGCTGCTTCGGGAACGTCTCCGCGCTGAACGAGCGAGGTTTCCCCTTCCGGGTGCGCGACGATGCCGAGCCGGGGCCGACCTGCTCGGTGTGCGCGTACGCTGAGGAATGCCCGGACCGGTACCGTTTCGGAGACGAATGGATCCCTGAACCATCGCCCGAAGTCCGCGCGAAGTACGCCAGCATGTGGGAGGAAAACGCCTCACGCAAGGATGGCTATCACAAGGACCTGTGCATCTTCCTATCGGACAAGGACACGCACGACCAGGGAATCGCGCTGGTGGAGTACGACAACGGTGCCACAGCCGAGCACTCCGAATACTTCGCCACGCCGGTAAGCAACCTGCTGTTTCTCGTTGACGGCGTTCGAGGCCACGCCGTTCTGGACGCGGAGAGAAACCTCCTGGAGGTCAGACCCCGCTGGAGCCGTGAGAGGATACGCTACAAGATACCCGTGGGCCAGGGCACACACCTCGGTTCGGACAAGCACATGGTGGGCGAGTTCATCGCGTGCCTGCGTGGGAAGCAGTCTCCCTCCGCTCTCCCGCAGGACGGCGCGTGGAGCGTGGCGATAGGCGAGGCGGCGGAGATCTCCCGCGCCGAACACCGCACGGTGGAAATATCCGAGGTGCTCGACGTAAACAGCGATCTGCTGAAAGAACCAGAAAAACCTCGCTGAACGCGCGCGTTACATACATAACTTGGAGAGCGCGCATGTAGCGAGCATCGGCGACTTCAGAGGCATTTCCAGGCATGGCAATATGGGCCGGCTGCGCAGATGCGCAGGCGCAACGTGTGGCGGATTTCAAGCGGGTCGTGGTGGTGGATGACGCGCTGCCGGCTCAGAAGGCCTCCGCCGAGGAACTCGCCCACTGCGCGCGGAAGACCGTCGGGCAGGAAATCGCCACCGTGCCCCTCTCGCGATAAAAGAAGGACGGTGGAGGTCTATGCTTTTTACTCGGCGACGGCGTTGCGCGAAGCCTGTTCAAACTCGAACTCGCGCCGTGGCAACAGGAGGAGTGGATCCTTCGTACCGTTCCCGGCGGGCTGCTTATCGCCGGCGACGGCGCCGCAGGTGACCCGTGGTCAATACGGGTACGCGCCGGAAGCATGCTCGCGACATACATGCTGCTGGATGACTACCCCGGAGTTCGCTGGTTCTGGCCGGGGCCGTTTGGCGAGCACGTACCGCACGACCCCGACGCGGGACTTCCGCCGAGCCCTGGGGGCATTCCGGGGCGAGACGGGCCTGTCACGCTCGTCGGTGTCGCTGGCCAATGAGACCTTGAAGGAGACGTTGAGCGCACAGCGCAAGCAGGTGTTGGTCAAGGTCTTCTATGCCGCTTCCCTCGAAGAAGCCTTGTCCCAGATGGAGGCCTTCGCCGGGGTCCAATTTCCACCAACTTTTTGGCACGCGATCTCGTTAAGCCCGGGGCGCCTTCGAAGGCCTTTCTCCTGCCATTTGCCTCCCTCTCTTTCGGTAAGATCGCAAATGGCTTGACAATACCCTCCTCGGCAGGATTTCAGATGTCTTGATTCGCTGATCTTGCGGACGGCAGACAGTTATGGAAGAATCGTCGCCATGTCAGACCAAAAGACCAAGATAGGGGTGATCGGCTGCGGCGCGATCAGTGCCATCTATCTTCAGACGCTTCGGCAGTTCGACTGCGTCGAGGTCGTCGCCTGCGCCGACATCGTTCACGAGAAGGCTCGGGCCCGGGCCGCAGAGTTCGGAATACCCAGGGCCTGTTCAGTTCGCTCACTTCTGGCCGACCCGGATATCGCCATCGTCCTGAACCTGACCGTTCCGAAGGCCCACGCCTCCGTCGCCCGCGCGGCCCTCGGGGCCGGCAAGTCGGTTTACAACGAGAAGCCGCTGGCGATCAGACGAAGCGACGGGCAGCGTCTTCTGAGGATGGCTGCCGAGCGCGGCCTGCGGATCGGCTGCGCGCCGGACACCTTCCTCGGCGGCGCACATCAGACCTGCCGCAAGATCGTTGACGACGGCCTCATCGGCGAACCGGTCGCCGCCACGGCGTTCATGCTCTGCCGCGGACACGAATCCTGGCATCCCAGCCCGGAGTTCTACTATGAAGTCGGCGGCGGCCCCATGCTCGACATGGGACCTTATTACCTCACAGCCCTGGTCAACATCATCGGCCCGCTGCGTTGCGTGGCCGCCATGACGCGCACAACTTTCCCGGAGCGAACGATCACCAGCGCCCCAAAGGCCGGCAAGGTGATCCGGGTCGAGACTCCAACACACGTCGCGGGGGTCATGGAATTCGCCAACGGGGCCATCGGAACGATCACTGTGAGTTTCGACGTGTGGGGCGCGCGGACAATCCCGAGAATCGAGGTGTACGGAACAGAGGGCAGCCTTGCCGTTCCCGACCCGAACCACTTCGGCGGCGAGGTGTGGTTGAAGAAAGGGGCTTCGGAGGATTGGTCCTCGATTCCTCTGACGCACGGATACACGGACAATTTCCGCGGCCTGGGCGTCGCCGACATGGCGCGGGCCATGCAGACTGGTCGCCCCCACCGCGCCAATGGAGATATGGCGTATCACGTCCTCGACGCGATGCAGGGCTTCCTCGAGGCGGGTGCCCGGCGCCGACACGTGTCGCTCAGGAGCACGTGCGAAAGGCCGTCGCCCCTTCCCCCCGGCTTGATTGACGGTCAACTGGACTGAGAGGCGCCCGGAGACGAGCCGCACCGGCGATGCGCGAATCCTTTGCCGTATCGGCCTGGAGGTGGCGGTCTTCCAGGGCAACGCCGACGGACACATATTTCCCTTGCCGGGGTCACGCACCGGGCGAAGATGATCGCCAATGACCTCGCCAGGCGTTCGGATATCAACCTCACGCTGGCGCACTACTCGCACACGGTCGTCGAGAATCAGGCCGAAGCGCTGACTGCGCTACCCCGGCTCGGCAAGCCTCATGCCGAAGAGGCTTTGGCAACCGGCACATATTGAATGGATTCGGGGCAGGAGGTCGCCGCAAGAGGCCCCGAAGGACTTACAGGAAAACCTACAGAGGAGAGCGTTTTCGCGAGATCTCGTGAAACCGCGTGACACCGAAGGCGCGAGGGACCGGCGAGAAGAAAACCCCTGCGAATGTCGAGGAAAAAATGGAATCCGCGAGGAAGCGTATGGTGGAGATAGGGGGATTCGAACCCCCGACCTCTAGAGTGCGATTCTAGCGCTCTCCCAGCTGAGCTATATCCCCACCGCTCTGCGACCGACGTCATCTCATATATATCACATGCACGCGCCGTTTACAACCCCATGCCCTGCGTGGCGCCAGGGGCCGGCTTTCGGATATTATGAAGTGGCTTTCGAAGCGCCTGGCCTCGTGGATGGGCTGCACGATGAGAAGAAGAGAGGCGGATGATGTTATCCCCGCGAAGGACCTGCACGAGATAGTGACGCGCCTGATCGAGACGGCAGGCAAGAGCACGATCGTGCAACCAGTTGGCGAACGTGTGCTCCCACAGCCGGAGGCGGCGGAGGAGATCATCTCGCTTGTCCGACAGATACTCTTTTTCGGGTATATCGGGAGACAGGATCTGAGGCGCGAGGATCTGCCGTCGCACGTCGAGGGGCTGATGCGCAGGTTCCTGGCGCTCCTGGCGGACCAGATCGCGCGCTCGTTCCGGCACGATTGCAGGCTCGAACACAAGCCGTGCGACAAGTGTTGGGGTCGCGGAGCCGAGCACGCGGCGCGCCTCGCTGTAAAACTTCCGGCTATCAGAGCCATGCTGGAGGAGGATGTGAAGGCCGCCTACGATGGCGACCCCGCTGCGGAGAACTACGACGAGATAATCTTCGCCTATCCCGGCTTTTACGCAATAACCGTTCACCGCATCGCGCACGAACTCTATGACCAGGGTGTACCGCTCCTTCCCCGATTGCTCTCCGAGGTCGTCCATTCCGCCACCGGCATAGATATACATCCGGGCGCCCACATCGGACGCTCCTTCTTCATCGATCACGGGACCGGCGTGGTGATCGGGGAGACGACGGTCATCGGCGATAACGTGAAGTTGTATCAGGGAGTCACGCTCGGCGCGCTGAGTTTCCCGAAGGATGCCTACGGGGCGCTGGTCAGGGGCGTGAAACGGCACCCGACTATAGAGGACGACGTGACCATATATGCAGGTGCTACTATCCTGGGCGGCGATACGGTCATCGGACGGGGCTCGGTCATAGGCGGAAGCGTCTGGCTCACGCACTCCGTGCCCCCCGGCACCAAGGTGGTCATAGAATCGCCGAGGCTCAGGTACCGCAATTCCGGCGAGACGGTGAAGGATACCTACGTGCCCGACTGGCAGATATGATGACCCGCCGATGTTTCACCTGGACTGGCGACGGAGGGTAGCGCGATGGTCCGATGGAAAATAGGCGTTGTCGTGGATTGTTTGCGTATGCCACCACGCGATGGGATCCGAAAGGTCGCTGAACTCGGGCTGGACGGGTTCCAGATGTACGTGACGCGAGGCGAGATGTACCCGGACAACCTCTCCCAGTCGGCGCGAAGGGAGTTGAGACGGATGGTCGAGGACCTGGGTCTCGAGATATCGGCCCTGTGCGGTGATTTCGATTGGATCAGGGGGTTCACGGACGCGGAGTTCAACAAGGTGAATGTGCCGCGCGTGAAGAAGTGCCTCGACCTCGCGGCCGACTTGGGTGTGCGAATCGTGACGATGCACATCGGTAAACTTCCGGAGGACGAGTCTCATCCGGTCTATCAGGAGGCGCTGCGCACATCGGTTGAACTGGCCCGATACGCTGAGTCGCGCGGTGCAGTCCTTTGCACGGAAACGGGCCCTGAGGCTCCGGAGAGACTTCTGGCCTTTCTGCGCAAGGTCGGCTCGCCAGGCATAGGAGTCAACTACGATCCCGCGAACCTGGTCATGTGTGGCCCGTTCGATCACATCGGTGGTGTGGCAGTGCTCAAGGATTACATCCGTCACACACATGCGAAGGACGGAGTTTGCCTCGGCGGGGGACGCTACCGCGAACTTCCGCTGGGTCAGGGTGGGGTCGTGTTCCCCTATTACCTCGCTGCTCTCGCCGCCGCAGGATACAAGGGCTACCTGACGATCGAGCGCGAGAGCGGAGACGACCGGCTGGGCGACGTCGCTCGGGCAGCGGCGTTCCTGCGGCAACTCCAGGCCGGCGAACTGCCGACGCTTTGAGGATGCCGTGGCGCCGAGCACCCGGGAAGCGCAGTCATCAGAGCGAGGTGGTTTCTTCGCCGGGGCCGATTGTCCGGCGCGCCCAGACGTGGGCGAGCACGTTTCCGACCACGAGTTGGAAGAGGTGGTAGAAGACCAGCGGGAGGAGCACCAGCCCGACGGCACCGGCATCGTCCGCGAAATATGCATAGGCCAGCGGGGTGCCCATCGCGAGGGTCTTCTGTGTGCCGCAAAAGAACACGGCCACGGACTCGTCGCGCCGGAGACCGGACAGCCGCACCGCGGCCAGGAGCGCGACGCCCAACGTTGCGTGGAACCCGGCGAGATATGCGAAGGCAACGCCCCATCTCGACATCGCTCCGCCGGTGAGCCGGTGCAAGGAGCCGGAGAAGGCGCAGAGCATTATCAGGAGTATGAGCACTTGCGACAGCGGCGGTCCGATCCTGTTCATGGCACGCCGCACGCTGGGCCTCAGTCCGGCGATAATCTGCCCCACCGCGAACGGCAATAGCACCAGAAGACCCAGTTCGAGCATTGCGCGCCCAGTTCGCACAGGGGCTCCTGGACCGGTTCCGGTCATGAGCCTCAGGATCAGCGGGGAGAGGACGACACCCGCGACGTTGCCCCCTACTGCGTTCAGCAATGCGCACGCCGTCCTTCCACCGGCAAGCGATGTGAACACCACGCACGACGATATCGTCGTGGGCACTGCCGCGACAACATAGAGCCCGTGGCGCACGTTGGCGTCGGAGAAGCAGCGTGCAGAGAGCGCCATGAGAACCGGCGCCATGACGAACGACGCGCCCTGGATGAGTGCATGGCATCGCCAGCGACCTACATCGTCGAGCACGTGAGAGAGCGAGAGGGCCAGGCCCGAGAGGACGAAGATCACCGCGACGGCTAATTTGGGGACCTGAAGATGCTGAAGGCGCTGGCCAACCTCCGGCACGTACCACGCCAGGAGGAGGGCCGCCGCAATTCCGGGGAGCGACCAGTATCGCTTCAAAAGGCTGGAGGCTTGCACGCTGCTCTTGGCCTGGAGAAGGAAACGGGGCGTATGCGGTTCACAGAATGGCGAGGGCCTCGACCTCCATACGGCAGCCCGGGACGGCCAGAGACGAGACGCCGACGAGTGTGCTCGCCGGGTAGGGCTGACGGAGGAATTCGACTCGGACCCGGCGGAACGCATCCAGATCCGCCGCCATGTCCACGAAATAGCCGCGGATCATCACGATGTCGTCGAACGTGCCACCGGCCTTTTCCAGTATCGCGCCGATACGTGCGAATATCTGCCGCACCTGCGTCTCGCTGTCAGCGGTGACGTCGTCCGGCGTTTGCCCGGAGATGACGAGTAGCCTCTTTCCCTCGGCCAGAATGGCGGGAGAGTAAGTGGAGACCGCTCGGGCGCGAGGGGTCTCTATGCATTGTTTCTTCACCTGAAACGCCTCGTTCAGAGTCCTGTGGAATCCTTGTCCGCCCCGTCGCGCAACACGAGTTCACCAGGCGACGGAGACGCGACACGTCCGGGTCGGCTGTGTGCTACCCTCTGGAAGCCTTCTTGCGTCCCGGGGCCTTGCGTGCCGGACGACCCCGTCGCGGTTTCGCCTCGCTCGCTGCACGGGCACGGCGCTGTGCCTCTTGCTCCTCGAGAATGCGGCGCACGTCTCTCCGGCCGAGTTTCCGGAGCGCGGCGATCTTCAATTTAGCCTGCGGCCGCGGCGCTGTCTTCCCACTCTCCCAGTAGCCCACCGCGGTATCCGTGACGCCCACGAGCCTGGCGAGTTCACTCTGGGTGATGTCAAGGCGCTTCCTGAGTTTCTTGATGAGGTTCGGCGAAACGCGCACCTTGCCGGTGGCGGCAGGGGGAAGTTCCTCGGCAGCGCGCACCATGCGCTTTTCCGCCTGTGCCCTTGCCTGAGCCAACTTCAACGCGTTGATCTCCGACTGGAGCGACGCGAGGCGCGCTTTGAGCCGCTTGAGTTCGTCGAGTGGCTTGGTAAGGGCCTTCCTGATCACCCTCCGCGCACGCCGCGTCATCTCGTCCCGCAGGAGTGACTCGATTCCCGGCATGTTATTCTCCTGAAAAACTTGGATTTGATTCATCCCGCCACGGCCCAACCGCGCAGGCCACAGGATACCCGTTTACCTCGAATCGGGTCAAGTGCAGCAGTCGAAGAAAATGCGAAACCTGCGGCGAGCGACCAAGTTTGGAGATTTCCGGACTCCCGCGGGGGTGCCGTTCCGAGTACTTCGGAGACCGGAAGAGGTTCGTGGTGTTCAGCGTGGTGCCGATGAGCGAATCTTGGCAACCGACTCGGATGGTGTTCGATGCTTGTCGGACGACCACCGCATCTGTTGAGATTCGTGGACGTCCTGTTGAGGCAGGTCGTCATCGGCCCTCGCGAGGTATCTCGGAGCCGAGTCACAAGGCTTTGCCAGATATGGAATAAGGAATAGAGACAGGCGATTTATCAGCGTTGACTGGCCCGGCATGATACTTGCTAGCCCTTATTTGCCGCCAGTTCGAAGGAGCGCGACGCGGAGTCTGTTACATGTGGATGTCCCCGGGCGGGGTCTTAATCTGTTGGCCAGACTCTCGACGCGCATCCAGACACACAGGACCCGCGAATCTCGCGCGCTCCGACGAGAATCCGATGCAACGCGAGGACGGACGCCCGTTGCCGCACGCGTTATAGTGGAGGCACTTCTCATGCGCTGTATCTCTTGTCTCGCCTTGATGCTGGGCGTCCTGCTCCTCGTGGGCTGCCCCGGTGGCGGCGGAGGTGGTGGCGGAGGCGAACAGACGAAGACGTTCGATGTGGGCTCGTCGGGTGGTTCTGACGGCGGGCTGGATCTTCTTGCGCTCGGCGGGCCAGTAGGCGGCGGCGGAGATAACCCTTACTCCGGCGGTGGGTCGACAGGTGGGCCTACCGTGCCTCCGACTGGAATGAACGACGTCACCTCGTTGCCGGAGCCCGCGACTGGCATTATGTTTCTTGTTGGTTTTGGTGCACTGGCGGCAGGTCTTCGGCTGCGTTCACGAGCGAGACGGTGACTTCTTGTTTGCGGCGCGGCCCCGGCGTGATACTACTCTGCTGATTGTATTCGACTCGCCCTCTGTCCTGGTCACGCTGGTCCTCGAAGACTGCCTGCTTTCTCCCCTGCGAAGCCCGTCTGGCCTGATAGTGGCATTTCAGCACATCGGCTAGCGGGCGGCCTTGCGACCGAAACCCCTGGCGCCTCGTCAAAGCGTCCACTCGCATCATTCTCGGAAACGTAGAATCTCGGATCGGCGTCTTGCCGGCGAGGTCGTGTTGAGAAACAGGGACGGAATTGTCTATATTCGCGGACATGTCCGGGGCAGCCGACGGCGGGCCCGATAAGTGCAGTGAGGTATCATCTTATGGCGCAACGATTAGCGACGTTGTGCAGGGAACTCGATGTACGCAGCGCCGGCACGTCGTTTGCGATGCCAAGGCAATGGCGCACACGCTGAACATCTAAATCCTGCAGCGAGGCGATTGCGCTTGGCATTCGTTCTTCTTCTCGTCTACATGATGTTGCTCTTCGTGAGGCCGATGGAATGGGTACCCGGCCTCATCGGGAGCCACATCATGCTCTTCGTGGGGGCTGCCGCCGTACTCGCCACGCTCATGACCCTGCCGGTGAGCCAGTGGCGGTTTCAGAGCGCTCCGCAGAACTGGCTCATGGTGGGGTTCTTCGCGGCCTGCTTGATGAGCCACGTTCGCCACACGTACTTTGCGGCTTTCGTGGACACCATCACGGGCTTCGGCCGGATCGTCCTGCTGTATTTCCTCGTGGCCATCAACGTCAGCACCCTCCGACGGCTGAGAGTCCTGGTCGGGGTGATGATCCTGGGGTGCCTGTTTATGACAGTTCACGGGATACTCCAGTGGCACAGCCCAACGCACATGGGCTTCGGGGTGTACGAGAACTCGGCCGCGATATACGACACGTATCACGATACTTATCGGGTGAGAGCATTCGGTTTCTTCAACGATCCGAACGACCTTGCGCTGATGCTGGTCACCATACTGCCGTTCCTCATCGGAGGGCTTCATCGGCGCGGGGTGATGCCGCCGAGACGACTTCTCAACGCGGTGATGATAGCCGCGATCGTGTACTGCATATTCAGGACGAATTCGCGCGGCGGATGGCTGGCGCTCGCGGCAATGCTCGTGGCGTACGCATGGGTACACGCCCGCGGGAAGAAACTGGCGGTCACGCTCGGGGTCATGTGTCTGGCCGGCCTCATGGCCCTCGGCCCTTCCAGGATGGGAAGCCTCTCCGCGACGGAGAGTTCGGCGCGCAACCGCCTGGTTTACTGGGCGTACGGTAACCGCATGCTCAAGGCGTGGCCCATCTTCGGCGCGGGGATGGGGAGGTTCGAGGAATTCTCGGACGACGGCAAGGTCGCCCACAACTCGTTCGTGCACTGTTACGCGGAATTGGGGTTACTTGGGTACTTCTTCTGGCTGGCACTTCTGGTTGCGTGCATGAAGGATTCGTACGCGCTGGGGCGTATCCGGACGGATGATCCGGAGCGGCAGGAGTTGGGAGAGATGGCTCGGGCATGCTTCGCAGCCCTCATCGGATACATGGCGGCGGCCTTCTTCCTGAGCCGCACGTACATCGCGCCTCTGTACATATTGTTCGGCATATTCGCTGCCCTGCGTGCCATCAACGACAGAGAGTTCGAGCCGGCTGCGGGGAGATTCGAGCAGCGCGACCTGAGATATGCGCTCCTTGCCACGCTGCTGAGCATCCCGGCACTGTACGTGTTGCTCCGCATTGCGATGTGATCTGACATGAAAACGATAGTCGTCCTGCCGACATACAACGAGCGCGAGAACATCGGGGAGGTTCTCGGAAGAATTCTCGCACTCGGCGGGGACTGGAACGTTCTCGTTGTTGACGATGCTTCGCCGGACGGCACCGGCGCTCTGGCTGACGAATGGGCGTCCCGCGACCCGCGCGTGCACGTCCTGCACCGCGCGGGCAAGATGGGCCTCGGCACTGCCTATCGCGATGGCCTCGCGCGGGCTCTCGAGACAGGTTGCGAGTTCGTCTGCACGATGGACTGCGACCTCTCGCACGATCCGTCAGTCCTTCCGCGGCTGAGGGACCTCGCTCGCGTCCACGGTGCTGCGCATGGCTCGCGCTACGTCGAGGGCGGCCGGACCGAGGGCTGGACAGCCGCGAGACGGCTCAACAGTGCGCTGGCGAATTGGCTCACGCGCCTGGTGCTGTGCGTGCCGGTGCGCGACTGCACATCCGGCTTCCGCTGCTACAGGGGAGATGTCCTGAGGTCGCTCGAACCAGCGACGTTGACAGCGCGCGGCTACGCGGTCCTCGAGGAACTCCTGTATCGTTCGAAGCGAGTCGGGGTCGTCCCGGCCGAGGTCCCTATAACGTTCTCCAACCGCACACGGGGCAGGTCGAAGATATCCCCTGCCGAGGTCTTGGGCGCCCTCGCCCTCTTGCTGAGGCTGCGCCTTTCCGGCTGGCGTCCTGCTCGCGCGTCGGAAACTGTTCGAGGTGACACGACCCATGCGCGTTGACAACGGCATCAGGGCGATGGTGCGGGAACTGGTGCAGTATCGCGAACTGCTGTGGCAACTTGCCTGGCGCGATATCCAGGTCAGGTACAAGCAGTCCATCGTCGGCATCGGATGGGCGATATTCGTGCCACTCATGCAAACCCTCATATTCGCCGTCATCCAGCGCGCGCAGATCATGTCCATAAACACCGGCAACGTCCCATACGTGGTCTTCGCTTACGTGGGTATGGTACCCTGGACTTTTTTCCAGACGTCGCTGACGCACGCGACGACGTCGCTCACGCAAAACCGGGGGTTGGTGACCAAGATATACTTCCCCCGCGAGGTGTTTCCGCTCGCGAAGGTCCTCGCCTCCGCACTCGATTTCGCGATCGCCTTCGTGATAACGTTCGGCCTGATGCTCTACTACCGGATGCCGCTGAGGGCCACGGTGGTGGTCGTACCTATCCTCCTCGCGATAGAGTTCCTCCTGACGAGCGGCATAGGCTTCTTCCTGGCGATGGGCAATCTCTTCTATCGCGACGTCCAGCACGTGGTGGGCGTCCTGTTGCGCATGTGGATGTTCGCGACCGCGGTCATATATCCAATAAAGGTCTCGAGGCCGCGCCTGCAGATGCTCATCAACCTGAACCCGATGACGCCGATCATCAACGCGTTCAGGGACGTGGTGATCGCTGGTCGCATGCCGAACGCCATGGAACTCTGGCCTGCAACGGCGATGGCGGTTGTCCTCTTCGCGGCGGGTTGGACCATATTCCATCGCGTCGAGTTCACATTCGCTGATAATGTGTGAAGGGCGAGGCAGGGATGTCGGAGGTGCTGATAAAGTTCGAAAACGTCTGGAAGCGGTTCCGCACCGGCGAGCGTGGCACGACACTGCGCGATCTGCTGCCCAACGCCGCTCGCTGGCTCCTGGGCAGGGAGATGCGGGAGCAGAAGAGTCGCTACTTCTGGGCGCTGAAGGACGTTTCCTTCGAGGTGCGCCGGGGAGAGCCGGTCGGCATCATCGGCCCCAATGGCGCGGGGAAGTCAACCACGCTCAAGATACTGTCTGGCATCACGCGCGAAACCAGGGGGAACGTGGAGGTCAAGGGGCGTGTCGCGGCGCTTATCGAGGTCGGTGCCGGATTCCACGAGGACCTCACCGGACGCGAGAACGCCTACCTCAACGGCACGATCATGGGACTGACGAGGAGGGAACTCGACGCGAAGTTCGACCAGATAATTGATTTCGCCGGCCTGCGCGACTTCATAGACACGCCCGTCAAACGTTACTCGACGGGCATGAAGGTCAAGCTCGGATTCGCCGTCGCAGCCCATCTGGACCCCGACGTCCTTCTCATTGACGAGGTCCTGGCCGTCGGAGACGCCTCGTTCCAGCGGAAATGTCTCAGCCGCATGGCGGAATATGCTCGGAGCGACCGCGCCGTCGTCCTGGTCAGCCACAACATGCATCACATCCGCACCCTGTGCAAGCGGGCGATCCTGCTCGACCGCGGCGAGGTCATTGCCCAGGGCGACACGAATCGCGTCATCGCGCGTTACAAATCTCTGAGCGACGAACTTACTCTCACCGGCCGACGCGCGGCAAAGGAAGGCTCGCCCATCCGCATAACCGACGTCCGGCTACTCGTCAATGGTCAGCGCCGTGACACGATCGGAACCGGCGATGACCTGACCGTGGAGATAGAGTACGAGGCGCGGGAGGATATGCCAGAGGTCGGTTTCACCATCGCTTTCTATGGCGCCGACGGCCCCTTCCGCACCGGTTACTCGACGGGGCTAGACTTCATGGACGTCTCCACGAGGGCCGGTCGCGGCTGCGTGCGCCTCACCTTCCCCGAGTTCGGCATAGAACCGGGCTCGTACGCGATATCGGTCGGTATCTGGGACAGGGCGTGCTTCGACCCCTACGATTGGCACCAGCGCGCATATCCCCTCTTCGTGGAGGAGCGCATGCCGCTCCAGGGGTCGTACCGCCTCCCACACCGGTGGGACTTCGACGGCGCGGCGACGTTCAACGGTCAGCGCCAGCCCGGCGACGAACAGAGACCCTCGCAACGCGAGGGGAATTGATACAGGGATCCTCCCGAAATGCCCTCTCGCCAGGCCACCGAGCGGATAGCACCTGCCATCGCCCCCGGGGAACTGCGCAGGTCTCTGCGCCTGTTTCGGGATGGGTCCACCTTCCGCTTCACGCCGAACGGCAATGCGACTTTGCTCAGCACCTGTTTCGGAGTCCTACTCGCTGAACTCTGCGGTGACCTCCGCGCAGCGCCGGATGAATACGATCCCATCGCCAGCACGATATCGGCCCGACAGGATCAGGATGGGTTCTGGCGCGACCCCATTTTCTGGCCCGGAGATCTGAAGGGCGAGCACACCCCGGAGTATGTCCTCTGGCAGCAGAGTTATTTCGCGCTACATGCGCTCGATTCGCTCGGAAAGAGCCCCCTGCGACCTCTGAAGTTCGTCGAACCCTTCGTGGAGCCGGCCCGCGCAGTACAGTGGCTCCGCGAGAGGGACTTCCGCAACTTCTGGTACGCCTCGAACGAGATTATGTGGCTAATGTCGTTTCTCGCATGGCTGGAGAGCGACGGCATGGCGGCGGCCGGCCGCGCGCTCGATGCGATGCTGGATGAACTGGACTACAGCCAGGACCCACGGACAGGCTTCTGGGGCACGGATCGCGGCGCAACCCTGCTGAACGGGATGGCCGGTGCCTTCCACATCTACTACTTCTACCTCTGGCGACGCAGGCCGGTCCGATACGTCGAGGCGATCATCGAAAACACGCTTTCCCTGCAACAACCCGACGGGCTCTTCCATCCCGGCGGAGGCGGTGGATCGTGCCACGACCTCGACGCAGTGGACATACTCGTCGAGTTCAGCCGGATCTCGACCCACAGGTCCCGCGACGTGGCGTCTGCCCTCGACAGGGCCAGTCGCGGCCTCATGATCACGCGGAACCCCGACGGGGGCTTTTGCGAACGGCGCTGGAAGCCGCGTCGTTCCTGGAAGCGCCGACTCGGCGAGGCGATCGGTCTCGACACCCTCCTAGGCAAGCGGCGTGCGGTGGAGGAACCCATCTACTGGTATTCCGGCTGGGTGCGGATGGAATGTCGCGTGAACGAGAGCAACATCTGGGCGACATGGTTTCGCCCTCTTGCATGGGCTCTCATATCAGCGCGTTACCCGGAGCGTTACGGCGATGCGGGCGGTTGGACGTTTCGCCGGCTACCAGGACTCGGGTGGCAGTCGGGCGTGTCCGCACACCGGAGGAACCGCGATGCGTGAACCCGGGCGCCTGCCAGTAATCATGTCGGAGCCCTCGAGGGCGAGCGCGGTGAGCACAGGCCGCAATCGCCTGGTCTGGGTGATCCTCATCGTTTTCTCCCTCGGCATCCGCATCTACGGCATATGGTCGCCGCCCTTTGGCTCGAACCCGACGCGCTCCTATTTCGGCGCACTCCTCGCGAGGAAACTTTATTACGCGTGGTTTTCGCCAGTGCCCGAGGCCAGGAGGATCGAGTTCCTGCGCTACGCGCCGAACGCGATCGAGCCACCGATCCTGCCTGCAATTGCGGCCTTCGGATATCGGATCGCCGGAGGCGAAGCGCTGTGGATCCCACGCGTGCTGTCGGCCCTGTTCTGGATGCTGGGGGCCATACCGCTTTACGGGATCGTCTGCAGAGTGTCGTCCTCGCGCGCCGGGTTTTACGCCGTCGCTATCTATCTCCTGGCGCCCTTCGGCGTAGTCGCCAGCCGGGCCATTCAACCTGACCCGCTCATGGTATGCACGACGCTTTTTGCTTTGCTCCTACTCCTGAGGTACCTCGAAGCACCCACCACGGCACGACTGGCATCCGCCATTGCCGTTTCTGCCCTGGCCGTACTCGCGAAGCCGCCCATCGCGGCGTTCTTTCTGGGGCCGGCATTTGTCGGATCCTCTATTGCGAGCAAGGGGCTTTCAGCGACTGTCTGCAACCGCTCGTTCTGGATGTACGTGTTCGGCGGCCTGGTCGTGCCTGCGTTGTGGTTCGGCCTGTTCGGGTTGAGTCGGGTGTCACTGCACGGCCACTTCCACGGCAAGATCATCCCGCGCCTGATAGCCACGGGCGGCTTCTACATCGGATGGCTCGAGCAGATACGCAGCGTTGTGGGCGTGCTGCCGTTTCTCCTCGCCATCGCGGGCATCGGTCTCATCGAGAGACCGGTCGGAAGGGCGCTCCTCGTTGCGCTCGTCTGCGGCTACTGCGCATTCGGGTTGACGTTTACCTGGCACATCCACACGCGCCCTTATTACAGTCTGCCGCTGCTCTTCATCGTCGCGATGGGGGTCGGCCCGGTCCTGGCAAGGTTCGAAAAGAGGTTGGCGACGTGCGGTCCGAGTTCGGTCAGCCGCTCGGCGTGCATCAGTGTGACCCTCGCGCTCGTGTTCGTCGCAGTCGCGCTGATCGCCATGCGCAACTACCGTCTGGAAAGATGGCGTGGGAGCAATCTCTTGCCCCGATACCGTAACATCGCTGCGATCGTGAGGCCCTCGGGCCCCAACGTAATCCTCGCAGAGTATTATGGACTCCCTCTGAAGTTACACGCTGGCATATGGGGGTACACATGGCCGTACAGGGAGGACATGGAATACGAGAGGATACGAGGCATTCCCGTGCCCACCGCAGCGGAACGGCTTCAGCGACTCCTCAGCCTCGAATCGCCCCCACCCCGCTACTTTGTGGTCGCGGACCCGGAGGAGTTCGAAGAGCAGGACGATCTGCGCGAGATTCTCGAGTCGCGGTATTCTCGGGCCGGCGCAGGCCGCGATTATGTCGTGTACGCATTGCATTCCTCGGGGCGCGGAGCGCGGTCAGGACCATCTTCCCCGACCGGTGAGCGCACAAGATGAGACAGAGCACGCCGAAAGTTTCCGTGCTGATGAGCGTTTACAATGCTGAGCGCTACGTTCGCGAGGCCGTGGAGAGCATACTCTCCCAGACCTTCGGCGACTTCGAGTTCATCGTGATCAACGATGGCTCCACCGATGGCACACGCGAGGTCCTGGAGGGCATCCGCGACGACCGTGTGCGACTCCTTCATCAGGAGAACGTCGGCCTCACGCGGTCGCTGAACAGGGGTCTGCGACTTGCGCGCGGAGAATACATCGCCCGGATGGACGCCGACGATATCTCCTTGCCCCAGCGTTTCGAGCGCGAGGTGGCGCTCCTCGACGGAGACCCGCAGATCAGCCTGGCCGACACGGCCGCCCGGCGACTGCGCGACGACGGCGAGCGCGTCCTCTGTCCGACCGCGGCCTTCGCCGAGCCGCGCGTCGCGCTGATGCTGGAGAACCCGGTCCACCACGGAAACGTCATGGTGCGCAGGGAAGCGCTCCTCGCCGTCGGCGGTTACGACGAGCATTTCCGCTACGCGCAGGATCACGACCTCTGGTTGCGCATGGCGTGGCGCGGGATGCGCTTCGGCCTCGTGCCCGAGGCGCTCTTCGTCTTCCGGCAGGTCCCGGAGTGCCTCACGCGCACCCGTCGCAACGAGCAGTGGGCCTTCTCCCGCGAGGCCAGGCTGCGCGTCATGCGCGCTGTGCGCAGCGGAGCCTATGCCCTTCCGCCGACGCTCGTCGAGGATTACTCTGCGGCCCTCCTCCGCTTGGCCCGGCGCTGGCTGAAACTCGGGTTCGATCGCGATGCGCGCGAGGCCGCGCGGTGCTACATGCACCTGCGCCCGCACGACCGCGAGGCCCTGACAATCGTGTTGCGGAGTCATCGCGGGATCCGGCGCTGGTACGACCGTGCCGCCGCCCTGAAGGCAAGGCTGGTCGGCGACACCAAGAAGAAAGATTGAACGCCCGGAGGTGAATTCGACCGTGGCCTCTCCTGCGATCAGCGTGGTCATGAGCGCTTACAACGCGGCACAGTACGTGCGCCAGGCGGTCGAGAGCATCCTCTCGCAGACCTTCGGCGACTTCGAGTTCATCGTGATCAACGATGGCTCCACCGATGGCACACGCGAGGTCCTGGAGGGCGTCCGCGACGACCGTGTGCGACTCCTTCATCAGGAGAACGTCGGCCTCATGCGGTCGCTGAACAGGGGTCTGCGACTCGCGCGCGGGGAATACATCGCCCGGATGGACGCCGACGACATCTCCATGCCGGACCGTTTCGAACGAGAGATGGCTGTGTTCCGCACCGCCCCGGATGTCCACCTCGTGACTTGCCGGACGGCCCTGATTGATGGCAGCGGCCGTCCGACCGGCGAACGATATCCGTGGAAGTTCCCCCGGGCGCTGCGCTTCAGGCCCATCCCGGGAATCACCCGCGCCTATCGCGTCGAGGGGTCACTTGTCGAGGGCATCCTGGAAACGAACTTCGTGGCGCACCCCTCGGTCATGTACCGGCGAGACGTCGTCGCATCGCTCGGCGGTTACGACCCATGCCTGCGCCGTGGCGAGGACTTCGACCTCTGGTTCCGCATGGCGCGCGCCGGTTGTCAGTTCGCCTACATTGACGATGACCTGATCCTGTACAGGCGGCACCCGGAGAACACGAGCGTGGAGATGCGGATACTGGACGCTCGCTCCGCCCTGCAACTCTACGAGAAATGCCTCGCGGACGGTCGGGACAACGCGCGGCTGCGCGCGCTCGTGTTGCGCGCGATGGGGCGAAGACAGAAGGACCTGGCCGACCTCCTGATGTCGCTCGGTCGCCACGCGGAGGCGCGCCGGCTTTACGCCCAGGCTGCGAAGAACGCGCCCGAGGCCGAACAGATCATTGCATACGTCCTGACCGCGCTGCGCCTTCCGAACTTTCCCGTGATGCGCTGGTTCAGACGCGCGACTCGCATGCGGATTGTCACGTCGCCTGACCAGAGGGGCGAGACATGATTGACTCCGCTGGCACGATCCCTCCGCAACCTATCCGCATCGTCCACGTCGTTTACACGACGAAGCGAGGAGGCGGCTTGCAGCGTGTGGTCTTCGAACTCCTCCGTGGCCTCGACCCCGCGCGCTTCGAGCAGTACCTCGTCGCCTATCGCCGCGAGGATCCGGAACTCGACCTCACGAGCATCCGCCTCCTGCCGACCACGTCGGTGACGGATGCGCGCCAATGGCGACAGCAGCGTCGCTTCGCCCATGAGGTCGCGAGACATGTCCGGCAGAACAGCATTGACATAGTTCATTGCCACATCACGCGTCACACCCGCTGGCTCATGTTGAGGAGCCGCCTGGCGGGCGCGCGATTCATCAGGACGCTTCACATAACCCTGCAAAAGCCCGAGACGCGCTTCGGGCTCGTGGCCCGCTTCTGGAATCGCCTCGCCTCGGCCACTACGGTCTGCGGTCCGGCCCTCGTTCCCGGCGTCGCCCGCGCATGGGGCCTCCGGCAGGACGAGGTAACGGTGGTTACCAACGGTATAGACCTCGACCGCTTCTCAGTCCACGGCGCCCGCCGAGAGGAAACCAGGCGCGCACTCGGTCTGCGGCCGGATGACATCTTCCTCTTCTCCATGGGCAGGCTGGAGGAGGTCAAGAGACACGACGTCCAGATACGCGCGATGGCCGAAGTGAGAAAGACGCTTCCCAACTGCCGGCTCCTCATCGCGGGGACTGGCCGGCTGGAGGAATCTCTGCGGGCGCTCATCCGGGAATTGCGTCTCGACGGCAACGTCACGCTTCTGGGGAACCGCGACGACGTCCCGGAACTCCTCGATGCGTGCGACATATTCACGCTGAGCACTCGCCTGGAGGGTCTCCCGCTTTCGGTTATCGAGGCCATGGCCGCGCGCAGGCCGGTGGTCGTGACAGCCGCGGAGGGGATGGAACAGGTGGTCGAGGATGGCGTGACCGGACTTATCGTGCCCGTGGGCGACGCGGCAGCCTTTGCATCCGCGGTGCTGCGCCTGGCGCGCGACCCGGGTATGCGGCGGCGGCTCGGAGAGGCCGGCAGGGCCCGTGCGGAACGCGAGTTCTCGCTCGCGGCCATGCTCGATCGCTACGCACGGCTCTACGGGAGTGTTATGGCAGGACGAGCGAGGTGAGCGGGTAATGAGCCAGAATCTCACCGTTGCGGTGATGGATGACCCCTGCTGGCCAGAGCACATCGCCCCACTCTGGATAGACACCCTGGAGCGCCACGGCGTGAGGGTGCGGCTCGTTGACCTCCTGCGCGACGATGGCCTGGAAACTCTCCACGGCTGCGATGGGCTGATGTGGCATATCGGAAACCGACCCACCGACAGGATGTACGGAGAGACTATCCTACGCGTCGTCAATGAGGTCATGGGCATCCCCACCTTCCCGCCTCTCTCCTCCTTGTGGCACTTCGACAACAAGGTGCGGCAGGCCTATCTGGCAAGACACCTCGGGATACCCTATCCGCGGACGTGGGTATTCTGGCGATACGACGACGCACTGAAATGGCTCGAGAGCGCGACTCTACCGGTCGTGGTCAAGAGCGCCACGGGCGAATGTTCGCGCAACGTCGTCCTGCTGCGAGACCACCGCGAGTGCCGCCGCGTGATCGAGACGGCATTCCGCGAGGGGATATGGCACCGGGAACTCGAGGATGTCGCCAGAGGCCGGGCAGTGAAGCAGATCCTGCGCGAGGCAAGGCGCTTCGGCAGGCGCGTGTTGAACCTGCTGCGTCTGAAGCCACCGCCTAATCTCAAGGCTCACCTTTTTGCCGAGCGCGGGCCGCAAGACCGATACGTTCTCTTTCAGGAGTTCTGCCCCAATAACTCATACGACACGCGCGTGATCGTCATCGGCGACAAGGTCTTCGCCATACGGCGTCTGAACCGGCCGGACGACTTCCGCGCGTCTGGAAGCGGTCTGCTGCAGGATGACCCGGCTCTCATTGACCATCGCTTTGTCGAGCTTGCGCGCGAGAGCTGTCGCAAACTGCGCGCTGAGGTGATGGCCTTCGACGGCCTCTACGACAACGACCGGCGGCCCGTCTTCGGAGAGTTCGGTTATTCATTCCCGTACCTCATGGCCAAATACTGGAACAAGCATTGGCGGGCTGACGGCACGATTGTCACCGAGAAGTGCCGCCCGGAAACATGCGTCGTCGAAGTCTTCCTCGAGGAGGTCCGTCGTTGCGGGGCGGAGTGCCGTCGGGCGGCCGGCGTACGGAGCACAGTCCGATGAGGATCACGCGAATCCTCTTCGTCACGAGCGCTCTGAAACCGGTGGGCGGATACCAGGCGCGCCTGGCGTGTCTCGCGCGGATGTTGCGAGAGCGTGGCGTCGCGGTGGGCGTCCTGCTCAAGAGCCCTCTCGTCGAGCCGAACCTGTACCTGGACATCCTGCGGAACTGCGGAGCGGTTATCTGGTCTCCTGGGCAGTGGGGATCGAGATGTGCACACATTCTATCGCGACTCGCGACCCCCCTGCTGTTCGTTCTTCGACCGGTCGCAGGCGCGCTGCGTGGGCGACGGATCGCCGAGAAACTTCGCCCCGGTGCCGTGGCAAAGTCCATCGCGTGGCGGATCAACGTCGCGCTCGAGAGGAACTTCGACGTGGTGATGCGACTGTTCGTAAAGTCCTGGCGGCCGCAGATCGTTCATGTCTTCCGCCCCGACGAGATCACTGCGCCAGCGATCCTGGGTGCGCGCGCATGCGGTGTGCCGGTGGTCTATTCGGAGACGGGCGAGGCCCTGCCCGGAATGTCGTGGTATCCCCCCCACGTCCGGGCCGCCGTCGCCCGAGCGGACCTTGTCGTCGTGACGTGCAAACGCGTTGCGGAGAATGCCAGGAGGCTCTACGGCCCCGGACCAACGATCGAGGTCTTCCCGCCGGTGCTGCCGAAAGTGGATCCGCTCCCCGGGAAACCCCCCGTCCTGCCGATCACGTTGACGTTCGCAGGGCGCCTCAGCACCGAAAAGAATCTGGACGCACTCCTTTCGGCGCTTGCGATGATAAACGAATCCGTGCCGCCGTGGCGCCTGTTGATCGCGGGAGACGGTCCCGAGCGTGACCATCTCGCAAGACTCGTCGGGGAACTCGGGCTCGGTGATCGGGTCCAGTTCGTGGGGCGCTACGACGGTCCCAGGGGCCTCAAACCCCTTGCAGAGGTCACAGACCTGTTCGTCCTGCCTTCAAAGACAGAGGGCTTTGGCATTGTCCTCCTGGAGGCGGCTGCGATGGGGCGACCCTCGCTAGTCACACCCGTGGGGGCGGCGGGTGAACTCGTGCGAGACGGCGTGACTGGCTTTGTCGCCGGCGACTCCACCGCCGACGCACTCGCGGACGCCCTGCGCCGTGCGATGGTCGCGCGCGACCTTCTGCCCGTGATGGGCCGGGCGGCCCGACGCACATACGAGGGGCACTATGAGCCCGACGTGATCTTCGAGAAGATGATCCAGCGTTACGAAAGACTTCTCGAGAAACCCGCGGGAGCGGCGATGCCGAACGAAGTGCGGCCCACCGCAGCCCCCCCGCGCTGCGATGTCTCGTTCGTCGTCGTCAACTTCAATATGCGCGCATTGATGGAGGAATGGCTCCAGCACGTGACCGATGCAATGGCACGGAATGGCCTGGCCTACGAGATACTCGTCGGTGATACGAGCACCGACCCGGCAGCCGCGCTCGACGATAGCGTCTGCCATCGCTGGCCGAATGTGTGCTTCCAGAGGGTGAGCGGGAGCAGCGGGTGGGTCGCCGCGCTGAATGCCCTCCTTCCAGAGACCAGCGGTAGATACGTTTGCATAATCCATCCCGACAGTTTCATCGAACCCGGCTGCGTCCGTCAGTGCGTGGAATACCTGGAGGCGCATCCCGAGGCGGGAGTCGTCGCGCCCAATCCGATAAAGTCGGACGGCGCACCCGCTCGCGCCCGACTTGATTTCCCCACGCTGGCCGGGGAAACGAGACGCCTTTTGAACCTTTTCTCATACCTCGTGTGCCGCCGCAAACCGTTTGCCGAGGAGAGGTACTGGAACCGTGCCCACGACGCACGCACCGACACGGTTCTATCGTTCTGTTTCTTCTGCCGTAGGGACCTTCTCCCCCGGGTCCTGCCCATACCGCGGAGCCTCTGCTCATGGTACGCGAACGACTATATTTGCCTCGGCGCGCGACGCATGGGATATCGCGTGATGTATCTGAAGTCCCCACGCGTCATCCATTACGAGAGACGGACTCCGCGCCATCTCTATAGCGAGTCACCGGAGATGGAATACAAGGGTTCGACGATCGCAGGCAGCCCGGGGATGCACCGGGATCGCCTCGAGTTCGTCCGATACCTGCATCCAGCGCCGACCGCGATGCTCTTCCGCGTCATCACAGCGGCGGAGTTCGCGCTGCGTCTGGTCGCCGCATTCGTCGCCGGGGGACCCGAGCGGTCGTCGAAGGTAAACGCGTACGCCAGGGTCCTTGGCATTGCCCTGGAATTGTGAGGCTGGATTCCCACGATGCCGACGGTGAGCATAATCATCCCGACCTACAATTGCGGGGTCCTCATCGGCGACGCTGTGCGAAGCGCGCTCGCGCAGACCCACAGGCCGATAGAGGTCATCGTCGTGGACGATGGTTCGACCGATGACACTCCCGAACGGCTGAAGGCCTATGCCGGAGACATACGGTACATCAGGCAGGAAAACGCAGGCGCAGGGGCAGCCCGCAACCACGGCGCAGCGGAGGCGAGCGGAGAGTTCATCGCGGTCCTCGATGCCGATGACACCTGCCCGTCGGAACGCATCGAGGCGCAACTTCGACTGATCCAGAGGGACGAGCGGATCGGCGCTGTCACGTGCACGGCGAAGTTCATGTCGTACGATGGCTCGCCTCGATCGGACCAATGGGGAGAGGATGCACCTCCCGACGAACCAGGCGTGCGGCCGATATGGTCTGGCCCCGAAGGGTGGATATTCGACAACTCCGTCCTGCCGCGGCTCGTGCGCAGCCCGTTCCTTGCGCCCAACACCCTCCTGATGAGGCGCGCGCGCTTTCTGGCGCTCGGCGGGTACGACACGACGCTTGCGCGCGCCGAGGATTACGACCTCCTCCTGCGGTTCGCCCAGGCCGGGCGGATCGGCCACGTCCCGCGCGCTCTCTATCACTATCGGAAGGGCCGGGCCGAGAGCCTGACCATGGACCGCATGAAACTTGCCGACTCGGTCATACGGACGCTCGAGAAGGTCGCGCGGGGGCCTTTCGGTCGCCAGCGCAGCGTGCGGCGCGAACTGGCTCGCAGGATCGCAGCGAAGCACGCGCTGATCGCCGCGCTCCATGCTCGGGATGGTTCAATGGCGCTGGCCCGAAAGCACTTCCTCGCCGCTGTCCTGGCGCACGCGCGTCCGACTTCTGCGGCATGTCTCGGCCTGGCATGGACGGGGCCCGTCGGCAGGCCACTTCTCGGGCGTCTCGTACGGCGCATCCTCGGCGATGCGGAAACGAAGGGGGGCTGACCGACATGCACCGGCCACAGGCTATCCGTGTCGAGGTGCCCCGGCTGGTCCTCAGCCCCTGGATACGCGCCAGCACCAAATGGCCCGAGGCCGCGTCGACAACACACCGCTTCAAGGAGTTCCGGTGCTGGTGCACTATACGGCGCCCTGGCCTTATCCAGAACAGGGCAAGGTACTTCGCCGAAGGCCAACACCCTTATCTTTTCGAGGTTTATGGAGATGCGTTTGCGACGCTGCCTCAAGATGCATTCGTCCTGAGCCACCGCAGTATGTTCCCATGGCCTGGTGGGGAGGCACTCGGTCGGCCGATGCTGCGAGTGCTGGCCAACCGCATTCTCCAGAAGGAGATGATTCCATGCCCACGAGTCCGGAAGGCGCAATTAGCCGGGTCCTCCAGTTGATCTCCATCGCACGGCCGAGGAGCATCCTTGACCTCGGCTGCGGATTTGGTGAGTACGGCTTCCTGATCCGCTTGCACAGGGAGGACACACGTGTTTGGCCGACCCACTGGTCGCAACCTGAGCGGGCGAAATGGGCCATGAGGATAGACGGCGTTGAACTGCACGAGCCGTACATCGGTAGCGTGCACCACACTATGTACGACCGCGTGATAATCGGTGATGCCCTCAGCGAGGTTGAGCGACTCGGCCGGTATGACGTGGTGTTCATGGGCAACCTGATCGAACACCTCACCAAGGAAGCGGGCCGACAACTTTTGGATGCAGCCTATGAGCGGACGGACGTCGCGCTAATCTTGGTCACTCCCTTCGGCTTTGCGCCTTTTGATGCAGCAGAGGAAAACGTGGGCCAGCGTCATAGGTCGGGGTGGTATCCCTCGGATTTCGCGTGCTATCGGCGAGCATTCTCGTTTGTCGAGGACCTATCCTCCCGTTATCCGGGCTTGTCGTCGTGATCGCCAAGGAAGCGAAGATCACGCGAGAACTTGAGCGACGCACGTCCTGCGTGCGCAACCTGGTCAGGCACCTTGCGCTGGATCTCCTGGGCAATGACCTGGGTACGAAGCTGTATCTGCGCCTGCGGGGAGCCTTCAGACATTCCCGCTAAATGCGGCGGCTCCCCTTATCGCTCTACTGAAGACAGGACGGTCGGAACCGTTGCATAGCGGCTGGGTCACGTTGATATTAGGCCACGAGCTCATTCTTCGCAAGGCTCACGCTCATATAGGACGGGTATGAAGAAGGTTCTGGTAATTGCCTATTTCTTCCCCCCCTACGCCGGCGTCGGCGCGCACCGGAGCAGCCAGATAGTGCGCCACCTGCGGGAGTTCGGATACGAGCCGATCGTTCTGACGACCGCGAAGGGAACGTTCGCGAGGGACCCGCTGCGTCCGGTTGGCGAGGACGAGGATTCGCTCAAGCGTGTGCCGCCGGACGTGATGGTCTATCGCTCGCCGGCATTCCAGCCGTTCGCGCTCATCCGGCTTCTCTCGCGCATGAGGTTGATGTGGCTCTACCACTGGTTCGCCAGGCCCGACGAGAAGGTCACGTGGTGTCTGCCTGCGATCATCGAGGGGTATCGCATCGCGCGACGGCACGAGATTGACCTCATCTATTCGCTGCCGGCCGGGGCATTCAGCACCACGTTCGTGGGCGTCGCGCTGAAGTGGTTGCTGCGGAAACCCCTGATCATAGATATGCAGGACCCGTTCACCCAGTGGCCGATGGGGGTCTGGCCCACGCGGCTGCACTACCATCTCGATCGCCTGATAGAGCGTGTTGTCCTGGGGTCGGCCGACGCCATCAATATGGTGTGGGAGACCTACCGCGACGAAATTGTAGCATCGCAGCCGTCGCTGGCCCGGAAGCGCATCGTATGGATACACAACGGATTCGATCCCGCGGAGACCGAGCGCATGCGGACCGAGGCGGAAGGCGCACCGCCAAAGGACCCACGCGTGATGACGATAATGCACTCCGGCGTCTTCTACGACCGCTGGGGCAAACTGGATCCCGCAGACCGGCCGTCTGGCCTGAAGCGCCTGTATCGCGCCACCATCGGGCGCCTGAGGTACAAGCCACTCGACGTGGATTACGAGGTTCACTCGCCGCGCCTCCTCATGCGCGCCATCAGCGAACTCAAACGCGAGCGACCCGAGATCGGCGCGAACATCCGCTTCAACCTCACCGGTAACTCCGACCCCGCCATACGCCAGTTGGCCAGGGAACTCGGTATCGAGGACCAGGTGAACGTCCTCGGCTTCGTCAGCCGGAAGGAATATCTCCGGCATCTGTTCGGGGCCGACCTGCGCCTCCTTCCGATGAGCCGCTTCCGCAACGGTCAGAAGATGGGCTGGCTGGTCCTGAAGATGTACGACTACCTCCAGACATGTGCCCCTATACTCGTCCTCTCCGACAACAGCACCACTCGCGATATATGCCTCCGCGCTGGCACCGGCATCGCCGTGAAGCCCGACGACCTCGACGAGATGAAGCGCACCTTGACGAGGCTGTACGAGGAACACGTGACGGGAGGCATCCGCGTGACGCCCGACCGCGATTACCTCCGTCGGTTCGAATGGCGCAACGTCGTCCGCCGCGTCGCGGAACTCTGCGACGAAACCCTTGCGAATCGTTCTCGGGCGAAAGGAAACCCGTCATGAGCCTGTACGGCCTCGCCTATCGTAACCTCCTCCTTCCCGGCTACGAGTTTCTACGCGGACGGAGAACCCTGGCGTATCTCCACGACCTGGAGCGCTCGCAGTGGCTTTCAGCAGACGAGATCCGGGAGCGGCAGTGGCTCGCCCTCAAGCGCATGATCTCCCATGCATACGCGCAGGTGCCTTTCTACCGCGCGGCGTTCGAACGGAGTGGGGTGACGCCGGAGGACGTACGCACGTGGGACGATCTGGCACGCCTGCCGTTCCTCGAGAAACGACATCTTCAGGAGAATCAGGAAGACCTGATCGCACTCCCCTACCGGAACGAGCCGCTCATCGTGTCGCACTCCGGCGGTTCGACAGGACAGCCGGTGGAGTTCAAGTATCACAGGGATCACTACGATCGTCGCGTCGCCGCGTGGATGCGTGCCGATCGCTGGGCCGGCTGGGAACTCGGCGAGCGGCAGGTGGTCATGTGGCTGGGCGTCGGCAGTGGCGTCGGTGAGCGCAGACGCCTCGAAAAATGGAAGGAGCGCCTACACTGGATGACGATGCGATGGAAGGTCCTCACGGTCACCCGCCTTTCACGGGAGACCGTGCGCGAATATTGCGAGGCGATGCGGTCCTTCGCGCCGCGCAACATGTACGGCCTTGCAGGCGGAGTGTATGCGTTTGCGCTACTTGCCGAGGAACTCGGCCTCGAGCCGCCCCGCATGCGCGGGATCATCCTGGGGGCCGAAAAGGTCTTCCCCCACCAGAAAAAAAAGATAGAAGAGGTCTTTCGCACGCCTGTCTTCGAGCGGTACGGGTGCCAGGAGGTCTGCAATATCGCCGAGGAGTGCGACAGACACAACGGGATGCACATAAATGCGGATGGCCTCGTGGTCGAGGTCGTCGGGAACGATGGCCGTCCCGTTCCCGACGGCGAGGTGGGCGAGGTTGTAATTACCAGTCTGGACAACTTCGCGATGCCGTTCATCCGCTACCGCCTCGGCGACATGGGCATACTTTCGCCCCGACGCTGCGACTGCGGCCGCGGCTTGCCGATGATAAAGGAGGTCCTGGGCAGGACGCTCGACACCATCGCGACACCGGAGGGGGTTTTCTGCGCCGGCGTGATGATGCCCCACTTCATGAAGGAGTTCACGTGCGTGAAGGAGTTCCAGTTCGTGCAGGAGCGGATTGACCATCTGAAACTGCGTCTGGTGCCCGCAGCGGGATGGAGCGACGAGGTTCGCGCCTTCATGGAAAGGGAACTGCGCAGGTACGTCGGCCCGACTATGCGGATCGAATTCGAGATATCGGACCGCATAGAAAGAGCGGCGTCTGGCAAGTACCGCATGGTCATCTCCAAGGTTCCGGTGAGTTTCAGCGCGTGCGCCGCGGCGGGGAGATGAGATGCGGACGGTGCGCGTCATACAACTGGTGGGAACCCTGGAGGTCGGTGGTGGCGAACGTGTGGCCCTGACGCTCGCCCGCACAATAGGACCGCCGCGGTTTCTATCGGAACTCTGGTGCACCGGCGGCGAGGGTCCGCTCGCCGAACTCGCGAGGCGCGAAGGCGTCCCGTGCCGGGTCCTCGGCAACGGCCGGAAACAGTGCGGCATCGTCGCGCTCGCGCGTGCGCTCCACGAGTGGCGCGCCGATGTGGTGCACTGTCACGGAAAGCGAGCGCATTTCCGCGGCGCGCCCGCCGCTGCGCTGGCCGGCGCCCGTGCGTGCGTGCTGACCCGGCATGGCCTAGGCGACCTCGGCGTCTCCCCTGCTATCCGCCTGATGGAAGAGGCGATCGCCCCGCTCACCCGTCGCTACATCGCGGTCTCCGAATACGTCCGGCGTCACACGGCACGGTACAGGCGCATCGTGTTCGCGAGGTCGCTCGTAATCCACAACGGCGTTGACACGGAGATGTTCCATCCGAAGACGGAACCTGGCCCCTCCGGGGGCACCGTGCGCATCGGGTGCGTCGCTCGCCTCTCCGAGGAGAAACGCCACTGCGACCTCATCCGTGCTGCGGCCATCGTCATTCGCCGTGGAACACCGTTGAGGCTCACCCTTGTGGGCGACGGCCCTCTCCGGTCACCGCTGCAGGCGCTGGCTCGCGAAACAGGCATCGCCGAGCACGTCGAGTTTCTCGGTCAACGGGCAGATGTGCCGGAACTTCTGCGGACCTTCGATGCCTTCGCCCTGGCATCGCGTTCGGAGGGGCTTCCTCTGACCGTTCTCGAGGCGATGGCGACGGGATTGCCGGTCATCGCCACCGATGTCGGCGGTCTGAGCGAGGTAGTGCGCCACGGGGAGACGGGGCTGCTCGTTCGCTCAGGCGATGTGACCGTCCTGGCCGACGCGCTCCAGACGGTCGCTTCCGACAGCGAATTCCGCTCGAAGGCCGGGCGCGCGGGGCGCGAGGTGGCCGTCGCACGGTTCAGTTTGGGTCAAATGGTCTCGGCGCACGAGGCGCTTTACTCCGACCTGGTGCGTTGAGCCGGGGGCCCCTCACCGTTTTCCCGGGCCGTAACGCTCCCGGATGCGCCTGCGCAGGGCCCTGCGCTCCCACCACGTCGGGCGGCGGTAGCGATTCCCCTTCTGGAGGTTCACTGGCTTCGCCTCGATGGTCCCCTGTGCGATCCCTACCAGTGCCTCCATCACAGCCTCGACAGCGAGGCGGTCGAGGACCGGTGACACCTCCCGGAGAAAAGATGGGTACGAATCACCGTGGCGCGCGTAGTCGTAAACGAGTGGAATCCGCTTCTGGACGTACAGGGCACCGCTGTCAACTCGGGCGACCACCTTGTGCACCGAAACGCCCAACTCCTTTTCGCCATTGAAGAGAGGCCAGAACACAGAGCCGCCGCCGCGATAGTCCGGGATTATGCCCTGGTGGACGTTGATGCAGCCCATGCGCGGGATCTGGAAAACGCTCTTGTGCAGGAGCCGCGCTCCCACAACCAGACCAATGTCCGCGTTACGCTCACGAAGAAACGCCAGACTGTGCTCCTCGTGGATGTTGCCGGTCACGTGTAGCGGGATACCATGGTCCCGCGCGAACTTTTCGATGCCACCAGACACCGGCGACCCCGGTTCCGCCCGTCGCGTAACTCCCAGTTTTCGGACAAGCGCCTGGACCAGGCCCATGGGTCCCCTGTATTTCAAGACCGAGCGCAATCTCCGAACGAATGGCGCGCGCTTGCGATCCGTCTCCCGGTCCAACGCGATCCCGACAAGGCAGAGTTCCGGCCTCGCGACGATGCGCTCCATGATCGGCAACAGTAGCTGGCTGCCACTGGTGATGACAACGATTTTCATCTTCGCCTGCATCAGCGCGGCCTTTGACGAGAAAGACCATAAACCTTCAACAGTGCGCCGGGCAGGTCCGTCGGGACGTAATGCCTCCTGATGGCATAAGGATCCAGAACACGCCGATTTATGCCCTCCCTCATCACGAACCCGGCCCTGTAACCGGCGTCGCGCACTGCACCGGCAATGCGCGACTCGTAGTATCCACCGGGATAGGCTATCAAGTCGCATTCTCGGCCAGTCTCACGCTCTATGCGATGACGCGAGAGGCGGAGTTCCTCCTCCAGACGCAAAGGTTCCAGAGCAGTCACGTTCGGATGCGTCACGGTGTGGGAGCCCCAGGTCACGAGCGGAGAGCACTGAAGACGACGGACATCGTCCCACGTCATGAACGCCTCCAGATTCCGCAGGTCGGTGGGAGGCCGATACCAGGGATTCCGGGTTTCGAGTTCGTCCAGCATTTCGTGGATTCGCTTCGTGTCCATGCGGTTGAGGTATCTGGCCAGCGAGGTTCGCAGGCTCGATGGCGAGTTTTCGTCCCATCTCACCCCCTCCGGCAACCAGAGCGAGTCGGCGCGCAAGTCGGCGCTGTGGGCGAATGCGAAGAGCCTGGAGAACCAGGGGATCTCGCCATCGAGGAACGCTGTGGTGAGGAAAACCGTGAACGGCACACCATGCCGTAGAAGGATCGGTGCGGCTATCCGGGCGACATCAGCATATCCGTCGTCGAAGGAGATGCCGAGCGCGAACTCGCCGTCCCAGGATGGGGCCCTGTCCACGAGTTCGGACAGAGGCCGAATATGGAAACGCCTCGTCAACTCGACGATGAGCGACTCGAACTGCGCCGCGGTGGGGTTCCCCAGGAGAAGCCGATAGTCGCCCGGCTGGGTCTCGTCCGGCAACACGCGGTGGAACGTGAGTATCCGGAAACCAGCGACAGGAGATATGCGCCTCAGGAGAGGGTCGCACCATGGGTGGGATAGCAAGAACTTCAGGAGCCGGATGATCACAGCGTCCTCGCTCACCATGCTATGCCGATGTAACGGCTTCCGCAGGTGCGTCCGTTCGAAGCGCGGACGAGGTCCACTACCACCTTCCCCGG
>Ga0272448_1000111_pt1 | contig 115431 bp, 88 predicted proteins | sample YNPCB0191_FD_202220 | JGI IMG/M metagenome (GOLD analysis project Ga0272448, IMG submission 202220) | Hot spring sediment microbial communities from Yellowstone National Park, WY, United States - YNP-CB-019-1 | ecosystem: Environmental > Aquatic > Thermal springs > Hot (42-90C) > Sediment... | reverse complement strand
ACATCTCATGGGGGGTCCGGTGCCGGGCGCGAGATTCCTGCTCCTGCCGCGCCCAGGCGCGGGCAATGGCCTCGGAGATGCCCTCCGACGTGAACTGGGTCTGGCGTCGGTGGACTCGGCGCGGCTGGCGGACGACTTCGCGGTGCCGCGCCGGATGGCCCATGAAGCGGCGCGTCGGGCCTACGCTGCGATGAACCTCCGCCGCGGCAAACTGGCGTATGCCCCCTTCGCGCGAAGGCGGGAGCGGCGCGTGGCCGTGGCGCTGTCGCTCTGCCTTGCGACGATCTGCCTGTTCGGTGCATCAGTGGTCCGCGGGATAGCAGCGACGCGGGGCGAGATGAGGGAGATGCGCCTCCGCCAGGCCGCGCTTCTGAGCGAGGCGCTTGGCGATGGAAGTTCTCTCGAGGACCTGGAGGCGGCCGTGGCACAGGTCCGCAAGCAGGTCGCGACGATGGAGCAGAGCGTGGGGGTCTCGGCTTTGCGCCGATGGCGCGACGCGATGGAGAAGGTGCCCGTTGGGGTGGACGCTGAATTCGAGAGGATAGACATAGATCGGAACCGGGTCTGGATCCAGGCAGTGGCACGCGACGGAGACACCGCCACGACGCTGCGGCGATCTCTCCAGGAGGCACCAGGCTTCATGGAGAATCCGGTCTATAATATGAGCGCCCGCCCCGATGGCCGCTACTCGCTGGAGTTGAAACTGAGATGTCGTTGAATCGCCTCCGCACGTGGGTAAACGAACATGCAGCCATCAGCGGCCTGGTCCTCGCTATTCTGGTCGTGGGCATCGTTACCGTGTCTCTCGACTCTCACCGCCGCGCGCTGAACATGAGGATGCTGGAACAGCGCACGCTGCTGAAGCGGACCGAGTCCCTGGCAGCGGAATATGCGGATCTGCGATCACGGGTGCGCGCATACGACGACAAGTTCGCGGCTGCCGCGACATTCGATGCCTCGGCGGTCCAGAAAATAGCCGAGGAGCACGGCCTGAGCGGCAGGGTGCGCGACCCGAAGTCTCGCTCGGGACAGGTCACCGAGCAGGGTCTGGTCGAGAGGACCGTGACGTGCTCGGTGCTCGGCGTCACCAGGGAACAACTGGCCCGGTTTCTCCTCGCCGTGGAAAACCTGACACGGTCGGCGATCACCAGTGCACTGGTCATAACCCAGTCCAAGGAAGGCGGCGGCCTGATTGATGCGCAGGTCACTTTCTCCGCATATGAACCGGCGGCGGCTCGCTCGCGGTGACGATTGCGGCATGGTGCTCGTGATGACCATGCTCGTGGTCAGCATCTTTCTGCTGATCGGGTGCGCGTTCGCGTACTCGGCCGGCGTGCAGCGCCGCGCGGCCCTGAACGCTGTGCGCGAACTCGAACGCGATTGCGCTGCCCTCTCCGCGCTGAATTATGCGCGCGCCATCATCGAGGCCGACGCGGCAACGGGAGACGTGGACACCCTCGATGAGCACTGGGCCGCGCGCGACCTCACGGTGGAAGTGGGCGGAGTCGCCTGCACCATCCGGATAGAGGACGAGGAGCAGCGGCTGAATGTCAATCTGGCGGTTCAGGCCCCGCAGGATCCCGAACGCACGCCCGACCTGCGTCCGGCGCTCAGGGCGCTCATCCGCGCTGCGGGCGGCTGCGACCAGGACTTCGATGCTATCGTGTCTGCAATCCAGCCGGATCGCCCTATTCCCCTGATAAGTGCCCTGCGTGCCGTGCCGGGTCTCGACCCCAGACTGTTCGAGAGCAGCCCGACCAAGCCCGCCCTCGATGAACTCCTGGCGACGCATGCGCGGCAGGTGAACCTGAATACGGCCGCCGAGACGGTGCTGGAGGCGCTGTGGGGGCCGACGGGCCCGGTCAAGAGCGTGCTCGAGCGTCGGGCGGCCCAGCCCTTCCGGGCGAAGATGGATATCGAGCGTTTCCTGGATTCCATCGGAGCGCCGGAAGACGTGAGACGGACGTTGCCTCTGCTGGACGTGAGGAGCGAGTTCTTCCGTGTGTACGTCGTGCCCGCTGGTGCGCTTCCGGGCGGCGCACTCGAGGCCCTCGTCCACCGCACGGGCGACCGCGCGGAGGTCCTCTGGGTGCGGCCGGCCGGTTAGGAGAAGAGACATGAAGCCCCTTCGCGTCGTCCTGATGGCCGTGATAGTCGCCGGAGGTCTGGCCCGGCCCTGCCTCGCGGACGGACCAGCGCCTCCCGCCGAGCCGAAGGTGTACATCACCCTCTCCGGGGTGACCATGCACGCGGTGGTGCAGTTCCTGGCGCGCCAGACAGGGAAGCACGTAGTCCTTCCCGAGGCGTTTCCGGGCGATGCGCCGGTTGACATAGTGGGCGGCGACTCGACCGCCGTCTCCGCAGACGAGGCGATGAAAATCTATGCCACCGTCCTTCGCAAGGCCGGATACACCATCCTCGACAGGGGCAGCCATCTCGAGATCGCGCCCGTCTCCAAGGCCGACGGTGTACCCGTCTGTACCGATCCAACCGCCGAGGGCTGGCAGGCAGAGGGCCTCCTCACGACCGTGATAGCGGTCTCCAGCGCCAGGGCTGAAACGCTCGCGAGCATGCTCGAAACGCTCAAGTCCCCCTCCGGCAAACTCCGTCCCAACCCGGAGCGGAACGAGATAGTGGTGACCGACTACGGGGTAAACATCCGATCGATGTTGGCGCTGGCGAGGAAACTCGACACCCCCGGCGGCGAGAGCACGGTCGAGGTGTACGCCGTGCGCCACCGCTCGGCGCAGACCCTCCGGCCGATAGCGAACAGTTACGTCCAGCAACTCCGCAAGACGGCACCGCCGGTGGTCGCCAAGCGGCTGGAGAACTTCGCCATCGAGATAAACTCGGCCAAGAACGAACTCGTCCTCTTCGGTCATCCCGACGACATCCGTACAGTCGCCGAGTACCTGGCGCGCTTCGACCTGCCGCCCGAGGAATCGGGGAGCAATTTCAGGACCTATCAGGTCCTGTACCGCGACGTGAAGGATCTGAAGGAGACGGTTGACTCGATCATCTCCGCTTCGCGCGCCGGAAAGGAGACTCAGCCCACCGAACTCACCGCGCAGGTCATACCCGACACCACCAACAATGCGCTCATCGTCATCGCCCCGCCCGACAAAGGGGAGGAGATAATCGGCCTTATAAGGGAACTCGACCAGCCGAAGGCGCAGGTGGAGATAGAGGCGGCGCTCATAGAGGTTAACACCGACAGGCTGGTGGATCTCGGCATCGAACTCAACACGATAGACAGGCCCGGCGAGAATCCGCGCGGGTTCGGTGGCACGACGTTCGGCCTTTCCACCATAACCTCGGAAGGCAAAGTGCCGATCCTGCCCACCGAGGGCGGCCTCACAGCGGGCGTGTTCAAGGACAGCGCGGGTAAGATCGCCGCGCTCATTCGCGCCGCCAAGAGCGACCAGGGCATATCGTTCATCGCAGCCCCTCGCATAACCACGCTCGACAACCGCCCGGCGACTGTCACCATATCGGAGGAACGGGAGTATCTGAGGAGCATAATCTCCCCCGAGGGCAAGACGACCGAGGTAACCGGCGGGCAGTTCAATCGAGCGGAGATACTCCTCGAGATCACCCCGCACATCAACCCGGAGGGCACGGTGCGGCTCCAGATCACGACGCAGACCGACCAGTTCCTGCCGAGCACTACGACCGAGTCCGGGGAGTCGCTGACCAACATAGCGAAGCGCAAGGCGACGACCGAGGTCGTGGTGCCGAACGGCAGCACTGCGGTCATCGCCGGACTCACGCGCACGGTCAAGAACAAGGAGGTCCGCGGCGTACCGGTCCTCTCCGATATACCTGTCGTCAGATATCTTTTCCGCCGAGAGATAGATACGAACGAGGAACGACATCTCTGCATATTCATCACTCCGCGCGTTCATACCCACCCGGCCACGATGGCCATGGAGGCTCAACGAAGGCGCGAACAACTCCGCGGCATCTCGGAGCGGGGAGGTTCCCCACTGCCCTCTGAAGAGATCGATCGGGCCGCGGGAGGTGAGAGACCGGCCTCGCCGAACTGATGATGGCTGGAGCCACGATGTCGAACCCGATGCTTGCCTCCGACCTGTTGACTGCCATCGAGGAGAAGGGCCTACTCTCCGTTGAGGTGGCTACAACGCTGCGCCAACGCGTGTGCGATGACTGGAGAACGCTGCCGGAGGCGATCCTCCGCGAGAGCGGCCTGGCCGAGGAGGACCTCCTGACCGTGGCGGCGGAGTGTCTCGGCGTGCCATTCGTCCCCACACTCGCCGGCACAGCCGTGCCCTCAGCCTTCTTCGATAAGGTCTCGCCCGAGTACGCGCGGCGGGCCGGCGTTGTGGCCCGTTCCATCGAAGACGATCGAGTGGACCTTGCCATCGCGCTGGGGCCGGACCTCCCTTCCCTGCCGGAGGAGATGGGCCGCATCTTCGGACGCGCGGCCACGTGGTGCCTCACCCCTCGCCGGGAGATAGAGAACGCCGTGGATCGCTTCGTCCGTCAGCAGCCGGACTACCTCGAGCACGCCGCCGGGGAACTCGGCCAGGCAGAGTTCGCCGAGAGCGTCGCCCAGATCGAGCGGGTGACCGACTTCGAAGAACTCATGCGCAAGACCCCGGTGGTCAAACTCGTCTCGCTTCTCATCGCACAGGCGGCGCGAACGGGTTCGACCGACATACATTTCCAGCCGATGGGCGACTGTCTGCGCGTACGATTCCGCACAGACGGGATCCTTCACGATGTCATTGACCTCCCGCGTTCCTCGCAGGAGGCCATCCTCTCGCGCATCAAGGTCCTGGGTAGAATGGATATCGCCGAGCGTCGCGCGCCGCAAGATGGTCGCGCGACCTTCCGCTACGCCGACCGCGAGATAGACGTGCGCATGTCCGTCGTCCCTACCACCGATGGCGAGAGGGCCGTCCTCAGACTTCTCGACAAGCAGGAGAAACTCCTGGCCCTCGAGGACGTCGGCCTCGACGCGGAGAACCTCGCGCTCTTCTCGGAACTCATCCGTTACTCCCACGGCATGATCCTGGTGACGGGGCCGACGGGCAGCGGAAAGACGACCACCCTCTGTGCGGCCCTTAGCAGGGTGAACGAACCGGGTGTCAACATCATCACCCTCGAGGACCCGGTGGAGTACAAGATCCCGGGCATCAGCCAGATACAGGTCCTCGCGCGGAAGAACGTGACCTTCGCCTCCATGCTCCGTTCCATCGTACGGCAGGACCCGGACATAATCATGATCGGCGAGATCCGCGACGCGGAGACGGCCGCGGCGGCGGTTCAGTCCGCGCTGACGGGACACCTCCTGTTCAGCACGCTCCACACCAACGACGCTGCCGGAGCGATCGCGCGCCTCCTCGACCTCGGAGTCGAGCCGTTTCTCCTGTCCTCCGCGCTCCTGGCCGTCCTCGCACAGCGCCTCGTCCGCCGCGTCTGCCGCCGCTGCGCCGAGCCGGACACGGTGACCCCCGACGAACTCGCATCGCTGGGGATCACGCCCGACCAGGCCCGCGCGGGACGTCTCCTCCGCGGCAGGGGCTGCGACGCATGCCTCGGCACGGGTTACAGCGGCCGAATAGGGATCTTCGAACTCCTGCGCGTTGACGACGCCATCCGACAGTTGATCAACCGCCGCGCGTCCTCGACCGAGATCAGGGACGCAGCCATCAGAAACGGGCTGCGCCTCCTCCGCACCGACGGCGCGCTGAAGGCGCTCGCCGGTATCACCTCCGTACAGGAGGTCCTCAGGGTGACGCAGCGGGACGCCGAGTGAGCAATGCCAGCATTCCGGTACAGGGCAGTGGATGAATCGGGGGCACTGGTGAGAGGCGTGCTCGTGGCCGATACCCCGGCCGACGCGCGGATGCGGATCCGCAGGATGCGCTGCTTCCCCGAGTCGGTCGAGCCCACCGGCGGCACGAGGGCCGGCCTCCTCGACCTCCTCCCCGGCAGCCGCGCCCGATGTGCCCAGGCCGTGACGCTGTTCACCAGACAGTGCGGGATACTCCTGACATCGGGCGTGCCACTGGTCGAGGCGCTGGACGTCCTGGCGCGCCAGGCGGAACAGCGGCGGTTCGCCGAGACGCTCCTCGAGATCCGGGAGGCCGTCAACGCCGGCAGTTCCTTTGCCGATGCGCTCGCGGCGTATCCGCTCTACTTCGACCGCTCCTTCATCGAGACGGCGGCCGCCGCCGAGAAGAGCGGAACGCTCGATGCGGCCATGATGCGCCTCGCCGATTTTCTCGAACGTCGCCAGGCGCTCCGCGCGAGGCTCTCGACTGCTCTCATCTATCCAGCGATCCTCCTCGTGATGACGGTCGGGTTATTGCTCTTCCTATCCGCGGTCCTCGTGCCGATGCTCGCGCCGTTGCTTCGTCAACACCAGGGCGCCCTGCCGCTCACGACGGTCATTCTCCTGGCAGTATGCAACGGTGTGCGGCGGTGGATTGCGGTCGTTCTCCTCGTTCCCGTGGTCGTCGCCCTGGCGCTTCTCGCAGTCCGGCGAACGCCTCGTGGGCGGCTGTTCCTCGACCGCCTGGTGCTTCGCATTCCGCTGGCTGGTGGGATGATCGTGAAGAGTTATATATCCCGCGTCAGCATGTCCCTCGCGACGCTCCTGCGCACGGGAGTGCCGGCCCTGGAGGCCCTGGAGACGATCAGCGGCGTCACGCCGAACGCCGCCTACGCCCAGGAACTCGGCCGCATACGGGAGGCCGTTCTCGAGGGAAGAGATATCTCGGCGGAGATGGAACGCAGCCGCATCTTCCCGCCCATGATGGCGGTCATGGTAGCGGTGGGCGAACGAAGCGGCAACCTGGCCGAGGTCCTGGAGCACGTATCGCGCGCATGCGACCTGGAACTGGAGATAGCCTCGCGCAGGCTCCTCGCCATCCTCGAACCGGTGCTGGTGCTCGTCATGGCTGGCGTGGTGGGGTTTATCGCGATGTCACTGATGACCACCATAATGGAACTGAGCCGCATATAGGTGACGGTCGTCGGAGGAACACAGGAGCGAGCACGATGACGTCCAAGTGGTTACAGCGTCGTGACGTGGCGGCGTTCACGCTTCTCGAGGTGATGGTGGTGGTGATCATACTTGCCATGATCGCCGGAATCGTGACCCCCGTTGTAATGGACCGCCTCCAGAAGGCCAAGCGGGAGACGGCAAAGGTGCAGATACTCAAGTTGATGGATGCAATCGAGTTCTTCTATCAGGATCAGAACTTCTATCCCTCGCGGCTGGAGGATCTCGTGACCAGGCCAGCCGACGAACGGATCAAGGAGTATCCGGAGAACGGATACCTCGACGGCGGCGTGCCGCTGGACCCGTGGGGGAATCCGTACAAGTACGTGTGTCCGGGCGCACACGGGAACTACGACATCCTTTCGTACGGCCGCGATGGAACCAGCGGCGGCACCGGGTACGACGCGGACATCAAGAGTTGGGAATTGAAGGGTGCGCGACCGGGCGAGTAGAACCCGCTCACGGAAGGCCTCGTCCGCTCCGGTCGGCGCCACGATACTGGAACTTCTCGTGGCGCTGGCGATACTGGGCCTCCTCCTCGCCATCGTGCCCGCCAGGTTGGACCGTCTGCGGTCGCGCTGGCGGCTACGCGCGGCAGCCGAGGAGATCGCAGCGACGACCTCATGGGCGCGCAACTCCGCCGCGCTCCAGGGTGTCGCAGTCCAGATCATGTACGATGTGCCCCGCGGCGAGTTCTGGATCCGGACCGGCCAGCGCGCGGAGAACTTTCGGCATCTGCCGGACGGAGTGGTATTTGCTCACGTGGCCTTCGGGTCGCGACTGGTGACGGGCGACGTGGCCGCGTGCCAGGCGTACCCCGATGGCACTCTGGACGCCCACGAAGTGGTGCTCAGGTCGGACGCGGGCCGCGAGATGCGTATCCGCTTCGATCGTCTCACCGGAGAGCCATCATATGTGGAAGAACTCGCGTCGCTCCGGTGAGTCCGGGGCCCGCAGGGGCATGACGCTTCTCGAAACGGTGGTCGCGATAGCCATCGTGGGGAGCGTACTCGTCGGACTGCTGGTCGCGAGACTGCGTGCGTTCGAGGCCCAGAGACGGGCGGGAGAGGTGCTCGCGGCCGCAAGGACCGCTGCCTCATGCGTCTCGGCGCTTCGCGCCGGTGCCATCGGCGAGGGCTCTGGCGAAGGCGCTCGACCTGGCCCGATCGAATGGTCTATCGCGCGCAGTGAGGCACCTTCCGATGTGGCTGACCGTCTCGACTCGTTCACGGTTCGCGTCCGATTCTCCGCCGGCAGCCCAGAAGGCGATCTCGTCCTGACGGTGTGGCTCCCCAAACGTCCCGCAAGGAGAGCGAGATGAGGCTGGCTGCGGCGATAGGTCGGAGGCCTCGGCAGGCGCTCACGCTCGTGGAAGTCATCTGCACGCTGGCGATATTCGCTCTTGTGATGGCAGCGCTCGCCGGCCTCGTGCAGTCAACCGTCCGTTCGAGCGAGGCGGCATCGGCGCGGGTCCGGGGCGAGCGCATCAGATACGGCATCGCGCGCATCCTTCAGGGCGACCTGGCCAATGCGATATGCCTTCCAGAGCCGGGTGGGTTCGCGCTCGTCGCGCGTCAGCCCGATGCCGAGAGCGGAGGATCGGTTCTCGAGTTCACGACGACGCGCCCGCTCGCAGGAACCGGGCCGTCGGGATCCCCCCGCAGGATCGAATATGTCGTTCGCACCTCCCCCGGAGACGGCGAGTCGTACGAACTGGTGCGGCGCGAGCGAACCATGCGACTGAGCGCCACCGGGGCGGCCGAGGACACCGTCGAGGAAACCCTTGCCAGGGGAATCTCGATCTTCCGAATCGAGTGCTACGATGGGACGGAATGGCAGAGGCAGTGGGCGCGGCTCCGTCTGCCCGCCGCCCTGCGCATTGACCTCGCCCTGGCCACCGAGGGGGCGACGACGCAGTCCGTGGAGACCCTGTATTTCGCGCCAGCCGTCAATCCCGACCTCGACCCCGTTCCATCGCTGGCCCCGTGAGGTCCCTGTACCGTCCACTACGCCCCGCGGGAAGCGTCTGGCGCCCCTGCCTCAGGTGGTTCCACCGAGCGGCCACCCTCTCGGGGGGACGTCACCGGATGAGGTGCTCAATCCGATCGGCGATGTTCTCGCGAAGCCGGCCGGGAGGCGGAGCCCCCTGCCTGGGACGCCCCAGGTCATCCAAACTCTCCATGACAGCGCGAAGTATCGCGCGACCGGCGTCGTCGTTTCTCTCCTCGACGAGCGCGCTCAATGTGCTGAAATATCGCGCGTCGTCTATCCCCTCGCGGAGGCACTCGTAGGCCACGATCGGGACCGGTCCGTCAGGGCCAGGGACGACAGCGCCCGTCTCCTTCTCGTCGTTGTCGAGGTCGAACCATTCGTTGCCCTTCGGCCAGCAATAGGCCCAGTATAGCCTGGCTGCCACGCCGGTCCTCATGGCGCCCAGGCCGGCGGCGAGCCGCACGGCGAGGTTCGGCGCGAGCCCGTAGATGCCGCCATATTCCCACGCCACGTCGCCGGATTCTCTGGCGGCCTCCCTCCAGCCGTCCCGGAGACCGCAGTAGCAGCGCACGTCGAGCCAATCGTCGAGCGCCTGTGCACTGGCGAGGACGCACGTCGAAAAGGTCTGGCACTCCGGGGCCACCGCCTTCATCCTGCTCAGGTGGGATCTGGCCGCCTCGTACGTAGGACCCGAGGCGGAGGGTTCGTCAACGGGGTAGAAGAATACATCGAAGCCGTATTCGCGGTATTTCCGGGCCATGCCGCGCAGGAGATCGGCGAGCGCCTGGCGACCGAGATCGCTGTCGAGGGTCTCCCCCTTCGGCAGGGCCTGAAGAAGCGGGGTCTGCGGCGCATAGACGGGTATCGGGCCGGTGAAGCCGTGCTTCCGGAGCAATCCGAGCGTCCGGTCAACCCGTGACCAATCGAAGACAGGCTTTCCGCCGACGAACGACACCATGGGCGCACCCTCGCTGCTGTAAAGGACGATGGTGCGGAGGCCATGCGCGGCCATGTCGGCGAACTGCGCCTCGACCATATCCTCCGGCGAAACGAAGAAGTACCGCTCTGCCCACCACATCCCCTGCGGGATCGGAGCGGGAAGGAGGCGGAAGGGTCTGACCACGAGGTCGAGACGCACCGAGACGCTCTCGCCGTCAGCGGCGGAGATATTCAACGCTCCGGAGTACCGGCCCGCCGGTGCATCGTCCGGCACGTGCGCGGTCACCCAGTAGAGATGCGTTGTCCCCGCTGACAGGTCAACGGGTGCGGCCGCGACCAGGGGCTTCGCGATGCGCACGAATTGTCCGTTCGGATGCGTGACCACGCTCTCCCTGATCACCCGACCCTGGCGAAGCGAGATACGCTCGAGGGGGATGACTTCCTCGCCGCCCTCGCGTCTCAGCGGAGACACCGAGGCCGTCAATCCCCGCAAGTCGCGCAGGGCGTGCACTCCGACCTGCCACGGCTCGTATTCGCCCAGCGCGGCACTGGCGACGAACGGTGGCTCGACGCGGTCTTCGGACGTAGGGACGCTCCAGGGGAAGAGGGGTCGGTCGTAATCTCGCTGGAAGACGACCAGGCCCCTGCGCCGGCTTTCTTCCGGAACCGTCACCGGGACCTCGGACGGCAGCGCTTCATCGGAATCGGTCACCGACTCGAGCCGCTCCTCGGTGATCCCGAGGGCCGCCCTCGCCGCAGTCCCGGCCGGCAGGCGGGGCCGGCCCCCGGGGCCGACCTCGGTACACATCGGAAGGTAGTAGTCCTCTATGATCCGCCACGCGGCGGCCCGACCAGTGCGATCTTCCGCGGCGGGCCAGATGAATAGCCCGTTCACGATGGCGTAATCGCCGTTCACCCATCGCAGTCGGAGCGAGCCGTCGGCGACGTGGACCGAGGCGAAACGATGGTGGACAGACTGCTTTCCCACGAGAACATCTTGGCGGTCGAAGAACGGAAAGGTCAGCGTCACGGCGTCGTTGATGTTCAGGGCGCAGATGCGTCGCCCACTCTCGACCGGTACCAGGCCCGACACGATGAGGAGGTGGTAATCTCCATTCGCGAGGTCAACGCGGAACTCGCACAGGTCTTGTCGGACGGATTCGGCGCGACAGAAATGGTAATCGCGTCTGAGCGCGTCTCCTCTCGGGACCTCGCCGGCCTGGACAGCAGTGCCGTGCGCGACCCAGCCGAAGCCGCGCTCGGCCGTGTAGGTCATGTCTGCGAGCACCGGCGCGCAGCCCCCGTCGGTCCAGACGGGCGAGTCCAGTGTGGAGAAATCGAAGGCTCGCCATCCAGCCGGTATCGAGAGGCGTTCCGGCAGGTGGGGGACGCGCGCCGCGTGCTCGCGGGCCAGTTCGTCGGCCGAAAGGCTCCGTCCATCGCTGGTCACCAGGCGCAACCCGTTTCCGAACAGACGTATGCAATCTATCGTCGCGTAGTACACGCCCCGGGCCTCCCTGAACGTGAGGTTGTGCTTTCCAGCGGGGAGCATCCGCTGTGGCAGTCGGCCGCCAATGCGTCGGGGGCCGTAGGGTTTCACATCGCAGGCGAAAGAGCCGATGAGCGTGTCGTCGAGGAGGACCTCGAGCCGCTGCGTGCCGTACTGATTGGTGCGGTGTTCGAACTCGAGCCATACATCGCCCTCGAGAGCAGAGGTGTCGAGAGCGAGGGTTATCGAGTCGTTGCTGCGGTAGTATTGCTTGCCGATGGGCATGCGGCTGAGAATGAATGCAGCCTCGTCGCCCGGCGCACCATCGTCGAGGCCGCCTGGGGCAGACAGGCTGACGGACGGAACGGACGGGTTGGTCGCCGTCACGGCGCCGGCGAACCCGGCGGTAATGACGAGAGGCGGCGGGCGCGCGATGTCGGCCGGCGGCTCCGCATTCTCGGCCAGAAGCAAGCGCTCCGCAACGGCCTCCCCTGACGGAGCCGCCGACGCGGCCCCCTTCTGCTGGGCTGGAATCTCCTTCTCGAGTTCGGCCCTCAACGCATCGAGTTCGGGGGCGCTCAGTGCCCTCGAGAATCCCTGGATTCCGATCTCTCTCAGATAGGCGACGTCCTTGTAAGCCTTGAGGACCTCGATCTTGATCGCCGTGGTGACCACGGGGAGGCCACCGGTGCGCACATTGTGCTGGACGTGGCCGGCAAAGTAGCCTCGACCCGAGCGACACCGCCCGCGCTGCATGGCGGGCTCGTTCAAGGGCTTCTCGCCATCGAACTCCGATATCGTTCGCCACTGATCCCCCTCGCGGATGGAGACGCGGTAGTTGTATATCCACTTGTTGTCCGGCTTGTCCTCCGGCCAGTAGTAACTGTGGAAGTCTATGCGGGCGATCGTGACCGGTTGGGCCCACGCGCGGACGATGGCCGTTCCCTGGCGGATGGTGCAGCCCGTCTCGACGTCGCCGTCGAAGAGCGCGGCCAGGGAGGTCCCGTAGAGGGTGGTGCCCTCCGCCATGTCGCCTCGCGCCGGGCTCATTCTCCCGATGTCTTCCATCTCTGCGGCGCGTGCCGGAGAAAGCAGGGCGCAGACGAATAGGAGAGCGCAGGACGGCATGAGATGGCGCATTAGGCGCTCCTTTCTCCAACTGACTCGTTCGCCATCGTTCCAGGGGTTCTCGGCGCTGCGGTCACGCCAGGCGGCCCACGTCCATGAGGTATATCTGACGGCTTCCCTCGTGCGACGAATCAAAGCAGACATGGCGTCCCTCGCGGCTCCAGCGGGGGTGCAAGTCGCAACGGCAGGGTATTGGCCATGAGGGCTCCGAGAAGAACGTGCCAAGGTCCACGCGGCGGTCGGCGTGCGGGTCGTACACGTAAAGCAACCGCTTTTGCTCGCGATCGGGGTAGGTGTCGCTGAGTATCCATCGCCGGTCCGGAGAGTAACTGCAGTGCCCGTCGCCCAGGTGTGCGAGAAGCCGGGCTCCCACAATGGTCACCTCATTGGAGCGATCTGTGAAGAGGTAGAACGCGTCGCCGATCCCACGGCGCCTGGCGAAGGCGAGAACGTGCTCGGGGTCGCGCCAGTCGAAGTGACTGGTCATCTCGTGATCGTTGAGGCAGAACAGTCCGCTGCCATCCGGGTTGGCTGTGAACATGCGGGTGTAGTGTCTGGCGACAGCGTGCATGGCGTCGGTGGACTCGCCGCCCGGCCGTCGCCAGCGATGGAGGAAGATGAACCGGCGATCGTCGGGCGAGAAGAGGAGGTGATTGAACCAGTGTTTCACATCCCGCATCGTCCCGTCGGGTTGGAAGGCTCGCACGCGGGCGAGCGAGATGACAAGTTCGGACCGACCAGTCTCGAGGTCCATCGCGTAGATCCCGTCCTCCTCCGGTGCCCAGACGTCTCGCCACGGGTCGGGAACGCCCACATAACCGTATCCGGGCCGCTCGTCGGCCAGGCGGGAGAAGTTGATGCTGAGAGCGGTGCGACCATCGTGGCTCACCGCCGCCACGGGCCGCGGCAAGCGGCGCAGGGCGCGCGAGCGGATGTCCTGGATTACCGCTCCGAAGCCGTCGTCGGTACGCACGTTGTAGATGACGCTGTATTCGGGGTCGCCCGGCCACCACTGGAGCATCGCCCCCTGTTGCCAGTGCCACGCGGTGGTCTCGCCAATCGCGCGGAAGGTGAATCCTGCGCCGAGATCAACGATGCCCAGGGTCGCAGCGTCGTCGGCGTTCAGCATCCGCGTGGGAATCGCGACGCGATGCGCCAGGAGGTAACGCCCGGAGGCGTTCCACGGACACTTGTCGTAATACCCGAAGAAATGCTGGTAGCGCCCGTGCGTTACGCGGACGGCCGTAATCTGCGCTTGCAATTCTCTCATGCGATCATGGGGTCGTTTACGCGGAGAGTCTGCCGGGCATCCCTCTTCCCCTGGCCCGTCAACGGTCCTGAAATTCCAGAAGGAGTTCCATTATCCTCCTGCGGGCGAGCCGGATTCCGGCCTCGTCGCATTCAAGATACGGGATCGGCGCTCGCCCCCAGTCGTATCGCGCTGGCGGTTTGAACTTCAGCGGGAGCAGCGAATCCTCTCTGCCCACGATGGAATCGAGCGCGGACTGGAATGCATCGGCGCGCTGCGCGTTCCCTCCGGCACGCAAATCGCGGATGACCTTGCTGCACAGTTGCAGATACTGGAAGTCCTCGTGAGCATCGACGAGCGACGCGTACTCGGGCGTATATACCGGTCCGTCGGTTCCGGCTAGGACGGCGCTGTATTTGACCTCCGGCGCCTCGTGATGGTAGCCGTAAATCTGATAACCCGTCCCGCCGGCGAGCCAGAGCGGCCAGACATAGCGCCGATTGTAGATGTATCGCTGCTCCGTGTAGATGGCAGCGACCTGGGTCGCGATGATCCCCCGCGGTGCCAGTTTCAATTCTCCGCTCTGGAGCCACCGGAAGACCGACTGGACGTTCCAGTAGGGCGCCATCCAGCCGAGGTGAGGCGCGAGATGCTCCAGCCCCCTGCCCTGAATTGTGCCGTCGCCTCTCATCGCATCGTGCAGGGAATGGTTCGCGAAGCCGCTGCCGGCGAACTCCAGATCGGGAAAGGCCTTTCGATGGGCGACCATATTCTCTATCACTGGATCCACCACGCTGGCATACGGCCGGATCTCGTCCATCAGATACCAGAAGATGCGGTCGAAGCCGCGGCTCCTGAGGTGGGTCATCAACTGGGACAGGATGTAGAAGTCAACCTCCCTCTGTTGCTCCGGAGCCAGTTTCTCGTAGTCCGGTGGCCGCCACGATGGGGCGAGGTAGCCGTATCGGAAGACCACGTGTCGCATGCCATTACGGCGAGCGACGTCCAGGATCGGGTCCCATCCGGACAGGTCGAGCACCGGCAGGTAACCCTTCTCGAAGCGAACGACCCTGATGTAACGCCCGAGGAGGGCATCCTCCCTCGACCCGAACATGAAGCGCACCTCCAGCATGTTCTGGCCCCAGTCGCGCTGATCCTGAACGCAGCGCTCCCAGAGTTGCATCATGCGATCGGGATCGCGCACGTCGGAAAAGAGCCGTCCCTGTCCGCCGAAGATGCAGAAAAACCCCGACCAGAACGCGTTGACGTAAACGTCGTCGAGCCGGGGACAGTCTATCGGCAGCACTACGAGTGCAATGTCGAGCGTCGTCGGTGGCGCGTCCGGAGGCTGGAGGGAGAGCCGGAACCGATACCTGCCCTCGCCCGCGCCGTGAGTGGAGAAGACGATCCAGATCGGATTGCGCTCCCCCGCCCGCAGAGTAATCCTCTCGCGTGGCAGGAGGCGATACTCATCCTCGACGAGGAGGCTTGCGCGGCCGTGGAAATCCGTGGGCGCGGAGAACATCAACCGCACATCGCCCACCTCGGCACCGGTGGCACAGTCAATCTCGACGTACTCGAACTCCTGGCGTCCCAGGCAGAGTTCCAACTCGCTGAGCGGTTCCTGCGCGGAGGGCAGATGGAGCACAGGTTTGACCGGCGTTACGGCGGTCGGTGCATTCTGCGTCGTCGCGGGAGCGCCGTGCGCGGGGTCGCCTCCATCCGCTGCGATGGCGCGCCGGATGAACGGTAAGGTGATCGAGGTCGCCCACGTCAGAGCCAGCACTGCCGCAAAGCGTCGTAGTCCGAACATTTCCCATACCCTCCTCATTCTCTTGGACGTGTGGCTGTGGGCTTCGTCTCGAGAAGCGTCCGCAGGACCTCGCGTCGGGCTGACCTGATGGCCTCATCGTCGCCTGTGACGCGCGGGCTGACGAATCCCGCGTAGGAGGCCAGTTCCCAGCCGAGCGGCGCATCCTTCGGTGCCATGAGCCGCCCGGCGATCTCGCCCGTGCGGTGGCCCGCATCCGCTCCGGCACCAGCGAGCAGGCGGTCCTGGAACTCGTGCAAGAGGAGGAAGTCCTCCCATGCATCAACCAGTCCGGCCCAGGTTGGCGACGGCACGGGTTCCGCCGCGCCAGGAAAAACGCAACTGTACCCATGATTGGGGTAGCGGGTGTAGTACCCGTAAACCTGGTAGCCGTTCAGGCCGCCGCGCCAGTACTGCCACGCGGCGAGCCTCGTCGCGGTGTAGCCGCCCTTGTGGTCACCCGATATCTGACTGCCCCTGATGGTCCCCGGCCGGAGCTTGAGTTCACCGCGGTTCATCCACTCGACCACGGAATAGACGACCCAGTACGGGGCCACCCAGGTGAGCCGATCGGCGAGTTGCTGCATCGTGGGGAGCGGCGTGCTCGCGAAGCCGCTGCCCGCGAACTCCAGCCCTGTCACAGCGGCCGCCGCCCTGTCCATCTGGCCGCACACCGCCTCGACCTTCTCCGGCGAGGGATCCAACTCGTCTATCAGATACCAGAAGATGCGCTCGAATCCCTGCGCGCGCAGATGCGCGACCAGTTGCTGGAGTATGAAGAGGCGCACCCGTTCCTGCTCCTGCGGTGCCATCTGGCCGTAACCGGGTGGGAGCCACGAGTCGTGCCACCAGCCGTAGCGAAAGATGGCGTGGCGCATTCCCTCCTCGCGAGCGATCCTGAGCACCTCGGTCCATCCCTGGAGGTCGAGAACGGGCATCGAGCCACCGTCGAATCGCACCAGCCGTATGTACGGCTCGGGCCGTCCGACGCCCGGCCGGATCTCAAGGATATTCTGGCCTGCGAGGCGCATCTGCCTGAGGCAAGCGCGCCAGATGCGCATCTGCTCCGCCGTGTCGCGCACCTGGGGGTAGAGGGTCGAGAAGATAGACTCGAAGGAGGACCAGAAGAAACTTACGTAGAGGTCGTCGCGTTCCGGCAGCTCGACGGGCCAGACCTTGATCCGGATGGGAACCTCCGTCGCGGAACCCGTCTGCGGGGCGAAACGGACGCCTATCGCGTAGTCGCCCTCTTTCACGCCGTGCGTGTCGAGTCGCACGAAAAAGTTGGAGCGGACGCCCGGCCTGGCCGTCAGCGGGACCCCCTCGAGAAGGCGATAATCCTTCTCGACGAGGATCGTCGCGCGACCGGGGAAGCCGTCCGCATCGGTCAACGTGACGGAGACCTCGCCCAGATCGGCGAAGGTCGTGCACTCGACCTGAACGAACTCTTGTTCTCCGCGGCAGAGGTCGAGAGCGATTTCGGACAGCGCCCTACGGCGGGGCCCCACTGTGGGATAATGCAGGAAGTAGCCCTTGCGCAGGTCGTCCTCCGCGACTTCGAGTTCGAGCATTTTTCGTTCCGGGGGAAACCTGGGGTGGCTGTACGCGGGTGTTGACTCGTCGAGAAAGCCTGCAACGAGAGGCGTCTCGTATTCCGCGATCTTCTCGTCGCCGACCATGAGTTCCTGACACAGGATGTAAAGCCCATCCGCGGGGGCCTTCCAGGTCGCGCGCAGGGCGACGGGAGCGTTGGCGAGCGACAATTGCAGACTCGCCCCGGGCAGTTCGGCGAGGGGCCTGCGTCGGCCGTCGAGAAACCTGGACCGGAGCAGCGCATCCATCGGCGCGCGGAACCGCGTCGAGACCGGCGCGACAACGGTCTCTATGTCGAAGGCCTTCTGATGTTCCTTCCACGAGAGGCCGATGAGGCAATCGCGCGTGGCGCAGGCCATGTTGTCCATGCCATGCGTGAGTGTCAGCGTGGTCTCCGCCGAGGCGGTTTCCCCTGCGTTCAGCCTCGCGGTCGGATAGACCCACTCGACCGTGCCACGGCCCTGACCGGTCCAGAAATACACGGCCGAAAGCCTGTCGCAGACTACTGCGAAGCCCCAGCCCTCGCGATGGGCTACGCTGAGCCAATCGCCGGCCATCCGGCGGTACCAGCCCCCTTTGCCGCCGCTCCTCGTCCAGTCGCCCCACGGGATTCGCTGAACACCCTGATCTGTATGCAGGCTACAGAACAGCCCCTCCGTGGGCACGATGAAGTTCCGAACCATCTGCTCGAAATCTCGGGGCTCGTCGGACATGTTCGTTATCGAGTAGCGGACTTGTATCGAGGGCAGACCCTCGCGGATAGCGATCGTCTTTCGCCATCGGAGGGGGCCGTCGGTGAGTGTGAACTCCACCTCGGCATGCTCCTCGTCGCGTGCGAGCACCCGACAATCGTAGCGGGCCATCGTCCGCGTCGCGCGGTCGTCGAGGAAGCCTCCCTCACCAGGCGCCCAGAGAACTATCTCGCGGCCGGTAGCCTTGTCCACCCAGGATCGCACGCGCCCGCCAAGAGTCGTGAGAACCACCTTGAAGTGCGCGTTCTCCACGATGATGCCTGGGGGGTCATCAGCCGGACGCTCGACGACATCCAGTGCGACGGACCCACTGGCGAGCATGGCCGCGGCGCACATGGCCAAGACTGCCTCTCTCACAGTCATACCGCCTCCAGTCGCTCGAATTCGGTGTTCTGCCGCAAGGGGAAAAAGTGCGAGCAGCCCCTCCGCAGGGTTGCGGCCCCGGGTCTCTGGGGACGCGGGAGGGTCTCCTGCGCGTGCACCGCGTTATCCGCCCGCGAACGGCGCTCGCCTCATGGTGCATCTATGCCCGCGGCCACATCGAACAGGTTCCAGACCGCCTGTGCGCGCGGGTAGTTCATGGTCGTCCCCGTCCCGCCGCTCGGATAACTGTACCATACGCAGAGCCCGTTCGATTGAAGGGCGTTCGCGGCCCTGTATATGAGGCTGTCCGAGCCGGTCCACCGCGACCAGAACGCGATGACCATCTGGGGGTCCCCATACCACCGCGCGCTACCGTCACCGTAGAGAACGTTGTAGCCATCGCGGTGGCCCGCCTGGACTGCCCCGCCCCATCGCACCGTTGGCGGACCGAGAAACGCGGACTGGTACGGCATGATGGCGTTTGTCTCGGGCATGATGCGGCCGCTTCCCGGGAGCCCATCATATGCCGAGAAGGTATCCGTCACGAGCGCGCGACCGCCCTGCTGCTTCTGAGTCTTGAAGTAGGGGCAACCCACGTCAACCCAGTGATCCGGCTTCACGAATGGCACTCGGACCTTCGTGAGGTCGGGCGACACGCCGGCCGACAGGCGGAACGTCGGGACGTTCCTATAGTTGTAATCGCATTGGACCACGCGCCCCTGCCACGCGTCGCTGCCGAAACCGTAGAGGCAGTTGATTACCCTGTAGTCGCCGTGGATGATGTCCTTGAAGGTGAACCCACCAACCCTCCTCAGTTCCTGGGGGCTTCTCACGTGGTAGGCTGGAGCACCCGAGGTTGCGTTCGCTCCTGCCTTGGGCACCGTGCCGCCTGCTGATGGACAATAGAACAAGGTCGCCTCAGCAATGTACCCCGCCATCAGTTGCCCCAGGCCGATGGGCGCCACGTTCAGTCTCCCGGGGAGCCAGTTGTTCGAGTTGCCGTCCGGAGTGGGCCAGTTGTTTCCCGCAAATATGGTCCGGAAATGCGCCGCCGGATGGTTCTCGAAACGCCACACCAAGTCGCTGGCTCTACGGTAGGGGCCGGTCGTCACTCTGTTCGGGATGAGGGGATCCGTGATCGTGGGGTCAACGTAGTGGCCCTCATCGGTGGAACCGGAGGTGCGACCCACGGTGTCGTTCCGGGCGACCTGGCCACCCCACGCCGGCCACGACGGGAAATAGCCGCCGTAGTCGGAGCAGTAACTCTCCATAGCCAGGCCCATCTGTTGGAGATTGGCGAGACACGCCGTGCGCCGTGCCTTTTCGCGCGCTGCGCTGAGGGCGGGGAGGAGCAGACCCGCCAGTATGGCTATAATTGCTATTACCACAAGGAGTTCTATCAGCGTGAAGGCGCGCACCAGTCCGGTCAGTATCCCGATGCCGACGCTCTTCAAACGAGTCCACATCTCATGTCCTCCTCAATAAGGACGGGCCGTTTCCAAACTACGACACTCTACCGGCGACTCGCCCAGTGTTCCCTCCTACAAGGACCTCCTCGGCGCCGCGGGGTGGTGCCGTGGATTCCCACACCACGAACTGCCCGCGCACCGTGGACATGCGCTCCACGGGTTTCTTCGGGTCGCGAATCAGGTCTATGGCACGGCTCGCCATGATTCGTCCCATGTCCCTGTGGGGCGCGACGACACCGGTCACTCGCGGCCAGAGGAACCTCAGGAGGTAGTCGCCGTTGGCGGCAGCGACCGAGACATCGCGAGGGATCTCGTAACCGCGTTCGCGCAACCCGGCCACCACTCCAGCGGTCAGCGCATCGCCCTGCGTGACTATCGCCGTCGGCGGATCGGGCAATCCCATGAGATACTCCACCGCCTTCAAACCGTTCTCGTAAACCCGGTAACGGGGCTCTCCATGGCCGGCGGCTATCGGCTCGACCCGGTAGCAAAGCGACGGATCGAGCGGAAGGCCCGCGCGCGTCAACGCGGTCTCATAGCCGATGCGGCAATCGTGGTCGGATTTCTCCTCGTCGGAGCAATCCGTGAACCCGATTCTGCGATGGCCCAGCCCACACAGGTAACTCGTCACCTGCATGCCGGCCCAGATCTGATCGTCGCACACGAGCGGCCCCGCCCTACCGCCGACGTGGTAGAAGACGACCGGAACCCCCGCCTCGATGCACTCCGAGTAAACTGGGTTGTCCGGCACGATCGGATAGACGATGAGGGCCCGGATGCCGTCGCGCAGCATCCGACGCACATGCTCCGTCTCGTACGCAGGGTCGCACTCGTTGACGGTGAAGATCGCGTTGAACCCGTGGCGTGCCAGTTCTTCCTCGACGCCAGAGAAGAGTTTCAGCGAGTTCGGGGTATAGTTCGCGAGGATGACACCGACGGTCTGAGTTCTCCGCGTGGCCGAATTGCGAGTCGGGCGGATCGCCCGGTAGTTGAATTTGCGCGCGAGCGCGAGGACCCGCTTGCGCGTCGCTTCGCTGATCCGCGACGAGCCGCTCAGCGCGCGCTGGACCGTGGAGGTCGCCACCCCCAGTTCTGCCGCGATGCGCGCCTGCGTGACCGCCGCCATTCTTCTCTTCACGAGGCGACTCCCATTTCTGCGCAAATAATATCACATGGTCGTGCAAGTGTCAAGAAAAATTGCGCGTGCAATTCTGAACCGGCTTCCTCGGCCTTTAACCTTTGGGAATCAGGACGTTATCGCGTGCACCTGATGTATTTCTTGCCCTCGTGGCGGGTCTCCCGCGCGTCGTCTGCGCCGACAGCGTGCGTGGGTTCTCTAAGCAAAGAGCCCGACGACGTCGAGTCTGCGCGACGCTGGATCACCCGATTCCGCGTGTTGACGCCGGGAGGGGGCGTATATATCATCCGACTCACAGGACCGCCGCATCGGACATCGGCGAAACCTGTGAGGGACCTGGGCCGTGTCGAATCATCGGTCGCGTATGACATCTCTCGAACGCATCCTCGCCGCCATGAGGCGGCAGGAGGTTGACCACGTCCCGTGCGCGGCATATTTCAATCCGCTGACGGATCCCCAGCGCGTGGGTTATCGGTGGCAATTCCCGTTCGGCCCTTCCGAACGGGAAAGATGCGAATACTGTCTCGAGGTCCTCGGCATAGACGCGTTCGTGACGCTGAGCATTCCTCTCGAGAATCCAGCACCAGGAGTTTCCGCGACGGTCTGGATGGAAGGCGACGTGATTCACAAGGCGTATGAGACACCGGCGGGCACCTTGCATGGCGCTGTCAAGTACGACGAGTCGTGGCCTCACGGATTCGATATCCCGTTCTTCAGCGACCACCTCATCGGGCACGCGGTGAAGCACTGGGTGGAAGACGAGCGGGATGTGGCCGCGCTGAAGTACGTTCTGCGCGCCCCCACGGATCGGCAGGCGCTCGAACGACTGAGATTCGAGGCGCGAGAGAAGAAGCGTCTGGCAGACCGGCTCCGGATACCGATTATCGCCGCTTGCGGCATGGGGCTCACCGGCGGCATGCACCTCGTCGGAGCCGAAGAAATCTGCCTCATGGTTGTCGAGAGGCCCGGCGTGCTGCACGCGTGGCTCGAATACGAACACGGCCTGAATCTCCGGACAATAGAACTGGCGGCGGAACTCGGCGCGCATGTGATATCTCGCAACGGATTTTACGAGACCGGGGACTTCTACAGCCCGAAGATGCTGGAGGCCCTCCTGGGCAGACGCCTGCGGGGCGAGGCGCGCGCGGCCCGCGAACTCGGCCTTGCCAGTGCGTACACGGCGCACACGGGGCTTATGCCCATCCTCGACTATCTCGCGACGCTGGAGTTCGACTGCATCTTTGGACCCGACATCGCAACGCATCACATGGACCCCGTCCAGTTCCGCGACAGGCTGGCCGACCGCTTCAGTTTCTGGACGGGGCCGAGCAGCACCCATCACATCTGGAAGAGCGCCGACGCCACGCGGCAAGCGGTCCGCCTTTGCTTCGACGTGTTCGGCCGCCGCGGCCTCATCCTCGGCCCTGCCGTTTCGGTCCACAGCATCATGCCCTGGGAAAACGCGCTTGCCATGTTCGACGAATGGAGAAAATTGTCACTTTTTGAATAGCCGTTTGTCGCGTTATGACACGGGTCGTGGTCAGTTTCGCCACACGGGGCGGCCGGGTTGGTGGCGGGTTTCCCGGCAGAAGCGATTTTCTCGCGGGTAACTCGATGTCCCTGGGTTGAATGTATGACGCATGGCTGGCGGGCACACCATTTGCGGTATCCCAACTCGGTCGCGCGAGGCTGGTTTCGGCGAACATACGGCACTCGTCCGCCACCTCGCCACAGGTCGGGAGGCAATGAATGGACACCCAGGGGAAAGAGAGCGCGGTTAGCCGGCTCAGAGAATTGGCCCAGACCCTCCGGAGCGTGTATGAGCAGGCGGGGACTCTGGTCGCGCAGGCAGTCAAGCCCGTGGACCAGGCTGCGGAGATAATCGGTGTCACGTTCCGACAACCACACTATGCCGAGTCGCTGAAATCCGCGCCGGCGGAGAGGCGCAACGGTGCCAAGAGGCCCGACACGTTCGTCGCAGAGGAGGAGTTCGAGGGGGGTGGGCGCATCGAGTACGCACTTTGCGTCACGCGCGGGGCCGACGGCAAGTGCCGCGTGCGCGTCTCGCGGTGTGCCTATCGCCTCCCCGAGTCGAACGGCCAGGGCACCGAGACGACAAACGGCGATCCGGTCATCGAGGAGATCAGGACCATCGCGCCCAACGAGATGCCTCTCCCGATCCGCGTGAAGGTCCTCGAACGGCTCGACGACTTCGTCATACTCTACGAGAAGCACGTACGCGACGACCGCAGGAACTTCCTGGACGGCTCGGTCCTGTCCGGTTCCTGACCCCATCTGCGCACCCGACCCGGGCGCGTCGCCCCGCGGATTGCTCGACTCCGCGGGGCGGTTGCTTTTGTACGCCACGGACGTTATCCTGAACACGTGCCCGACCCGGGCCATGCCAGCGGAACGCGAAGGTGCGCACCAATGCGAATCTCCAAGAGCCGCATCGTCGCTGACGTCTCCCAGGGGCAGGCTATCGTGTATTTCACCACGCCCCACGTCCGCGATCCGAGCGACGTCCAGAAGATCGCCAGCGAGATCGAGGAACTGGCGTACAACTACAAACTCGACGTTATAGTAATCAATTTCCGGCGGCTGAAGCAGATGACGAGCGCGTTCCTCAGCCGCCTCATCGCCCTGAACAAATCACTGCGGCAGATCAACGTGAAACTCCGTCTATGCTGCATGAATCCAGAGGTGGAGCGCGCATTCCGCATCTGCAAACTGCACAAGGTCATGCCGTTGTACGACACGGAGGAGAAGGCGCTCTCCGCATGAGGATGGGGTCTTGCCTGGCTGACGGTTCGGGTGCTGCGCCGGTGGCACGGCAGGTCACGATACTCGGGCTGGGCCTGTTCGGGGGAGGAGTGGGCGCAGCGCGGTACTTCGCCGAGCGGGGTGCCCGCGTGATCGTGACGGACCTCCGCGATGCTTCCGCCCTTGCCGAGTCGCTGGAGGCGCTGCGGGACCTCGATATACATTATCGGTTGGGCGGCCATTCCCCGGGGGACTTCGCCGGGTCCGACCTCGTCGTGGTCAACCCCGCCGTGCCACCTTCCGCCCCCGCGCTCGAAATGGCGCGTGCTGCGAGCGCGAGGCTCACTACTGAAATAAACCTCCTCTTCGACCTCAGCCCCGCTCCGATACTCGCCGTTACAGGCACCCACGGCAAGTCCACCACAACGGCCCTCCTCGCCGAGATACTCCGGCAGTCCGGCAAGAAGGTCTGGGTGGGCGGAAACCTCGGTGGGTCGCTTCTCTCCGAAACAGATGTCATGCGACCCGAAGACATCGTTGTCATCGAGATATCCAGTTTCCAGTGCGAACGGCTCGCATGGATACGGCGCAGCCCGCACGGCGCGGCTGTCCTCAACCTGACCCCGAATCACCTCGACCGACACGCCGATATGCGCGAATACGCCGCAGCGAAGCAGGAACTGCTCCGCTACCAGATGGCCCGCGACTTCGCCCTCCTGAACGGCGAGGACCCGATCGTGCGCGAGTGGGGGCAGATCGGCATGGGCCACAAGATTTTCTACGGAGCGCCGTTCGAGGCTTCGTGCGGCGCACGGCTGGAGAACGATCGCGTTCTGGTCTGGCGAGACGGCTCGCGCGCCGCCTTCTCGCTCGCCTCCCTGCGACTTCCGGGCACACACAACCGCTTCAACGCGGCCTGTGCCGGCACCATGGCCTGGTGGATGGGCTGCGATCCCGACGTCATCGAACGCGCCATCGGGCACTTCGCGGGCCTGCCGGACAGGCTCGAGTTGATACTGGAAAGGGACGGCATCAGATTCTACAACGATTCTCTCGCCACGACGCCCGAATCGGCCATTGCTGCGCTCGAGGCGGTTTCGCCGCCGGTGGTTCTCATCGCCGGCGGCTCCTCGAAACGGCATTCCTTCGATGGTTTCGCCGCTACCATCGTGAAACGTTGCAAGGCGGTGTGCCTTGTCGGGGATACCGCACCGGAGATAGCGGGCGCTCTGGCGAAGCATCCCGGGCCACCGCCCTTCCGCATCTTCGATAGATTCGACGAGGCGGTCCGTGAGGCGGCCCGGATCGCTGCGCCTGGCGACACCGTCCTCCTTTCGCCCGCCTGCGCCAGTTTCGACCGCTTCCGGAACTACAGGGAGCGGGGCCGGGCGTTCGCTCAGATCGTCCGGGCCCTCTCCGCCGACGGCCCGCCACGATCCGGACTCGTCGGCGGAAGCCCGCCGACCGCGCGCGCTTCGACGATGAAGGGACCCTTGTGATAATTGAACGCCATGGAAAGGACGAGGTCCGTGTGGCCCAGTTACCTGTTGGAGGACAGCCATGAGACGATTCATGGCAATGGTGGTGTGCGCCGTTGGGCTGGTGTTCGGCTTCGGATGTGCGCGCTACATGTACCGCGCGAGCAGCCTCCCACCGCAGCCACCCAGAACGCTCAACAACTTCGTGGTCGAGTTGGTCAGGCTGGAAAAGGTCGAGGCCTCGGGCGTCAGGCAGGTCGGGTTCAGCAACCCACGAGAGGGTTGGATATATGTTCGCGCATCCGGCCGGCCGGACAGGAAGGGGCACATCGCCGTTTCAATAGTCGGGGCAGGTGGCGAGTCATGGCCTGACGTCGTCGTGATCCGTTCCGGAGGGCCGGGAACAGTCGAGGCGATGCGATACCTTCCGGCAGGCGATTACCGCGTCCGGGTCAGCCAGGACCATGCCGCGCTCGATTCCCTGACGGTGCGTATCGTCCCGGCGATAATCTTCGCCAATCATCCATATCCGCCGCACCTGCCTCGCTTCGGGCGGTACGACTGGGCGCAGTTGAAGTCAATGGGGATCCTCGATAGTTGCAACGTGATCATCACGGGTGCCGATGGGTTCTATGCGATGCGCGAGTGGCTCGCCTCGGGGCGTCAGGTCCTCCAGCAGGTGCAGGTACCGGGCGTGAACCTCGATGTTCCTGTATCCGAGGAGGTCGCCTACGAATTCTGGGCGAAGTCGCCAGGGATGACGAGTCCGGGGATGAGCGGCGTCATCGCCGACGAATTCTACAGGAGCCTGGAAAAGCATTACTCCGCCTACATCCCGGCCATACGCCGCATCCGCACGGAACGCCCGGACCGGGTCTTCTATCCTTATATCGCGGGCGGGCCGCAGGACCTGCGGAGTTTCGTCGAGCCGCTCGCGGACACCGATTGCCGGTTCGCCTGGGAGCGATACCTGAAGGAAATGCCCACTGAGGCTGAGGCCAGAGACTTTATCCAGAAAAGGCTGAAGGACGAGATGCTCGGCTTCGAACAGTACTTGCCGGGGTTCTCCTCCCGCTGCATCGTGGTCCTCGGATTTCTGAACGGCCCCAACGAGTCGCTCAACCTCGATCCCACGGTCAACTACAAGGTCTTCACTGACATGCAGATGCACCTTCTCGCCACCGACGGGGCCTTCGACGACCTCTACGGGGTCGAGATGTATCTTTCGGGTTACTGCGACGAAGAGTACATGCGCTGGTGCGGGAAGTTATTCCGGCATTACTGCATCGAGGGCTCGACCGAGCGTCTCACGAACGACCCTTACACTCTGGCCCACATACGTAACCCGGACTTCGACGGGGGCCTCGATGGCTGGACAGTGGAGGCCGCGGAGGAGGGAAGCGTGACAACCGGCACGATGGAGGACTTCGGCTGGTTGCAGGGTCGGTACCCCGACAGAAAGAAGGGCAACAACTTCCTCCTGATGCGCCGCTGCGCCAACAGGCCGAACATCGTCTCCCAGACCATCCAGAACCTCACACCCGGCTGCTTCTACTCCGTCAAAATGTATAGCGCCAACTACGATGACCTGACCAGGGGCGACGTGTTCCAGGTTTCGTTGGCCGTGGAGGGTGCCGAACTCGTGCCAGAGGAGAACATACAGGGCCTGTATCACAATTCTTACAGCCACCTATCGCCGAAGTTCGGCGACACGCGGACGTGGTTCAATTTCCACCGCGTGGTTTTCCGCGCCACCGCGCCGACGGCAAAGGTCGTCATCTCCGACTGGCAGTATCCCACGAAGCCAGGCGGACGCATCGGTCAGACGATGGCATTCAACTTCGTCGAGGTCGAGCCGTACCTGATGCCCGACGCCTTCGCCCGGTGAAACCCGGTGTAGGCGACTCGTCCGGCTCGCCTGCGCAAGGAGAGCAGAGTGACCAGGCCGTTCGCGGAGCGAGAACGCGGACGGCCCCTGCCCACGCGGGTGGCACGGGCGGGGAGATGCGCTGAGCGGCACGGTGTCGCAGGCACTGCGGGGCGAGTGGGCTTACCGTGGCCGGCAGATCTCAGCGGGCCTCGCGGACTGCCTCGAGAAGGGATACCGCGGCCTCCGCAGTGCAGGCCACGGTTGTAGGCTCGTTGCCCGATCGCATTGACCAGGCCCCATCGGGGCCGAGGCTCTGGATGAGCGCCTGCGCCGCGGCCTCGGCTGCATCGTAGTATATTCGCCGTCGCGTTCGATCGTAGAGGGCAGCCGCCCCCCATGCCAGCATCCCCACCTCCGGGCCGACCCAGGACTGCTTTCCATAACGCTCCGCCACCGAGTAATAATCCATGGCCGCATCGAGCCACTCCCCCTCGCCCGTCGCGAGATTGAGCCTCGTCAACAACACCATCGGCAGGCCGAGATAACCGAAAGCCGTCTTCCCCCGGGCCGTGGAGAGAACGTGCGAGGCGGATGCCTCCTGAGGATATTTGCGGACGGGTTGTCCGAGGTTGTCCATCCGCAGGAGGAACCGCTTGCTCCCGATCTGCTGCTGCACGGCCCGCACCAGAAACTGGCCGGCGCGACGCGCCTGGGCGAGTTGACCGCACGCAAGAAACACCAATCCCCCGCAGGCCGTGGCGCGTATGTCCGCGGTGGATTCGAGACGCCCGTCCGCACCGCGCTCGTAAAGCCCGCCCGTGTTCGGACCCTGCCGCTCGAGGAGTTCCTCCAGCAGTGGCAGGCTGAGTTCATATCTGCAGGCCAGGTGTGCGCCGAGCGTCACCCATGCCATCTCCCGGAGACCGGCACGCGCTTTTCCTGCGTTCTCATCAGCGCCGGCGCGCAGGTCGCCACCGGGAAGTAGCAACGTCTCGACGATCCACGCAAGGACCGTGCGACAGGTCTCCAGATCCCCGGTCAGAAGAAACAGGTACGGCACCTTGTGGTACGCCCAGAGGGGATAGTCTCTGCAAGGAGACTTCTCCTCCGCCGCGCAGTGAGCCTTTAGCCAGGCGACCGACTGTGCGGCTGCGCGAAGGCACGCGGAGGCATTCCTGAGTCTCGGCATTCCAGCGGCTCCCTTATTCCCGGTTTCAAGGATGCAGACCCTGGATGTCGCGGCCCTGCTACGCTACCAGCGCCCCGACGGGGGCGTCAAGGGAGACCCGCCGGCTCATCGGCGGGGATATGCTAGTGAGGCGCGCCGGCCGCACGGAAGAGCACCTGGAATATCCTGTCGGCAGCATGCATGCTGATCACCGCGGCCGCCGACAGGAACGGCCCGAAGGGCATGTGATGTTCCCTGGTCCGGAGAAGGTGGATCAGACCAACCGCCGCGCCGATGAGCGCTGCCAGGAAAAAGACCAGAAGAATCTGCTGCCATCCGAGGATACCACCGAGAGCGGCCATGAACTTCACGTCGCCGAGGCCCATCGCCTCCCGCCGGAACAGGAACCGGCCGGCCATGCCCGAAATCGCCGTCAGGCCCGCGCCCACGATCATGCCGACGAAACACGCCGCGAGCGGCCCCAGAAGCGGGTCCCGCTCGAACAGCACGTAATGCCGTCCGAAGGCCGGAGCATCGTGCAGCGCAGGCACCGCGACGCTGAATATGGGCGCCATCAGGATGCCGCCAATCGTGATCGAGTCGGGAATTATCCTCAGTTCGAGGTCCATGCACGACGCCGCCAGGAGCGCACCTGTGACGACGCAATACACGACCGTCACGCCCACGGGTTCGCCACGAGCGCTGGTCAGCCAGTAGGTCGCTGCGAAGAGTAACGCCGTCATCGCCTCGACGATGACATAACGCGGCGATATCAGCGACCCGCAGTGTCGGCACTGGCCGCGCAGGGCGAACCAACTGACCAGAGGGATGTTGTCGTACCAGGCGATGGACTCGTGGCAGGTCGGACAATACGACCTGCGCGGGCGAATGAGCGATTTCTCCCGTGGCAGACGGTATATGACCACGTTCAGGAAACTGCCCGCCATCGCTCCGAGGATGAATGTCACCACGAGCCAAAAAACGCTCATCTCGCGCCATCCCAGTCGGTGCTCACCAAGGCGGGTGAGCGGCGCCCGCCACGCTGTGCCCAGCGAGAGCCCATCATATACGTTGCCGCGCGGCCAGGCAATCGAGAAGCAAGCCACCGTTACGTTTGACAGTCCGTCCAGCGGCCCGATAGAATAAAAGTGCGTGCGATTGTACGGTTACGGGACGGTTCGCTAGCCTTCGCACCGAACGCACTCTCGCTCCAATGGAAGGCGAGGCTTTTCGGGCGAGGGCTGGATAGATTCGGAACGAGATGCCTTCCGTCGAGCCGCCGTTCCGCCATATCCGGAGAATTACGCCGCGCCGCTCGTTCCACCGGCGCAGATGAGGACGTTGCCTCCGATGCCCGCTCAGATATCAAGCGACCACCTCGCCGAACTCGAGAACTCTGTCTTTCGTTACAGGCCCCTGAAGCGCTTCGGTCATCTCGTGCATGGCGTGAGCCGGAGGCGGTCGCCGGACATAATGCCCGACCGGGAATTGAACCTGGATTTCACGTCGGACGATAGCTCGCACGCGCTGACGCACCGCGAACTTTTTTGCAAGGCGATGGGAATCGAACTGGATAAGACCGTCTGGTTCGAGCCGGCGAACGCCAGCGCGGTGCAGATGGTCGGTCGCGAGTCGTGTGGTGCTGGCGCCCGCGACTGGAGTACGCGACGCACCGGCACGGCGGGAATAGCGACGCTCGACACGGACGTGTTCCTCGCGACGCTCGTGAACGACAACGTGGTCGTCATGCTGTTCGAACCGCGCTGGTACGCTGTGGCGCTCGTCAGCGTTGACCCCCAGACAAAGAACGTGGATGCCCTGGGCGCAGCGGTGGACACGCTCGCGGCTCATGGCGCCCAGCGTCGCGAGATCATCGCAGTCATCGCGCCCAGCCTGGGACCGTGTTGCTATGAGTTCCCCGACCCAGCGTTACGCGGGGCCAACATCAAGACGAATATGTGGGATATCGCGCGCGGCGCCCTCTCCAGCGCCGGCGTGCGCGACGCACGAATCCACAATGCGCGGCTGTGCACCTCGTGCAAGCCGTTCGACTTCTACTCGCGACACGCGGGCGGCGCAGCGTCCGGCGCCGGCGCCGCCATAATCGGCATCAGCGACGAAAACGACTTTGCCTCGCTCCTCGTCCGTCGTCGCGAACACATGGCGGAACGACGCCAGAGGCAGGCCGAGGACGATTCGTGGGTGGACGAGATCTCCCTGACCATCGAGGAGCAGAGACTCAACAGCATGATGAAATGCCCGTACGGGCAGAAGAAGGTTTACATAAGGTCTCTCCTCACTGGCGAGTCCACCGAGACCGGCAAGCCGGAACTCGCCCTTCGATGCGCCGCGATGCAGTACGTCGGACAGGCCAGAGGAGGATACAACATCGTGGACGAGGCATACATCAGGAAATATTGCTGCAACGACCCGGCCCAGTGTCCCGCCTATCAGGAGCTGCGCCGGCGCCAGAAGAAGTAGCGCCGCGCGCTAACGCCCAGGCGCATCTCTCCCACCGTGCAGCACCCCGGTCACGCGGTATCCGGCGTTCCAGAGGCTGTTCAGGAATCGCTCGATGTCTTCTCCGGCGACGCGCATCGTGACCAGGATCCGGTCGCCCGCCTCGCTGCGGAACATCGAGAGGCTTATGATGCGGATGGCGTAAACGCCGGCGAACTCGAGCAGTTTGTGAAGCGACATCGGTTCTGGCTGGACCTCGAGGGATATGCGGACGCCCCCGTACTGCCCTCCCATCAACTGCGTGAAGACCCTGAATATGTCGGACTCGGTGATGATTCCGACGAGGACGCCGCGATGGACGACGGGGATGCCGCCGACCCTGTTGCGCCTCATGCGTTCGGCGACCTCCTCCAGCGGCTCGGTGGGCTCGGCGGTTATCACGTCTCGCGTCATCACGTCTCCGACGGCAATCCCGCTTTCCAGACCGGGCGCCAAGTCCGCCTTTGCAGGGTTCACGTGATGTGGCAGGATGCCGTACATATCGTGCAGAGTGACTATGCCCACCAGACGGCCGTTGTCGAGGACTGGCAGTCGCCGGCAGTTGGCCCGTTTCATCTGTCGGATCGCCTCGGCCACATCGGTGGAAGGCGTCACGGTTACCGGGTCCATGGTCATGAACGCCTGGACGTACATAGCGTGCCCCCCATGAAAACCGTGCCGTCGCCGGCGACCCGCACGCATTACAGCAGAGAAGACGACGGGGGTCAAGGGCCAATAGACCGGCACGTGCGACCGGCCCGTTTCAGGAGAGGTATTTCGCGAATATGACCTTGTCGTCGCCGGGGGCGTAGAAATCTGGCACCCGCGCGACCTCGCGGTAGCCGTGCTTGGCGTAGAAGCGCTGAGCGGGGAGGTACTCCTGCCTCCCCGATGTCTCCACGCATATCATGCGGCCCCTCGCGGCACGGATCTGTTCCTCCGCGCGGCGAATCAGGGCGCCTCCCACGCTGCGGCGCTGATGGTCGGGGGACACAGCAACCCAGTAGATGTCGTAAGTCTCGAGCGTGCACGGTGTCGCGCCGTAGCAGAGCCATCCTATCGCTTTGCCAGACTCCTCCGCCACGAGCGACACATAGCCGCCTGCGCCGCGGAGCGCATCGTTCAGGACCTCCTCGGCGACGACTATCTCCCTGGGGTAGAATCGTCGCGTCCGCCGCAGCCACGAGAGGATCTCGTCGCGGTCGCTCTCCTCGAGGCCTCTGAGCACAAGGGTACCTGAAGCGACGTCGGTCGCACCGCGCTCCGGACCTGCGCCGACCGACGCACGGGATTTGGCATTGGTAATCATCGTTTCGACGAACTCGTCGAAAGCGATTCCGGCCGCCGACAGGGCCGCGGCGAAACCCGCATCGGGGGAGATGTCCGGGTTCGCATTGACCTCCAGTATGAACGGACGGCCACACGCGTCAAGACGGAAGTCCACCCGCGCGTAATCGCGGCAGCCAACGGCATGCCACGCACGACGGGCCAGCCGACGGACCTCGTCGGCGAGCGCCTCCGGAAGGGGCGCAGGGATCACGCGGGGCGTGTGCTGGTACTCGAAGGACTCCGGCCGCCACTTGGCCGAGTAGCCGACGACACGCGGGCGTCCTTCCCCGAATGCGCCGAAGTCTATCTCGGCGAGGGGCAGGACTTCTACCGTTTGACCCCGCTGGATGAGCGAGACGTTCAACTCCCGGCCGCTGATGAACTGCTCGACCAGCGCCGGCTGCACGAAGGCCCTGTGGACGCGCTCGACGGCGGCCTCCAGTGCGCTGCCGGGGCCGTCCACCACGGAATCCGCCTCCACACCCTCGCTCGCGTCGCACCTGAGCGGCTTCACTATGCAGGGACCGGGCGGCAGGCGATCTGCCGGTATCTTTTCGCCTGGCCCGACGACCACCCCCTCAGGCACTGGCAGTCCCGCTGCCCTCAGCGCGGCCTTCGTCAGCCATTTGTCCAGCGTGACGGCCAGACACATCGTGTCAGAGCCGGTCGGTGACACCTCGAACGCATCGCAGAGGGCCGGAACCAGGCATGCGTCGAGAGGCCCGCCCTCCAACACCTCGACCAGGTTGAACGCCACGTCCTCCTCGCTCACGGCGAGGACATCGGACAGGTGCCGCAGGCTGCGGACGGGCGCAATGCGGTGTGGGATGCCAAGTCGCTCCAGGGCTTGCGCCACCGCCTCGACCTCGGCCAGGACGCCGACATCGCTCTCGTGCCATGCCTCGCCACTGCGCGGAACATTGTGCAGGATCAGGCACCTGCCGGATTTCCGGAGCGTCATCCTGCTACCCCCAGTCTGCCGAGCGCACTCCGTACGATGGAGCCGATCAGTTCAGAGTATTCCATCCCTTCCTGCGTCGCGATCATGGGCAGGTCGGAGTGGGTCGGATGGAGCCCCGGGAGCGGATTGATCTCCACGAAATTCGGCTCCCCGTTCCGGTCCATGCGGATGTCCACCCGGGCGGCATCGCGGCATTCGAGGACACGGTATGCCCCGAGAGCGACGCGGGCTATGCGATCCCATGTTGGCCCGCGTTCGAGCCTGGCGTAACGCACCACCCTCTCGCACTCCTCCTTCGCAGCGAGCGAGTATATACCGTTGTCCACGCCGGAGGAGACATTTATCTCCATTATCCCGAGGACGCGGGAATCCCGGCCGTTGCCGAGGATGCCGACGGTGAACTCGCGGCCGGGCAGGAACTCCTCGACCAGGACGGGTTGAGCGAACTTCTCGATGAGGTCCTCACAGAGCGGCCGCAGATCCTCCACGCGCTCCACGCGCGACCTCGCCGTTATCCCCTTCCCGGTCCCTTCGGCCACGGGCTTCGCAAAAAGCGGCGGGGTGAGATCCACCGCGTCCAGGTCGGTCATATCGCGCACCATGACAAAGTGGGGCGTCGGGATTCCCGCCCACGCCACGACCCGTTTCGCCATCGCCTTGTCGAGGGTGAGGGCGCAGACGAGCGGGTCCGAGAATGTATAGCCGACGCCGAAGAGCTCCAGGAGGCAGGGGGCCTGGGCCTCCCGCGAGCGGCCGCGCAAACCCTCGGTTATGTTGAAGACGAGATCCCACCTATCGCCCGACACCAGGCGAGCCGCAAGGGCGCGCGCGTTGCCTATGCGATCGGTCTGGAACCCCAGACCGCGTATGGCGGCCTCCAGGGCTGCTATGGTCTCGTCCGAGTCGAATTCCGCCACGGCCTCCGCATCGTATCCCTGAGCCAGGTAATCGCTCCGGAGGTCGTAGGCCAGGCCGATCGTCAGTTTCAATCCCTCGCCTCCCTCGTCTTCACGGAAGGGGCACAATGCGTGGGCATCAGGAGAAAGTGCCGCGCGAATAGCGGTTGGCCGCCGGGCCGGAGGGCCTGATGCGGTGAAGCCCTCCGACCCCGACGCGACCCGGCTGCGCAGGCATGGCGCCAGCGGAATCCATGGCGATGGAGATCACTCAAGCGCCCCTTACGCCTCCATCGCCACAGCGGCCTCCCTCCGCCTGCGTTCGATCCGCCTGGTCCCCGCCGGCACCAGGGCTGTAGCCCTGCCGCTGGCAAGGTCCCACACGCCCATCACGGGCGAGGAGGAGGCATCGAACCCGGCCGCCGACGCAGCGTCGTTCGGCTCCGGGTAGGCAACGAGCATCCCCTCGAAGTTGCGGAGGACCGTGTGGGTCGGACTGCTGGAGACGACGTAGTTCGGCAGGACGGGGATCTTGCCCCCACCGTGGGGCGCGTCAACCACGAAGGTGGGGATGGCCAGGCCACTGACCCTGCCTCGCAGGTACTCCATTATCTCGATCCCGCGACTGAGCGGCGTGCGGAAATGCTCAACGCCGCGCACCAGGTCGCACTGGAACAGGTAGTACGGCCTCACCCGCATGCGCACGAGCCCGCGGCACAACTGCTCGATGATCTGCGGCGAGTCGTTGACACCGCGGAGGAGGACGCTCTGATTGCCGAGCGGGATGCCAGCATCGGCGAGACGCCCACACGCCTCCGCCGCCTCCGGCGTGATCTCGTTCGGGTGGTTGAAGTGGGTGTTCACCCACAGGGGATGGTAACGCCGCAGCATCGAGGTGAGTTCATCGGTGATCCGCTGTGGCAGCACCACGGGCGTCCGCGTGCCGATCCGGACTATCTCCACGCTCGGCACACTGCGGATGGCTGCCAGGAACCGCTCGATGACCGACGTGGGCAGCGTGAATGGATCGCCGCCCGAGACGATCACGTCCTTTATCTCCGGATGGTCCTGCAGGTACCGCACGATCAGCCGGAGGTTCGAGGGCGAGATCGTCTGTTCGGTCATGCCGGCCATGCGCTTCCGCGTGCAGTGACGGCAATACGTCGAGCACATCGTGGTGGCGATCACGAGCGCGCGGTCCGGGTAGCGATGGACCAGGCCCGGCACCGGCATGTCCGAGTCCTCCTCCAGCGGATCCTCCATGAGGAAGACGGGGTTGCACAGTTCGGCGGACTGGGGGACGCACATCTGATAGACGGGGTCCTCGGGCGACGCACGCCTGATGAGACTGGCGTAATATGGGGTGATCGCCATCGGAAAGGTGGCAGCCACGCGCCCTATCACATCGCTCTCTCGAAGGTGGGGGAAGCATGCCAGCAGCGCGTCCACGGAGCGTATCCGGTGACGCATCTGCCACCGCCAATCGTTCCATCGTCTGCTCCCCTTGAACTGAGTGATAGGTATGGCCGCACACGTACCTGGAGGTTCAGCCTCCGCGGCCTCGGTCATACAGGAGGGAGGTTCCTCCGACTTCACCGTCACTTCCACGCACGTCGTACCCATCGCTCCGTCTCCAAAAAAAACACTCGCGACGAGCGAGACCGCCTCGCCACGTCACCTGCCCAGGAACTTCGAAGAGGTCGCCACGAAGGCAGACCTCATCGGTCCCAGGCTTGTCTCCATCTCCTCCGGTTTCATGCCTATCATTGCGAAAGAGAAAAAGCCCGACACGAACCCGGCGAGGGCGCACGCGAACCTGCGGATCCGAGTCGCATCGGTCGGCTGCGAGACATATGGCGACACCTTGTTCTCGATCGCCTCGAGATATTTCAGGTACGGCCTCTCGAGTTCCTCCGACGCGCCCCGCTGAAGTTTCAGAAGAAGGCGCCCCTGGAAGAGCAGCAGAAACTCCTCCTGCCTCTCCATGAAAAACGTCGCATGCGCCTGAACCAGGTGGGCGACCATTTCCTCGAGAGTCGAAGGAGCCTGAACCACGGCCTCGATCCGCTCGAGAAGCCTGTCCACAGCCTCCTCCACCAGCGCGACCGCTATCTCCTCTTTCGTCTTGAAGTGTCTGTAAAACGTCCCCTTGCCCAGGTCAGCACGCTCGGTGATATCGTTGATGGACGTGCCCTCGATGCCCTTCTCGCTGAAGAGGGCCAGCGCTGCCTGCATCAGGCGCTGCCGACTCCGCAGCGCGCGTCTCGACGCACGATTCGCACGCGCGGTCGGCTTCTCGACCGTCTCGACACCAACTTCGGCCATCTGCCCAGCCATCTCTGAACCGTCGTTCAAGACCACACAGTCAGCGCTGACCAGCAAGTCTATTGTGACTATATAGTCTCCGGCGACCAAAAAGTCAAGTCTGAACGCAAGGTTTTCAAAAATCCTCCCGATATGGCGCGAGCATTCTGTAAGTCTCTGGGAGATAGAATGATATGGTGCCGAGATTGCGCGGGATCTAACCCATGTCTCCTGGATCTGCTCAAGAGAGGAGTCTGACGCAGGCATCGCAAGGCGAAGTCCGCGGCGGGACCAAACTCACCAAGATGGACCCTGACGTGCGCAATCAAGGGCAAATGCAGGCCAACTTCAGCCTCCACCGGTCGCCGTGAGCCGGACGGCCACGATCTCGCAGTCGGGCCTGACCATCGTCGGCCCGGCTCGTTGACCGCAACCCCGGATCCCATGCGGCCGCGCCGGACTTCGGACGCTGCCGCTCACCAACTTCAGGATTCCCGACAGACGCGGGTCAAGGCCCCCACCGCGGACGCCCACAGCGCCAGGCTCGTATCGGGCCGGGAACAATTACTCCCACCGCCGTCCTGCGACGTAGGCCGCGCAACCTATGAAGACCGAGGGCGAGATGACCCACGACATGTGGTGTACCCTCGCCCTCGAGACCACTATTTCCAACCGACTCCGTTTGCTGGCGATCACGTGATGCGACCTGTATTCTGTTCTTGCCCAACGCCATATTTGCGATGCGCATCTCCCGGTTTCCCTTCCTGTTCGCCACCGAAGTGCGAGGCCACAACGCCTGACGCGCCCCACCCTGCAGCGCGTAACCTGTGCCTCCAGCCTCTCCTCATGCCGCTAACTCAGGCCTCGCGGGAACGGACCCCATGGTGCCGCGACGCATTGCGGCACTATAACGGACACCGGGGATCACTGCGGCGCAGGCACCCGCGGCGCTGTGCGACCATGGGTCTCCGCCGCTTGGGCTCCTTTCCAGCATCGAGACATTACGGTGGAGACTGCGACCGGCGACGGGTTCGTTGCTGTCGCCGAAACCCGATTATCGAGGGACTTGACAACAGGACAATTATCAGGTATTCTGGTACTTAAATCTTGTATCGGATGCGAGGTATCTTGTGGGAAACCTTCTGCGGCTATCGGAATCGGTGACGTTGGCGCTTCACGTCATGGTCATTCTTGCCCAGGACGAGGGCCGTTCCACCACCCCACGGCTCGCCGAGCGGTTCCGGGCCTCGCCGCACACGCTGGCGAAGGTGTTCCAGTCGCTCGCGCGCGCGGGACTGGTGAAGGCCGTCCGCGGCCCGAAGGGCGGCTTCACCCTTGCCCGCCCCGCGGACCAGATATCTCTTCTCGATATCTTCGAGGCCATTGACGGCCCACTCGGGAAGCCGCGGTGCCCCCTGAGCCGCCCCTTCTGCGATGGTTCGCGTTGCGTGCTCGGCGGACTCGTCGAATCGGTGCAGGAAGAGGGACGCGACTACTTCTCGCGTACTACCGTGGCCGAACTGGCGCGGACAATTGTGTTTCGTGGGCAGTCGGAGGACAGGTCTCGGACCGCACGCGTCCGTGGCGGAGAACGTAGAAAGAGAGGACCGAGATGAACAAGGAGACGACGGTGACGTCGGGCGCGACGACGGGAGAAGAGGCTCGCATGTTCTGTTTCCAGTGCGAGCAGACCGCGCAGGGCAAGGGCTGCACCCGGCACGGTGTCTGTGGGAAGGACCCGACCACTTCAGCGTTGCAGGATGTGCTCGTGCACGTCGTCAAGGGCATCGCACAATACGCCCATCGGGCCCGGGCGCTGGGCGCAAGCGACCACGAGATTGACGTATTCACGGTGGAGGCACTCTTCTCGACACTGACCAATGTGAACTTCGATCCCTCGGCGTTGGCAAGCCTCGTCGCGAGGGGCGCCGAACTCCGCGACAGGGCGAGGTACATCTACGAGAACGCGTGCCGGGCGACGGGCCGCACGCCGGAAAAGCCCAGAGGTCCGGCGGCATTCGTCCCCGCGAGTGATGTTGATGGCCTCGTGCGGCAGGCACGGGACGTCGGCATAATCGCTCGACGCAGAAAGTTCGGAGAGGACATTGCCGGCCTGCAGGAGTTGATCGTGTACGGCATCAAGGGCGTTTCCGCCTACACCGATCACGCGCAGATACTGGGTGTGGAGGATCGCTCTCACTACGGTGCGATTCACGAGGTCCTGGACTGGGTGGCCGGCGATCCGACGGATGCGAACGCCCTCCTCGAACATGCTCTGAAGGTGGGCGAGATCAACCTGAAGGCGATGGAGATGCTCGACCGCGCGAACACGGGCGCATACGGCCACCCGGAGCCGACGCGCGTCCGCACCGAGCCGATCAGGGGCAAGGCCATAGTCGTGTCGGGCCACGATCTGAGGGACCTCCACGCCCTTCTCGAACAGACCGCCGGCACCGGCATAAATGTTTACACGCACGGCGAGATGCTTCCGTGCCATGCCTATCCGGGTCTGAAGAAGTATGGACATCTCGTGGGGAATTACGGAAGCGCGTGGCAGAATCAGCAGCGCGAGTTTGCGGAGTTCCCGGGCGCCATACTCATGACCACGAATTGTCTCATGAAGCCACAGAAGTCCTACGAGGGCCGGATATTCACGAGCGGGGTCGTGGGCTGGCCGGGGGTGCCACACATAGGAGACAGGAATTTCAGGCCGGTCATAGAAGCCGCCCTCGCCGCGCCAGGGTTCGCGAAAGATGGCCCGGACCGCAGGATAACGGTCGGCTTCGCCCACAACGCCGTCATGGGTGTCGCCGGCAAGGTCGTCGAGGCCGTGAAGGCGGGCGCCGTCCGGCGCTTCTTCCTCATCGGCGGCTGCGACGGTGCCAAGCCCGGACGCAACTATTACACCGAACTTGCCCAGAAAGTGCCGAAGGATTGCGTAATCCTGACGCTCGCGTGCGGCAAGTATCGGTTCAACAAACTCGACTTCGGCGAGATCGGAGGAATACCGCGCCTCCTGGACTGCGGGCAATGCAACGATGCCTACTCGGCCATCCAGATCGCACTCGCGCTCGCCGGGGCGTTCGGATGCGGCGTGAACGACCTCCCGCTCTCCATCGTCTGCTCCTGGTACGAGCAGAAGGCAGTGGCGATACTGCTGACGCTGTTGCATCTGGGCATAAGAGGGATCCGCCTGGGGCCGAGCCTGCCGGCGTTCCTCACACCTCCCGTTCTCGATGTCCTCGTGCGCAAGTTCGACATAAAGCCGATAACGACACCGGAGGCGGACTTGAAGGCAATGCTCGGATGAGATGAGAGGCACCAGGCAGGGGAAGTTACGATCGGCGCAGCCGGGGTAGAGCGCCCGTCCATATTCCACCCGCGCCGCCGCCACGTCTCGCGCCGAAGCCCGCCCGGTAGTGTTCAGGCGTCATCGGGGAAATAGCGGGAGGATGGGTGCGTGGCCTGAAATGTGGTTTGCCGCGATCGGCCCCACGTTTGCCACGAGATATCCCTTACCATCCCCGGACCCTGGCGAACTCGAAAGAATAGAGCGACGCATCGGAGAGGATGAAGCGAATCTTCGCGCTCCGTCCTGATACTCCCTTCAAACTTCGCGAGCCGCGCCAGGAGGGTACGGCCGCAAGGTAGTCGCCTTTCCTTATCGGTGCGCAGTCCTTGGCCGTGTAGCCGGGGATCGGGGAGCCGTTCGGCTCGAGCATCTCGACCCTGACCGAGCCCCCTGCCCCGACCAGCACGTTCAGACGAAGTTCCGCGTTCGCTGGAACAGCCATCGCCGGAGTTGTCCACGTGCCGATTCCTCCCGGCTGATTCGCGACGGCCATGAAACCGTCTATTCTCATCTGCGCGATGTGAGTCGTCATGGTACGGGTCTTCTCATCCTTGCCGCCGTGCGAGTTGTGGGGAAAGTCCCGGTACGAGTAGAAGAACCAGATCCTCCTGTCACGTTCCACGATCGGCTCGGTGAAGATCATGTCGCCTTCTTCCTCGAATCTTCCATTGTGGCGAGCGAGGTCTATGAGGGATGCGCCTCTGGTCTCGGGATCGGCGTGCCAGGTCTTGCTGTCGCGGCTGTAAAGGAACTGGGGGTACACTGGGCCACTAACCCCGCGGAGATCTGACGAAGATTTGCCGTAGTTGTCCCGCGGCGCATGGAAGATGTTCGGCGTAGCGATGAACTGCCCGTGGTAGGCCACGATATTCGTCGTGTAGATGTCGTCACAGTTGTCGGTGATGGGTCCATACAGGACATTGGGCTTCAGATTATATTCCAGCGGCGCGCTGAGGAGACCGACGATCGTGGGCGAGCGCTTGGTGGCGCCGCCGCGATAGGAGTTCATTCCCGATCCGGGGGACGGGTTGCCGGACGCGTCGTACCAGTAGCGCACGGTCAGGACGTAATTCCCCTCCGCTGCATCCCAGTAAATCTGGTTGCCTCCGTCCAGCGCGTAAGCCCTCGAAGTGGGCTCCTCGAATACGAGTACCGGAGGTGCAAAGTTGACACCATCGGGTGACGTCTGGGCGTAGAGGCGATGGAAGGCGGGGTCATCCGAATGGCTGAAGACCCGCAGATACCGCTCGGTGGCCGGCGCATCCGGGCGAGGGTTCAGATAACCCGTGGGGTGCTGGACGATGTTGTTAGGCTCGGGGGTGAGGGCGTTGCCGCCCGGATGGAGAATCGGCTTCGTCCAGTGAATGCCATCGCTGCTTTCGGCGTATGCCCAGCAGGTGCGGCCATCGAGACGGTTCTTCAGCAAGTACCACCAACGCCATGGCTGTCTGGGATACTGGCCAGGATATATCGCAGGGTCATAGGAGACGGGACCATGATTCCTGAAATACCAGTCCTTCTCCCAGTTGGCCGTACCCAGGATGACGAGCGGCCCCACGTAGGTTGCCTGCCCGACCACGAGGCGCACGTTTTCCATCTCCGCGCGCAGAGCCGGATCGGCCGCGAGATAGCGCATCCCGATCCTCCAGGCCAATTCGGGAGTCGCACCGGCAGTGAACGTGCAAACTGCCGCCAGAAACGTGATGCAGGCGGCCCCGCAAGTTGCGCTCTTTGCAATCGTGGTTCCGGCGAAGACGTTCCTCAGGTACGCATTCATCGGTGAGCCTTCCTTCTCTGGAGTGCGTGCGGATGTTGTTCCATGAAACCTCAGCATATCCCGTTCGAACCCCGGAAGAACACTTCGAGGTGCGTGCCAGCCACCTTTCGGCGTCGTTACTCATCGCCATCTTTCGGTCCGGCCTCTCGAGCACCGGGGAAAGTCTCTGTCAATGCAGGAACGGGAGACACGGCCCCGCGATCAGGCAATCCCCTCAGGTACTCCCGGTAGTTGCCGGCACCCATATACTCGATCTCGTCAGATAGCGCTGGTTCGCAAAGGCGGTTCAGCGCCGCGATCTCCGAACGCTCGGCAACGCCGAGATGGAACTTGCCTACCAGTCCAAGGATGACAAGGACGGTGATAAGGATCGGGAGCATGGTTCGTCGCAGAGAGCCGTAGTACTCGCTTCCTTCCGAGTTTCGCCACGCTCGCACGAGGGACATAACGATGAGTGCGATAAGACTGCCGATTGCCACAAGGAATGATCCCAGCGCAAGGACTACAAGCCCACTGGAGAAGTCATTCCGCCCCAGAGTCACGCAGATGTGCACGCCTATGGATCCGAGGAAGAGCAGAAGGACATACAACGGCCATCTGCGGTGGACCCCTGTTGGCGGCGCGAGCCCTGCCTCACGACATCGCTTGCGTGCTGAGAGGAACGCCAGCCCCAGCGCGAGACCAATGACGGCGGCGCTCGTCACGCTCATCTCAAACAGGATTTGCCGCCACACATAGTCGATCCCAAAATGTGCGCTGCCTGAGGCGGGCACGCGCGTCCAAAGTGCGTAAACGATTAGCGGGAGCGCAATCGCACCGGCGATGACGAGACCGAGCGGTTTCCATCCGACGAAGAACAGCTTCGGCCCCTTAGTATCCCGTCGATGCCGCCATGAACTCAGCGCCGTAATCGTGGCGAACCACAGAACGGACAGGAGCAGAACCAGACACACTATGCCAAGGCCCGCACGTTCCAGGAAGAACCGCTCTGCCCGGCGCAAGGGAGGCACCACGTTGGGTCCTGAAGGAGGAATACCGGGATACATCACGCCCGCTGTCAGTCCCCCGCGCAGGCACAGGTTTCTCTCGTATTCGACCCTTTCCTCTCGTGTTCCGCCGTAGACGCCGGTATTGAGTTCCTGGCGCTCCTTCTCGGCCTGCTCCCGTGCAGCCTGTGCCATTTGTTCCATATCCATGCACTCATGGAGGGCCGCTCCTTCGTTCAGCGCAATGCTGCGCATGCTGCCACCGACCAATGGTTCGATGACGAGCTCCGCATGCGAACCTAACTGCATTCCGGGAACGGTGGCCGAGGTAATCAGCACAATTGCCTCCGCACGCCGTCCCTCATCAATGAGCGCCCTGGCATAGTTCATCACGTTCCGCGTGAGTCGCTGCATATGACTCAGCATGGGGAGAAGATATCCCTGACGGATCCCGAGTGCCTGAAGGAAGTCCATCACTCCTTCGGGTTGACGCCGTAAGGCGGCCCCTGCTCCCTCTTCGGAACGGGGGAGTTCTGCTGCATTATACCTGCCCGGAGGCCGAATTCGTCCGAGATTTTTCGCGAAATCCGGGGACATCCGGCGCCATGCTCCTGGAATGACGCCGGCAGGGCCTGGAGCCGGCGAACCAGTGCGCGCGAATGGACGCCGATCTCGGCGCACAGGTACTCGTAGTCAGAGCGGGGTAGCGATGCGGTTGCGTGGGGCTATGGGGTTCCGACTTCCTGCATAGCCCCTGTGCTCAAACGAACTCGAACCCGAAAATCTCCGCCGAACGAAGCCTGAACTCGAACGTAACCTTTTCTCCGTCCTTCGTCCCGATGTCCGTTTCGCCTTTCCAATGGACTGGATCAGACAGGCTGTCGCCGAATATGGGGTCGCAGTCCTCGACGGATCTCTGCGGTACGCCGACCAACCCAACCCGCACCTCTCCGGCACGGTGCGTACGCACGTTGAGCCGCATTTCGCGGCCTGCCGGCGTCATGGGGAACGTGAAGAATTGCCCTTCCTCCTCAGCGACCACAGCGCACAGCCTGCCCCTGGGCCAGTATGCCCAGGCCACGTGCGTGGACTCGAGCACGTTTCTCCAGCGGGGATACTTGTGAGGGAAAGGCGTGCCGATGTAAGGGATGGCAATTCTATCCTCTCCCATCGGCACGAGATCCTTGCCTGCGACGATGAATTCGCTGTCCCATTCCCCGGGGAGACCGGGCGAGAGGACGGGTCCCCCGGGCACTTCATTCCAGCAGATACCGTCGGCGCTGGAGAAGAGGCGGATTTCGGAGGTCTGGGTGTATCGGTGGTAGATCATCGGAAACATGAGATGGTAATTCGGCGAGCCCGGGTATTCAGTACGGCCGTTCGTGTAGATGTCGTCGGAAAGAGGCCAGTCCAATCTCGGCCACAGAACAGGCTCCACGGGACCCCAAGAGCGGAAATCCTCGGCCTCGGCCCGGCCCACCCATCGTCTCTCCTGCCAGTACAGACGCGTGTACATCACATATCGGCCCAGCCACGAGTCGTAATAGACGGTGGTGTCGGTATCGCTCCAGTGCATCATGAGCGGTTCGTGGATCGCCTTCCAGCGCACTCCGTCGGGCGAGACCGCGCCGTACATGTAACAGATATTGTCTGGCGTGACCCGCGGGTCCTGGTGCCTTGGATGGAGGCGCAAATGCCTTTCCCACGCTGCCCTCCTCTCTTCCCGGGGCACGACGGCCTTGTACACCGCCTTGTAACGATCGTCGGATGGCCCCCTCGGGTCCACGAAAACCGTGAAGCCGTCGAAGTCGCTCCTGCCGCGAACCTCGATCTCCGAACGTTCCGGGTTCGACCACTGGAACCCATCGTCGGACTCCACATGGCATATCGCCACCGACGAGGGCTCCTCCCCTCGACGCGCAGGCCAGCGTCTTCCCCCTGCGAACAGGCACTCGAGATACCACGAACGGTACCGTCCGTCTTCGCGGATCACGCGGCCAAGGACGATGTTTTCGGGGAGCGGGTCCGTCTTGGTGGCCCTCTGTGCGACAAGACGGATTCCGCGCGGAAGGTACTGTGGCCTCGCATATGCCTGGACCGCACGCGCGGCCTGATCCGGAACGATTAGCGGGAGAACCTCGCCGCATGGGGAAACCCAATCGAGGTCTCCGCACCTGATGTTACGCAGATCGGTGAAGAGATACGTCTTCGGTTTGGCCGTGTCCTGCATGAGCCGTCCTTCCGGAAGTGGGCGCAATGTCCCGCATTTGCCTTCAGGCGCGCCGGTTCTCTATCGCGTTTGACACGCAGGCGCTCAGCGGCTATTATCCATAATGTTGCAAAATAATCAATAATCTGGCCTCTCGATGCATGTTGGTCCCGTCGGGTCCTTCGCGAGCGAGTAGAGCCCATGGTGCTCCGTCGCCCACGAGCGGGCCGAACGCCATGCATGACTGTAAGCCATTCCACTGCAAGAAGTTGTCCACGTCGGGAGTGATGGCCTGCATCGCATCGTTACCGACCGGTCCGGAGATGAGATGAAGACCAGGATCCCCATTGACGTTCCTGCCTCCGCTCCGTCCGGATCACGGCCGGGCCGGGCATGGGTGCGCGAGCGGATCCAGGGCTTGATCCTGGACGGCGTTCTCCGACCAGGGGCACGGATCCGTCAATTGCAACTCGCCGAGCGGTTCGGCGTGTCGCAAGGGGTGGTCCGCGAGGCACTTCTGGAGTTGCAGGCATTCGGCCTGGTCGAGACGGTCCACAATCGTGGTGCGTTCGTGAGCCGCATCACGGCACAGAGGCTTCTCGAGTCTCTCGACGTGCGCGCCGTTCTCGAGGGCCTTGCGGCGCGGCTGTGTGCAGAGCATACGACGCGCGCGCAGGTGCGCGAACTCGACGAAATCGCCGGACAGGTTTACGCGCTCGCGATGGAGCATGATCCCGCGGGGATGACGCTTCTCGATCGGCGGCTGCATGACCGTATCATCGAACTGTCAGGGAATGCGACGATCGGACGTCTTGCAGCGGAGCATCGCGTGCTGGGGCTCATTATCCGTGTTGGACGGGACCCGCAGGTGGTGCTCGACGAGCATCGTGCGGTCCTCCGCGCGATAGAGGAAGGCCGAGGCGAGAGGGCCGAACGCCTGATGAGACGACATATATGCGCGGTGAAAGACGCACTCAGGGAGCGGCTCGCCAGGGGCGATTTTGTCCCGGAGTGGGTCGCCGACGCGCAATCATGACCACTGTAAGGAGGGCCCCATGCTGGCCGCGGTCTTGCACGACGTGAACAGGCTCGTCCTGGAAGACGTCCCCATGCCGGCCCCGGGTCCCACGCAGGTGCTCGTTCGCCTGAAGGCCACGGGTATCTGCGCGACGGATCACAAGGCCGTGCGCGGGAAGCGTCGCAACGTGAAGTACCCCATCATACTCGGCCACGAAAACGCCGGCGTGGTCGCGGAAGTCGGCACGGGCGTGAAAGCCTTCGCGCCGGGCGACGAGGTCATCCTCTCGCCGCGCGGCTACTGTGGACTCTGCGAGACCTGCCGACGGGGTTTGCTCCATTACTGCGAGCAGGGGTTCTCCACTGGTGGCGACGGCTCCAGCAGCATACTGAACGGCGGATTCGCCGAGTACATTCTCACGGAGCAGAACAACGTCTACCGCAAGCCCAAGGGGATCTCCTGGCCCGCGGCGGCCCTCACCGAGCCGCTGAGCGGCGCGTGGAAGGGTCTCATCCAATATTCGCAGATGTCCATCGGGGAAGACGTGGTGATCATCGGCACAGGTGGGATCGGCCTGCTGTGTCTCATGGTGGCCCGCAGGGCCGGCGCCGGAACCCTGATTGCCGTTGACACCTCCGATTATGCGCTCGCGAACGCGCTCCGCCTCGGCGCCACGCATGGCCTGAATCCCCGGTCATGCGACGTGAAGGAGTCCGTTTACCGGATCGTGCCCCGGGGTCCGGACCTCGTCATAGAGGCGGCAGGGACCATCGAGGCTGTGAATCTCATGTTCGACCTGCGCAGGCGCGGCACGCGCGTGAACCTCTTCGGCATCACGACCCATGAGCGATTTTCGCTCGACGGCGGTCTAACGCACTTCATGGAAACGCGCATGGATGCCTCGTTCAGCACCACGCCGCTCGCGATGACCATGGCAATTCGTCTCCAGGAGCGTGGCCTTGTCAACACCGAGGAGATCATCTCGCATCGTTTCCCACTGACTCGCATCGCCGATGCGATGGAGGTAATGGACGGCGCGGAGCGCAGCAAGGTCGTGATCGTGCAGGAGTGAGGTCATGGGCGAAGCCTGCGAATGCGTGCGGCGCATCCCCGAGGCGACGCTCGCATCGTTCCACGAGGCGGTGCTGCGCAAACTTGGCACCCCTCCGGAAACAGCGCGGCTCGCAGTCCGCTCGATGATAGAGGCCTCCCTCATGGGTATTGACACGCACGGCGTGGAGGCGTTGGACATGTACGTGGACCATATCCGCGCTGGTGGCCTCGCTCCCGGACGCGAGCCGACGCTCGTTGCGCATCGAGGAGGACTTCTCCACTGGGACATGCAGGATGGCTTCGGGTTGGCCTCGGCGCGAAAAATCATGGGTAGGACCGTCGCCGAGGCGCGAGAACACGGTGTCGCCCTCTCCACGTGTCGAAACGCGAACCATATCGGCGCTTGCGGTGTCTACAGCAAACTCGCTGCCGACGTCGGATTGATAGGGATGGTGAGTCAGCAGACGCTTGCAACGCTGGCCCCTTGGGGTGGCACCGAGGCGCGCATCGGCGCCTCTCCCGTCGCGTTCGCTGCGCCGGTGATGAACCGCTTCCCCTTCTGTTACGATGGCAGTTTCGCCATGATCACCCGTGCGCAGATCAGGGCCCACATGCGCGAGGGCCGTCCCCTGCCCGATGGGGTTGCCCTGGACGCCTGCGGTCGTCCCACGACCGACCCGCGTGAGGCGTGGGAGGGCCAGGTCATGCCGATCGGACATTACAAGGGCGTGGCGCTCGCGATGGTCATGGAGGTGCTCTCGTGCGTATTATCCGGAAACGTGTTCGCCGGCGCCATCCCCAGCATTGTCACGCACCCCGATCGCCCCGCACGTTCGAGCCTCTTCATGCTGGTAGTGGATCCGTCGGCACTATGGCCGGGTGGGGATTTCGCCGTCCGCATGAGGGAGTACGTGGAATATGTCGAATCGTCGCCCGCGCGCGATCCGAGCGACCCTCCGCGCTGCCCCGGACGCCTCGCGGGCGAGCGCTGGGCCGACCGCAGCGCCAACGGAATTCCGGTGAGCGATCCCGCCCTCGCACGCTTCGACAGGATCGCATCGGCGCTCGGAATCGAACCGATTTCGCCCTAGTGGCGCGCCGGAACCGGGTCGGGCGGCAAGGCGCGGGAAAATACGGAAATCGCGCTCAGGGATTTGCTCTCCACGCCCCAGGCGACGAGCCTCCGGGAGGGTAAACGGAAACGTCTGTCCCTCCGAACGTCCTTTGGCCGAGTATAGTCGCGGCGGGCGGAGTTAAACTGAGGCTTCCCTGTGGGTTGCTCAGCAGGTGCGCTGGGCAGACTACGCTACGCCCCGGGCCGCGATGAGATAATTTCCGTACCGCGCGCTGGCGCCCCGCGGCCGATGGCGCTGCCTCTCCTTCGATGCCCATGCTATCCTGCCAGCCGGCGCGTTGCCGTCATCTTCCTGTCGGCATCCGAGCAGCGCGATGGGGTGCTTGCGACGATAGCCGCTCACCTTGCAGAACTCGTCCAGGATTTCGGTTCGCTCTTTGCGCAGGGTCGCTCCCGCATACCGTCGTCGGTAAGCCCGGAGCGCCTTCGAAAGCCGTTCTCCTGCCATTTGCTTTCGTCTCTTTCGGTAACATCGCAAATGGCTTGATGATGCCCCCGGTAAGATTTTAGATGTGTTGATTCGCAAGATTGTGCGCCCCTGGGACTGCTGGTATACTTCCAATCTCCGTATCGAACAGGTTGCCGGAGAACTCTTCTCATGATCAGGGCAGGGATTCTGGGACCGTCGGGTTACACGGGCTTTCATGCGATAGACATCCTTCTGCGCCACCCCGCGGTGGAGATAGTCTATCTCGGGAGCCGTCGGGAGGAACGGCCGCTGATATCGGACATATGGCCGCGGCTGAGAGGGCGCACCGACCTGCGCTGTTCGCTTCTTGGAGTGGACCCGGTCCCCCGGATGGACGTGGCGATCATCGCACTGCCCCACACGGTGGCGATGGAGCACGTGCCGGGACTCCTCGAAAGAGGAACACGCGTGGTGGATATAAGCGCCGACTACCGTCTTCGCGAGCCGGCGGAATATAAGCGATGGTACAAGAAGGAGCATTCCGATCCCGTCAATCTGGCAAGGGCAGTTTACGGGCTTTGCGAGTGCTACAGCGACCGTATTGCGCGCGCTGTCCTCGTCGCCAATCCCGGGTGCTATCCGACCGCAGTCGAACTCGCGCTCGCGCCGCTTCTCAAGAATCGCCTTCACGATGTGCGGAGGCCTATCATAGTCGATGCGAAGTCGGGCATCAGCGGCGCAGGGCGCTCCCCGGCGCCACATCTGCACTTCCCAGAGGCGAACGAGAGCGTCACCGCATACAAGGTCGGCACCCACCAGCACATGGGCGAGATGATACAGACGCTGTCGGACCTCGCGGGCTGCAGGGTCGAGATGCTGTTCGTCCCGCACCTCGTTCCCATGGACCGCGGCATACTCGCGACGTGCTACGTCCCGCTTTCGCGTCCGCTCCAGACCGCCGAACTCCAGCGCATCGCGGCCGACTTCTATTCGGGCCGCCGGTTCGCGCGGGTTCACATGGACGACCGCATCGCCAACACGAAGGACGTGATGGGGACGAACTTCGCCGACATCTCGTTTCGCGTCCTGGGCGACACGGCCGTGGCGATCAGCGCCATTGACAACCTCATCAAGGGCGCCTCCGGCCAGGCAGTTCAGAATATGAACATAATGTTCGGCCTTGACGAGACGATGGGACTCCTCTGATGACCAGGGACAGCAAAATCGTGGAGCGTGGAGTCCTCGCCCCGCAGGGGTTTCTTGCTAGTGGCATCGCATGCGGCCTGAAGACAAGGCAGGGATCCCCGGACATGGCGATGCTTCTCAGCGAGTCCGTGGCCACCGCGGCGGGTCTCTTCACCACAAACCATGTGCAGGCGGCGCCTGTCCAGATCTGCCGGCGCCTGCTCCGCCGCGCACGGGCCCGCGGAGTGATCGTCAACGCAGGCAACGCCAACGCCTGCACCGGGGAGACAGGTCTGCGCGACGCTGAGGAGATGTGCAGACTCGCAGCCCTTTGCACCGGAGCGAAGGCCGCGGAGTTCCTCGTCGCGAGCACCGGAATCATCGGCCGGCCTCTCCCCATGACCAAGGTGAGAGCGGGCATCCGTCTCGCGGCCGGAAGCCTCGGCCGAACGAGCGACCACGACGAGGCTTTCGCGCGCGCAATCATGACCACCGACACGGTTCCGAAGACCGCGGCGACGACGCTCAATCTCGCCGGGCGTCGGGTGACCATAGGCGGAGCAGCCAAGGGATCCGGCATGATCGCACCGAGGCTGGCGACCATGCTCGCATTCATCACGACCGACTGCGCCATCTCCGCTCCAATGCTCCGCCGCGCGCTGCGCGAGGTCGCCAGGAATACGTTCAACGCCCTCACCGTTGACGGGGATTGCAGCACCAACGACACCGTGCTCATCCTGGCCAACGGACTGGCGGGCAACACGCCGATCCGCAAGGAGGACGCATCATGGCGCGCCTTCCGGGATGCCCTTTTCAGCGTCTGCAGGGCCCTTGCAATGGCGATAGCACGCGACGGAGAGGGTGCCACGCGTCTGGTGACCGTCACGGTCAGCGGAGCGCGCACAGAACGCGCCGCCCGCACTGTTGCACGGTGCATCGCCGAGAGCCCCCTCGTCAAGACCGCCATCCACGGCGGCGACCCGAACTGGGGACGCATCATCTGCGCCGCCGGCTACGCCGGGCCGAAGGTGGCGCCCGAGCGCATGTGCCTGTGCATAAATGGCGTGACGCTGTTTCGCAACGGTTTGCCGACGCGCGTCGGCCCCGACCGTCTGGCCAGGTGCATCTCCGGACAGGAGGTCTCCGTTCGCCTCGACCTCGGCATGGGCAGGCGGTCAGCCACCTTCTGGACGTGCGACCTCTCGAAGGAGTACATCGCGATCAACTCGGAGTACCACACCTGAGATGAAGCCACTCGACTGCATCGAGAAGCGCGATCTCCTCGCCGCCCAGAAGTTCGACCCGGAAAAGGTCCGCGCCTACGCCGATGCCTACCTCCGGGAGGGCCGACATGGCGACGCGTTCGAGTTCTACCGCAAACTTGGCGACGTGAAGGGGGTGACTGCGGTCAAGGAGGCGTGCATCAGAGAGGCAGAGCCGGATGTGCTCTGGCAAGTGGAGAAGTCATTCCCCGACCTGGTTTCCCGCGAGGACTGGATCACCTGCGGCGAGAACGCAATGGGGATGGGCAAATACCGGTGCGCAGCCCATGCCTTCCAGCACGCACGCGACGACGAGCGCCTGGCCCGTGCCGAGGCCGCGTTCAAGGTGTCCGGCTCCCCACAAGTTCCTCCAGCGAACTGATCACGCTGCGCAGCCGTATTCCCGCCATCTCCCGGCCCGACTCGGGAACGATCACGGACACGCGTTCTCCCCTCGGCCCCCAGACCGCCGGATCGGTTGGCCCGAAAAGGGCAAGTGTACGCGTCCCCACGGCAGCGGCCATGTGCGTTATGCCGGAGTCGTTCCCAACGAACGCATCACATCGTTCGAGACACGCTGCCACCTTCGGCATCGCCTCGTTGCGCAGGACAAAGATATGGTCCTCGCGGCCCCTCGCCCCGTCGAAGGCCCCTGCAAGGCCCTCCTCGGCAGGTCCCATGGTGACGAGCACCCGACCGTCGCGGCTCCGAATCCAGTACTCGGCCAGCGAGACGAACTTCGAGACGGGCCAGTTTTTCGCGGGCGATCCGCTCCCCGGATGCATGCCAAGCAGCGGCCCGCGGCCAGCACCGGTAACCCGCATGAATCGCTCGGCCCACCAGGTGTCGCGAGGAGCGGGAAAGATTCGTGGCCGACGGTTCGTCACGCGCAGGCCCGCCTTCGTACACTGCTCAGCGATGAAATCCACCGCGTGAATCCGCGCCGAAGGGGGCGGTATCGGATCCAGATGCAAAACTGGCCTTCCGGACGCCAGACGCAGGTTCTCGCAGAGCACGGCGTCCTCGTCCTTCCAGATGCAGACGATCCTGTCGAACGAACGGAGGAACCTGACTTCCTTCTCCTCCAGCCTCGCACCTGGTGAGAACAGGGGTGCCCATTCGACCGCATCCACGCGCCCCACCGCATCCGCGTAGCGCCGGCCAACCGCGATCTCGGCTATCTCGGGATAGCCGAGCAGGTAGATCTCGTCCGATGGATGGGCGAGCCGGAGCGCATCGAGCACCGGAAGCGTGAGGATGAAGTCGCCCACCGCACCGCCGCGAATCACCAGTGTCCGACCCATGGCTCGTTCGCATCCCGCAAACACCCCCATATGATGATTCTCCGACGTTGGCCCGCCAGTGTCAAACGCCTGGGCTGAGCGGGACGGGAGGGGTGCGAACCGAGCCATCTTCCCCCTTGCAATCACGGGTGACGGCGCCATACAATAATCAGGGATGATAAGAGAGGCGCACTCGGACGGAGAACTCGCTGCCGCGACCGATGGCGAAGATGAAAACGACTTTCAGCATCGTAACGCACTGGGGGCCGGGTCGGACACGGCCAGCCCGTGAAAGCAGGTCCCCGACGTAGGAGTACGGGAAAGCGGTTTTCCTCGCTGTCGGCGCAGGCGGGGGTTCTTCGTTCTCTATTGGCCGCGTCCGGGCAGGACCGCGTTATGACCTCCCTCTTCCAGGAGCCGCCGGAAACCGAACCAATCTCCCCAACGGCACCACTCGCCCTGCGCATGCGCCCTCGCACGCCGGAGGAGTTCGTCGGTCAGGAACACTTCTTCGGACCCGGAAAACTCCTCCGCCGAATGATGGAGGCGGACCGCCTGATGAGCGTCATCTTCTACGGCCCGCCGGGGACGGGCAAGACAGCGCTTGCCCATGTCCTCGCGAACCGCACGCGAGCGCAATGGGTCGAGGTGAACGCGGCCGCGAGCAACGTGAACGAGATCAGGCGCATCATCGCCGCAGCGCGGCGCCGGCTGCGCACAGACGGGACGCGGACCGTCCTCTTCGTGGACGAACTCCACCGCTTCAACCGCGCGCAGCAGGACGTCCTTATGCCCGATGTGGAGCGCGGCACCGTGATCCTCATCGCAGCGACGACGATGAACCCGTTCTTCGCGATAAACTCTCCGCTACTGTCCCGATCGCAGATATTCGAGTTCAGGCCCCTTTCCGTCGAGGAGATCAAGACCCTGCTCCGCCGCGCCGCCTCGGACCCGGAACGGGGTCTCGGCAAGTTGAACCTCGTGATGACCGAGGAGGCACTGGAGCATATTGCGGTCATGTCCGACGGGGATGCGCGACGCGCGCTAAACGCGTTGGAGGTCGGGGCCCTCTCTGCCAGGCCAGGGCCAGACGGGCGCATCATCTTCGACCTGGCGCTCGCCGAGGAATCCATCCAGCGCAAGGCCATCGTTTACGACCGGGACGAGGACGCGCACTACGATACGGCATCCGCCTTCATCAAGAGCCTGCGCGGCTCGGACCCGGATGCCGCAATTTATTGGCTGGCCAAGATGATCGAGGGGGGCGAGGACCCGCGATTCATCGCGCGGAGGATGGTGATATTCGCCTCGGAGGACATCGGGAATGCGCAGCCCATGGGGCTGGTGTTCGCAACCTCGGCCATGGAGGCATGCGAGTTCGTGGGCATGCCGGAGGCGCAGATCATACTTGCTCACGCGGCGACCTATCTCGCATGCTGCCCCAAGAGCAACGCTTCGTACCTGGCTTTGCAGAAGGCCCTGGAAGACGTCCGCCAGGGCCGGACGCTGCCCGTGCCCGAGGCGCTGCGCGATGCGAGTTACCCAGGGGCGAAGCGACTCGGACGCGGCGAGGGCTACAAGTACGCCCACGACTACGATGGACACTTCGTCGAACAGGATCATCTGCCCGCCGAGCGGGTCTACTACGAGCCGACGGACATCGGGGCGGAGGCACAGATCAGAGAGAGACTGGAGGCATGGAGAAAAAGGAGGCGCGCAGGATCGTCAGGGAAGCAATCGAGCGAATGACGTGGACGGAGCGCGCGGCAGCTGCGGATGCGATCTGCCGGAGACTCCTCGACCTGCCCGAGGTGCGAAAAGCCCAGACCATCATGGCATATCTTCCTCTGCCTGACGAACTCGACACGCGGCCGTTCCTGCGCGCGATATTCACGAGCGGCAGGCGACTGTACGTGCCGCACACCGATGTCCGCGGAAAGCGCATGTGGCCATTGAGACTGACAGCCCTGGGCGACCTGCGCACGGGCGATTACGGTATCCTGGAGCCTCGCACCGTCGAGACTTGCCGTCCGGAGGAGATAGACCTGGTACTGGTGCCAGGGCGTGCGTTCGACCGGAAGGGCAACCGGCTGGGGCGAGGCGGCGGGTTCTACGACAGGTTCATGGGTTCCCCGGGATTCCGCGCGGTGCGATGCGCCGCCGCGTTCGCCTGTCAGGTGCTGGACGAGGTGCCCCACGCCCCACACGATCTTCCGGTGGAGATACTGGTGACGGAACGCGAGACCCTCCGGTTCGGGAGGCGAGACGTCGGCTAGCGTAGAAACGCCGCGTCGGCGCGGGATATGATGGCGCCCACGAGGCCGTACGACTTCGCCTCCTCGGCGCTCATCCAGTAGTTCCTCCGCGTGTCGGATTCCACCTTCTTGACGTCGGTACCGGTCTCCTGAGCAATCAGGAGGTTGGTCTTCTCGCGTATCTTGAGTATCTCCGATGCCTCGATCTGTATGTCCGACGCGTCGCCCCGAACGCCGGTGGAGGGCTGATGGATGAGGAAGCGGGCGTTCGGGAGGGAGAAACGCCGCTCCTTGGGGCTGGCCAGCAACACCACCACGGCTGCGCTGGCGGTAAGGCCGGCGGCGATCATGTAAACCGGTGAGGGGATGAACCGGACTATGTCGAAGATGGCGAAACCGGCGTCAACGTCGCCCCCCGGACTGTTGATGAAGAGTTTGATCGGCTTGTCGGGGGCCTCCTCGGCGAGAAGGATGAGTTGCGACATGATTAACTGGGCGGAGGTGCGGGAGACCTCCCCCGCCAGGATCAGTGTGCGCCGCTTGAGCAGTTCTATGCCGAGGTAGCCCGTGAGCGACCTTTCGGCCCTTCCCTCCTGCAATCTCACGCTTTTCGGTTCCATTGGATGCCTCGTTCGGGTCGGGTTCTTCACCTGGGTATCGGGGAGGAGGGCGCCAGGTACGGCACAATGCCCTCTCCCGGGAGGACAGCGGCACCGCTCTGGACGTCCTCCCGCTTCAGGTTGAGTTTCGCGTAGAGTGCGGGCAGGAGCCCTGGCGGGAAGCCACCCTCTCCGAGGAGTATCAATCTGAGGTTCTCGCGGTAGAGTTCTCTCCAGGAGGGGAGGTTCCCGGGGTGCCTTATCCTGCCGCCGGGCGCGGTCGGAACGGCCTCGACCGTCTCGCCAGGTTCGAGGTCGCGCGGTGCCTGCTGATGGCTTTCGGTCTGCGCCTTGCTGTACTGGCGATAGGCATCCCATGCGCGCCTGGCGAGTTGCTCGTACTGCCGAGCGCCGTCTATGTCGTCGAGGGTGTACTTGAATACGGAGTTGAAGATGAGCGCGTCAACGAACGAGCGCACGCGGTCGTAACTCCCGAACTCGTCAATCATCTTCTTGACCTGACCTATGTTGTAGGCCTCCATGGTCATGTCTGGCTCGGCAGGCTTGTTGTAGAGGCGCTTCATCTCGTTGAAGTAGTACCGGGCGGTCTCCTCGTACCCCGCGAAGTAAAGCGTGAAGCAGGCCTCCTGGAGGAACTGGAGGTGACCGTCGCGTACGGACGAACCGCCACGATGGTCCCAGTCGTCAGGATGCTTCACGAGCATGCGAAGGTACAGTTCGTGAAGGGGCCGGATCTTGCTCAGGTCCCACGCAGTGATGAACTGCCCTCCGGGAACCGGGTCCATGTACGCGATCTTGCCGCGCTGCATACTCTCCCGGAGGCTGAACATCACCATGCGGTCGTAATCTATCTGCTTGTTCGGGTCGGGGTCGACCATTGATGCAAGGGCGCCCCAGTAGAGCGCGTGTGGCTCCGGCAGGCGCCAGTCGAACTTGCCGAACTGCTCCTCGATGCCCGCCACGAGGTCGAGGCGCGTCATCTTGAAGCGCTCGCGGAGGACCCGCGACACAATGTAGTTGATGACCTTGCGTGCGGCTGAGCCCTCCGGGGTGGAAAGGAACTGGCCGTACGACATGTTTTCCGGCTTCGTGGCGAAGAGGACCTTGAAGACCGGAGGCGGTATCTCGTATATCCCCTCGGCCCTGGCGAGGAGGCTGATCGGCTCCTTGTCAGGGCGCAAGTCGAACTCCCTGCCGAGGACGAGTTTGACGTCGCGGTCTTCCAGAAGGTCGGCGAGGTTCTGGGGTGCATCGCGGACGCCCTTCATGTCCTGCATGTCGCGGTCGCCCATGACGGCGTTCATGATGAGCGCCCAGCGATGTTTGTAATAGAAGTGATGGTAGTCGGCGGTCTTGCCGATCTTGTGGTGGAAAGTCCAGGCGATCTGCTGCATTATCTGCCCGGACTTCGGATTGTACTTGAGCCCCTCGTCGCGCATGTACTCGATGGCCCGCGCAACCCACTGCCAGCGGGACTCTGAATTGTCGAGTTCCGCGACGAGGTTATACGCCATGTTCCATCCGTTGAAGACCCATATCTTTTCGAGGTGAGGCTCGAGTTTTCCCATCCAATCGTACAACTGGTAGAGTTCCCAGAAGCGTTCCTCTTGCTGGAGCGCCACTGCGCGAAGCCACACCGCGTCAACGAGGAGCCCCTTGAATCCGCCGAGAAGATGAGTGAGGAGCACGATCTGGGGGTCCCGTGCCCCCTCTCCAATGTAGGTCTGGCTCGCGAACGTGTCCCGGGTGCTGTCCAGTATGGGTTGCATTCCCGCCGCTCCGAGCAGGAACAGCAGGAACAATACCAGGCAAACGACCCGACGCACGTGCTCCATCCCGGTACGACTCCCTACGCGTTAGGACCGAATATCGCCAGTTCCCGACGCCGGAATATCCACCAGCCGAAGAGCAGGACCGGCACAGCCCTGAACGCCACAAGCCAGATGAATTTCCACACGCAAATGCCGGTGCCGATGAAAACCCCCTGCGAGAGTGCGTCGACGACGTCGCTCGCCAGGAGGTTCGGAAAAATCCTGAAGAAGGTCCCTATGCCCTGGCGGATGATGACATCGGCGAGGACCTCCTCGGACCAGGGTGGCATCGGCTGGGTGCGGATGAGATACAGGTTCGGCAGCATCTTGCTGAAGAGCAACTGGTGCAGAAGCCCCACGACGAACACGGTGACCGTCGTCAGCGACGCCACGGGAAAACTCAGGAACGTCGCGGCACATATGCCCACACTCGTCAGGAACGCCAACTGACACAGCAGGATCAGGCCCGTACGCGCGAAGTTCGCCGCGAGACCCGAGGCGGGATACTGGATCTGAACACCCCCCATGTACGGGAACTGCGCGTTGACGCCGTTCCTGTCATAATTCGTATAGCGGATGGTGACTACACCATGCTCGTCGATCACGCTCGTCGGAAGCGGGAACCTGTTCGCCTTGCCCGCCCGGAACAGCAGGACCGAGTCCGGGTCGTATGGAATCCTCACCACCGGTTGGCCGCCGGGATTGATGACGAAGACGCCGGGTATCCTGTAGTCCTGCCTGTCTGCGGGCCCGAAATGGGTGAACTCGAAGATCAGGTATTCACCCTTCAGGTTCCGTCCCTTGACGCCACCGATCTTCCACTCGATGGTCTCCTGGGGCGCAACCGACCAGGCCCCACGCATCAGCCGCTCGCGTATCTCGTTGCGCACATAGGTCTCGCTCTGGGTCTCGGGCATCGCGTTCCGTTCGCGCAGTCTCTTTATCTCCTCCTCCACCCGCTTCTCGAGATCCTCGGGAGGAGGCGGCTGGATCGAGTTCCTGGCCGTGAACACGTTCGCCCGGAACTCCTCGTAGGCGGACAACACGGCAACCTGCTGATCCCTCGGCCAGCGCGGGTCTATCTGGGGCGGCCTTCCGACGTAGTACCGGACCAGGAGATAAGTGACGGCCATCATGAGGAAGAGGAGGGCCGCGTTTATGAACATCACGCCGAGCCATTTGCCGAATAGAACCGCCGCCCGGCCCACAGGTTTCGGATCCAGGACGAGGATCTGCCGCCCCTTGACCTCGGCCCAGACCACCCACGGCGCGAGAAACAATGTCAGGACGCACAGAAGGATGTTGATGAGCCACACGCTGTAGGTGATCACCATGCGCGCCTGGCCGATCTGGGTGCGATCGGTCTTCAGCAGGAAGGGCATGGCGAGGAGCAGGATGACAACGAAGACGACAGCCACGAGGACGATCCACATTCGCATCGCTTGAACGATGGAATGCCGGGTGATCGTCCAGATGCGCTTCCAGGCCGCCCAGAGGTCCATCACGATCGCTCCGAGCCCGCAGACGTGCCGCGCTTTTCCGGCTCCTCGGGCATCTGGTCCGCCGGCCTCTTCGGCTTGAGGAGGTCCTTGATAACATCCTCCGCCGTGGAGCGGCGCTCCTCGACGCCGCCGGCAGGCAGGACGACCGGCGGTGCTTCTTCGGGTTGCGCGGCAGCGGCTTTCGTCTCGCGGCGTTTACCGCCGCTCACCAGTTGTTCCACCACGACCTTGACCGGCTCCGGTTCGGGTCCGCTGGCGGGCAGGACAACGGTCTCGGGTTTCTGCTCCTCGGGACCGGCAGCTGCCTCGGCCTTCCGTTCGGCCGACGTCTTGAGAAGTTCCTGAAGGAGCGCCTCGGCGCGATCCTCGCGGGAGATCCCAGCGAAGAACGTCTGGGCGCCGGCGCCGACGGTCGTCCCGGCTGTCTCGAGGCGGGCGCTCCGCGCCTCCTCGATGACGCGGAGAAAGAGCGTCTCCAACCTCTCCCTGGGCGCGTCCACCGAGACCTCCACCTCAGGGCCTGCGGCCTCGCGGATGAGGCTCAAGATCCGTTCGACCGTCTCCGGCTGCAGTTGCGGGGCGACGATCTGGGTCATTGCGCGAACCTTGAGGAGGTCCCCCACGCTGCCCAGGCGGCGGAGTCGTCCACCATAGAGGATCGCCACGCGATCGCAGATGTCCTCGACGTCGGAAAGGAGGTGGCTGCACAGGAAGACAGTCTTGCCGCGCTTCTTCAGTTCCAGTATGAGGTCCTTTATCTCCCGTGTGCCGATCGGGTCGAGGCCGGTCGTCGGTTCGTCCAGGAAGACCAGGTCAGGATCGTTGATGAGCGCCTGCGCGAGACCGATGCGACGGGCCATCCCCTTCGAGTACTCGACGAGTGGACGACGGCGCTGCTCGCGAAGGCCGACCATGTCCAGCAGCAGGTCCACCCTGCGACGTCGCTCGCGACGCGGAAGATTGAAAAGGCGCCCGTAGAAGTTCAGCGTCTCCTCCGCGTTCAGATACCGGTAGAGATATGACTCCTCGGGCATGTAGCCGATGCGGTCCTTCACGCGGACGTTGCGGGGGTCGCGCCTGAATATGGCCGCGCGACCGGAATCTGGGAAGAGAAGCCCCAGGAGTATCTTGACCAGCGTGGACTTTCCGGACCCGTTGGGCCCGAGAAGGCCGAATATCTCCCCCCGGAACACCTGGAGGTCAACCCTGTCCAGTGCCTTGACCTTCTTGCGCATCCAGAAGTCGCGGAAGATCTTCGTCACCTGGACGGTTTCGATGACCACTTGACGGTCCTGCGCCACATCATCCCTCCGGGGCGCGGCCGGTCCGCCGCGCCGACCCGAACTTCAGCGGCCACGCGTTCCACATTCTCCGCGCAAGTCCACTCGTCATTTTCCGGACGCCACCGGCACCGCTGCGCGAGCCATTCCCTCCTCGCCGAACCGGACCAGACGAGCGCTGTTGAAGACCACGAGCATCGAACCGACGACGTGCAACACCGCCGCCGTGGTCGGCGTCAGGCGTTCGGTTGCAGCGAGTATCAGGCCGCCGACTATGAATATCAGCGCAAAAATGAGGTTCTGATTCACCACTGCCCTCGTGCGGCGAGAAAGGCGCACGAGGAACGGTAGTCTGCCGAGGTCGTTTGACATGAGGGCGATCGAAGCGGAGTGAATCGCCACGTCGCTTCCGGCGGCGCCCATGGCTATGCCGAGGTCGCCGGCGGCAAGCGCCGGCGCATCGTTGACCCCGTCGCCCACCACCGCAACGCGCAGGCCCGAGTCCTTCATCTTCTGCACGAGTTCGAGTTTGCGCGACGGCAGGCACTCGGCCTCGACCTCTGTGCAGCCGAGTTCCGCCGCCACCTTGCGCGCCACAGACCAGCGGTCGCCGGTGAACATGGTCAGCCGACGCATACCGAGTTTCTTCAGTTCGGCGGTCGCCTGGAGCGCCTCGTCACGCGGCTTGTCCTCCAGGCCGATCCAGCCCAGCGGCTTGCCCCCCTCAGCCACATAGAGAACGCTGTAGCCCTCCGTCTCGGAGGGGTCGACCTTCAGCGAGGCAGGGTCAACACCCTCCTTCTTGAGCCAGGTGTCGCGGCCTACCAGGACGGTCGAGCCCTCAACGGTGGCGCGCATTCCCATCCCCGGTTCCTCGTGGACGTCGGCGGCTTCGGGCAGGACCAGGCGCGCCTCTTTGGCTATCCTGACGACGGCCTGCGCGACGGGGTGATTGCTGTGAGTCTCGACCGCTGCCGCGAGCGTGAGGAGGCGAACCGGGTCTGTGCCTTCCGCCGGAGCGAGACGCGTCACGGCGAGTTGACCGGTCGTGAGCGTTCCGGTCTTGTCGAAGACTATCGCGTTGATGCGTCCGGCGGCCTCAAGGTCCTTGACATCCTTCACGAGCATGCCGTGACGGGCGGCGCAACTGAGCGCTGCGACCATGGCCGTGGGCGTCGCGAGGATGAACGCGCAGGGACATGCGATGATCATGGCGGTGATAGCAGGGGTCATCTTGCCCGTGAAGAACAGTATGGCGAAGGATATCATGAGCACCACGGGCGTGTACCACATCGCGTACTGGTCAATGATGCGCATGATCGGTATCTTGGTCTTTTCAGCGTTGAGTATCATCTCGCGAACCTGTCCGAGGGTGGTGTCGTCGCCGACGCGGGTGACGCGCACCTCGATGGAGCCGGTCAGGTTGACGGCGCCAGCGAAGACCGTATCGCCGACCCGCTTGTCGGCAGGCACGGACTCGCCGGTTATGCTCGCCTCGCTCATGCTCGTCTGACCGCTCACCACCTCTCCGTCCGCTGGCACCGTCTCTCCGGGCCGTATTCGTATCCGCTGGCCGGGGGAGAGGGAGAGCGCCTCGACGTCTTCCTCCGAGCCATCCGGTCGGATCAGATGCGCCTTGGTCGGCGCCATCCGTATCAACCCCTCGATCGCCTGTCTCGCGCCCAGGGCCGACCGCGACTGGATGAGTTCTGCTATGAGCATGAGGAACGCGACGATCCCCGCCTCCTGGTACTTCTCGATGGCCAGGCAGGCGATGATGGCCAGAGCGACAAGTTCGATCATGTGGCGCACGCCGTGGATGAGGTCGCGCACGGCGTTGAAGACTATCGGCGCGCCGAGGAGAAGCGCACCGGCAAGCGCTGACAGTTGGGGCACCGCCCCCGGGTCGCCCGAGGTCAGCCCGAAGCGATACGCCCACTGGGAGATGAACGAGGCCGCGACGAGCGCGAACCCCATGAACGACAGGAAGAAAGAGACCGCCACGCGCAGTTGCTCGGCCTCTGCGGCGCCGCGATCATGCAGATCCACATGGGAATGGGATGCTACCGTCATATCGTGACTCTCCTAATCCGTCCGAGGCCGGGCACGCGGCCGACCGCCCTACCAACTCTCTCGTCAGCGCGTCTCCTTGTACAGCGACTTCGCCTTGAGCACCTTGGCCGAACGACTCATGATGAGTTCCAACTCCGTATCCGGCGCGTCGAGCTGGCGAACGAGGAAGACCTCCAGGCTGTTCCCGAAGCATCGCTCCAGCGCGTCGAGCCTCGTGAACTCGAGATAAAGCCGCAGGTTCTCCGGCCCGGAAGCGAGGAGTTCTTTCAGGAACTTCGCGTCTCCCTCCGCCCGGTTGACCATCTCCTCACGGTACGCCTCGGCGTCGGCGAGGATGCGCTTGATGGCACCCGCCCGACGGTCCGGGTCGGCCATGAGGGCGTCGACCTCGGTCTCGATGCGCGCCATGGAGGCCGCGGGCGATTCGCCGTACCTCGCCTCGTATTCCTTGCGCGCGGCATCGGCTTCCTCGCCCTCCAGTTCGGCCACCTCCTTGGCCTTCCACCACGCGGCGATCAGGTCGCCGAGCTTGACGCCGACCTGCGAACCGCCGGCATCGGTCAGTATGCGCACACGCTCTTTTCTCGCCTCCTCCACCATGGCCTCACGATTCTGCTCCGCCTCCGTGCGGGCGTTGAAAGCATTCAGGAGGTCCTTGGGCGGACGGATGTGCGTGAGCGACACGTTGTCAACCACCAGACCGCAGTTCATCGCCTCCAGGTCCGCGGCGAGGCGAGCCTGGACCCTGTCGCGCAGGTCCATTTTGCGGTAGAGGTACGCGTCGAAAACCGGCATCTGGGCGACCTCGCGGATGAGCGCCGCCTGGAAAAGCCCGCGGACGAGCAACTCCTCTCTGGCGCCCTGCTCCTGCGGGTCCTGCCCGAAGGAGGCGTAGTAGCGCACGATCGCTTCCTTGTTGTCCTGCGGTACACGGTAGTTGATCGTCCATCGCGATTCGAGCACGTTCAGGTCACCAGTGAGGAGGTAACCGCCCTCCGCACCAGGCGCATAGTCCTCGGGCAGTTTCTCCTTGCCCTCGGCGATGCGTTTCTTCGCCTCCTCGGTGAGTTTCGGCCAGAACGTGTTGACGTCGAGTCGGCGTTGCTCCGTCCTTACCACCACGATGTCCTCGACATAGGGGATGTGATAGTGAATCCCCTCGTCCATGACGCGGCTGATGTCGGCGGCACCGAAGCGGAGGACAAGTTTCTTCTCGCCCGGCTGGACGGTGTATATGCCCTGGAGCCAGAACAGGACAGCCAGGAGAGCGATGAAGAAGCCGAGTATCCAGAAACTCACCCGCAGGGCGTTGACGAGCGACTGGGTGGCGGCATCGAGGCCCGCCTGGCTCTCGGGACCAACATCTCCGGCCACTTGGCCCGTCGGTTTGGGTTCTTGAGCCACGAGTCGTTTCCTCCGTTGCTCACGAGTGCCTGATGCGTTCGGCTCCGCCGCTCACTGACCGGTTGCCATGCCGCCAACCGTGGGAGGCGCCTGCTTCAGGACATCCCATGGAGGCGTATCGGTGTCGAGAACGAAAGTCGTCTCCTCCTTGGCGATCTTTTCGAGCGCCTCGAGGCGCCGCAGGTAGATAGCGAGTTCGGGGTTGTCGGCAAGGACCGCATAGTGCTTGGCGGCCTCGCGGTCGCCCTGTCCCTTGATGCGGTTGGCGAGGTTCTGAGCCCTGGCCCTTATGGCGCGCGCCTGGGCCTCCGCCGCGTTCTTGATGTCGGCAGCCTCGCTCTCCCCCTTGCTCTCGATCTCCCTGGCCTCGCGCTCCCGCTCCTCGCGCATGCGCGCGTACACCTTATCGCGCACGCTTTCCGGCAGTTCGAGGCGCTTTATCTTGAGCAGCGCAAGGTCAATGCCGTAAAGGGCCGCCGCACGCTCACGGGCGGCCGCGAGCGCCTCCCCCTCTATCTTGTCGTACTGGAGGCTCTGGGGGTCTATGGAGACGAGGTCGGTGAGGTTGTGCGCGCCGATGCTCGCGTTGGTCTTGTCGCGAACGATCTTCTTGAGGCTGGCTCCTGCCTCGGCTATCGCGTTCTCGCCGAGGCGCCCGAAGTTCTGGTTGAAGAGGTACACGTCGCCTATGCGCCAGCCCATTACGACGGAGACGATCACGCTATGCTGGTCCTTCGTGTACTGCTGCTCCAGCAGCGTCTCGTCCACGTGGAGGCGGTTGTCGAACTTCCGCACGACCTGTATCGGCCAGGGCAACTGGAAGTGCACGCCCGGGGAAATCCTCGCCTGCGACGGTTTGCCAAAGGTGAGGATTATCGCCTCCTCGTTCGTGCGAACCTGGTACATGAAGAGGTAGAGGAGCAATGCAACCGCTATGACGACCGCCACGATCATTGTGAATACGCGCCTGCCTTGCATCGAACAGACCTCCTCCTGATGTCCTGGTCAACTCACTTCGCGAGTGGTTTGTTCTTGTCCGACGTCTCCGGAACAATGGGCTTCTCGAACTCGGGGATCTCCTCTATCGTGACCTGCTTCGGGTCCTCGAGGTTGAGCCGCAAGTGCTGTTTGACGCTCTGGGCGCCAACGATGAGTTTTCTGGTGCCGCCGTAATTCTTTTCGAGCGCATCCATCAGGCGGCGCACGCGGAAGACCTTTTCAGCAGGGCCCTGGAACACCTCCGCGCGCGTCCTGAAGAGGTCGGCCAGCCCGGCTTCCCGATAAACCTTCTCCGCATAATCCCCCTGTGCGTCGTAAATCATTTTCTGCCCCTCGGTCTCTGCGTCCGAGACGGCCTTGATCGCGTCCTTCTCCGCCTTCAGGACGTCCACGTGCATCTGTTCCAGCGCCTCGACGCGCCGCTGGAAAGATTCGGCGAGACCCGTGGCGCCGCCCGGTCCCTCGCCGATCGGCGGGTGGATCTCCTCCAGGCCAACGTTGAGCACGTCAACCCCCAAATGGGCCTCGTCCGCAGCCGCCTGCATACGCGCACGAAGATCTTCCGCGGCTTTCCCCCGGTCCTCACCGAGGAGCCTGATCAGGTCGACGCCGGCGAAATACTTCTGATGCTCCCTGCTGCAGATGCCCTCCAGGAGCTTCTCCGACTCGGAACAGTTGTAGTACCAGTTGTAGAGCGACTTGTCATCGTCGCGGATGCGGTAACGGACCGTTATCGCGGCCACCAGCAGGTTCACCGGGATACCGCCCTTCTCGCCCGCCTGTTTGGCCGCGACGAGCGTCTCGTACTCGGTCTCGTAGTGCTTCCGAGTCCAGAAGATGCCCTCCTTCACCGTCCGCTCGCCGGCGTGGCCCAGCGCGAAGGTCTTCGTCTCGTTCGCGCGAAACCGGTACACCTTCTCCACCGGCCACGGCCACTTCCAGACGAGTCCCGGGCGAACGACACAACGGTACCTGCCGAATCGTTCCAGAACGCCGCGCTCGTCGGCATCCACGATCACGACCGAGGATAGCGCATAGAGGACGAAGACGAGGAACAGGAGGACGGGCGCAACCATCTGTTCCACGATCTGGTAGAACCACGTCTGCGATATCTTGAAGCCGAACTGATAGTCGAGCGTGTCGGCGACAGTCCTCAATATCCCACCGGGCTCCGAGAGGAGACCGAGGAGGCGACTGTCGAAACTGGCGCGGAACTCAACCCCCTCGACACGTGGGCGGTAGAAGTCCAGGACGAAGTTGATCAGCGTCTCCAGCCCGACCACTGCGATGACGACCACCATGGCCATCGCCATGTAGCGGTCGAGTTTCATCGCTCCGAAGACGGCGAACCCCAGCGCAACGAAGCTCAAAAGGGCGAAGAGCGTGCTCAACATCATGAAACTCGCGGGCGCCCGCAGAGGTCGCCACGTCACCTGCCGGGCCATGCCCGACGCATACTTCGCTATGAGGAAGAGGATGAACGCCACGCAGAGGAGACTGAACAGACCGAGGAGCGCCCGTTCCTTCACGATCTCGCGATCGCCCTGTATGCCCGTCAACACCAGCCCTACAACGATCCCACCTATCGCGAGAACGAGTATCCCCGCCACGATCTGCATGAGGACCCGTTCCATGAACCGAAGGCGATTGCGCGCAGCAAAGGCCTGGATCTCGTCGGCCTCGAAGAGCGCGCCCCGCGCCCCTCCCGCCCGGCGCTCCGCCTCCAGACGCTCCCACTCGGCCGCCTCGTCCTCCGCGAGCCGGCGCTGCCTCAAATGCACCAGGGCCACCAGCCAGATCGGCACCGCGACGAATGCCTGCCACAGGAACACCCTCACCGTTGCAGCACCGGTCAGGTAGTAGAAGACGATCCCCGCACAGCCCGCGAGAAGCTGGACGATCAGACCCGCCACCGCCACCTTCTCAGCAGGCTTGTAGTCGAGCTTCGCCACTTCGGACCTCCTTCAGCGCACCATTAACGCACGAGGAGAATCGCCTCCCCTCGCATCTATGCCAACTGCCGTTCCTGGAAAAGCAATATCGCAAGAAACAGGAACGCGATCATGTGCATCGAGGCGTAAACGGCACTCACCAGGATGTAGCCCGGCGATACCATCCGCCCCGCCGTCAGCAGATCCGCAATCCAGTAAACCTGGAGGTTCGGCAGAGTGTAGTACATGACCTTCGCCAGGACGTTCCTCGCGCCCGAAAGGTCGAGTCGCTCGAACAGGCGCACCACCAGTGGTGTGCCGAAAACCGCCACCTCGAAAAGTCCCAGATACGAGCAGAACCGCAAGAGCCCTCGCACGCGCGGCGACTCCCTCAGGTAGAGGACGAGCGTCACGAGAAGCGCGGCCGCCAGCGACAACCCCACCACCACGAACAGAACACTTCGCGGCAGCGCCATCGGAAGGAGACCCAGGATAATCGCTACCCCGACGAATCCGAGCGCCACGGGAACGTTCAGCCACAGCGTGAGGTATCGCCGCGCAACGATGAACGCCGCCACGAGTAGCAAAATCCCCGCAGCCACGACTAAAAGCCCGACCAGACCCTCTCCCAGGTGCAACGGTTCCCGCGCCGTCTCCCGGAACAGAAAATCGGAAAGAAGCCCGGCTATGAACACGCCCGAGCAGATCACGATGTTCACCACAGCCGCAAGACGCGTGGATATGGCGACCGCGAGGGCCGCCATCACCAGCACCGACAACACAACCAGCACGCTCGCGCCCACCACCTCGTGATTGAACGATTTCAGCCATCCCCACGCCGGCTTCCCCTCCACCGCCCGCGGGTCCCAGTGGATGAATATCGCAAAACACAGCGTGAACAGCGGCACGAGCGCCATCAGGGTCCTGCTCGTGAACGGCCTGTCGTGAAAAAAGTTGGAATATACCCCGTACCCCACTGCGAGGAACACGCATCCGAAAAGCGGCAGGACCACCCCGACGCTGATCTCCTTCTCGATATCCGCTTCCATCGCACCGCCCGCCATCGTCAGGGCCAGCGTCAGCGACATCAAGTAGCCCGCGGCCGCGAGCCCCAGCATGACCCCCAGGAATTTCCCCAGGATGAACTCCATGCGCCCGACCGGCTTCGAGACGACCGTGAGGACGGTCTTGTTCTCTATCTCGTCGTTGATGACGCTCGACGCCGTGAAGGCAGCCAGAAGTAGCCCAGCCAACATCATCGTGGCGAGCCCCATGTCCGTCATGAACTTCGGACTCTCCAGGAGTGTGAACATGGTGAGGTACGGACTTGTCAGGATCACCGCCACGGCGCCCGCGACAATGACGAAATACACGGGCTGCCGTACTGCCTCGACGAAGGTGTTGCCCGCGATGGATCTCACCTTGCTCAGGAAATAGAGCGCGCCGGAAGGATGCGCCTCCTGGCGGAAGACATCGCTGAAACTCAACGCCATTCGCGACCGCGCCTCAGACAAGGCCGTTTATGATGATCCGCCCGATGCCCGACAATCCGCTCAGGAGAATCCGCGAGCAGGATACGGTGGCATCGGCCCACGTCCCGGGCGGGACGTGCCAGCGTTCAAGCATCAACGTCTCGACTCCATACCCAGCCTCGCCACCGGGGGGAACTCCATTGTATTTTCTATATTATAGCACTCGCCGATGCAAATGCAACCGTCCGCTCAGGCGTTTCGCTCCTCCCCTTCGAGGCGGAACAGGGCGCATGCATTGCGGAAGGTCGCCTCGCAGATGCGCGCCACCGACTCACCCCTCACCCTCGCGAGACCCTCGGCCACGAAGGTCACATGCGCCGGCTCGTTGCGCTGTCCCCTCCTGGGTTGCGGAGCCAGGTACGGGCAATCCGTCTCTATCAGTATCCGCTCGATCGGTGCCGAACGCGCAACGGCCGCCACCTTCCGCGCGTTGGTGAAAGTCACCGTCCCGGAAAAACTCAGATCGAACCCAATGGCAAGAAATCGCCGCGCGTCCTCCTCGGAGCCGCTGAAGCAATGCGCCACCCCGCGCAACTTCCCGGCGCCCGCGCCCTCCAGTACTCCGAGGCAATCTGCAAAGGCCCTCCGGCAGTGCACGATGAGAGGAAGCCCGACCTGTTGCGCCAGACCCAGATGAAACCGCAGCGCCTCCAACTGCGCCATCCTCGGAGCATTTTCGTAATGGTAGTCCAGCCCCGTCTCGCCCACACCGACAACGCCGCGGCAACGTGCAATGTCCTCCAGCGCTCGCATGGCATCCGCACCCATCGAGGACGCCTCGTGCGGATGCAGGCCCACGGCGGCATAAACGAACCCCCGATATTTATCGGCAAGTGCCACCGCCCTCTCGCTGGATGCGACATCCGTCCCGACGGTCACAATCGCCTCCACGCCCGCCTCTCGTGCCCGTTCCAGGACATCGTCGAGATCGGACTCGAAACACGGGTCATCGAGATGTGCGTGCGAATCTACCAGCCTGGGCATGGTCATCCCGTCAAGCGATGGGCCGAGTGACCGAGACCATAGCAAGCGGCCTTTTCGATTTCAACAGGGGCCAAGCAGAAGGGCACATCTGCACCCTGCCATGCGACAAAAAAGGCGCTTGACCTCTCCAGGGCGCCCGGGTAAACTAAATCGAGTGAGGGGTGTGACAATCCGGAGAGAGAGCCCATGTGCGATAGTTGCGGCTGCGGCAAGAAGAAGAAGGGCGGCAAGAAGTAACTGGACCTTCAAGGCAGAGGCGGCCGCCACCGACCCGATCCGGCCCGCGAAGGTTCATGACGCCGGAAGGGGTGCCGAAAGGTCCATGCACGCTCGCGGATTTGGTGTTGCGCGCGGGCTCCTGCCAACCGGGTCCGGGTCCTCGCGGCGGAATCCCTCAGTTCTGAGCCAGGAAAAACGGCGTCCTGGGCCCGGATTTCTCGTCCTTCATCTGCCAAGACGGGGGTAGCAGGCGGCTGTACAGGTCGCGACCACAAGGGGAATATAAGGTTACCCGTCTCTTCCAGCAATCAATCCCGTGCTTCGTTGCGTCCGACGAGAGGGCTGCGCGTCAATTTCCCGGTCCTCGATAATTGGCGCTCGAGTAACTCGAACGCATCCCCCTCGCCTGCGGCGTGCACGCGGGTTTCGCGTGCGCGGCAAAGCCCGAGGCGCCATGAGGAACGCGACGCGACGGGACCCGCGCGAAATCCAGAATAGCGAGCCGCAGACTCACCGGAGGCCCAGGCAGCGGTCCGGGATGCGCGCTCCGCCACGGACTCCGAAGCACCGGTCTTTCCCTCCCGGTTGACCCGTGCAAGCGCCGACGAATATCATTCTGCCATGGATGCCAACGCAATAATCGAAGACACCTTCACGGTGGGAGAGGAACACGCCGGATTGCGTCTCGATGTATTGCTCAGCCTCGCTCTCCGCGATTACTCGCGCACGTTCCTTCAGCGCGCCATCCGTGAGGGGCGCGTCGTCGTAGGCGATCGTCCGGTGAACAAACCGAGCACCGTCGTTCGAGCGGGGCAGCGCATTCGAGTCGCGTTGCCAGTCCTTGCGCCCGACCGCATCGAGCCGGAAGCGATACCGCTCGACATCCTTTACGAGGATGAGGACATCCTCGTCATCAACAAGCCCCCCGACATGGTCGTCCATCCGTCGCGCGGGCAGGCATCGGGTACACTCGCAAATGCGCTTCTGCACCATTGCAAGACGAGGGTATCCGACATCGGCGGTCCGCTCAGACCGGGGATCGTGCACAGGCTCGACAGGGACACCTCTGGCGCGATCCTCTGCGCCAAGACGAATGCCGCTCATCGCGCTCTGGCAGACCAGTTCAGGATGCGCCTGGTGGAGAAGGAGTATCTCGCGGTGGTCAGAGGACAACCGGAGCACGACGAGGGTGATATTGCCCTTCCCATCGGGCGCGACCGGCGCATGCGGGAGAAGATGCGGGTGCTCACGGCCGGTGGCCGCCCCGCCATGACCTATTACGCGCTCCTGGAGCGTTTCCGGCGCTTCGCCCTCGTCCGTGCGGTGCCGCGCACCGGCAGGACTCACCAGATAAGGGTGCACCTCAGTTTCATGGGCCACCCGGTGGCTGCCGACGCGCTTTACGGAGGAGGGGACGCTGTCTATCCATCGGAGGCAGCGGGGCGCCCTGCCGATGCGCGGGAGCCGCCACTGATCACGCGTCAGGCCCTGCACGCGCACCGTCTCGCATTCACGCACCCGGTCACGGGACGACGCGTGGCAGTCGAGGCACCTGTGCCGCCGGACATGGAACGCCTCCTGGCGGCTTTGCGGGCTGCGCGAGGCGAAGTTGCGGAGCGCGGGGGATTTCAAATATAGTAAGTGGTTCCGGAGGCATGCATCAGTCGCCCCCCAGGACGGAGCATCTCGATGAGAAAGTATTCGGTCGTTGTCGTCGGTGTAGGTCTGGTCGGGAAGAGGATCCTGCAGGTGTTGCGCGAGAGGAAATTCCCGGCCTCCTCGGTTCGTGTCGTGGCGCGGAGAGCGCGAGTGGAGGTGATCGATGGAGTCGAGTACAACGTCGAACCCGCGTCGCCGGACGCATTCGACGGGGCCGATTTCGCGCTGTTCGCGGGCACGGAAGGCGAAAAGGGTGCCTCCACACAACTCGGCTGGACCGCGGTCGAGAAGGGGTGCATAGTAATCGACAACGGCAACGACTTCCGGCTGGACCCACGGGTGCCTCTCGTAGTGCCGGAGGTGAACCCTGGTGCGCTTCTGGACCATCAGGGATTCATCGCGAATCCGAATTGCAGCACCATACAGATGGTGGTCGCGCTGGGCCCTCTCCATCGCGAGGTGGCGATACGAAGGATAGTGGCGACCACATTCCAATCCGTATCTGGAACAGGCAGCAGCGCAGTCGCGGAACTCGAACGTCAACTCCGCGATGTACCCGCCGGCCGGCCAGCGAATCCCGAGAACTACCCGTATCAGATTCTCGGGAACGTCATACCCCAGATCGGCAGCCTGAGCAAGGACTACCCGGGTTATTTCACCGAGGAGGTGAAGATGATCCAGGAGACGCGCAAGATATTGGATGCGCCGGACCTGGCGGTCACGGCGACCTGCGTCCGTGTCCCTGTCTTCTTCGGCCATTCCGAGGCCTTGAACGTCGAGTTCTCCGACGAGATGACCCCGGAACGCGCGCGCGAAATCCTGTCGGCCGCGCCGGGAGTCCAGGTCCTGGATGAGCCTGCGGAGAGCCGTTACCCGGTCCCCCTCGACGTCGCCCACAAGGACGACGTGTTCGTCGGACGCATCAGGCAGGACCCATCGCGACCAAATACGCTCGACATCTGGTGCGTCGCGGACAACATCCGGAAGGGTGCGGCGACGAACGCTGTCCAGATAGCCGAGAAGATGATAGAGATGGGGCTCGTCCCGTGATGCGCGACTGGACACGGGCCAAGGCCTGCTGACCGCCCGCACCCTCTCTGGAAGGTTGGGGGGCGAGACGAGACCTGGCGCCGTGCCCGCGGCGTCCTGTAACTCATCCTCCATCCCCGGGCCGCGCAACTGGTCACGTCGGACACGCTCTGAACCCTTGACTTCTCTGATGTCGTGTAGTATAAAGCCATTGGACTGATGAATGTACCTATGGCCGGGTAACGGCTCTTCCGATCGGGCCAGCCCACTTCGTGCGTCAGGAGGGAGGACCGCCGGGTCGCCCGCTCTTCTCCAGCGGCCCCGGGTTCGGATGGCAGAATGAGATCCGACGAACATTTACATCGGCTGGCGATCAATGGCGGCACGCCGACACGCGCAAAGCCATGGCCGAAGCGAAGGCTCTTCGGCGAGGCCGAGAAGGCCGCCGTCGTGGCGCTGTTCGACAGAGCGATCGAGACAGGTGAGGAGTTCGGATACGACGGGGAAGAGGAACAGGCGTATTGCCGGGAGTTCGCGGCGTTCATGGGGGGCGGCTACGCGGACGCGGTCAGTTCCGGCACTGCGGCGATCTACGTCGCCCTGCGCGCGCTGGAGGTGGAGCCGTTCACAGAGGTCATCGTTCCACCCGTGACCGATCCTGGCGGGGTGATGCCGGTGCCGTTGATAAACTGCATACCCGTCGTCGCCGACAGCGCACCGAACTCGTTCAACATGGGTCCCGAACAGGTAGAGGCTCGCCTGACCGAGCGGACGAGCGCCATCATCGTAGCCCACATCGCGGGGCTGCCGGCGGACATGGATTCCATCATGCAGATCGCGCGTGCACGTGGCATCCCGGTCATCGAGGACTGCGCACAGGCACACGGGGCGAAGTACAGGGATCGGTACGTGGGCACGATCGGCGACGTCGGTGCGTTCTCGACCATGTCCGGAAAGCATCATGCGACCGGCGCACAGGGAGGAGTGGTGTTCACGAGGGACAAGGACATCTACTGGCGCGCCCGGAGGTACTCGGATCGCGGTAAGCCCTTTGGCCTCGCGGACTGGCGGACCTCCACTGCATCCAATGTGGTCTGCTCGCTGAATCTCAACCTGAACGACCTGGCAGCATGCATTGGACGTGTCCAACTCCGGAAACTGCCCGACGTCCTCGCCCGCCGGCGCCGGTTCGCCCTCGCCCTGGCCGACGCTTGCCGTTCGCTCAGATCCGTATCCGTCGAGACCGGTCTCCCCCAGACAGAAGGCGCTTTCTGGTTCCTTCTGTTCCGTCTCGACCTGGAGAAACTCGCCGTGGACAAGGAGACCTTCGTGGCGGCCCTGAAAGCGGAGGGGCTGCCGGTTGCGGCCGACTACCTCCACCTGTTCACGCTCGCCCCGTGGTACAGGAACCGCGCGGTCTTCGGCAAGAGCGGTTTCCCCTGGACGTGCCCTCTCTACCGGGGGAATCCGGACCGGGAGTACCCCGTGCCGAACCTGATGGCGGCTCATCGGCGAATGTTTCGCATGGAGATCCACGAAAACCTCACGGACGAGGAACTGCGAGACACGGTTGCGGCGCTCAGAAAGGTCGAGAAAGCATATCTCGTCTAGGTCGGGAAAGGCTGCGCTGCCGTCGGCGACCACCTCGAGGACTCGACGATGAACCGAACGAAGTTCAGGGCCGCCGTCATCGGACTGGGTTTCATCGGGGCCGGCGACCAGGTATCGGGAGATGCCATCGGTCAGAAGGTGACCGACCTCGACGGCACGCACGCCGAGGCTCTCTCGGCTCATCCGCTCGTGGATCTGGTCGCGGGTGCGAGTCGTGACGAGGGGCGGAGGCGGCGGTTCGAGGAGCGTTTCCGTGCAAGGACCTATGCCGACTGGCGCGAGATGCTCGCCGCCGAGAAGCCGGATCTGGTCAGCGTGGCCACGTACACCCCCTACCACGCGGAGATAACCATAGGTTGCGCCGAAGCCGGCGTGAGGGCGGTGCTCTGCGAGAAGCCTATCGCCACGCGCCTGAGCGACGCCGACCGCGCAATTCGAACCTGCCGCGAGCGCGGCGTGCTTCTCGCCGTCAACCACAACCGCAGGTGGCACCCGCTCTGGCGCCGCATGGCGGAGGAACTCCGCGCTGGTATGCTCGGAGACATCTACGGCGCAGCCGTCCACTGGTCAACCGGCCGGCTCGGCAACGTCGGCACGCATTGGTTCGATGCGCTCCGCATGTTACTCGCCGCCGAGCCCACGGCTGTCAGCGCCGCACTCGATCCGGACGTGGCTCCCGATTGCAGGGGGCCACAGTTTCGCGACCCGGGCGGATGGGGAATCGTCAACTTCTCGAGCGGTGCAAAGGCCTTCGTGCACGCCCCGCAAAGGGCGAGGATGCCACTCCGTCTGCGGATCGTCGGAAGCCAGGGACAGGTGACCTTCCGCGGTGAAGAAGCGATCCTCGAGCGGTGGACCGGTGAGACGCGGACGTTCACTGCTCCCAGCCCTCGTCCGCCCTCGCTGAACCTGGCGGTGCAGGACATCGTCCGGTGTCTGATCGAGGGAGGACGACCTGCGAGCACGGGCGAGGATGGCCTCGCCGCGCTGGAGCTGATCATCGGTTTCCACGTCTCCGACAGGCATCGAGGACAGTGGACGCCACTACCGATAACGGGTCCCGAGCGCGATCTGGAGGTCATGATCGGATAGACGACCTCCGCAAAAATCCAGGAAGGAGACCTTCCATGTCGAAAGCGCCGGAGATAGTCACCGTGGCCGAGGGGACCGCCGAACACCCGCGTCATGGCAGCGCTGACATGCTCGAACTCCGGGATGGCAGCATACTTATGGTGAGGATGCTGGGCTACGGGAGCGACCTCCGCCAGCAGGCCGGCGACGATGCCCCCTTCGATCTCGTGAGGCTCGTCTCGCGGGACGGGGGCCGGACGTGGTCCGAGCCGACGATCCTCGTCCCGCGCGGCCCGGGCGACACCGCCGCGTACTGTCCTCACCTGTTGCGCCTGCCGGACGGCGATATACTGTTTTGCTACGAGATGTGTCACCGCTTCGTCCAGGGCGAGCCAAAGTGCATCTCCGGCTTCTGCTCCCGCAGTCGCGACGAGTGCACCACCCTCGAGCCTCCCACAGTCATCTGGAGCAGGTCGTCACACCTCTGTTGCTCGCACAATGACTTGATCCGCACCTCGAGGGGACGCCTCGTCTTTCCGGTCTGCTACATGGAGGGAACGGCGCTCCAGGACGACGGGAAGCCCGGCGTCCTCGCCCCCACCGACACCAGCGTCGCCGGGTGCTTCTGGAGCGATGATGATGGCGTCACCTGGCACGAGTGCAAGAACTACGTCTATCTGCCCATGCGAGGATCGATGGAACCGAAGATCGCTGAACTCGAGGATGGACGCCTCCTCATGGTGATGCGCACGCAACTGGGGAGCGTGTTCAAGTCTTACTCGAGCGACGGCGGCGAGACGTGGTCGAAGGCACAGACCACAGGGCTGCGGTCGCCGGAGTCGTGCCCGGCTCTGAAGCGCATCCCTTGGACCGGAGACCTTCTCCTCGTATGGAACGACAGCCCTTACGATCCCAGGTTCGATCACTACGGGATTCGCTCGCCCCTCTCGATCGCCATATCGAGGGACGAGGGTGAAACGTGGCACAAGTCGAAGGACATCGAGACCGATCCGACGTGGGAGTTCACCAATCCCGCGATCGCGTTCACCTCGCGGGGCACTGTGCTCGTGGCCTACGAGGCCTCGAAATACAACAGCCTCGTCCCGCCCGGGAAACTCGGGCGCGACCGGATGCACTTGAGACTCGCGATTATCGAACTGGACTGGCTCTATTCGTGACATATTCGCGGAGGAAAGGAGGCAGAGCTGTGAACGAGTACGTGTACGCCAAACCCATGAAACCGCGGGGTCTCCGGCTGTTCGCAGCCCGAAAATGGCCCGGTTTCCCGATACTGGTTTTGGCGCTTTGCGCGTGCTTGCGCTGCGCAACGGGAGCGGAGGCTCCGGGTCTTCTGGCCGAGTGGCGATTCGACGAGGGAGAGGGCGACGTGGCCGTGGATTCGAGCGGCCATGGCCATAATCTCGAACTCTCCGGACCCGTACGGACGAGACTCGGAGAAGGCTTCGTCCTGGCACTGGATGGCCTCGACGATTACGCCGAGGGGCCCAACAGCAGCGAGTTAGGAATTGGTGGCCCGCTGACCCTCGAGGCCTGGTTGAAACCGACCCGCAAGGCGCATGGCGAGGCCGTCGTTCTCGGCGAAGGTTTTTCCTCCTACGTCCTCACCTATTACAACACCGAGATCGCGTGTTTCTACATCGGCGACGGCTCCAACAACGTGGTCGGCAAACTCGCCCTCGGCGAGTGGAACCACGTGGCCGCGTCGTTCGATGGGCAGAAACTCTATATGTGGGTCAACGGCCGCCTGACCGGCAGCCGCGAATCGAAGTTCAAGACCTACCAGCCTGGCGGCCGATTCATGATCGCCACAAAGGGTCGCCCCGACCTCCCGAAGTTCAAGGGCTTTATAGACAATGTGCGCGTATACGCCCGGGCGTTCTCCGGCGAAGAGGCGGGAGCGCGCTTCAAGTCGGAGGCCCCGGCCCACGGCCTCGACCCCTCCTGGTTCACGAGGGTGAGGGTGACTCCCTTCCTGTACGAGGACAGGGGCGAATTGGTCATAGAGGCCGACTACCGCGGTCTTCAGCCTCTGGACGGGCCGGCCCGGCTCGAGGCCACACTGTCGAGTGCAAAGCGGCCCCGCAAGGCGATCGAACGGGTGACCGTGGATCCGTTGCCGGACGGAGGCATGGTCGAGGCGAAACTTCCGCTGCGAAAACTTGCCGACGGCGAATATGTCGTCCGCGTTGTCCTGCATGACGGGAAAGGCGCGCGGCCGCCCGAGGAGATAAGGTTCTCGCTGCCAGCCAGATCCGACCCGCTGCCGTCTCCCGCTGAGAGGTCGGTCGGCCCGCTGCCGGAGCCGAAGCCCTCCACCCCGTTCCTCCTCCATCCCTCGGCCGGGGGAGGATTCGCGGTCGAAATCGCAGGGGTCCGGTATCCCTTCGAGACGAGGATCTCGTGGCCGAACGGCGACTTCAACCGACTCGTCGTCGCCGACATCCCCTGCGACACGGGCGAGCAGAACTGGACCGTCACGCTGACCCCGGAGGACCGGAACAGGTTCATTGTGCGCGCCAGGGGAGCCTTCTACGCCGTCGAGCGGGTCATCGAGGCCCGCTCCACCCACATCAGAATCAGTGACACTTATACGAACCTCACGAACGCTGACCTCGGTCTTCTCATCTACAATGATACGTCGGTCGAGCCGAAAAAGATCACCGGCTCCTGGCTTTCGGGTTACGAGAGGCAGGGCCGCCAGGCGGAGTTGTCTTACCCCGACTATGCGCCATCCGCGTTCTTCACGGATGAGACCTGCGGACTCGGCATTGTGCCGCTGGATGACGTTTACATCGTTCAGGCCGTGCCATACGTCAACTGGAACGGCGCTGCCGGTCTGGCGGACGAGAGATTTGCGCTGCCACCCGGAGGTTCTCACACCCTCGAGTGGGCGGTGTACCCCACTCCGTCGCGCGACTATTACGACTTCGTGAACGCGTTCAGAGAGGCCGAGGGACGCATCGGCACGGTGAAGGAGACCGCTGGATTCATCACCTTCGGCCCATTCAATCGGCGGCAGGTGCCTGACGAGGATTTCGTGAAGACGCGCGGCATCACGGTCGGGATCGTCCACTGTCTGTCCGGCGCTGCTGACGACCCGGAGGTCTCCATCGAAGGGATCGAGTTCATGGATTTTCCCGAGGAGATGCGCCTCCTCCGCGAACAGGCAGCGGCCATACATGCCAGGCTTCCCGGTTTCAAGGTGGTCTTCCACATCGCGCACAGCCTCTACTGCACCAACAGGCCCGACCGCTTCGCCGACTCGAAGGTGATCCTGGCCGACGGGAGACAGGCGATATGGGGCGCGAGCGAACCGTACATCTCGAAGCGCCGCCAGGAAGAAGGCTGGACCTGGTGGATCTACTACCCGACTCCCGGCAATTCGTTCCATGATGCGCTGATGAGAAGCGTGGACGTCATCATGGGCGACCTAGGCTTCGATGGGGTGTTCATGGACGGTTTCCTCGCCGGGTACTGCGGTAAGTGGTCCTACGACACCGACCTCAGGTGGGACGAGCACTCGGCGGAAATAGATCCGACGACCAAGACCATCAGGCGGAGGATGAACTCCGTCATCCTCATGTCGCAGCCCTCGATGATAGAGTTCGCGCGGAGGATCCGCGACAGGGGCGGAGTCGTGATCTCCAACAATGCCGTCCTCACCCGCAGTTTGGCTTCCGAGAAGTACATCATATTCGATAACGAGTGCGCATCGGGACCCGAAGTGCATCTGGCGCCGAGCGTCACCGCACTCGCCGCGCCCCCATTCTCCAACCAGAAGGAGATGTACCTCGACGTCCTCGACAAGTTGTCCTGGGGCGAACTCTTCATACACTACGGCGAACGCATCCGACTCGACTACCCCTCCCTGGCCGCGAAACAGTTCCCGATAACCTTCGAGGAAATCCGACCGGGTCTGGTGCGGGGCAGAGAGCGCATCGTAACCTCCAACCCGGGTGTCTACGGGTGGCCGGGCGACTGGCGGTTGCACCTGGTTCACAAATTCGACGCGCGTGGCGCACCGGTGCCCAACGACTTTGTCACGACAGTTGACGCGAGCGGCGTCAGGACCGAAGTGGCGCTCGACAGGCATCAGTCCGCCGTCATCGAACCGGTGCCCGCCACACTGGAGGTCGAGGGCCCGGTCAACGCACGAATCGTGGCATACGATGGTACCGGCATCCACCTCGCTCTCAACGGGCAGGGCAGCGCCACACTCCGCCTGTTCGTCGGGACCCGTTATCCCGACAAGAGAGAAGGTGTCTTCACCGGTGGCGGAATAAATCCGGCACAGATCGGAGTCGGTGCCCCTTACAGCGTGAACGTGGGCGGGAAGGTGCAGCAGATCGAGGAGCGGGACGGAACGCTCACCGTGCCCGTGCAACTCGCCGGTCGAACGGAACTCCTCGTCCGTCCTCTCGGGGAATCCGAGGCCAGGAAACCCGGGCGCTGATCGCAGCGCAGGGAAGCAGCGGTTTACTCACTCGCGCGGGGTTTCTCCTCGTGCCGGGCCCTCGATGCGCGCTGGTACCCTCGTCAGGAGGATGAGGCCGAGCACGAACAGAAGCCCCGCGCTCGCTGCACCGGCGATCTGCGAGCCGCTCAGCCACGATACCAGGCCGAAGAGGACGGGCCCCACCAGGGCAGCACCGCGCGCGGCCAGCGCCTGTACGGCGAAAAACGAGCACATCGCCTCGTCGGGGAACGCCACCCGGAACAGGCTCCTGCTCAGTGCCTGGACAGGACCCACCAGCGAGGCGGCCAGACACGCTACCAGGGCGAAGAGGACCTTGTTCTGTAGCGCCCCGACGATGCAAACTCCCACCACCGCGCCGATCCATCCTCCGACGACCATCCTGAGCACATGCAACTGTCCTGAACGCTCAGCGAGTTTTCCGAAGAGTATCGAGGCCGGCGCCGCCACTGCGTTCATCGCGATGAAGAGGACGATCAGTTCGTCCATTCCGTATCGCAGCGTGTTCTGAGCGAAACGGGCCGTGAAGAGTATCACGGTGTTCAAGGCATTCGTGTACAGGAAATATGCCCAGAAGAAACTCGCACGGGCATTGTCCGCCGCGAACGCGCGAACGATCGCCGGGATCCCCGCCGCCACTCGAATCCCAGGAGAATCGGTGCGACGTGTGCCGGCACGGTGCGTCAGCAGAAGCGGCATGGCCAGGACCATGAACAGACCGCCCGCGAGGAGAAAGATCAGTCGGAGCCTCGATGTAATGGCCGAAACCGTTCCAGTCGCGAGAGAGAGGGCAAGGCCCACAATGCCGCCGGCGTATCCTGTGCCCCAGGCGACCGAAGAGATGATTGCAGCGTTCTGCCGCGTCGAGACATCGGCCAGGGTCGCATTATAGAACATGGTGGCGAGGAGGAACGACGTCTGCGTGACCACGAACAGGCTCGCCGCGAGCGCCACGCTCCGCTCGGGGAGCGCTGCCATGCCGATCGTGCCCGCAACGGCAGCCAGCGTCGTGATCCGCAGGAGGGGGAACTTCCAGCCGAGCCGGTCAGCCACCGCGCCGGCGACCGGGCCCGTCGCAGCCGCCACGAGCGTTGCGGCGGCAAACATGAGCCCCCAGGCAAGGTCAGCACGGCCTGGCTCCGGGATTACGGCAGTACCGAGAAAGAGAGCGAACCCGAGGGAGACTACGAGCGTGTCGTAGTTCGAGTTGCCCGCATCGTAGAGGGCGTAGCAGAGAACACCCAGGAAGCCTCTTGACTTCATGCCGCCTTTGCCCTGTAACTATCCGGGCGAAGATCCGCTGAGTCAGGCTAGCGGAAAGCCGACGGGGCCGCAAGCGGTTGGATTCGGTCGTGCGCTCCGGTAAACTATGCGCACCACCACGTCGGCGGGCGCGTTTGCGTCGCGACGGGGTCCGTGGAGTTGGCGGTCACCCTCTGGCGACATCCAGCAGGTGCCACGGATGGAATGCCGCATACGAAAACACGATGATCGCCAGTTCGAGGTGAAAGTCTCGTACCCACTCGACCGCAACCGGCGGCGCGAGCAGTATCGCCTGGATCTGTTCGCCTTCATACCCTATCAGGTCGGACTGGGGCCCAAGAGTTATCCCCGCGAGGCGTTTTTTGAAGACATGCGCGCCTATACCCGATTCAAGCCCCCCACCCTGACTCTCGAAGCGATCCTCAACCCCGCGCTCGATGCGAGCCCGCTGAGCAGGATCGTCCAGATCGTCAGGAAGGGGCGTACGACCGGCGTCTGGGAAGAGGCAAGGCTCCTCTACGAGATGCGAATGCTGGGCGTCATGATTCGCGTCCAGGTGCGCGATACCGCCCGGTACGCCAGGTCCCTCCTGTCGCGGGCCACGGCCCCCGGAGCGTACCAGGACGCGGCGAGAGCGATCACGGGCATGCTCGACCACCTGGAGGCTGTCCTCGAACGGGCAAGGGCGGTCGGCAAGGATCTCATCGGGCCGGAGGTCCCGCCGGAGGCGTCGCGGACTTGGCCACTCGTTGACGAGTTCGTGAGCATAGAGGTCGAGTCTCTCCTCCTCAGGCTCCTTCGCCATCTGGAGTCGCGTCACGCGGGCCGCGAGGAACTGACAGCAGCGCGGGAGAGGCTTCGCGCGGTGGCGCGCGCCGAGCACCGATACAGGGTGGAGCGAGGTTACCCCACGGTGCCGAGCGATGATCCGCGGAGGAATGAATACTACCTCTATCGTCACAGCCTCCTCAAGAAGTTCTGCGCAAGCGTGCTCTTCCTCTCGCTCGCCGAGCGCCGGGGGCGCTCGCCCATCCAGCATTCCCTCTTCGCGCTCGCCGCTGCCTTCGCGATGTCGCTCGGCGTGTTGGGGCTCTGGCTGGCCGACCGCTATTATCGCGGCAACGCCATCGCCTTCGGCCTCGTGGCGGTGATAGTGTACGTGATCCGGGATCGCCTGAAGGAGATATTCCGCGATGTCGGGGCACGCCTCCTCCCCCGCTGGGTGAGCGACCGCAAGAGCGAACTGGTGGACCCCCAGACGGGCCGGAGAGTGGGCCTCACGCGAGAGCGACTGTCCTGGCGCACGAGGGAGGAACTGCCCGCGGAAGTGCTCCTCGCCCGCCAGTACGATGACTCCCTCGAAAGGGCTGTCTCGGAGCCGACCGATACCATCCTTCACTACCAGCGGGAGACGGTGACGCACACCAGGGAAATCTACGCGAGCCACGAGCGGTCCGAAGCGATAGACGACATCCTTCGCGTGGAGATCAGCCGCTGGCTGCACCACATGGACAACCCCTCGAAGACGATCCTCACGCTCCGGGACGGCGAGGGCGTGGTGCCTGTCGAGGCCTTGCGCGTATATCATGTGAACCTGGTCGTCCGTCACGTCGGACGAAAGACTCTCCTCCGGCGCGCGCGACTGGTCCTGACACAGCATGGGATCCAGCGGGTCGAGCATTGCGGCCCGCAGTCATCGGCAACCGGCGATGACCGGGGGACGCATTGATTCCGCGATCCAACCCAATGATCGCGCTAACAACCGATTTCGGGACAGACGACGTGTTCGTGGGGGTGATGAAGGGCGTGATTCTCTCCATCAACCCCGTGGCGAAGATAGTGGACCTGACCCATGCCATCGCGCCTTTCGGTGTTGTGGAGGCCGCATACAAGATCGAGCAGGCGTCGCCCTATTTCCCGCCGGGCACCATCCACGTGGTGGTCGTAGATCCAGGGGTCGGGAGCGAACGAAGGGCAATCGCCGTCCGCAGCGGGAGCAGCATATTCCTGGCGCCGGATAACGGCGTGCTCACGTGCGTTCTGCAGCACGGGATGGAAGAGGCCGTGGAACTGCGCGAGCGTCGCTACTGGCTGAGCAACGTCAGCCCCACGTTCCACGGTCGCGACCTCTTCGCGCCTGTCGCGGCCCACATCAGCAGGGGCGTCGCTCTGGCAGATCTGGGGCCGCCTGCTCGAGACCTCGTGACCATTCCGCTGCCGGAACCTCAGATCATGCCAGACGGCTCGATAATCGGGACAGTCCTCTGGGTGGACAGGTTCGGGAACCTCATAAGCAACGTGCCCCGCGCGATGGCGTCCGCGGGCAACTGGCGCGTGGCCATCAACGAGATCGTCCTGGGTCAGGTACGGCGCACATATTCGGACGTGCCAGCGGGCGAACCAGTAGCGATCATCGGCTCGTTCGGGCATCTCGAGATAGCCGTGAGGGAGGGGAGCGCGGCAAGTCGCTTCAGCGCTGGACCAGGAAGCCCTGTCCGACTGTTGCCCGCCGTTCGCGAGTAGGGTAACCCTTGCCGGAGTCGCGATTGCCGGGCAGCGTTCACATCCGCGCAAGGACGTCGCGGACGATGGCCGACATCTTCGGTTCCGACGCGTTCGCCGTCGCGATTATCTCCTCGATCTTTGCCGGCTCGAGCGCATCCGGCAGGCACATGTCGGTCACCACGGCGAGCCCGAGCACCTTCATGCCCGAGTGGATGGCGACGAGAACCTCCGGCACGACGGACATGCCGACGACGTCGGCGCCGATGGCGCGCAGGAAACGGTATTCGGCGCGGGTCTCCAGGTTCGGCCCGGCCACAGCCACATAGACTCCGGAGTGACAACGGATCCTGCGGCGGAGCGCCGCATCGAGCGCTAATTCCATGAGGTGCCGGTCGTACGGCTCCGACATATCCGGATAGCGCGGACCGAGAGAATCGTCGTTCGGACCGATAAGGGGGTTGTCGCCCATCAGGTTGATGTGATCCTCTATGACCACGATGTCCCCACGGCGATACTGCGGATTCATCCCGCCCACTGCCCCCGAGACGACGAGGGTCCTGGCGCCGAGGGCCGCGAGGACGCGCACAGGCAGGGTAATCTCCTGCATCGAGTAGCCCTCGTAGTAATGAAAACGGCCCGAGAGCGTTGCGACTGTCACCTTGCCGAGTTGTCCTATGACCAGTTCGCCCGCGTGCGTCGCGACGGTAGTCTGCGGGAATCCGGGTATCTCCGAATACGGGACGACCGTTTTGTTACTGACCGAGTGCGCGAGTTTTCCGAGACCGGTGCCGAGGATTATCCCGACGGATGGCCGCTTGCGGGAGAAGGTGTGGATTACGGACGTGGCGCGCTTGATCTGATTTGCGAGCGGGGATACTTCGCCGGGCTTCTGCATCATGTTCGGGTTCCTTCGTTCCGTTTCGCGTCGGGGAGACGCCCCAACCAGTCGTCCACCGCCTCCTGCGAGATGCCCTCGATCGCGAGGGTCTTCCTGCGGCTCCCCAAACCGGCCGCTATCCTCACGGCGTGCGCGGGCACGCCAAGCGCGCCGGCGACGAGTCTCGCGAGGGCTGCATTCGCCCTCCCCTTCTCTGGCGCGGCGGCCACGGCAGCCTTGATCCCGTCGCCGTAACGACCTACCACGCACTCGGCACCAGCGGAAGGCCTCAGGTGAACGAGCAAGCGGGCCATCTCACTTCGCCTGCGCGCTCCGCGTCCGCCTCCTGAAGGAGCCCGGAGCGCAGTACGAGATGATATCGGCCAACTCCTGCTTGAGCAGGCGGCGAGGCGTCACACGGTCTATGAAACCATGCTCGAGCAGGAACTCGGCGGTCTGGAAGCCCGCCGGCAACTCCGCACGTATCGTCTCCTTGATGACCCTCGGTCCCGTGAATCCGATCATGGCCTTCGGCTCGGCGATCGTGATGTCCCCCAGCGAAGCGAACGCCGCCATGACCCCGGCCGTCGTCGGGTTGGTCAGGACCGCGATGTAGAGGCCGCCAGCATCGTCGAGTCGCGCCAGCGCTGCGCTGGTCTTGGCCATCTGCATGAGGCTGATCACGCCCTCCTGCATCCTCGCGCCTCCGGACGCGCACACGATGATAAGTGGCAGGCGCATCTCAAGGGCGTCTTCGACGCAGCGCGTGACCTTTTCGCCTACCACCGACCCCATGCTGGCCATCATGAAGCCGGAATCCATGACGCAGAGCACCACCTCATGCCCATGGATGCGGCAACACCCTGCGACGGCCGCGTCCTTCAGGCCGGTGGCCTTCTGATACTTCTTGAGGCGTTCCGGGTAACTCTGGAGGTCCTTGAACTGGAGCGGATCCGTCGGCGCCAGGTCCGCGTGCCGCTCCACGAAAGTGCCCTCGTCGGCGAGGAGCCTTAGGCGCGTCCATGCCGATATCGGATGGTGATAGTTGCATTCCGGACATACCATGAGGCGCTCTTCGACGAGTTTCCGGAACACGGTCTCGCCACAGCCCGGACATTTCATCCAGACCGCCTCGGGTATCTCCTTCTTCCTCGGCACTAGCGGAACCATGGCTCATCTTCCGGACGGCATCCGGTCTCGCCGGGGCTTGCCGGCCATCGAATACTCAGGGCGACTCGTTGTAATGACGCAGGAGCGCAGCGCGTATGCGCTGGAGCGCCTTGCGGGGATCATCGGCGCGATATATGGCCGCTCCGGCGACGACGACGTTCGCGCCCGCCGCCGCCGCAGGCGCGACGGTCTCCTCGTTGACTCCCCCGTCAACCTGTATGTCGAGGGCAGGGCCTGCGTGCCGGCGCAACTCCCGGATCTTCGGCACGCAATCAGGCATGAACTGTTGTCCGGTGAACCCCGGCTCGACGGTCATCACAAGGACCATTTCGACCTGACCGATATACGGGAACACGCTGCTCACCGGCGTCGGCGGCCTCACGACCACGCCCGCCCGGGCCCCAAGGTCGTGAATGCGCCGGATGAGCCCGACAGGATCCTTGGCCGCCTCAATGTGGAACGAGACTATCTCCGCACCAGCCCGCACGAACGGCTCCACATGGGTCTCGGGGTTCGTGACCATGAGATGGACGTCCACGGGCAGACGGCTCGCCCGGCGGATGGCGCGCACGATATCGGGGCCGAACGTGAGGTTCGGCACGAAGTGGCCGTCCATCACATCCACATGGTGCCAGTCCGCACCCGCATCCTCGACCTCGCGAACGGCCTCGCCGAGGCGCGAGAGATCGCAGGCGAGGACCGACGGCGCAATTATCGCTCGCATCCGAGGTCCACCGGACACTGTCTCACGCGTCGCTGAGCGCGGCTATGCCGGGCAGTTCCCTGCCCTCGAGGAACTCCAGCGACGCCCCACCGCCCGTGGAAACGTGGCTCATCCTGTCCGCCACGCCGAACTTCTCCACCGCGGCGGCGGTATCGCCCCCGCCGACGACGGTCGTGGCCCTCGATCCGGCCAGCGCCTCCGCCAACCTGCGGGTGCCCTGCGCGAAGGCGTCCACCTCGAACACGCCCATGGGGCCGTTCCAGACCACCAGCCTCGCGCTCGTCGCCTCGCGGATATAATCCTCTACCGTCCTCGGCCCGATATCCACGCCGATGAGGCCGTCAGGGATCTCGTCCTCCACGATCTCGGTCCGCGCATCTGGTCTGAACTCCCGCACGCAGACGTGATCCGTCGGAAGGCGCAGGCGAATCTTCCTATTGCGGGCCTTGCGCAGGATATCTCCAGCGACCGCGACCGGGTCCACCTTGTCGGCCTTCTCGAGTTTCGAATTGCCCACGCTCTTCCCCTGGGCCTTGAGAAACGCATAGGCCATGGCACCGCCGATGAGTATCGCGTCGGCCTTCTCCATCAGTTTGCCGATGACCGTTATCTTGTCCGACACCTTGGCTCCGCCAAGGATGGCGACATACGGATGTTCCGGGGAGGCGAGGGGCTTCGAGAGGAATTCTATCTCCTTCTGGAGGAGATATCCCGCCGCGGCGCGCCCGACTGCCCTGGGGACCGCGACCATCGAGGCATCGGGCCGGTGCGCGGTGCCAAAGGCGTCGTTCACGTACACGTCGCCGAGACTGGCGATCTTCCTCGCGAATTCGTCGTCGCCGGCCTGTTCCTCCGGGTGGAACCGGAGGTTCTCGAGGAGAACGACTTCGCCGGGCTTGAGGGCGGCGCATGCCGCTTCGACCTCCGGTCCGATGCAGTCCGGTAGAAGTCTCACGGGCCTGCCAAGGAGTTCCTCGAGCCGCTTCGCGCACGGAGCGAGGGTGAACTTCGGGTCAGGCCCGCCCTTCGGACGGCCGAGGTGGCTCATGAGAATGAGCGCCCCGCCGCGCTCCAGCACGTTCCTGATGCTGGGCAGGGCCGCGCGGATGCGCTTGTCGTCGGTGATCCTTCCGGCCTCGTCGAGAGGCACGTTGAAATCAACGCGCATCAGCACGCGCTGGCCCTTCACGTCCAGGTCATCGAGGCCCAGTTTCCCCTTCATATCGCGCTCCTCGCTAGAGACGTGCGGCGTACGCCATGAGGTCAACCATCCGGTTCGAGTAACCCCACTCGTTATCGTACCAGCCGAATACCTTGACGAGCGTATCGCCCTTTGCCAGAGTGGCATCTGCGTCGAAGACGCACGACGCGGGGTTGCCGATGACGTCGCAGGAGACGATGGGGTCCTCGGTATATTCGAGGATCCCTTTCAGTTTGCCCTCGGCGGCCTCCTTGAATGCGGCGTTTATCTCCTCTTTCTTCGCCGGCCTCTTGAGTTCGGCGGTGAGATCGGTGATCGAGCCGTCCTCGGTAGGCACGCGCAAGGCCACTCCATCCAGTTTGCCGTTCAGTTCGGGTATGACCTCTCCCACGGCCTTCGCCGCGCCAGTGGTCGTGGGTATGATGTTACGGGCCGCCGATCGCGCGCGCCGAAGGTCCTTGTGCGCGAAGTCCAGTATTCGCTGATCGTTGGTGTAGGCGTGACACGTCGTCATCAGGCCGCGCACAACCCCGAACTTCTCGTGGAGGACCTTCACCATTGGAGCGAGGCAATTCGTCGTGCACGAGGCGTTGCTTATCACCAGGTGCTCCGGCTTGAGCATGTGCTCGTTGACGCCCATGACGATCGTCGCATCCACCTTGTCCTTCGCCGGCACGCTGAGAAGCACCTTCTTCGCCCCTGCCTTTATGTGCATCATGCACTCATCGCGTTTGCGGAAGACGCCGGTTGACTCGACGACGAAATCCACCTGCAGTTCCTTCCATGGCAACTCGGCGGGATTCTTCTGCGAGAGCACGCGGATGCGCTTCCCGTCCACGACCAGCGCATCGTCGAGGACCTCAACCTTGCCGCGGAACCTGCCGTGCGTCGAGTCGTATCGCAGGAGGTGGGCCATCGTCTTCGCATCGCACAGGTCGTTCAGTGCAACGACCTCGAACTCCTTCTTGCCATGCATGGCGCGGAAGACCAATCGCCCGATACGCCCGAAACCGTTTATCGCCACCCGAATCGCCATGTCACCCTCCTCCATTCAAGGCCCGGATAACATTGCCCCCACGCATCAGCATATTGTAGGGGGACCCGCCGTGATTCATGCATTCTATCGGTGCTGTCCCCCGCTGTCAATCAGCGCTTCTGTAAGAAACGGCCAGGTGATCGAGCAACCAGCCCGACGCGCTCTCTCGCCTGCCCCCCGTTCGCCACTCGACTCTTCAGAGCGCGATCCCCTGCCCGGACCGCGCGCTCTGCACGACCGCCTCGGTGAACTCCATGTACCTCACACCGTCCGCGAAGGTCGTCCGCCGGACCTGTTCGATGCCCCGGATAGCGTTGACGAACTCCTCCTCCACGCGCCAGCGGCCGCGTTTCTCCTCCGGCACATGGATCTCCCGGAGGTCGCTGTCTCCGCGCCGCCCCAGGAAGACCCTGAGGGAATCGGTCTCTATCTTGAGTGTTCCCTCCGTCCCGTACAACCAGACCGCATTTGCCGGGGCCAGACCGGTGACGGCGCTGAACCGCATGTTGAATTGTCCGCCCCGCGCCCAGTCGCCGATGACGCTCACCTGGTCAGGTATCTCGACAGTCCGGAGACGCCCCTGCGAGTCGCGCCGGACCGGCACGGCGACCCTCGCCACAGCGAGGACGCGGCTGGCCGGTCCGAGCCAGCGCATCAGCGTCTCGTACCAGATCCCGACCGTCATCACGTTGACGCCGCTGAGTTCCACGTCCTGCCGCCACGTCAGCGGCGCGTCGCGGTCCACGAAGTTTCGCTGGTACGCCTGGAGGTCCACGGACAGGATATCGCCGAGGACGCCACTGGCGATGGTCTCGCAGATGAAATCGTCTATCGCCAGGGTGAACGGCGCGGGGACGACCTGTGCAACAAGGTCGGGGCGGGCTCGCGCCGCGTCGTGCATCGTGCGGGCCTCGTGCGCGTTCATCGCCATCCTCGCCTGGCAGAGCACATGCTTGTGACTGTCGAAGGCAGCGAGGGTCACGGGGTAATGGAGGTTCGGCCAGGCGGCTATGCAGATGGCGTCCGTATCGCTCTCGGCCACGAGGTCGAGCCAATTGTCATAGACCCTGGGAATCCCGAATTCCTTGGCCACGCGCTCGGCCGACTCGCGCGTCCGGTTGGCCACGCTGACGATCTCCACGCCCTCGATCGCCCTGAAGCCGGGGATGTGCCGCGCGCGGGCTATGCCACCGGCGCCGACAATTCCTATGCGTATTTTCCCACTCATGCGACCAATCCTCCGCTCATGTCTTGTCCCTGACGACTATGCTCCTGGCAGCCATGTCGCCCAGGCGCTGCCGGCGTGGGGTGAGCGCAATGAGCGTCAAACCAACGAACCCCTTCACGAGCCCATCTATCGCCAGGAGCGCGTTTCGCAGAAGCGCCCGACCGAATCCCAGACTGCCGAGGTCTGCACTGGCAACGCGGATCCCGAAGATCCACTTGCCCGGCGTCCTTCCCCAAAGACCCTCGGCCACACTGAAAAGCACGAACGTCACGATCAGCCACAGGAAACCACCGATCGCCAGTAACACGGCAAACGTCATCCTCGTCGCCAGCCTCGCGGCGTCCGGAGCGCTGAACATCCTTCCGAGCAAGACCAGCAGGAGCAGGAACGGCCACCCCATCACCAGGGAATCCACCATGCGTGCCATGCCGCGCTGCAACGGCGAGGCGTACATCGGATTCTCGCCGACGACGTCCCCCGGCGCGATCCTCCCCGGTTCCATCAGTCGGCCCAGGCCGGCCGCGACCAAGATAGCAATCATGTAGGGAAGCGCATCGAGCGCCAGCGTGATCGCATACGCGTCCAGCGGAAACCGCGGACCCTGAGAGCGCGATGACTGCACCAATTGACCTCGCTCGTATCGGCGGAGCGTGGTCATCCACGGAGAGTTTTGCACCAGGATTGTCGCCCCACCGCTTTCCTGCGGTATCACGGCGAGCGCGAGCATCATACCGGCGGACTGGTCCGAGAACACTTCCCGCAAACCCGCGCCGTCCAGGACACGGCCCAAGAGCCGGGCGGGTTGCGTCCCCGGTGACGCATCCGCGGAGACGAGCAGCGGGCGCCCGTCCACCGTCGCAACATCCCACGGGTGGCCGACGCGCCCCAGGCTGTGCCACCGGTCGGGGAAGGCCGTGCCGCTCGGCGGCAGACCGGGATACGTGTAGAGTTCGTCTTTCCACTCCAGGAAGACGACAGGCTCGCCGTCGAGTTCAGCCATTCGAACGGTGCGGCGCTCTTCCACATCCTCCGCGCCTTTCGAATCCGGCAACTCGAACGCCCCAACCTCATGCCATCCATCGCCACCGAAAACATGAATGGTGCAAACACCGTCGTTGAGCAACGGAACCGCGAGGCGGCCCCCGAGGCGGAAAGGCTCCAGAGCACGGCCCGGGGGGAGCGAGAACGGAAGCGGTGTCACGCCCTTGCCGTCGTAGGTCTCAACGCCATCGCGGGAGATTATCCAGAGCCTGTCATCCTGAGCCACCAGGCGCACTTCTCCCGGTGGCGGAACATACTCCGAGACGTTGCCCTCTGCGGCTAAACGGAGCAGATGATTTTCTCCGTCGGCACCGGGGAACAATCCCATAGCGCCTGGGCGCCCCGACGCAATGCACCAGACATCCCCCCGCCAGACAGTTGCCGAGTCGGCGTCTATGAACGCCATGCCCTCGAAAAACTCGCGGACGCTCCGTCCCACCGAGAGCGCAGCGCCAATGGACGGTGCCACGAGGTGCGCGATCAGGAAACCGCCGACAATGAGGAGGAGAACCTTGCTCCGATATTTCGGGCCGGGCCCGCCGGCCGCGCGTCCCGCGGTCGGCGGCACCTCCGCTGGAGGTTCCGGAAAGGCCGCCATATTCGCCTCGCTTTCCTGGTCGGCTGTGCAGTCTAAGGGCCGCTGACGAAGCGGTCAACCCTGACCGGCGGTCGCCATGGGGATGCAGCCGCAAGGCGCGCGGTCCACGCGGTGGCCCATGTGACGGGCGAGATGCCCGGCACCAGGGCTCGTAGAAGCCGGTACCGGATCATGCCCTGCGTTGGCGAGCAGCAGCGCGGGACCGAGAATCGGGGGTCCGGCCGTCCGAGGACGCCGCTATGGGATATCTACCGGCAGGCCCGTTCTTGCGGATTGTTCGGCAGCACAGAGGACGAGGGTATTGAGGAGGCCGTCATCCAGCCCCACTCGAGGTTGTCGGTCCTCGACAACACAATCAACCCAGTAGCGTATGCTGTCCAGGACGAATCCCAGTTTCTGGCCCTCGACCTCATAGAGCGTCAGGGTGTTAGGATATGTGGCCTTGTCGCGGGTGTATTTCTGGACGGTGCGATTGTGGCTCACGTCAACGTTCACCGCGCCGTCGGATCCCACGAGGTCGAGTTTGAAATCTATGATGACAGGTTCCGACTCGGGCAGAATCCAGGAATTTTCCATGACTGCCACCACCCCATTTCTGAATTGGAGCGTGGTGCAGAAGAAGTCAGGAGTGTCTATCCCTCGCTCCCGAAGGACGCGCGAGGATGAAACGCAATAGACTGTCTTGACCTCGTCATCAACCATCCACCGGAGGAGGTCCAGACAGTGGCTGCCCAGGAACCAGAGGGCCGACGACTGGCCCGCCCAGGAGAGCATGCGCGTTGGCACGAAGATGGTGTCATGGAGCCGTATGTACGCGGAGGCCAGCGCGCCGATTTCACCGTTCGCCACGGCTTGTTTGGCGATGCACATGGCCGGGTTCCAACGATTGTGGAAGTCCAACATCATCTTGATGCCGCTCCTGCGCACCTCATCCGCGATGGCCTGCGCATCCGCATTGGTCGTCGCAAGGGGTTTCTCGAGGAGGATGTGCTTTCCGGCCCGCGCCGCGGCAATGGCGACGGGCCGATGCGCGAAGTCGGGCGTCGCGATGCTTATCGCGTCAACTTCCGGATCCGCCAACAACTCCTCGTAGTCCGTGTACGCCCTCGCGGCACCGTACCTCTGGGCGACGTCGGTGGCCCTGGCCTCGTTCGTATCGCAGACGGCGACGAGTCGGGCCTTCGGATGCGACGCATAGACCATCGCGTGGGACTCTCCCCAGTTTCCCACGCCGACTACACCGAAACCCGCTTTCAAGGCTCTCCCTCCTCGTATCATCATGGCACAAAAGCCCCTCGCAGTGTCTGGCGTCCATCATTGCCCGAAGCCACGGGCACGGTTCATGTTCAGTTCGACAGGACACACTCCCGCGATGAGATGGGTCACCACAACTCCAGGCTCGTCATCTCCTCACCGAACACGACCTGTCCGGCGTATATGCTGGAGATTTCAGCGAGGGCGTGTTCGCGCCCCTCCGGGGTCGCGAGGCGAGCCCCGATGTGCGTGAGTACGAGCATCCTGGCGCCGGCCGCACGGGCCATATGGGCCGCATCGCGCGTGCCAGTTTGTCCCGGCGCCTCCCCGTTGCTCTCCATGGTGTCCTGATGGTCCCAGCAGTTCACGACAAGGACATCGGCCCCTGCGGCCGCCTCGATGATCGAGGGGCACAGACCGGTGTCGCCGGCAAAGAAGACACAGCCGCCGGGGGTGACGACGCGATATGCCAGAGATTCGAGCCAGGGTTGAACGTGCTGCGCCCTGGCGGCATGCACGGCCCATCCGGGGCGCTCGACCACAATACCCGGGTCCACATCGGTCACGGCGATGTCCGGGGCAGGTCGGGGCAAGGTGCCTCCCCGGTTCCGGTGGACGCACTGGCTGACAGGGGCGTTGACGCGTGCGCGCCAATCGAATGTGAATGCCCCACGGGGCCCGATCAACCGCCTCGTTATCTGTTCCGTCTTTCGCGGGCCGAAAACGTTCAAACGGTTCTCCTTGCCGATGCTCTGGTCCCATCGGCACAGCAGGAAGCACGGATAGTCGGCATTGTGGTCGAAATGGTGGTGCGTGAAGAAGAGATAGTCAATCTGCGTCGGCCAGAGGCCGGCCCTGACGAGTTTGTACGTCGTCGCCGGGCCGCAATCGAACATGAGACGATCGCGATCCAGGCACAGCACGTAGGATGTCCCGAATCGGCTACTGGATGGCGTCGGAGTGCCGCAGCCGAGCAGGTGAAGCGTTGCCATGCGGGGCTTCCTTTCCAGTTTCGCCAGCGCCCGTTTCCGGGCGCGTCGGCCCAGGAGAAGGGTTGGCGTCGTGGCGCAGCGTGACTCGCACCCGGCGAGGGCCGGGAGAGCTGTCGCGATAGATCAGCGTTTCCGGCAGGATCGGCGGGGGCAAGGTCTTCGGTGCACGCTGCAGATCCACTTCCACCTGGACGGCGCTGATCTCCAGCCGCGCATCAGGAGCAGATTTGAACATCCGCAACTCGAGATCCACTGCGTAGAGGGGTGCGGGAGCCGGCAAGACGGCGGCGATTCCCAGATCGGCCACGCGCTCAAACTCTCCGGACTCCCCGGGCAGGTCCCACACTATTTCGCCAAGTTCGATGCGGCGCAGGTCATCCGGACGGTGGAGCCAGCATCGGATGCTGCCAGCGCCCCGACTGCGATAGCCCTTCAGGATCAGGCGACCGCCCACAACTGGCCAGGGGAAATCCCATTTCATCCGGATTTGCTCGATCCGTTTCGCCTGCGACACGGTGAGTTTGCCATCCACCAGAACCAGGTCGTCCTGGCGCTGACCCAATCCCCAACGCTTTCGAAAGTGTGGGAGGGAAAGGTTCGGACGGTAGAACAGCGTGCCGCTCGCGCAGATGTTTCTGGGCGGGCAGCCCATGAAAGAAGGAGACTGATAGGGGAAGCACCTGACGCGGTCGCCGAGGTACCACTCGATGCTCTCCTCGGGATGCAGGACGAAGGCGATCCTGCAATCGGCCGCGGCCGGAAGCGGGTCGGAGTAACTGACCCCCGAAGCATACGCCTTCTTCAGAGCCTCGAGGTCGAACGTATCCGGCGTCGGGAAAAGGGCCGTTGTGGACCGATCGAGAAGGGCGGGGTCGAGGTGTATCTCCTCCGCGGAGGCGAGAGTACCATCCTCCTTGCGGACCATCCTGTCGCCGTTGGCGTCGTACGCGTGCCATGCCCCGTCGTGGAAGATTTCGCTCAAGGCATGTCCGGGAATGCTCACGACACGGGCCTCGAGACCGGCGCAATTTGCCAGCCAGGACAGGGTTTGTGCGAACGATGTGCAGTTGCCGTAGCCGTAAGCGTTCAGAACCCGGATCGGGTTTCCGGCGTCGGCCGGGCACGGGGGTGCCCACAGGCGAATATGTTCGCGTACGAAGTCGAGGAGCGCCGCCGCCTTCTCCGCATCGGTGTTCCTGCCCTTGCAGATCGCCTGCACCATCGCGACGGCGTCGGAGAGGTCCGGCTGGCCGGGTGCGAGGACGATCGGGGTGTCAATGTCCTCCTCATCCAGGTTCTCAATGCGGAGAACGGACCAGGGGCCAGGCGAAACGCTGATGGTCCTCTGGTTGCCCCCGGACGTTGTGGCAACGTCGGGCGCCGAGGAGGTTCGAGTCTGCCCGGAAACGATCGCTGCCAGAAGACATGCGTTCAGGATGATCGGCAGCATGGTCGTTTGCTCCTGTGCCGGCCCTGACGTCTCAGTACTGTCCGAAATCGCGTCCCGCCTGGATGAAGGCCCTCACGTTTTCCACAGGCGTCTCGTAGGGGATGATGTTGGAGCCGTCCATGATATACCCGCCGCCCGGCTTGTAGATGCTGAGGCGCTGCTCGACGGTCCGGCGAATCTTTTCCGGCGTTCCGAGCCAGATTTCATTCACGGCGTCGAAGCCGCCCATGAGGCAGACGCGATGACCGTACTTCTCCTTGATGGTGCGCGGGTCGGCATCTCCCATTGGAGGAGGCGTGAGCGTCATGAGGACATCTATCCCGGCGTCCACATAGAAGTCGATAAAGCGGCCCATCTTCCCGTCGTCGTAATAGATGTAGATCCCGCCGTAATCGTGAACGAGCGCGACATGTTTGTGCACCCAGGGAAGGAACATCTTTTCATAGATGGACGGGCTCCAGCCCGCGCTGGGAGAAGTGTAGAACCACCAGCACTTGATGACCCGCCGGCCCGCCTCGAGGAGGTAGCGTGTTTCCGCCATCATCGCCTCGCCACCGATCCGCACGATCTCCTGGAACGCGCCCGGGTCATCATGGGCAAGAACGAGAAAATCGGCCTGTGTCAGGACGTCCCGGCAGTCAATGCAACCATAGGTGGTGCCGACGACGATCCCTCGCTCGGCGATGGCCTCGTCCATGCGGGCGTATTGTGCGAGGTCTATCGTTTTTTTCGGGTCGGGCATCATATAGACGATCCTGGGCAGGTCCCTGGAGAAGTCCTTGACGAGCGGCTCGACGATCTCGGGACCGCTTCCGGAGCCGGTTTCTATGATCAGGGCGCGTTTGATGTCGTGCAGGTCACCTGCGGGTGTGTGAATGGTTCGCTCCCACCAGTTCATACCGTCGCGCACCTCGTGACGGATCTCGACTTCCACGTCATCACGCCACGGGGTTCCAACGGGAGCGAAGCACGGCAGCGGCGCGCAGGGGCCGTAGGCGAAGATGTCGTTGCCGAACTCCTCGTGGGCCATGAGGAGCCTCGTGAGCATGTCCGGCACGTGAGCGTAGTACTTGCGCATGAACTTTCCCATGCGGGCAGCCACGGGCACGCGATCGGGCGTACCTCGCCGCATCGCCGTCATCATGCGCTCTCTGGATGTCATTGTGCTTTTCCCTCTCTCCGTCCAGTAACACTTCTCGTATCGCCAGCGCGCCCGTGATTGCTCGAACAGTATGTCACGAGGCCTATCGGTGCGCAGCGCCTTCGGTGTCCTCGGAGGGGTCGTATATCTTCTCGAAGGACAGGCCGCGGAACCACGTCATCTCCCCCTCCCTGCGCCTGGGCGCTGTCAGGACGATAACCGCATGGGTCACGTCTTCCGGCACCGTGAAACTACCGCGGATCTGCGTCCACGCGGCGGGGCCGACGAAGATATCGAGGTTGACCCTGGCTGCGCGGTCCGGTCCCACGTCGCGCCAACCCTTCTCGTTACGCCACCGCACCACGAGCGGCCGCTCGAAGGTGAGGATGTCCTGCGGGGGATCTTGCCTGATCCATACGGACACGCGGTACCGCTCGCCGGGTCTCACGGGTATAGGGTCTTTCTCTCCGGCCGTCTCGATCTCGCGTCCAGCCACGAGAGAAGTGGGGTGGCGAGAATCGAGGTAAAGTTGGGTCCTGGCCAGGATGCCATAGCGCCCGCCCTGCCGCGCTTCGTCGGCAAAGACTTCTCTGGCCGTGGCGCGCCCCGCGCTCTCGACCATGGCCTTCCACACCCCGGAGAACGCCTCATCCACCGCGCTCTCGACGGATGGCTCCTGCCGGACGGTCAACTTGTATTGCTGGAATGTCACATGCGTCATGATATTCTTTTCCTCGTCCGGCGTCAGCGAGTAAGCAGCCTTGTCGTCCAGGGCCTGGCAGGCCTCGCGGGCGAGACGAAAGACCCGTTCGGGCTCCTCGGCCGCGCCTGGCGCGTTCAGTTCCCTCGTACATACGCTCGCGAGCACCTCGAGGCGCGAATATCCCCAGATGCGCGAGAACATCTCGAGACGCTTCGAAACCAGAGGGTCTTTCACGATGGACCGCGCCTCTTCGAGGCAGGCATCGAGGTAGTCGAGGTCCGCGCGCGTGTACTCATCGAACTGCCGCGGAGAACTCTGGCCGGCATAGAGATTGAGGGGGTCTTTCTTGCGAGACTGGATTTCCTCGATCCTGTCGAAGAATCTTCGCATGGGAGCCGCCGCCTCGCAATAGAACGACTGGAAATAATCCGCGAGTATCTCATCTATATCCTCGCTCATGTTCCATGCAAGGCGGTCGAGAACGTATTGCCGGGGACCATCGTAGAGCCAACAGCACATGAAGACCTCGTTGCAGATCGCGTCAACCCGGTATTTCGCGCAGGTCTCCTTCCAGGCATTCCCCAGGAGGTGAGGATAGTGCCGGGGAACCACGTAGCCGTAACCGTAAACGTAGTCATAGAGGCCGAGGTGCTCGACGCCCGCATTCGCCCAATCCTGTATCTCACGGTCACCCCCGAATGCCGGAAACACATGGGCGAATGGTTGAGTGATCATCACGAGCACACTGGGGTTCACCCGGATACCGTGCGGGGGAACCCGTGCCCGTTCGCCATAGGCGTACACGTCGCACAGTTTACCCGGCAGTTCACGGCCGAGGAGTTCGCCGACCGCGTTGTAAAAGGGTACGTACTGGTTGCCGTAGGCGGCCATGAGCGCCTTGCAGCCCGGACAATCGCAATCCCCGCCCGCATCGTTGACGCAGGCTGAAAATCCCTCGGCGAGAGGCGTCCTCGCAAAAAAGTCCCTCGCCCAGTCCAGAGTTATCGAGGGCAGGTCAGGGTTCGACACGCAGGGCTGCCAACCCTGACCGGATCGAGACGACGGGACGACGCGTGTCCCATCGCGCATGGCGTACAGGTCCGGTCTGTCCTTGAACTTCTCCGGCAACAGAATGCGGTGGAAGTTGTGTCCGTGGTAAAGCGTCTCGCGCACTCCAGCGCGCAGGTAGTCGGCGTTGCCGTTCAACGCCATGTCACGGTAACTCCTGATGGAGGGCTCCTCTCGCAAATTGACGGAACCCGGGATGGTGATGCGGTCCAGCCTGGGGATCACCTCCCCGCACTCGCCGGGGGCGAACCACCGGTAGCCCGCGAAGCGGTGAAGGAAGTCGTAGACGCCGAATCGGATTGCGCTCGTCGTCGGCCCTGTGATGACCAGGTTGTCTGCATCTACGAGGATCACGACATACCCATAGGGGTGAAGGTCGGGCGGCGGCAAACCATGCTCCCTGGCAAAGGCGGTCGTGCCGATGTGTATGCGCAGACAGTTCGAACCGGGAGCCGGGGCCGAGAGCACGTCGCGGCCAGTGATAAGTTTCACATACCTGGAAAATACTTCGGCGGCGACCTGGTCCTCGGGCGAGGCGACTACCAGACACGCGGCGCGCAGAGCATCGCCCACCTGAAACGGCTGGCCTTCGGGCTCACGTCCCGCCACGGCGCAGCCAGCGATGGCGACGAGCAACGCGAGTGACGCCAGAGCCAGGGGCGGCCGGCCGCATCGAGCGGCCAGGGTATCCAGCGCGGAATCCATCACCATGGACTTCGTGCTCGCTCGCGGTCGCTGCGAGCGGCGGCCAACATGGCCGCACTTCGGACACGAGCCGGAGGAGCAGCAGGCGCGGCGGTCGCTGGTCACCGTCGCATCCTCTTGGCCACGCTGGCGATGATCTCCGCCATCCTCTCCACGTGCTCTTCCGTGTATTTCTCGGTCCACGGCCACCTGATGAAGGTCTCCAGGAAATCGCGGGCGTTGGGGACCGCATCCTTCGAATACGTCGGGATGCGCGAGGCGGGCGGGATGCAGTACGGGTACCTCCGGGCCTGGACGCGGTCCCTCAACCAACGAATGGCCTCGGGCATCAGGTAGTACCGGGCCAGGCCTGCCTTCGGGATGCCAGCGCTTTCGAGATGCGCCGCAAACTCGTCGGGCGTGCAGCGAAACTGGGCTGGATCCAACGAGAACCCGTACATCCAGTAAGTACACGTGCGATCCTCGGGCACGCGGTAGGGGATTATTCCCGGGATTCCCTCGATGAAAGAGTCGAGCATGGCCGCGGCCTTCTGGCGCTGGGCTATCTGGCGAGGGAGAATTTCGAAGTTCGCGAGCACCGTGGCCGCGGTGCACTGAGGGATGCGGGTGGGAAAACCGCGATGCACGTGGACGCGGCCGAAGCCGGGTTCATTCACCGCCCCACGGCTTGGTCCGCGATTGAGCATTTTCCGATACAGGTCTTCGCGATTCGTGATCGTCGCACCGCCCATGTCCGCGCCGCAAGTCTTCTCGGAGTCGAAGGAAAAGCAGCCGAGGTCGCCCATCGTCCCGGCCAGACGACCCTTGTATGTCGAGAGGATCGCCTGGCATGCGTCCTCTATGACGATCAGGTTATGCTTTCGGGCAAGGGCGAGAATAGGGTCCATATCGCAGGGCAGACCGATCAGGTGCACCAGGATCATTGCCCGTGTCCGGTGCGTGATATGCGGCGCGATGGTGTCAGCCGACACGAGGCCTGTTCCCGGTTCCGTGTCAGGAAAGACGGGAATGTAATCCTGAAAGAGCGTGCCGGCCACGGTGCCATAGTCGCCGATCGGACTTATGATGATTTCGTCGCCGGGTTCGAAGTCCATCGCCATCATCGCAGTGAAGAGCGCCTGTGTGCACCCGGGTGCGCCGAGGCAGTATTTCACGCCGTGGGCTTCCGCCAGGGCACGCTCCATCCGGGCGACCATGCCAGATGCAAGGCCGGCGTCCACAACCTCCTTCAGGTATGCGAGCGCGTTCGGCCCCATCTCCCTGGGAAAAACTCCCGGTAGAACACCGGAACCCTTGCCCAGCGCGTCTGCCCCGAACTTCGCGTCCTCCCGGATCGCATGCTTCATCGAGTGGCCTCCAAACCAAAGATGCAGGCTGTTCGTCAAGGCAATCGCAAGGTTATCCCCTGCTCTGCCGCCCTGACGGCGAGACAACATATCTCGTTGGCCCGGAACGAAGCCTCGTCGGGCACGAGCGGCTCCGCTCCGCTCGCCAGTGCGTCAAGCCAATCCTCGACAACGGAGACGGCCGGCCCGAGCGTGGCCAGATCGAGATCCCGACGCCCCGCTGCGGTCTGGACCCAGAGGTAGTGCTTCGTCCGCATGTCCACCTGTCCTCTGGTGCCGACGACACGCAGGCGGTAATCGGATCCCTGGCCTTCCGGTAGCAACCGGTTGTGCTCGATGAAGGCAGTGCCGCCGTTCTCCAGTCGAAAAAACATGGCCCCGGAGTCGGTGAGATACCGTTCCTCCGGCCTCGAACGATTGCTTTCCTGAGCCGTCACGTCCATCAATCGCAGGCCCGTTACCCACTCGAACTGGTCCACGCCGTGGATCGCGAGGTCCAGAATGGGCCCGCCGGAGCGCCGGCGATCGAAGAACCATGGCGGCCGTTTGCCCCACCTCAGTTCCACGCTCATCTTCTGGTAAACCTGCACGGGCTCGCCGATCTCGCCGGAACGGACGATCTCGCGGACCTTTCGATAAGCCGGGTGCCCACGCAATGTGAGAAGCATGAGGACGTGCCTCCCGGCCTCCTGTGCGGCCCTTCGAAGCGCATGCACTTCCTGGACGGTGAGTGCCATCGGCTTGTCCACTATAACGTGCATCCCGCGCCGCAATGCCTCCAGGCACACCTCCGCCTTCCTGTCGTTCTCGTTGGCAACCGCAACGATATCGGGGCTGGTCCGGTCGAGCAGCGCGCGGTAGTCCGCGGACACCGCGCCGCCGAATTCTCGCTGAACGGTCTCGATCTGGTCCTGGCGAACGGCGTACCCGACTATGTCCAAACGCCTTCCCGCCAGGGCCGTGATCTCACCGATGTGAGTCTCTCCTCCCACGATGAGAACCCGCTTCAAGTCACTCAAAGTTGCCTCCGCTCTGGTGGCGATAGAGGAGTGCGCGGATCGGACGCTGCCTCTGCACACTGGATTCTAGGGTGACATTCGGGATTTGGCAATTGACAAAAGGGTTGTTTTTTTGCACAATCCTTTGATTCGAGGTCACGAGGGTTCGCAGTCCGGGGGAATCATGCAAGCGGCCTGGGAAACGTTGCTCGGTCGTCTTAACCGATTTGCCGTCACCAAGGCGCTGGACTACGCCGCGCGCGGCCCGTATTTTGGAACGCCACACAGCCACGAGAACGTATTCCACCTCTGCTACACCCGGGCGGGCGGCGGTCAGATTGTAATCCATGACAAGACGTATTCCATCGGCAAAGATGACTGCGTGTTCGTGCGCCCGCGCACCCTTCACGCTTCGCTGAACGACAGACGTGCGTACTACGAGATGGTGGACATCAAATTCCGGGTCGAGACGCCCGAGGACGAGATGTGCGTGCCACAGTTTCCGCCCGTGACACGGGTGCGGAACGTCTCCGTCTTCTATCCGGCGATGGAGCGGCTTGTGAACGCATATCTTGCCGCACCGATCCCGGAGAACTGGCTCGCGCGTATCCGGCTGGTAGAGGCACTTTTAATTCTCAGCGAAGACGAGTCCCTGGCAAATCTGGACGACGCCCCGTCTTCTCGTGTCGCGGCCGCGATACATCTCGCCGCCCAATACATGAGCAGGCGGTTCGCGGATCGGTTGACGCTCCGGGATCTCGCTGAACAGGCCGGGCTCTCCGTGGGCCACTTCTGCGTGTCCTTCAAGAGGATTATGGGGGTGTCGCCGATCGAGTTCCTGATTCAGCGAAGGTTGTTTCACGCCAAGGAGCTGCTGCTCCATTCGCCGTTGACGGTCTCCGAGATTGCCAGCGTCTGCGGGTTCTCGTCGCCGTACTACTTCGGCAGGCTTTTCGCCCGGAAGGAGGGCATCTCCCCGGGACGTTATCGAAAGAAAGGGAAAGATGGGACCCGCGAGGGCGCATCACAGCGCCCAACGTCAAACCTCTCCCGACGCCGTGCGCGAGCCCGTACAGCGTGATCGGGGGACGCTATTCCAGCCGTCGTCCAGAGCAAGCGCGCACGGTATCCCGTACGAAGGTGGTTCTCCGTTGCAGACGATTTCGGCGGAAGGTCCGAGGTAGCCCGTCTCACGCCCTTCAAACGATAGTGCAAAAAAATAACTGTTTTGTCAATTTACACAGTAGGACGCGAGAGTTACATTCTTGATGAAGGTTGGGTGCGATGCACCGTTCCTCGAGAAAGTCGAGAGTCAACCGGCAAGTTCGAAAGGAGGCACAAGACAGGATAAAACCATGGACGGGTCCGGCGATACGGTGAGATTCGTTTATCCGCATGCCTTTTGCAGGAGATTTGCAATGCACGTCAAGAGATGGTGGGGATGGGCGTTCACGCTGATCGAGCTCTTGGTAGTTATCGCAATCATAGCCATACTGGCCGCCTTGCTCCTTCCCGCGCTCGCCGCGGCCCGCGAGAAAGCGCGCAGAACGGCATGTCTCAACAACCTGAGCCAGATGAGCAAGGCACTGGAAGGCTACCTCGGCGACTACAGCCAGTACTTCCCCGGCAACTGCTCCTATTCCACATACGAGACGAACGAAATCAACAATCTGGATTACGGCGACTTCTTGTTCAGCGTGGACGACGGTTTCTACAAGGACGCGAAGACGGGCCAGCGCATCAGGACCGGCCCGTGCGAGATGTACCCCAGCGGCTACCGATGGTTCGTGGCCAACACCGCAGCCTACAAGTTCCGGACTATCTTCCTTGGCGACCCGGCTGACAACGCAAGCCGCGACGATGCTATCGCGCATCGAAGAGCGATGGTGGCCGGGCAACTGAACATGACGTCACAGGGACTCGGGTTCTGCGTCCAGGGGGGCTACATGGCGGACGCACGCTCGTTGTTCTGCCCCACGCCCAGCGGCACCATGCCGATACCCGTCACCGGTTGGGTCCGGTGGGACCCCGTTGCTTACGGTCAGGATGGTGCGAACAGCATCCAGCACCTCCAACAGGCCGGAGGCTATGACGCGAGGTCCATCATGTTCGGCGACTGGAGCAAACTCGGCCCCTATGCGAAGATGTACGACAAGTCCCGCGCCGTGTTTTCCGATTATGCTTACCGCAACACTCCAACGTCGCTCCTCGCTGGCAGCGACCCGAACTTCCCACAGACGTGGCTGCGTCCGTTTGCCATAGGCGGCACGAAGCCCGCGGTCCTCGCCGAGGTGGGCGCCCCGCCGTTCAAGACCTCGAAACTCCTCGGAGCCCGTGCTATCGTGGCCGATTCGTTCGGCCGTGGCAACGACGGTTTCTGCGCCTACAGCGACCCTCCGGGTGACCCATACTGGCCTGGCGACGGATGGTACGCTCACAGGGACGGCTACAACGTGCTGTTCGGCGACTGGAGCGCAAAGTGGTACGGCGACCCGCAGCAGCGTGCGATCTGGTTGCCGGAGTCGGACTGGAGCAGCCACTGCCCACCTCCGGGTCTCTGGGGTAACCGCTACATCGCCGAGATGTACGTCTCTACCCAGACCGCCTGCGTCGCATGGTGGACGCTGCCCGATGGCAACTGGCTCAACTGGTGGGGCGAGTGGTGCAATGTGCGCAACAGCAGCGTGGACGGATGGCACCAGTTCGATGTGTCCCACGGCGTCGATGCCGATATGAGGTGAAAGGGACTCGGAAGTTCAATCCCGATGATGCACGGCGCCGGTGCACTCGACCGCACCAGGGTACCGGCGCCGTGCTTTTCCTGATCACACCCATAAGAGTTTCTATCCGCCGACGGAGGGCGCACAGACGATGCGCAGGGGCGCGCAAATCTCCATGGCTTGCCTCATCCTGGTTGTCTGCTCCGTTGCAGGCTGCCTGACATGGCGGCCGCGAGCCAGTTCCCGGGTGGACTTCTCCGTGCCCTCCAGTGTCCGCTGGATCGCTGAAGGCGGCACGTGGAAGATCGAAAATGGCGTTTTGCGCCAGTCTGATACCGACCCCGTGACGGTGTACGCAACGCTCATGAAGACTGTACAGGGCGATGCCGCCATCAGCGTGCGAGTGCGGCGCTCGGGAGGGGCCGCCTATCTCGGGATCCGTTCGATCCCCTCAGGAACTCGCGTCCTCTTCGGAATCACTGAAAACAGCGCGATCGCACGCTTCTCCGCAGGCGACGGTCCCGAGTGGATCAACGAGGATATCCCGCTCGGCGCCCCCGCCGACGGGTGGTGCGCGGTGCGCATGGAAATCAAGGGACGCAAGGTTCGCTGCTTCATCAACGAATCGTTCGTCCACGAAGCGCCTCTCCCCGAAGGGCCGTTCCAGGTGCTATTCGCCACCTACCATGGCGCGGCCGAGTTCGATGACCTGGATCTGGGACCCGCCCCCCGAGCGTGGAAACCCGTGACTGCCCCGAAGCCCAAACCCGCGAACGCCACTGTCGCGAGCGCGTGCCCGCCTGTGCCCCGGAGCCGGTTCCTTCAATACCAGTGGGGGCTCTCGATCCCCGGGTACTGTCAGTCGGAACTCTGCGTGGACCTCGACAACAACGGCGAGCGCGTGATCGTCCTCGGAGTCAGAGCCGACAAATCCCTGAAGTTCCTCCGCGGGTCCGACGGCACGGTCCTACGCAGCGTCTCGCTCGACGCCGAAGTGGAAAACGCCTGCGCCTACGACGTCAATGACGACGGGTACCTCGAGATCCTGTGCACAACCCAGAGCCCCGCCACCCTGCAGGTCGTGAGCCACGACGGGACGGTGGTCGCGATCTACCGCGATCCCGACTCGTCGCTCTGCAATCAGCCCGTCGTCATAGACGCGGACTTCGATGGCAGGCCCGAGGCCTACTTCGGGACCCGCAACCGCTCGCTTATCGCCCTCGACCTGGCGACCATGACGCCGAAGGCCGTGAGGGACGGCTGGGTTCAGTGTGGTTGTCAGACTGCGGCACTGGATCTGGACAGGTCCGGTTCATGGTCGCTATTCGCCGGCTCCGGCGACGATGTGGCCGGCCGCGACGGAACGCTCCACCGCCTCGACCCCACCACGTTGCAGAGCATCTGGTCATACAGGACCGGCTGGAACGCCGCGAGCGGCTCGGTCACCCTCGCCGATATCAACGCCGATGGTAAATGCGAAATCCTCAAGGCAACGGACGACTACGGCCACACCGATCGGAACGGCGCGATCTGGGCGTTCCGCGCCGACGATGGGACGCTGCTCTGGAAGGTGGAAGGCGCCGGGAACGGACATGAACCACTGGCGTGCGAGGATTCGCCCTCGGCTGCCGATCTCGAACACGACGGCAGGATCTCCATCGTGGGCATGACGTTCGGAAGCGAGGTCTTCTGCCTCGACGCAGATGGAAGCATTCGCTGGCGCACCGACCTGAACCCGGCGTACGACAACGGTGCGCACTCGAACATGAGCCCCATACTGTGTGACGTGAACGGCGACGACCGGCTCGAGATCCTTGCCATGAGCGATGGGGGCTGGTACAAGGACGAACCTGCAACGATTTATGTGCTCGATTCGAACGGTCGAGTGCTCGACCGTTTGACCGTTGGAGCCGTCACCTGCGGCGGCGGGGCGCCATTCTATTGCGACGTGGACGGCGACGGCTACATGGAACTCGTCCTCGCCGGAAAAGGCGGGATCGACGTGGTCAAGACGCTCGGCCGCGGCCCCAACAGTGAGCACTTCACCTCAAGGCGCAGTTACCGGAGAAACAACGTCGTCACGTGGGCATACGAGGAAGACTATTTCATCTTTCGCGGGATCAAGGATGGGGTCACAAACCTCGCCGACAACCTCGTTCTCGCGAAAAACCGCGATGGCCTGTACCGTCCCTCGGGCAGATACGTGACCGAACTGCTCACTCTTCCGAATTCCGAGTTCCGCTTCGATCGTCTGACCTACGAGGCCGTGCAACCGGAACAGACCCGGATCACCGTCAACATCCTCGATGCGCACGGTCGCATTATCCTCGAGAACGTGAAAGACGGTCAGCAGTTGCGCGTGCAAGAGCCGGTCCGCATCGAATTCTGTCTCGAGACGCACGAGCCGTCTCGCACACCCAGGCTCGATGCCTTTCGTCTCACCTTTGTCAGAGCATCCGGAAAGGATTAGTTTCCGCGAGACCCAGGCGGACAGGCCGCCTGCCGCGCGGTGTCGCCGGGCGGTTGGAAAAACTGGTTTCACCCCCAGCAGGCGTTGCAAGGATCAGGAGTCAAGAGATGCACGCCGTCAAGAAGATCATCCTCCTAGTCGCGCTGATCGTAGCCATAGCCATCGCCATCTTTTTTGCTGTCAAGTCGGCGCTCAGGATGGAACGCCCCACGCGGCCAGACTGGTCCATGCGGCAACCCGTGGAACTCATAGACAAGGACTCGTTCGAGGTCGTGACCATGACGGACGGCGAGCGGCTGAAACTCCCGAAGCAAAACGGTTACTACAAGAACCCGAAGACGGGCACATATACGCTCACACGCTGCGTGAGGTGTGCCAACTGCGGTGAGAAGGTGCCGATGCCACCGGTCCCGGAGGACATGCTGGCGAGACATAATCTGGAGGAAATCGGCACGTGGGCCGCCAAGCAGATATGCCCGAAGTGTAAAAAACCCATCCGGGGCGGCGGTCCAGGGCCCGGGCGCCCGTAGCCTGCGCCTGTCGTCGCATCTCGCCTCGAGGTGGCGACGCAGCCCGCCAGCGGCTCGCTGACCGGGCATGCTGATGCCGGCCAGGAGAAACAGTCCCATCGAGAAGGGAACGAACCGCAGCATGACGGGAACCAGCGAGGACCCCGGCGCGACCTACAGTCCTGATGCCCGCACATATACCAGGATGGGACTTGTCGCCCTGTTCTTCTGGTTGCTGTGGGGCGACTTCTGTTTCGTCCTGATGGAGAAGGTCGAGCCGACCCTTCTGCCGCTGGCCCTGAAGGATGCCGGCGTACCCAACGTCTGGATCGGGATAATCATCGGCACCATCCCGTCCATCATGAGTATCTTCATAAACCCGATCGTCAGTTACAAGAGCGACAGGTATCGCAGCAAATGGGGACGCCGGATACCATTCCTGGTGTTTGCCACTCCATTCGTCACCATGTTTCTCATCCTCATCGGCTTCTCCCTCCCGATCGCGAGATTCCTGCACAACCGGCTGGCGCTCCAGTTCGACTCCTTCGGTCTATCCGGGGTATCGGTGATACTCGCCGTCGTGACTCTCTTCGTCATTGGTTTCCAGTTCTTCAACATCGTCGTCTCATCCACGTACAGTTATCTCTTCGCGGATGTCGTGCCAAAACACGTCATGGGACGCTTCGTCTCGCTGTTCCGTGTCGCGGGCGCGGGCGCAAGTTTCACCTGGAGTTACTGGATCTTCGGCCTCGCCAGCACGCACATGACAGCGATATACGTCTGGCTCGGAATACTGTACTTTGTCGTGTTCATGCTGATGTCCTGGCGAGTGAAAGAGGGAACATATCCTCCCCCAGCGGTCGAGAGCCGCGGGCCAGGCGTCCTGGGAATGTTCAGGACGTACCTCAACGAATGTTTCCGGTCACATTATTATCTCTGGTTCTTCGCGGGTATGGCGCTGTTCACCATCGCGGGATGCGGCGGCCCCTTCTGGGTCTTCTTCTACCGCGACACCCTCCGCCTCTCGCTCGATGAAATCGGCAAGGTGCTCGCATGGTGCAATGCGGCACAGGTCGTCTGGGCGATCCCGTGCGGATACCTGGTGGACCGCATCCATCCCGTCCGAGGGTACCTCGTCGGCGCGCTCGGCCTGGTCGCCACCGTGGCACTCTGTTTCTTTCTCATACAGGACAGGCAGACGATGCTGGTGTTCACGTTGCTCCAGATGACGGCTGGCACGTTCTTCAGCATCGCGCTGACCGCGATCGGCCCGGTTCTCCTCCCGAGAGAGCGGTATGGTCAGTTCAGCGCAGCCAACGGGATTGTCGGATCTCTGGCGAGAGTCCTGGGGGCAGGTGCTGCTGGCATGTTCATGGACTGGATCGGAAACTACCGATACGTCCTGGTCTGGTACGGAGGGTTCGTCGCTGCGTCGCTATTTCCCATGGTCATGGTTTACATCGGCTGGCAGAGGCATGGAGGCGCGAGGAACTACGTCCCGCCCGGCTGATTCCACGAACACGATAGGGGTATCATTGCGGGTACAAGCAGGCCATCTCGTGTCGCCTGGCAGGTGTGCCTGGCGTGATTTTGCACGCTTTTCGTCCAGCGCGAGATTCGATTGACCGGGCACCCGCGCGACCGCGCATGGCCTCAACCATACCAGCGTCGCGGCCAAGAACGCCCACATCGCCCTGTCAAGTTACCGCTGGACCAGACTGCACAGACGAAGAAACTGGAGAATACGTCCTCGCGGATGTCGGGTTGGTAGCGGTGGGAGGATTCGAACCTGCGACTCGCCGAATAACGGTTCCGCTTCAGTTAGATGGGTTGATGGAACGGCAACATCATCTCCTCGCCTGAAAAACCATAGAGACAGCAACATCACCGATGTGCTTCCACAGACATGAATGAGACCACGGGATATCGTCGGTCGACCTCCGACTCGCAAAGCAGCAACCGATCCGACCGCGGGGATCCATCATGGCTGCATTCCTGGCGAAAGCAGTTCCGGCAGCACCACATCGCTCTCGCGGAAGGCGTACCCGCGAATGTGCGCCCTGGGTGCGTCGTCAACGATATAACTGACCACGTATATCTCGCCGTCGGGTAATTGAACCCACCCTGAGTATCCTGTGTCCGATCGAGAACTGCGATCGTAATCAATCGGAAAGATGCGCGTGTAGGCGCCGTTTCGTTCCGTGGCGAGGCACGATTCAACATCCGTCAACGCCCCGAAGAAGTTCTGCGTCCCCCATCCCAACCAGCGGTCTCCGCTCTGCATGTAGCGATGAGTAATCAGAACGGCGCCGTCGAGCAGCATTCCCGCGACAGGGCGATGGCAGGCGGGAATGGGCATCGCGTACGGGCCCGCCCATCTCGCGCCGCCGTCGCGGCTGATGCACTTGAACGCATCGAGGCCGCGCTGGGAGTTCTCGCGCATGAAACAGACCAGTTCGCCGCCAGGCAGTTCCACAATGCTGCCCTCGCACAACATCAGGTCGGGCGCGTCCGCGATCACGTGCGGCCCCGACCATGACCCGCCCTGGTCGTCGGAGAACCAGGCCCATACATGGAAACGCTGTACGTGCGTTTCGGGCTGGGGCGTTGTGTGATGCGCGTTGATAATCCACCGTCCGGCATGAGGTCCGTGCTTCAGTTCGATCAGTCTATCGGGAACTATACCTGTGATCGGCGTTTCATGCGGGCCATCCCAAGTATCGCCTTCGTCGGTGCTGAACCACAGGAGGACGATCCCTTCCTCCCTGATTCTGCCATGAGCGCGAACCTGGTCCACCACCGCTACGAGACGGCCGTCCGACAGCGTGCTGATGCGAGGGCAGTTCCACCAGGGGTCTTTCTCCGGATCCACTCGATGGAGCGGTTCGCATAGCGGGCGTCTCGGCGACCATGTGCGGCCGCGATCCTCGGACGTGCACAGCGCGATGCGAGTGTACGTTCGATTGGCATGGTGGGTACATTCGCTGAACACGCAGACGAGTTTGCCGGACGGGGCAAGCGCCACGTCCGGAAACGCTTGATAGATCCTGTCATCCCGGCTGACGATGAATTTCTCGATCACGATTCACTCCCGCTGACCGGGTTTCACCCATGGCCCCGGGCCCCGTGGCATGGCGCAGCAAAGGTCCCTTGCGGCGTCGGCCCCGCGCATTCTGACCCCGTGCGAACGCTCTGCAAGACGTCGATGGTCTCCCGACGAAGCCAGTCGGGCGTGGCTCCCTCGTGATCGAGGAGAATGTTGTCGCACAGGCCTTGTTCGCGAACGGCGACGTTGAGTATATGAAAGAGCGTGGAAGTGCCCGCTCGCCTCTCGAGGCAGGAACAGACCCACTGATAGAGCACCGTGATGCGCGCTTGAAGGCAACGCGCCTGCTCCACGGAACCGGCGCGGGCCGCGCGGAACAGATCCACAAAGAGATGTGGGGCCATGTGGACGAGACTTACCACGAATCCGGACGCTCCGCACGAGAGCGATTCCACGAGCAGATGCTCCTTCCCCTGGAGAAGGTAGAACGCGTCCCTCGCACCCAGCGCGTCGGCCAGGCGCCGGAAGGAGGACATGTCGCCGCTCGAATCCTTGAACCCGACGACCTTCGGATGCGCAGCGAGACGGCAGACCATCTGCGCGTCCAGCCGGGCCCCTGCAAAGGCGGGGACGTCGTAGAAGATGAGCGGTAGAGGACTGGCATCCGCGAATTTCAGGAAGATGGCCTCAATCTCGTCCGGGCTGTACTGGAAGTAGCCCGGGGCGGTCAACACAGCGAGGTCCGCACCGGCGTCGGCCATGGCCCGTGCGTTCTCCAGCATGTCCGGGAGACCGAGGGCCATGCATCCGGCACAGACGGTCACGCCCGGAGACCTGGCCTGGACGACCGCGCGGCAGATGCGTTTGCGCTCGGGCCGTGAGAACCACGGCCCACGTCCTGTGCTACCGCCCACGAAGAAGCTGTGGCAACCGGCATGGGCGAGGTGCCTGCACAGGGACTTCAAGCCGTCGGTGTCCACCTGTCCATCGGGCTTGCACGGAGTCACGAGTGGCACAAGAACGCCAAGGTCTTTCATGGAGAATCTTCGAACCCCGCCACGCTATCGTGTGTCTGCACACTCCTGGCGGCGGGTCAGGGTCTTCCCGCCGCCTGAATTTCGAGAGAGACCTGTCCGTTCAGGGGAATACGAAACGAAACAATCCTGGTCGCGTCTGCGACTGCGCTCTGGGGCGTGTCGCCGTGGACATGATACGTGACGCCCGGCTGGACGCGGAAGTCGCCGTCACGGACGACGATACGAATGCCGCCATGCGCGTGAAGGACGAGCCGGATTCCTGTGCCGTCGTACTGCTGCACGATCATGTTGACCGGGGCTTCGGATTCGACTGTCACAGGAATCTTCCTCAGCACAGCAATCTCGTCATTGCCCAACGTCAACTGGGTACGCACACCGGAGGCGTCCGCGGTCGTCAGAAAACGGTGAGGGACAAGAACCCCTCTCGCGTCCGACAATTCAACGAAGTGGAGGTCTCTGTCTCCCGGCCAGCCGTACACGCCGGGCAAGCAGGTGACCAATCTTTCCCTTCCCTTCACGAGCCCGGAATGAATCTCCTCGACGGTGATAGGGTAGAATCTGGAGAAAATGCTCGATCCGCCGACGCGGCAGTAATAATCGTACCAGAGCAGGCCCAACCGCAGTTTTTGCAGGATATTCTGATAAATCCTCTCCTTGGGATGCCATGCAGGCCAGGGAAGGGCCGTCGGAGAAGGCGATAGGTGCAGCCACATGCCCGAGTTCACCACGCCTGTTTCCAGTGCGTAAGCGGCGCAGTGCGCGGTGCGGGCGAATGTAAGCGTGCCGGGGCCGCTGTCCACAATGACGGCGCCGCCCTTGGACGTGATCTTCCGGCAGTATTCCAGAATAGCGTCCTGGCTGAGGAGATGGACCGAAGCGAACTTCTGCTGCAGGGTCTTGCTCTTGGGATCGATCTCCACTGTGTGACCGTCCCATCGGTCGTACGTGAAGCGGCTCCCGTAAGCGAGCATCAGGCCGTCGGCAAACACTCCGGCACTTCCCATCTCGTCCATCATGACGTCAACGGCTTTCAGCATGGCCTTGCCGAAGCTGTTATCCAGCGTTGGATAGAAGATGTACCAGTTCCAGCCGTGATCAAGGTGTTCCTTGCTGAAAATACTCTTCGAGGTACGACCGGCCCGCCGGCCAGACGGCCTGCTTGCCCTCCTTGGTGATGACACGCGAATCGGCGTACCGCTCCGGCGCGTTCGTGGCATACAGGCTGTGGGCGACGTGGAACATCGGGTACGCGTCAGGGTATTTGCGCCGTATCTCCCCGAAGACCAGTTTGACACGTTCCCGCTCCTCTGGGAAGTCAATGAACTCGATCCCTTCGATCGAGATGCCCGGGTCGTCGGCGCACCGCGCCAGGCAGCCGAGGCTTATGTACTTCGGCCGCCATCCTTCAAGGACATTATCAGGGATCGGCTCCTTCCTGTTGACATAGGTGAGAGGACCGTCCACCGTCTTTCCGTTTACGCCCAGGTCGTTCCTCACGACGTTGATAAAATCAAAGTAGTCGTCCGACCCGAGCGGATAGATTGCCCACGTCATCGTATAGGACGCCTTCGGAGCCAGCCCGAACATGTCGTCCCGAATGCCGGTGCGGCCGTCCTCTTCGCTGTAGAGGGCTCCATGTACGACATAAACATCATCCATGGCCAGCATCCCCAGCCCGAGCCCCTTGCGGGCCACGAATGCGGTGGGGTTGTGAAGCGCCTCCTGCTTTCCCCTGCCCTCGATCCCGCCGAGCATGCAGATGGGAAATTTCTTCTCTCCCGTATCGAAGTGGTTGTCAACGATGATGCCGAGGTCGTTGTCCGTCAGGTTCTGAATCTTGTCGGTAACCGCCACATGATCGCGGGATAATTTGATCGTCCTATCGATGGAGTAGTATTGGCCGCGCGCCCGCACTTCATATTCCGTCGCGCCCGCTCTCCGCGTGGTCACCGTCCACGATGGCTCGCATTGCGCGTCATTATCGGTCGAGGCGAGCAGGGCATTCTCCCCGCCGTAGGGATAGGAGAACGCCGATTCGACCGGATACGTCTCCCCCTGCAGGACCATCCTGAACCCGCCGCCGGAGCACATCCCGATCTCAAAGGGCATCGGCGATAAGGGCGCCGGAAGCGGGCCGACGACTTCGGTCTCGGGCGCAGGCAACCGAAGCGGCGGAGGTGGGAATCGGAAGGTCAGCGTCTCGGCGGTGGTGACGTCTGCCCCCACCTTGAGAATGGCACGAACAGCGTAGTCTCCCGGCGTCAGGCCCGAAAGTGCAAAGGCCGCCTCGCCGTACTCCGACCGGGGACCCGTCTCTATCTCGCGGGTTTGCAGCGACGCCGCCCCGTCGGCGCGCGCGAGTTCCGCGATCACATGCGCCCCTTCCGGCAGCGGCAGAAGGCCGCGGTAATCCACCTTCACCACCAGTTCCTTCCCGTCGAGGTAGAAGAACGGTGTGAGTCTGAACCGGCCGAACCAGGAGGCGTCAAGAAGCTCCTTGCCCCGCTGCTGTACCGTGTCATTGTAGTGGCTGGTGATTTCCTTCTCCGAGAGGACGCGCGCATACACGCGCACTTCGTCGATCATTCCTTTGAAATAGGTCGTGCCACGATAGGCGGGATCGGTGGCGGTCGGGTCGCCGGCTACGCAGCCGATCATGAAGTTTCCGCCCTTGTTCACGGTTTCGAATTTCGACTGCCGGACGCTATCCGGCTTCGCGTCCACATACAGCCGCATGGTCTTCCCGTCGAAAGTGGCGGCGATGTGCTGCCACGCGCCGATCTTGATCGGGGAGTGGAGATGATTCGCCCCGTTCGTAATGTACCACCAGACACTTCTCTCCGTCTGGGTCAGGAGATAACTCCCGAAGAACTTCCCCGCAATTCCGGCCTCGGGCCGCGGGAGCGATTCCGGATAGATCCATGCTTCGAGAGTGACGGGGCCAGAGATATCCAGGCTTGGTCCGTTGCCGCAGTCCACGTAGTCGTCCTTCCCGTCGAAGCGGAGGGCGTAGCCGTCGCCAATCCTCACCCACTGCGCGCCGTGGACCTTGCCGTCGTTCACGTTGCCGCTGCGGTCGTGTAAAACGTCGCCCTCGCCTTCGTCAAAGTCCCAATGAGCGGCAAGACCCCCTTGCCCGGCTGCCGGCAGAGACGCCGTGAAGCACAGCAACAGTGTGATGCTCGCGATTCCATTGCGCATGGTTTTCCATCCTCATAGCAAGTGCCGCCGCTGGCCCCGCCTCCGCGGCATTATGCAGCGCTGTCTCATCTGGTGCGGTTGGCTTCGTCCACGGTGACCCCCGGGGTTGTCACGCGTCCGTCGTCGGAGTCGTCGGTCGGCGCGCTGTCGATTTCCCGAAGCATACGCGCAAGGTCCCGACCGCCGAAGATGAGACAAATGATCGAGAAGATCACTGTTATGACGATATTTGCGCCGACGAACCAGTAGGCAAACAGTTTCAGGAACGTCATCGTGACAGCGCCTCATTGAAGTGACTTCTTGTCGAACTCGACGAAACGCGCCGGACTGCGCGACCCCAGCGCCCCCGCGATCATCGCCAGCGCCGGAACCACCGTCGCCCACAGCGCGGCGTAATCACTATTGATCCAGCGCGCCAGGCCGCGATGCGCCTCGCTCTCCAGGACATGGCCGAAGTACTTCTGAAACACGAACCAGCCGACCGGGAGGACCAATCCGGTGATCAGGCACGCCCACGCCCCGGGGCTGTTCGCCCGACGCCAGTACAGTCCGAACCAGGTGACCAGCCCGCACGCGCCAAATATCGCGCCGGTCAAATAGAAGAATTGCAGGATTGTTTCCTTCGGCGTGTACCAGCAGCCGAACAGGAAGATGAACACCGCAATGCCGACGGACGAGAACTTCAGGGCCCGAAGGTGCCCTTCCCGCGAGAGTGGCTTGCGCCGTGCGGCGGCGATGCAGTCGTTGGCGATGACCGACGCCCACGAGAGCAGATAACTGTCATTGGTGCTGATCGAGGCGAAGAGGAATGCGGTCAGAGCCAGCCCTTTGATCAACGGCACGCCCTCGACCACCGTGGCGATCAGCCGTCCACCGACCACACGTCCGTAGACCTCCGGGTCGTACCCGGCTGGCACTTCTGGTCCGAACAGCGCCAGCGCCGCCAGCCCCCAGGCGACGAACATCATCCCGCGACCCTGGGTGAATATTGTACTCAGGAGGAACATCTTGCGCACAACCTCGGGGGACTTCGCCGCCGACATTTTCTGGAGCGACGGCGGAAACGCCAATCGCTGGATGATCGAGCCCAGGATGAAGACGACGACGAACACCGGCCCGATGCTCCGCCGCGACAGCGTGTTGAACGCCGCTGCCCCCAGGTGCGTATCCACCGCCCTCATGATGTTTGCCACTCCGGCCGCCCTGAATACGAGGAACGTGATGACCGTAATGCTCATGAGGATCAGCACGGATTGCAGATAATCGGTGACGATAACGGTAACCATGCCGCCGATCATCGTGAAGAAGACCGCCAGCGCCAGCAGGATGGCAAGGACGACGTGAAACATCGTGAACTGGAAGAATCCCGCGTCAAACACCACAGAATTGGGGATATTCAGAAACTCGAGCAAGAAATGGCTCTCGACGATCGGGAAGATCGCCATGTTGAGCACGCCACCGAGCGCGAGCGTTATGCCGGCAAACAGTCGCACGCGGCGGCTATAGCGCATCTCGTAATACTGCGGCAGAGTCTGGACCCTGGTCGCTCGGTACCGCTTTATCCCCAGTCCCATGATGCCAAAAAGCGGGATGCTGATGCACAGGTTGACCGCCAGACCCAGCCAGATGAAAGAGAACCCGTTGCGGAACCCCTGCTGACAACTGTTCGCGATCGAGACGAGCCCGATGCTCTCTGCAACGGCAGCACCGAGGCCCAGCCACATGCCCATGCCGCGACCGGCGACGGTGAAGTGCGCCACGCTGCGCGTGTAGCGCCGCGCCCAGCAGCCCACCCAGACCAGTGCTGCCAGTAGCACAACCACAAGCGCCAGGTCCCCGGGAGGCAAGTTCATTCTGTCTCCACGCTTCCGACAGAACACTCGTCACACCGAAAGGGATCGGAGGCCATGCCCAGCCGCTCCGAGCGTGTCAGGCGCGTACCGCAGTGCGCCTGGCACAAAGAATCAAGTATCGAACAGCCGGCACTTCAACGAGAACGTTTGTCCGCCTGGCCCGCTTGCTGAGTCGTCAACGTCCCCCGCACGTCCTTCAGGGCGACCGGGCGCCCAGTCTCCTGGGATCGGCGCGCTGCCTCCACGATCTCGATGAGTTCTAGCATGGACTCATAGGGTATCTGCGGCCGGCGCGTGCGCACCATCTCACGACACATGTTCATGATGACCTGTCCGCCGAGAGGGAAGATATAGTCGTCAATCCAGGGCGACATGATGGACCCTTTCTTGCCGTACGCGATGCACTGATAGCCGCAGCAGGGTCCGAGCAGATACGACGACATCACTATCACGTCCAGGCCATCCGGCGCGATATCCGGCCGATTCGGCGCATAGTGCAGGCGCACGAGTTCCAGGGGCATTCGGCCCGTCGTGCATTCCGCCCATTCGGCGCCTTCGCCGAAGACCTGTTGGGCCAGACTCAATCCGTGAATCGTCCCCCCGAGGCCGGACAACCCGTACCCCTTGACAAACCCCTCCCCGACCGGACCGATCTCCACAAAGCGGTTCCTGAAATACTCCCCGTAAGGATTCTGACGCAGGAGTGAGGAGGACATCACGGGCGTATTATTCGCTTGCGCCAGCCTGACGATCTCCCTGGCATCGGCGAGCGTGTACGCGAACGGCTTGTCCACGAAGGTCGCCACGCCCTTTCTCAGTCCGGGCGCCGCGTAGGCCAGGTGATATTCGCCTTCCCTGCTGCAGTCGGCGACGAAGACCAGGTCCACGTCGTCAGATGCCTCTTCCAGCGACTTGCAGACGTGCGGCA
>Ga0272448_1000109_pt1 | contig 117229 bp, 91 predicted proteins | sample YNPCB0191_FD_202220 | JGI IMG/M metagenome (GOLD analysis project Ga0272448, IMG submission 202220) | Hot spring sediment microbial communities from Yellowstone National Park, WY, United States - YNP-CB-019-1 | ecosystem: Environmental > Aquatic > Thermal springs > Hot (42-90C) > Sediment... | reverse complement strand
ATCGCCTGGCCTCCGAACCGGAGCGGGTACGGCGGCTGACCAGCTGGTCGTGGATTCAAAAAGCGTGGGCTGGATTACCGCCATAAATATCTCCTAAAAGTTCACTATAAGCATTAATGGCTTTAACTCGAGTTTAGACAAACCGGAAACCGGTAGTGTGACTGCCCATATATGGGATTAACATGGCGCTTATGCACCATATATGGGCCATCTGTCGTGAGCCGAAATCAATTTTGGCCTGCATGGGGCTCATTTGTCTAAACTCGAGTTTAACAAACACTATTGGTATAATGACCAATTTGACAGGATAAATCCCGTGCTACAGTCTGCCTGCGATCTCTCCTTCCCCCAACTCCAGGCCCTGCTGGAGGAGTGGGGCGAGCCGCCGTTCCGGGCCCGACAGGTCTGGGAATGGCTCTACGTCCATCTGGCGGACGACTGGGAGCAGATGACCAGTCTGCCGCGTGCCCTGCGGGAGCGCCTCGCCGCCCACCTCCCCCTGGTCTCGCCGCGCGTCCTGGCCACCCAGGTCTCCTCCGACGGCCTGACCCGCAAGGACCTCCTCCAACTGGCCGACGGGGAAACGGTAGAAACCGTGCTGATGCGCTACGAGCGGCGCCGCACTGCCTGCATCTCCACCCAGGTGGGCTGCCCCATCGGATGCCTCTTCTGCGCCACCGGACAGGCGGGCTTCCGCCGCAACCTCTCCGCCGGGGAGATTGTCGCCCAGGCCCTGCACTTCGCCCGTATCCTGCGGGCCGAGGGGAACGTCCCCGCCGACCGCCCCCTCACCAACGTCGTGCTCATGGGAATGGGGGAGCCTCTACTGAACTATGAGGCCACTCTGGAAGCGGTCCGCCGCCTGAGCGACCCGCAGGGTTTCCGCCTGGGACAGCGCCACATCACCATCTCCACCGTCGGCATCGTGCCGGGGATAGACCGGCTGGCGAAGGAGACCTCCCCCGGCGGGGGACCGCTCCAGATTGCGCTGGCCATCTCCCTGCACGCCGCTACCGACGAACTGCGCAACCGCCTGGTCCCCATCAACCGCCGCTACGGGCTGGATGCCCTCTTCGCGGCATGTCAGCGGTACGTCGCCCGTACCGGCCGTCGGGTCAGTTTTGAGTGGGTGCTGATCGCCGGTGTGAACGATTCCCCCGCCCAGGCCAGCGCCCTCGCCGACCGACTTCAGGGGCTGATCGCCCACGTCAACCTGATCCCCCTCAACCCCACCCCCGCCTACGACGGGAAACCGCCCTCCCGCCAGGCCATCGCCGCGTTCACGGCGGTGCTGGAACAACGGGAGATTCCGTTCACCGTCCGCCTGCGAAGGGGGATTGAGATTCAGGCCGGGTGCGGGCAACTGAGGGGAGTGAAACGTGAAACGTGAAACGTGAAACGTAAAACGTAAAACGTGAAACGTGAAGCGTGAAACGAGGGGGAGATGAGAGAGGCCATCCGCGCGCGGGCGCAACGGATAGACGGTCTGCGGTCTCTGGTGACGGTGGGAAACCACACGGTCGTGGTGGACCCGCCCCCGGAGGAAGGGGGAACGGGTACGGGGATGAGTGCTCCCCAGTTGTTCGCGGCGGCTATGGCGGCCTGCATCGTGGGCTTCATCGCCAATTCGTGCCGCCTCCGGAACATCCCGCTGACCCGGCTGGAGGTGGAGTTGACCGCGCCCATCCAGGGGGGCCCGCGCCATGTTGGAGATATGGAGGTGGTCGTCCGAATGGAGCCCGAACCGCCGGAGGAGGTCCGCCAGCACCTGCTGGCCGTGGCGAAGCGGGCCACCCTGCTCAACACGCTGGCCCATCCGCCCCGGGCCGTTATCCGGTTTGCGTCTGGGGCAGATGACGCCGGGCCCCCTCCTCCAGCCGCCTCCGGACCTCCGGCGTAACCGCCCACCCGACGGCGTCCATCGCCAGCAACACCCCGCCGACGACCGGGGGCACGTCCAGCCGGACCGGACGGGCACCGGGCGCGACGGCCTGGACGGTCCCGCGCAGGGTGTCCAGCAGGAGCGGACTGGCGGAGCGGAAGAGTCCCCCCGCCAGCACCAGGTCAAACTCCTCGTCCTCCATCCCCAGGCGGCGGATGACGACGACGGCCCCGCCGCCCAGTTCCCGCCCGGCCCGCAGGACGATTTCCCGCGCGGCGCCGTCCCCGCCGTCGGCCTCCTCCATCAGGGCCCGCACCACGTCGGCGACCAGGGGGAAGAGATTATACCGCCAGCGGCTGACCCCCTCTAACAGGTCCGCCACGTCGGCCGCGCCGACCAGACGGACCAAGCGGTTGGAGAGGGCGGTGGCGGGCCCCCGCCCGGTGTAAGCCCGGGCGACGGCGTGGAGCGCGGCCTGGGCCAGGTCGGGGGCACTCCCCCAGTCGTCAAACGGGTAGCCCAGGCCCAGCGTGCGGGCCATCTCCCCCCGCCGGTTCCGCCCGGCGACGGTGGTGCCGGTCCCGGCGACAATCACCACCCCCCAGGGTTCCCGCGCCCCGGCCCGCAGAGCGACGAAGGTGTCGTTCACCAGGACCGACGGCCCGGAGAGGCCCAGTTCCTCCACCAGCGGGCGCAGTCGGGCCTCGTCGGAGGGCCAGTCCAGCCCGGCCAGGCCGTAGCCCGCCGCCGTCACCTCCTGCGGAGAAGTCCGGGCCGCCGACAGCGCCTCCCCCACCGCCTGCCGCAGCGCGGCCAGAGCGCCGTCCAGCCCGACCCCCTCCCAGTTCCCCGTCCCCGCCCGTCCGACGCCCAGCACCTCCCCGGATTCGTCGGCGACCAGGGCATGGGTCTTCGTCCCTCCGGCATCCACTCCCACGAACCGCATCTTTCCCTCCAGGGGTTATATCTCACACAAAGACACAAAGGCACAAAGCATAAAAATAATTTTTTTCTTTGTGTCTTTGTGTCTCTGTGTGAGGTTACTTCCCGGCAACAGCCAGGATACCCGCCACGCCCAGCAGGGCGATAACTCCACAGGTCTGGGGGATGCCCAGAAGGGGGATGAAGAACGCCCCACCCAGGAGCGCCCCCAGGCATCCCCCCGCCAGGTCGGCCCCGTAGAGGCGACCAGCGGCCCGGCCCACGTCCCCCCGTTCGGCCTGAAGGGCCAGGGGGAAGACCGCCCCACCCCACCCGCCGCCCAGCACGGCCAGCAACGGGAAGACAGCCGCCGGGAGAGGCCGTCCCAATAAAAAGGGGAGAACGGCCGCCCCAACAACCAGCGCGCCCATCAGGGCCAGGAGCGCCCGACGGGCCGTCGGCGCCGCCCATGGACGGGAGGCCCCCCACCGGCTCCCCAGCACCATCCCGACCATGTAGGCGGCGACGATCAGGCTGACCTGCGCGTAGAGGGAGCCGTGGCGGACCTGGAAGGCCAGCAGGATCACCACTTCCAGCATCATCCCGGCCAGTCCCGCGCTGCCGACGGCAATGGGAACGGCCCACCGGCGCCGGACGCGTGCCAGTCCCACCGGTATGACCAGCGCCAGGGCGACCCAGTTCAGCCGCAGGAGGTCCGTCCGTTCAAAAAAACCGCGCAGGCGCGGGGTGAAGCGGGAGAGCCACAGAGCCAGGTCGTAGTAGTAGCAGATGGGCGTCAGGTCCCGGTTGAGGCGCACGCCTGCCGTCGCCTCCAGCGCCTCCCGCACCTGGGCGAAGCGGTCGGTGGTGAAGAGATAGCGGATGTACGACGCCGTCACCCAGCGGGTGGAAATCCCCCGTTCGGCCAGCCGTCGGCCCCAGAGGTCCGGGTCGGCATCCAGCGGGTCGGTGGACGCCAGGAAGTAGGTGGTTTCGCCGGGCAGCGCCAGCACATGCGGGAAGACCGCGCGCAGAGTGTGATAGATGCTCCCGTTCCGGCGGGCCAGTTCCGGGCTCCAGTAGTTCTCCGCCGCCGGAAGCCCCAGGGCCAGAATGCCGCCCGGATTCAGGACGGCCCGGACCTCCCGGAAGAACTCCTCCGTGTAGAACCGGTTCAGCGCGCCGGTGGACGGTTCGGGCAGGTCCAGGATGACCACGTCAAAGGTCTGGCGGGCCGTCTGCACAAACCGCCGCCCGTCGGCCAGGACGACGGTCACCCGGGGGTCGTCCAGCACGGCGGCCTCGTCGGGCGGAAGGTGGAGGCGGGCGGCCCGCAGGAGCAACGGGTCGGATTCCACGACAGTCACGTGGGCCACCGGATGACGGAGCGCCTCCCGCAGGTTGCCCGCCGCCGCGCCGCCGATGAGGAGGACGTCCCGCGGGGCCGGGTGGGCCAGGAGCGGCGGGTGGACGACCTCCTCGGGGGCCGTCCCCTGCGTCTCAAACATCAGGAGACCGTTCTCGTAGAAGACGCGCTGGCTATCCCGGGCCTGGATGACGATGCGACCGTAGGGGGAATCGGCGGCGAAGGCCAGGTCCGACCACTGCCAGCGGAGGGTGGCGCGGTGAATAAAAGAAGCAAGAGGCAAGAGGACAAGAAGCAGGAGGGCAAGAGGCAAGAGCGCAAGGGGCAAGTGGGCAAGGGGCAAGTGGGTAAGTCGCAAGTTTGCAAGTCGCAAGTTTGCAAGTTGCAAGTTTGCAAAGGAAAGAGCGGCGGCCAGATCAACGATCAGGATGAGTGCGGCGATCTGGAAGGGGTCCAGGTAGCGGATGAGGACGAAACTGAAGAGCGCGCCGCCTGCGGCGGCCCCGGCGCACTCCCAGAGGTAGGCTTCTCGGGCGGGGCGACCCGTTTCGGCCAGGCGCCGGGCCAGGGGTGGGAAAAGGGCCCCCGCCAGCAGGCAGACCGGCGCGACGGAGAGGAGAATGACCCCCGCCATCGGCCCGAACTCCACCAGGGCACCGGGCGGAACGTGCAGCAGCCCGCGCGCGGCGCGCACCAGGAGCATCTGGAGGGCCGGCAACAGGCCGAGAGCGACCAGTCCCCCGGCCAGGACGTGCTCCCGGGTCTTTTGACTACACGAAACCCAATGGCCCGACAGCCCCACCCCCAGCGCTTCCTGGACGGGGACACGGTCTTCAGCCCCCTGGCTACACGAAGCCCGGTGGCCCGACGGCCCCACCCCCAGCGCTTCCTGGACCGGGATACGGTCTTCAGACCCCTGGCTACACGAAGCCCGGTGACCCGACGGCCCCATCCCCGGCACCGCCTGGACCGGGACACGGTCTTCAGACCCCTGGCTACACGAAGCCCGGTGGCCCGACGGCCCCATCCCCAGCACTGCCTGGACCGGGACACGGTCTTCAGACCCCTGGCTACACGAAGCCCGGTGGCCCGACGGCCCCATCCCCGGCACTGCCTGGGCCGGAATATGGCCTTCAGACTTCCGGCTACACGAAAACAGACGGCCCGACAGCCCGGCCCCCAGCGCCCCCCAGGCCAGCCAGGCCGCCAGGATCAGGCCCAGGACCAGTTCGTTGCCGTAGAAGACGGCAACCAGTTCCCGCACCAGCAGGACCTGGGCGACGGTCGTGGTGAAACCGAGGGCCAGCAGCGCGCCCTGCATCTATCCGGCTCCCTAACTGTTCAGCCTCACCCCTCCCCCAGCGGCTTCGCCGCTGCCGCCGCAGGCCTCGGCCCGAAGGGCCTTCGGCCCGAGGGCGGCGGGGGTGGGGTGAGGAAGCCCGAATAGTTATCCGGCCCCGTAGACGGGAATAGCCGCTCCGTGGACGGCGCGCGCTGCATCCGAGGCCAGGAAGAGAATCACGTCGGCAATCGCCTCCGGCTTCACCCAGCGTGCCGGGTCGGCTTTGGGCATCGCGGCCCGGTTCTGCGGCGTGTCTATGGTGGAGGGGAGGACGCAGTTGACGGTCACTCCCGTCCCCCGCAACTCCGCCGCCAGACTCTCCGTCAGCCGGATCAGCGCGCTCTTGGCCGCACTGTAGGCCGCCATGTTCTTCCCGCCCTCCAGCCCGGCCCGCGCGGCGACGTAGATGATCCGCCCGGCCCCCTGGGCCACCATCACCGGCACCACCGCGCGCGTCACCGTCAGCGCGGTGCGGACGTTGAGGTCAAAGAGGGCCTGCCAGGTCTCCAGGTCCGTCTCGTGGACGGGCTGGCCGCCCCGATAGCCCCCCACCGTGTGCACCAGGACGTCTATCCGGCCCAGGCGCCGGAGGGTCTCCTCCACCACCCCCTTCGCGGCGTCGGCGTCGGTCAGGTCCACGGCGGTCGCCAGATAGTGGTCGGAGGAATCGGCCAGGTCGGGGAAGAGGACCGGCAGCCGGTCCGGCGCGCGGTCCACCAGAACCAGGCGGGCCCCCGCCGCCCGGAAGGCGCGGGCGACGGCGGAGCCCAGGTTCCCCGCCGCGCCGGTCACCATCACCACGCAATCCGTGAAAGCATCCATCTCTGTCCTCTCCTGCCAGAAACTTCGCATCGGTGGTCCGTCGTCTGTGGTCTGTGGTCTGTGGTCAGTCGTCGGTCGTCCGTCGTCTGTCGTCGTTGTCTGTATTATACCCCGTATCCTCTCTTCCGCCAAAAACCCAGCGTGATGGTCAACTGCCGGGCATATCCAGAATTTGACAACTGGCCCGTTTCGCGCGAAACTGAACCCCCAGCGATAACTATTCAGCCGATTGAAATCGTCCTCTCTGGGCACTTCGTGCCGGGTGTCGGCCTTCGCCGACAACCCTCATTTGCGTGTCCGAGAGACCTGGTCGGCGGAGGCCGACCATCGGCCGCAGGCCCGGGAAGGGTGACTTCAGTCAGCGCTGAATAGTTACCCCCAGCGATACGCGATGCGCGATTAGCGATACGCGATTAGCGATACGCGATACGCGATGACCAAACCCGAACTTCTGCTGATCGCGGCCGACGGGCACACCCGCGCCCTCCTCCTGGCGGAACTCCAGGAAGCGGGCTACAATGTCGTCGCACTGCCGTCGCTGGAGGTGGCGCTGGCGGCCCTGGCGACCAGCCGGGTGAACCCCGCGCTGGTTCTGCTGGACACCCAGGGCGACCCGCGCGCTGACCCGCGCGGCATCGGCCAGTTGTTGAACTTTCTGGAGGACGACATCCCGCTGGTGTTGGTGGTGGGGGCCTACGACGCCTATGCGCTGGCCCCGCTGCGGTCCCGCGTCGCGGCCTGGCTCCCCCGCCCCCTGCGGATAGCGGACATTCTGACCACTGTCCGACGGTTGTTGAAGAAAAACCACGAAGACACCAAGACACGAAGTTTTTGAAAATTTCCATATACTTCGTGTCTTCGTCTCTTGGCGGTGAAAGAAAAACCACGAAGACACCAAGACCGAAGTTTTTGAAAATTTCCATATACTTCGTGTCTTGGTGGTGAAAGAAAAACCACGAAGACACCAAGACCGAAGTTTTTGAAAATTTCCATATGCTTCGTGTCTTCGTGTCTTGGTGGTGAAAGAAAAACCACGAAGACACCAAGACACGAAGTTTTTGAAAATTTCCATATGCTTCGTGTCTTGGCGGTGAAAGAAAAACCACGAAGACACCAAGACACGAAGTTTTTGAAAATTTCCATATGCTTCGTGTCTTGGCGGTGAAAGAAAAACCACGAAGACACCAAGACACGAAGTTTTTGAAAATTTCTATATCCTTCGTGTCTTCGTGTCTTGGTGGTGAAAGAAATATTGGAGGTCAGATATGGCAAACTCCCTTCTTCTGCTTCTGCGCGGCATCCAGACCCTCGGGCTGGGCCCCACGTGGAACGGCGTCGCTCATGCCATCCGCACCCGGTGGGTGGAGGCGAAGTTCGCCGACCCCCAGCACCCTCTCCGGGGACTGCCGCTCCTGGCGGCCTTCCTGCGCCGCATCCCCGTCCCGCCGGGCGCGTTCCCGCCCCCCGGCCCCGTCGTCGCCACCCCCGGCCCGCTCCTCTCCGTCCGCCAGGAGGAGAACGCCCTCCACTGCCAGTTCGCCCACGCCTCGCTGACGGTACAGGCCCTGGCGCCGGACCGGATTCGGGTGTCATGGAGGGCCGCGGCCCTCACCCCCACCCCCGGCCCTTCGGGCCACCCCCTCCCCCTCTCCCGCTTTGCGGGAGAGGGGGAGGGGGACCGGGGGGTGGGGGTGAGGGCCCTCCCCGAACTCCGCACCCCCCTCCTTCGCTGCCAGGTCTCCCCCGACGGCCGCATTGTCCTCGCCAACGCCTCCGGAGACATCATCGCGGAGGAGGCCGCGCCCGTGGCCTGGGCCGCGGGCGGGGAGATGCAGAGCGCGGAGGAGCGCCCTTCCTGTGCCCTCCTCCGCTGGCGGGTCTCCCCCGACGCCCACTTCTACGGCCTGGGGGAACGGGCTGCGCCGCTGGACCTGCGCGGCCGCGTCTACGTCAACTGGAACACCGACCCCCGCACCTACGACCCCGGCGACGACCCCCTCTACCTCTGCGTCCCCTTCCTGATCGTGCTCCCGCCGGACGGACGGCACGCCTGGGGCCTGCTGCTGGAAAATTCCGCCCGCAGCCGGTCCGACCTGGGACGGGCCGACCCGGAGATGCTGTGCGCAGAGGTGGAGGTGTATTCCTGCCCTCACCCCTACCCCCCTGCCCCCCTCCCCCTCTCCCGCTCCGCGGGAGAGGGGGAGGGGGAAGCCGCCGGAGGCGGCGGGGGAGGGGGTGAGGTCTCCTACTCTCTCTTCTACGCCCCCACCGTCGCCGGACTCCTGGAGCGCTTCACGGAGGTGACGGGCCGCCATCCCCTCTTCCCCCGCTGGGCCCTGGGCTACCACCAGTGCCGCTGGTCCTATTACCCCGAGGAGCGGGTCCGCCGCCTGGCCCGCGACTTCCGGGAGACCTACCGCGTCCCCTGCGACGGCATCCACCTGGACATCCACTACATGGACGGCTACCGGGTCTTCACCTGGGACCGTCGCCGCTTCCCCGACCCGAAGCGCCTGATGGCCGACCTGCACGGGCAGGGCTTCAAAGTCGTCACCATCATAGACCCCGGCGTCAAGGCCGACCGGAAGTACCGGGTCTTTCAGGACGGGCTGGCGCGGGGGATGTTCTGCCGCTACCCCGACGGCCGTGTCTTCATCGGCCCGGTCTGGCCCGGAAACTGCGCCTTCCCGGACTTCACCGACCCGCGCGTCCGGGAGTGGTGGGGCGACCTGCACCGGGACCTGGTGGAAGCCGGGGTGGACGGCATCTGGGACGATATGAACGAGCCCGCGCTCTTCGGGGAGGACGACGCGACCATCCCCGGCCCCGTCCGCCACGACCTGGATGGCGCGGGGGGCGACCACCGCGTGGCCCACAACCTCTACGGACTGAACATGGCCCGCGCCACGACGGAGGGACTGGCGCGGCTGGCCCCGGACCGCCGTCCCTTCGTCATCACCCGCTCCGGGTGGACGGGGATCCAGCGCTACGCCGCGCACTGGACCGCCGACAACCGCTCCGACTGGGCGTCGCTCCGGCAGACGCTGCCGATGGTCCTCAACCTGGGGCTCTCCGGCATCGCCTTCACCGGCTCCGACATCGGCGGGTTTGAGGGCTTCGCCACGGGCGAACTCTTCACCCGCTGGCTGCAGATGAGCGTTTTCTTCCCCTTCTGTCGGGCGCACACGTACCTCTTCAGCCCGGACCAGGAGCCCTGGTCGTGGGGGGAGCCGTACCTGAGCATCAACCGGGAGTTCATCCGGTTGCGCTACCGGCTGCTCCCGTACCTCTACACGGCCCTCTGGCAATGCACACAGACGGGGGCGCCCATCGTCCGTCCGCTCCTCTGGGCCTTCCAGGACGACCCCACGACCCACACGCTGGACGACGAGTTTCTCTGCGGGGACGCGTTGCTGGTGGCGCCGGTGCTGGAAGAGGGGGCGACCCGGCGGCGGGTCTATCTCCCCGCCGGCCTCTGGACCGACTTCTGGACGGACGAGCGGCACGAGGGGCCGAGGTGGCTGGAGGTGGAGGCGCCGCTGGAGCGGATACCCGTCTTTGTACGGGCAGGGGCGGTGGTGCCGACGGGGCCGGAGATGGACTACGTGGGCCAGCGCCCCACCGACCCGCTCATCCTGCACCTCTATCCCCCGGCGGAGGGGCAGGAGGGGGTGAGTTTCCTCTACGAGGACGACGGGGAGACCCTGGCCTACCAGCGGGGGGAGTATCGGCTGAGCCGGTTCGTGCTGAGAGGGGACGGCCGCCGGGTGGACCTGACCTGGACAGTGGAGGGGGCCTTTGACCCCGGCCCCCGGCGGGTGGAGGCGCTGGTCCACCGGGGCGGGGGCCGGGAGCCGGAACGGCTGGAGGACATCGCGCCAGGGAGGAGAACCACAGATCTTCCAGCCCGACGCTAAAGCGTCGGGCTGATGTTGCAAAGCCCCTTCGGGGCTCAAAACAGCCCGCAGGGCTTCGCTGAATCAGCCCGACGGTTTACCGTCGGGCTGAAATGGATTCCATTGGGCAACCGCAAGGGGGCAACCGCAAGGGTTGCCCCTACAGGCCCCCAAACGCCGGGCGGCGCACCCAGAGGGGTGCGCCGCCCGTTTTTGCGCCTGCGGCCAGGTGACCGTCACCTTTGCCGTTGCGGGCTATGGCCTGGAGTAGTTCCGGGTGACCAGCGGCAGGTAGACCCGGTATCCAACCTGGACGTAGAAAACGTCGCTGACCGCCTTGTGGCCAAAGATGTCGGTGACCTCAACCCGCACCGGATAGTGGCCAAAGGCGCTATAGCCATGATAGGCCGCGCAAACATTACCATCGGCCTCGGTCACCTGCACAGGGGTGCCGTCCCCGAAGTCCCACCGGCAGAGGAACATATTCGGAGTTTGCACATCCACGCCGGTGGTGATGACGTTCGTGGAGACCGTAGCCGTGACCAGAGCGGCCGCATACGGCGCCGGAGCGAAGAACTCAGGCTGACCCGGAGTCACCTGCACCTCGGCCTGTAGCCAGTCCAGAAGACGCTTCAGAAGGTCTTCACGGGTATTGTAGCCTGTATTGTTATTGACCCCTTCCAGGCCGAAACTCAGGTAGGCGACCCGGTAACCCAGTTTCGTCCAGGGCTCGCGGCCCGCCATGCGCTCCAGCGTGGGCTCGGAGGACAGGCGGGTACCCAGGTGGCCCAGAGAGGAAACCGTGGTCACCGGCACCGTGCTCAGGATAGGATAAGCATCCACATCGTTATAGAAGCGTGCAGCGACCTCGTCCACAGCCGACTGGTTGCCTGCTCCGTCGCCAGCAGAACTGAAATCGTAGATGCGACCAGCCAGGAACCCGGAGAAGAGGTTGTCGCCCATCGCGGTCGGGCTGGGCGGCCCGCCCAGGTCTCCATAGAGGTCATCCTGCACGTACCCGGCACCGGTGATGAGCGGGAACAGGGTATCACCCAGATACTCCCCATAGTACCATCCGATGTCCTGACCCGTCAGCAGCACCCGGCCGCCCGCCGCCAGATACGCCCGCAGGAAAGTGGAGAGAGTGCCGAAAGTGTAACCATCACCTGTAAACACAATCGCCAGCGGATAGCGGCGCAGCCAGTTCACGTAGGAAGAGGTCAGAAGCATAGATGCGCCACTGCTGGCATTCAGGTAGTAGTACGAGATTCCCAGGTTCTCCAGCGTGGTTGTATAGATCGCCGCGTAGTTGGGCAGCCCGGCAGTGCTGAGATCCGCATCCACCAGCAGGACCTGCGCCTCCGGCAGGACGGGGATGATCCGCACCCAGAAGGGCAGACGGTTGTCGTGGGTGCCGTCGCTCACCTCTATGTAGCCGTAGTAGTCGCTGTAACCGGAGACGCTCAGGCTCCCCACGTTCAGAACCACATCAAAGGTAGCGGTGCCAGCCGGTGTGACGGCGAATGTCGGCACTGTCGTCACAGTAATGGCAGAGTGGCTCCGCAGGAAGGTAGGAGTAATCACATACGTGGAGGCCACTCCCGCCACTTCCTGGGCGGTCACGGTGAGGGTCACCGGTCCGCTTCCGGCCATCCGCACGCCAAAGGAGAGGCTGGGGGAATTAAAGGTGAGGCCGGGATCGCCCGCCTTTGCCAGGTTGATGCGGCCCGCACCATAGCACATTGGCCCCTGAGTACCGCAAGAGGTAAGCAGGTTATTGGGGTAGTCCGCCGTCGTCATCAGGGCGCTCTTAATCTGAGCGGGAGTCCAGCGGGGATACAACTGGCGGAGGAGCGCCGCTGCGCCGGAGACATGCGGGGCGGACATGCTGGTGCCCTGATACAGAGCGAAGCCGTCCAGGACAGCGGAGAGGATATTAACCCCTGGAGCCGTCACATCGGGCTTGATCGTGTCATCCAGGTTCGGCCCGCGGCTGCTGAAGGAGGCAATGATGTCCGCCTGGGTCGTATCGGTGAAGCGGCCCAGGTTGGGCAGGATTTCCAGGGTGGGAGTGTAGGTCGTGCTGTGGGTGTTGTACCAGCTGATGATGTTATTCCCATCCGCCAGGGTGACCATCACAGCAGGAATTTGGGTGGTTTCCAGACCGCCCATCGCAATGGGGAAGCCCGCCGCGTTGTTCACCACAACGACCCCGATGGCCCCCGCGTTATAAGCGTTGGTCACCTTGGTGGCGAAAGTACAGGTGCCGCGCCGGATGACCGCAATCTGATTTGTGAAGGTTCCGGCAGAATACGGAGAGCATCCCAAATCATTGGCGGGGACGAACTTGAAGGGGGACTCCAGAGTCTGTGTGATCGCGGGTCCGCTTCCGGGAACAGCAGGAACGTTGGTCAGCGTGATCGGGACGGTTACGGTCGGGGGATCCTCAGGCCCGGTCACGTTCAGGAGCTGAGCGAAGATGCGGTCAGTGGTAGATGCCGCCACGCTGATGAACTTGTGGCCAACGGCCGGCGAGCCGATCGTATACTGACCGGAGCCGCTGTTCCCGGCAGAGAACACGACCACAATCCCCGCATCCACCGCCGCCTCGTAGGCCTGGACCAGCGGGTCGTCCTCAATGGGGGTCAGCGGAGTTCCGCCCCAGGAGTTGTGGATCAGGTCCGCCCCGTCCGCAACCGCGTCCTCCAGGGCCGCGATCAACTCTGGATCGTAGGCAGACGAACTTCCGCTGGTGCTGTAATAGAAGACCCGATAGTTCATCAACCAGGCCTTCGGGGCAATACCGCTGATTGTCTGGGTGATGGTGCCGCCCCCAAGGGTAGCGACCGTCCCATAATTGCAGGCAATTGTGCCCGCAACGTGGGAGCCATGAGTATTTTCAGGATGCTCCAGAGGGTCCGGCGCATCATAGACAGGATGAGGCGGGTCATCAGGCCGGAAGTAGGCCCGGGCAACGATGACTTTCTTGTTGGTGTAGCGAGTGTCACCTTTGGGGAAGCCCGGCGGATAAGTGTAGCCAGTGTCGTCAAAGCAGGGGTTGTAGATGTAGATGCCCGAGTCAATCACGGCGATTTTCAGGCCCTGGCCCGCCCGGTTATGCCCACCAACCAGCGTCCACAGGCCCTGGTCGGGGTCGGTTGGATCAAAGCCATTCCCGTTTTGATCGTTCACAAGGCCGATGAGCGGGAGGCTGGCATCCATATCCAGGTGGTATTCCCGCTCCACCGTCACCGAGGCGACCCCGGGCATCGTCCTGATCAACTCAACTTTGTTGCGGGGAACTTTTACCGCGAAGCCATTCAGGACAACCCGGTACTGCCGCTGGACTTGGGCCTCAGGGATTACACTGGCCAGATCGCGAACAAATTGCTCCTGGACAGAAGCCAGGTAATCCAGATAAGCCCGGCTTTCCGGTGCGGAGAGGTTCAGGCGGGCAGTCCCAGTGGCTTTGGGCGAAGTGGCCCGCAGTCCGGGGATTCCGCCCTCGTATTGTGCCAGAGGTGGGTCTTTCAGACGGACAATCACCCGCACGCTCTGAGATGCCTCTTCTGCAGGTTTGGGAGGGAGGACAGCAGGGGCATCGGTCACCTTGACTGGGCCACTGTAAATCGGACCGCCCGATGATGCAGCAGAGAGGACTGGTTTGGGGGTTGGGCTGACGGCGAAAGTCGTCAACACCAGGACTGCCGCCATCAGCAGGCTGGACCAGCGCCAGGTCGTTCTGGTACTCATGGTTGCCTCCTTGTGGGTTGGAATGGGGTGCACGTTTTACGTCTCACGTTTTACGTCTCACGTTTTACGTCTCACGTTTTACGTCTCACGTTTTACGTCTCACGTTTTACGTTTCACGTTTTACGTTTCACGGAGCGAAGGAGGGTAAAACGTAAAGAGTGAAACGTAAAAAGTAAAAAGTGAAGAGTGAAGCGTGTTTCGTTCCGGTATCACCTCCTTCCGTATGGACCGCAGGGGCCGCAAACAGACGAGGGCCGGGGGAGAAACTCCCCGCGGCCCTCGCGCGATATTCCTATCCGGTATCGGTGGCCGGATAGGTCCCCGCTCCCTGAAAGGCCCCGTTGGTCCGTGGTGTGTGCATAGGCCCGTTGAAGATAAGGGGATGACCAAGAAGCAGTTTTATTATAGCACAACGCAGCGAGAAAGTCAAGTCAGATGAAATCTGAAAAATTGGGCGACTACCTGCCCTGATCGGTTTGGAGATAGCGTAGCGCAGGCTGGCGGCCTGCGCACAGGGTATGCCTTCGCCAGGGGTATGAAGGCCCTACAAACAGGCCCGACAAAAGGGAACACACCCACCGCAGGGGTTGACAGAAACGATGGTGGGAATATACTTTAGGAGCAACGATTCAGGCGCTGAATGAAGTCAGCCTTCCTGGGCCTGCGGCACAAAGAGGCTGAATCAGCATAATCTCTGCGTACTCTGCGTCTCGGCGGTGAAATGACCTTTTTGCAGGAGACTCAGCAGCACATGAAAAAAGCGGCAGGCCGGGGCCTGCCGCTCAGGTCGCGGGGGCAGGATTCGAACCTGCGACCTTCAGGTTATGAGCCTGACGAGCTGCCACTGCTCTACCCCGCAACGCACTGATATTATACCGCGCTTGCCCAAATTCGTCAAGGGCAACCGGGCAGATTTTATCCCAAAATTTATCCCAAGCGCGATTTGGGATAAAAACCATAAAAACCACGAAGGACACGAAGGCCACACAAAGGACACAAAAGATAATTTTTTATCCCTTTGTGTCCTTCGTGAGCACTTTGTGCCCTTGTGGTTAAAACAAACTCTAACCCACATCCCAGGAGGAGCATCCGATGGACCTGCGACTCAGCGATGAACACCGCATGATCCGGGATATGGCCCGGGACTTCGCCCAGAAGGAGATTGCGCCCATCGCCAGCCACTACGACGAGACCGGGGAGTTCCCCCACGAGACGGTCCGCAAAATGGGCGCCATGGGCTTCATGGGCATTGAGGTGCCCGAGGAGTACGGCGGACAGGGGCTGGACACCCTGGCCTACGTCCTGGCGCTGGAGGAAATCTCCAAAGTGGACGCCTCCCACGGCGTCATTATGTCCGTCTGCAACTCCCTCTACTGCTACGGCATCCTCCACTACGGCACCGAGGCGCAGAAGCAGACATTCCTGCGGGCCGTCGCCAGCGGGGAGGTCATCGGCGCCTACGCGCTGACCGAACCGCAGTCCGGCTCCGACGCCGGCAACATCCGCGTCACCGCCGTCCGCTCCCCCGACGGCTCCTACTACACTATCAACGGCACCAAGTCCTGGATCACCAGCGCGCCGGTGGCGAAGTACATCGTCCTCTTCGCCCAGACCGACCCCGATGCCCAGCCGCGCTACCGGGGGGTGACCGCGTTCATCATTGACACCGACCTGCCGGGCTTCCACCGGGGCAAGACGGAGCCGAAACTGGGCATCCGCGCCTCGGCAACCAGCGAGATTCACTTTGAGGACTACCGCTGTCCCGCAGAGAACCGGCTGGGGGAAGAGGGCGAGGGGTTCAAGATTGCGATGGCCGTGCTGGACGCCGGGCGCATCGGCATCGCCGCGCAGGCGCTGGGCATCGCCGAGGCCGCCTACGAGGCATCCGTCCAGTACGCGCGGGAGCGGTACGCCTTCGGCCAGCCCATCGGCCAGTTTGAGATGATCCAGCAGAAAATCGCCGATATGAAGTGCCGCATTGAGGCCAGCCGGTTGCTCATCTACCAGGCGGCCCTGGCGAAAGAGGAGTTCAAGAAGACCGGTCGCCGCTACACGCTGGAGGCGTCTATGGCAAAACTCTTCGCCTCCGAGACGGCCACGTGGGTGACCAAAGAGGCCATTCAGATTCACGGCGGCATGGGCTACAGCAAGGAGTTGCCCATTGAGCGGTACTTCCGGGATGCCAAAGTGACGGAGATTTACGAGGGGACCAGCGAGATTCAGCGGCTGGTGATCGCCCGCCTGGAGACGGGGCTCCGATAAGGGGACGATGGGCGGCGGCGGCCTTCGGCCGCCGCCGCCCATTCATGCTCACTCATACCGCAACGCCTCTATAGGGTTGAGCCGGGCGGCCCGCCAGGCCGGATACATCCCCGAGGCCAGCCCCACCACCACCGAGACCGACGTCGCCAGCAGCACCGCCTGCAGGGTGACTGCCGTGCGGATGCTGGCCAGCGCGGCGATGGCCTGCGCGCCCACCGCACCCAGCCCAATCCCCAGCAATCCTCCGGCGAAGGCCATCACCACCGCCTCCATCAGGAACTGCACCAGGATGTCCCGCCGCCGCGCCCCCACCGCCTTCCGCAGGCCGATTTCCCGCGTCCGCTCCGTCACCGAGACCAGCATAATGTTCATAATACCGATGCCGCCCACCAGCAGGCTGATCCCGGCAATCGCACCCAGGAAGGTCGTGAGGATGCCCGTGATGCTGCTGAAACTCTGGACCAGGTCCGCCTGACTGAGCACGCTGAAGTCGTCATCGTCCTCCACAGAGAGGCGGTGTCGCTCCCGCAGGACGGCGCGAATCTCTGCCATCGCCGCCTCCATCCGGTCCTCGCTCACCGCCTGGACGGAGATAGAGGACAGAGAGTACTCCCCGTTGGGAGCCCGGACGGAGAAGAGGCGGCTCTGGGCCGTCGTCAGTGGGACGAAGATGGTGTTGTCCTGATTGGCGAACGTCCCGCCCTTGGCGGCCATCACCCCGATGACCTGGAAGGGGACGCCGTTGATGCGCACCGTCTCCCCCAGCGGGGCGGGGTTATCGGGGAAGAGGGTCTCGGCCACGGTCTGGCCCAGGGCCGCGACGCGGGCGCGGGTCTCCACATCCTCCTGGGTGAAGAACTCCCCCACGGCGACCCGCCAGTTCCGGACGGTCAGGTAGTCCGGCGTGACGCCCGAGACCTGGGTAGTGGCCTCGTTGGTCCCGGCCACGACGGTCGCCTGCTGGCTCAGTTCCGGCGCCACCAGCGCCACGTCGGGCAGCGCGAAGGGGTCGGACAGAGCCTCCGCGTCCCCCATCGTCAGCGGGCGGGGAGTGCCGCCTCCGGCCCGTCCGGCGAAGACCACCAGCAGGTTGGTCCCCATCCCGCGCAACTGGTCCGTCACCGAGGCCTGGACGCCCTGTCCGGCGGCGACCAGCGCGATGACCGCCGTGACACCGATAACGATCCCCAGCATGGTCAGCGCCGAGCGCAGTTTATTGGCACTCAGCGCCCGCAATGCCACCCGAAAACTCTCCCAGAGGTTCATCGTTTCCTCCAACTATCAGCCCAAATGGAGCGCAGGGTGCGCAGGCTAAAGCCTGCGCTACAGGCTAAAGCCTATGCTACAGGCTAAAGCCTATGCCACAGGTAAAGCCTATCCCACAGGCTAAAGCCTATGCTACAGGCTAAAGCCTATGCCACAGGTAAAGCCTATGCCACAGGTAAAGCCTATCCCACAGGCTAAAGCCTATGCTACAGGCTAAAGCCTGCGCTACAGGCTAAAGCCTGTGCTACAGGTGAACAGCCTGCGCCACAACAACAGTGCCTTTGCCCATCAGCCTGCGGTGGCGACCAGCGGAGCGGATACGGTTTCCTCCCCCTCCACCAGCCCGTCCCGCAGGTAGATGATTCGTCCCGTGTGCCGGGCGATCGTCGGGTCGTGGGTCACCAGCACCACGGTGATCCCCTGCTCCCAGTTCAGCCGCTGCAGGATGGCCATCACCTCCCGCCCGGCCTTGCTGTCCAGGTTCCCCGTCGGCTCATCCGCCAGAATGAGCGACGGGCCCGTCACCAGCGCCCGGGCAATCGCCACCCGCTGCTGCTCCCCGCCGGAGAGTTCCGTCGGCGTGTGGTGCAGCAGCCGGTCCCCCAGCCCCACCGCCTCCAGCGCCTCCCGCGCCCGCCGCAGCCGCTCCGCCCGCCCCACCCCGGCGTAGAGCAGCGGCAGCGCCGCATTCTCCAGCGCCGTCGTCCGGGGCAACAGGTTGAAGGTCTGGAAGACGAAGCCGATGCGCCGGTTGCGGATGGCGGCCAACTGGTCGTCGTCCAACCGCCCCACCTCCTGCCCGTCCAGCCAGTACGTCCCCGACGTGGGCTGGTCCAGGCAGCCGATGATGTTCATCAGCGTGGACTTGCCGGAGCCGGAGGGGCCCATAATGGCGACCATCTCGCCGGGGCGGACGGTGAGGGAGACGCCCCGCAACGCGGGCACCTCCACCGTCCCCATCCGGTAGATTTTCACGACATTTTCCAGGCGAATGACCGTCTGCTCCATCGTGGACTCCTACGGCCGCTGCGATTGTTGCTGTTCGGTCCGTCGCTCTCTCGGCGGCGGGCCGCCGGCGCCGAACATGAACCGCATCGCGCCGGGCTCAACAGCAGTGGAGGAACCGGTCTGGTTCTGGACGACCAGGACGTCCCCCTCCGAGAGGCCGGAGAGGACCTGGGCAAAGCCCGAGCGCCGGATGCCCAACTGGACCGGCACCGGTTCCACGCCGCGGGCGGTCTGGCGGAGTACGTAGGGCCGGCCGGTGGCCGGGTTCGTCTGGATGGCCCAGGTGGGGATGAGCAACTGGTCGGTCAGTTCCCGGACCCGGATGGTGACGCTGGCCGACATTCCGGCCCGCAGGGGGGCATCCGTCGGGTCCAGGGCGATGACGACGGGGTAGTAGACCGCGCCGCCCGTAGAGGTCGCCGCCACGCCGATGCGCTCCACCTTGCCGGTCAGGTTGACGTCGGGGAGGGCGTCCACCGTCACCACGGCGGGCATCCCCACCTCCAACTGGCTCACGTCCACCTCGTCCACGTTGACGGTGATCCGGAAGCGGGAGAGGTCCATCAGCGTGATGGCAGGATAGACGGCCGGCTCGCCGACGACCAGGTTCATCGCCGCGACGACGCCGTCAAAGGGGGCTTTGAGGACGGCCGCCTCCAGGTTCCGTTGGGCGGTCTCCAGGGCGACATGGGCCTGCTCCACCGCGGCCTCTGCGGAGGCCAGGTCTTCTTCCGTCGGGCCGTTCCGGAGGCTTTCCAGTTTCGCCTTCGCGCTCTCCACGTTCCGCCACGCGGCGGCCAGTTCCTCCTGGGACGGCCCCTTCGCGGCGGCCTCGTAGTTGGCCAGGGCGACCTGGTAGTCTATGGTGGCGTCCTGCAGTTGCAGGGACTCCGGCCTTGCGCTGATGTCGGGTCGCCAGGAGACCCGGCCATAGGCGGCCTGGGCCCGCTCCAGCGCGACCTTCGCCTTCTCCAGTTGCGCCTTTGCCGAGGCCAGACTCTCGGGCGACGGGCTGTTCTTCAGATTCTGGTACTGGGCCAGCGCGCTGTAGTAGGACGCTTCGGCCGCCTTGAGGGTCTCCTCTGTGGCAGGCTGCTGCGCCTTGGCCAGTTGGGCCTGGGCGGATTTCAGTTGGGCCTCCGCCTGCCGCAGGCTCAGTTCCAGGCTGGTCGTATCCAGGCGGGCCAGCACCTGCCCGGCTTTCACCCGGTCCCCGATGTCCACCGACACCTCGGCGACCTTCCCGGAGACGTCAAAGCCCAGGTCCACTTGGCGGACCGGCTCCAGGGAGCCGCTGGCGCTGACCGTCACCTGGAGCGTCCCTTTGCGCACAGCGACGGTGCGCGTCGCGGCGCCAGCCCGGGCGGCGGTGGACTGCCGCCAGAGGAGAACCCCTCCGACTCCCGCCAGCACGACGACAACGGCAACGACAATCCATATCCAGCGACGTTTGAGCATGGTTTTTCCTCCTATCGGCTTTGCAACTGACTGCTATAGTACAGCCAATCTTTGAAGAAATTGTGAAGAAGGTGCAGAGTTTGTGTGAAGGTTCGGATGAAACCGCCCTTCAAAAATTGAGCGGGTGGCCTCTGCCACCCGCTCAATCTGCTGCCCCGATTGCGGTGGGGCAACTGCCGGGGTTGCCCCTACACCCGGATTTGCCTCCGGCATCGGGGACAGAATGCCGCGCCCTTCACATCCGTGTCGTGGAGGGTGTTGGAGAAGTGCATCACACAGTGGGGGTCGGGGCAGTGGCCCAGCCCCCAGGTGTGCCCCAGTTCGTGGACGGCCTCTTTGAGCACCCGCTGGCGGAAGAGGTCGGGGTCGTCCTGGAGACCGTAGAAAGAAGGACGCAGGCGGGGCAGCGCGACGAATGCTTCCCGCCCCTGCAGAGTCGCCTGCCCGAAGATGAAGTTCAGCCCCGGGGCGTAGCAATCCACGTCGGTCAGGCCCAGGAGTCGGTGGGCCGGCGCGGAGACGGCGCGCAGTGTCCCCAGCATGGCCTCCCCCCGGTACTGGCGGCGAACCGGGTCGTATCCGCCCTTCGGCAGGGGCACCGGGTCCCCCACCCTCGCCGAACACCCAAGCGTTGCCCCCAGTTCGGCCGCCAGCCAGGCCGTCAGGTCGGCCTCTACATCTCCGATGGGGACCAGCCGGACCTCCCGGGGCATCGTCTCTGCCCCCATCTCTGGTGCGGCGGCTGCGCCGCCGCACCAGAGATTCCTCCCATTAGAACCCGAAGCCCAGGCGCTGGCGCGCGTCCCCGGCCATCATGGAGGGGTCCCAGCGCTCCATCCCCATGACCACCTTCACCGGTCGCTCGGTGACCGCCTGGGCAGCCCGTCGGGCCTCCTCCAGGATCATCCCTGCCAGCGGGCAGAAGGGGGCGGTGAGGATCATCGTAATCTGGACCTCGCCGTCCACTTCCTCAATCTTGCGCACCAGCCCCAGGTCCACCACGCTGAGGCCGATTTCGGGGTCGTACACGTCCCGCAGTGCTTCCTGGATGCGGGCGACTTCCTGTTCAGAAAGGGGTTGCTGGGTCTCGTTCATCAGTAAACTCCTGTCAAAATAAGGATTTGAACACCCCTGGGTGTCATGGCTCAACCAGCCGGCGAATCCGGCACACCCCTGGCGTGATCACTGTAAAAGCACAGGGGAGTTCTGCTGCGTACCGCCGAATGGCCAAAGTAACTATCTCTGCCTTACGATCGGGTGAGAGCCCCGCCAGACGAACCAGAACGATACCGCGCGTATAGACACGTTGACGGAAGACAATCTCTCCAAAATCTTTATCCGCAGTCAAGAGCAAAGCCCTCTCCCGGTTTGCTCTGTCCAGAACGCTCTCATCAGACAACCCGGGCTCCATCTCGGCCACATAGAGCACCCGATGCCCTTCCTGCCGGAGGCGCTCAACAATCTGACGGTCAATACCTTCGTCTGCCAGAAAATTCACACTACCGCCTCGGTTATCGGGTAAATCACATCAGCCCGCAGGGCCTCTTTCGCAAACGCAATCGCGGCGAAAATGGCTTCACGCGTCAGGCGAGGATGAGCCTCCAGAATCTGCTCAATCGTCTCGCCCGCGGCCAATTTTTCCAGGATCAGTTCTACAGTGATTCGGGTGCCCGCAATGACCGGCTTACCCATCATGACATTCGGGTTAGAGACAATCCACTGCTTCTCCATCTGCCTCCCTTGCCCTACCAACGATGTGTTTTGTCTTTTATTATACCACAACCATCTGCCCTGTCAAAAAAGCAGAGGGGTGTCGCCAAAAACCGGGCGGGCACAGTTGCAACAGCAAACGATTATGGTATACTACCTCCGCCCAAACTGCTGGCGAGGTGCAACATGCTGGATATAAAACGGGTCCGAGCCGATTTTCCCGCCCTCTCCCGAACCGTCCACGGCCGTCCGCTGGTTTTCCTGGACAGCGCGGCCAGTTCCCAGAAACCGCTGCCGGTCCTGGAGGCAATGGAGCGGGTGTACCGGGAGTGTTATGCCAACGTCCACCGGGGCATCTACGCCTTCAGCGAAGAAGCCACCCTGGCCTACGAGAACGCACGGGACCGGGTGGCTTCTTTCATTAACGCCCCGGTCCGAGAGGGGATCATTTTCACTCGCAACACCACCGAGGCTATCAACCTGGTCGCCTACGCTTGGGGGCGGATGAACATCCGTTCGGGGGACCGCATCCTCCTGACCGAAATGGAGCACCACTCCAACCTGGTCCCCTGGCAACTGCTGGCGCAGGAAAAGGGCGCCCAACTGGTCTACCTCCCCATCACCGACGACGGCCTTCTGCGGATGGACCTGCTGGACTCCCTGCTGGACGAACGGGTCAAACTGGTCGCGGTGACGATGATGTCCAATGTGTTGGGGACGGTCAACCCGGTCAAAGAGATCATCTGCAGGGCCCACGCGGCCGGCGCGGTGGTGCTGGTGGACGCCGCCCAGTCGGTGCCCCACATGCCCGTGGACGTCCAGGACCTGGACTGCGACTTTCTGGCCTTCTCCGGCCACAAGATGTGCGGGCCCACCGGCATCGGCGTCCTCTACGGGAAGGAGGCGCTGTTAGAGGCAATGCCGCCATTCCTGGGCGGCGGGGATATGATCCGGAAGGTGGAATGGGAGTCCGCCACCTGGAACCGGCTTCCTTGGAAGTTTGAGGCAGGAACTCCGGCGTTCGTGGAGGGCATCGGGCTGGGCGCGGCGGTGGATTATCTGACGGCCATCGGTATGGAAGCCATCGCGGCCCACGAGCGGGAACTGACCGCGTACGCGCTGGAGCGTCTCTCCGCGTTGCTGGGCCTGAACATCGTCGGCCCGCCCGCCCATCAACGGGGCGGCGTGGTCGCCTTCACCTTCCGGGGGATTCACCCGCACGACATCGCCCACATGCTGGACATGGAGGGCATTGCGGTCCGGGCCGGGCATCACTGCGCCCAGCCCCTCCACCGCCGCCTGGGGCTGACCGCCACCGTCCGCGCCAGTTTCTACCTCTACAATACCGCCGAAGAGGTGGACGCTCTGGCCCGGGCGCTGGAGCGAATTGGGGCGATGATGGGGCAATAGGTGTGCCGACTGAAGTCGCCCGCTTTGGGCCTTCGGCCTCCGGTCGGCCTTCGCCGACCGGAAGCATCGGCGCAGGCCGACGCCCGGCGGTATGCCCAATTGAAGAGGGGTTTTGCGGCGGGCGGCTTCGCCGCCCGCCGCAAACCCCCTCCCTCATTCCCCTCCCCTCGCCCGCTGTGCGGGAGAGGGGAGGGGCCGGGGGAGGGGTGAGGGCCCCCGCCGCCGCAGGCCTCGGCCCGAGGGCGAGCGAGAAGGGGGCACGAATGATACAGCGGCTGGTATCAATCACGACTCTTCACAACTCTGACCGACGTCAAATATGAGCACCCTGTATTCTCAAACCATTCTGGACCACTACGCCCATCCCCGCAACTGGGGACGTCTCCCCTCGCCGGACATCGTCGCCGATAGCGACGACCCGTCCTGCGGCGACCAGGTCCACCTGGAACTCGCGCTGGGCCCCGACGGACGGGTCGCCCAGGTGGCCTTTGAGGGGGAGGGTTGCATGATCAGTATGGCCTCGGCATCCCTCTTCACCGAGCACCTGCAGGGGAAACGGGTGGAAGACCTGGAAGCGCTCACCGAAGAGGAGGTGCTGGGCTGGCTGGACGCGCCCATCCCGCCCACCCGCCGCGCCTGTGCCCTCTCCCCGCTGGTCGCCCTGCGCGCCGGGCTGAAGACGTATCGCCGCACCGCCCCCACCGGAGGCTGACATGCCCACCCCCTACCGGGAGCGCGTCCTGGACCACTACCAGCACCCCCGCCACTGGGGGCATCTGGAAACACCCGACCGGGTCGGCGAGGCCGAAAACCCCCTCTGCGGGGACCGGGTGCGGGTGGAACTGCGCCTGAACGGTAAGGGAGTGATCGCGGACGTGGCCTTCAGCGGGGAGGGCTGCGTCATCGCGCTGGCGGCCGCGTCCATGCTGGCGGAGCACATCCGGGGGCGGCCCCTGGAGGAAGTCCGCCGCCTCGGCGAGGCAGACGTGGCCGCGCTGTTAGGGATGGACCTCCGTCCCGCGCGGCGGGCCTGCGCGCGGGTCGCCCTGGAAGCCCTACAGTCAGCAATGGATAATGACCAATGACAAAATGACCAATGACCAATGACGAAATGACCAATGAGCGGTCTTCGGTTTGGAGGCTGATCCGTTTCGGGCCCGCTGACGGGCCCACTCAGATGGCGGTGGACGAAGCCATCTGGCGGGCAGTGGCGGAGGGGCGGGTACCGCCGACGCTGCGGCTCTACGCCTGGGACCCGCCCTGCCTCTCCCTGGGCCGCCACCAGAGCGCCGACGAGGTCAACCGCCAGGCGCTGGCGGCCGCCGGGTACGGCCTGGTGCGCCGCCCCACCGGCGGGCGCGCCATCCTCCACATAGACGAACTGACCTACTCCGTCGCCGCACCGCTCACCGAACCCCGCGTTCGGGGGGACGTCCTGACCAGTTGCCAGCGCATCAGCCAGGGCCTGCTGGCCGCGCTGGACCTGCTGGGGGTGCGGGATGCCACCGTCCACCAGCAGAAACCCCCAGCCGCCACCGGTCCCGTCTGCTTTGAGACACCGGGGGAGTTTGAGATTGTGGTGGACGGGCGGAAACTGGTCGGCAGCGCCCAGGCGCGGGGGCGCGGCGCGCTCCTTCAGCACGGGGCGTTTCCGTTGACCGGCGACATCGCCCGCATCTGCCGGTTTCTGACCGCGCCGACGGACCCGGCGCGCGTGCGCGCCCGGGCGACGACACTATCCGAGGTGCTGGGCCGGGAAGTCCCCTGGGATGAGGCCGCACAGGCCGTCGCCGGGGGCTTCGCCCGCGCGCTGGACCTCCAACTGGAACCGGGAGCATTGACCCCGTGGGAAGTAGAAACGGCCCATCGGTTGCGGCAGGAGAAGTACGCCGCCGAAGAATGGACATTCCGGCACCCCCTATGACCCGACGACGCTGGCTCTTCCTCCTCATCGGCCTTACCCTGAGCCTCTTCTTCCTGTGGTTCGCCTTCCGGGACCTGCACCTGGGCCAGGTCTGGGACGCGATGAAGACGGCCCGGTACATCTGGCTCATCCCCGGCGTGACGGTCTACTTCATCTCCGTCTGGTTTCGGTCCTGGCGGTGGAAGTTTCTCCTGCGCGGGAGCAAATCCGTCCCCACCGCCCGCCTGTTCCCGGTCGTCGTCATCGGCTACATGGGCAACGACATCCTCCCCTTCCGGCTGGGGGAAGTGCTGCGGGCCTACGTCCTCTGGCGGAAGGAGGGCGTCCACATCGGCACCACCCTGACCACCGCCGTCCTGGAGCGGCTGTTTGACGGCCTGACCCTGGTCTGCTTCGTTCTCTTCGGCCTGCTCTTCCTGCCCCTTTCGGCGTTTCTGGGACGGCTGGTCATGGTTGCCAGCGGGGTCTTCTTCGGCGCGCTGGCGATTTTCCTCGGCCTGGCCGCCCACCCGGACCGCCTGCGACAGATGGCCCATTGGGTTCTGGACCGGCTCGTTCCCCCTCGCATCCGCCCACCACTCCTGAATTTCCTGGAGGGCGTCATCGCCGGACTGGAGGGACTGCGCAGCGCGCGGGATGTCCTGGTCCTCTTCGGCATCACCGTCTGGGTCTGGCTGCTGGAAGCGCTCAAGTACTGGCTGGTCAGTTTCGCCTTTGACCTGCACCTGGGATACATCGGCGTGATGGTGATGGGCGGGGCCGTCAACCTGCTGACCGCGCTCCCTTCCCTGCCCGGCTACATCGGCACGTTTGAAGTCGGCATCAAAATCCTGCAGGGGATGGGGGCACCGGCAGCGGCCGCGGGGAGTTACATCCTGGTTCTCCACGCCATCCTGCTGATCCCGGTCACCCTGCTGGGGCTGGTGTTTATGGCGATGGAGGGGGTCCGCTGGGCGGAGGTCAGCCAGGCCGCCCGGGGAGACTTGTCTCCTCCCGATTGTCCTGTATAATTCAGATAGAAAGGAGTCGTCATGATCAAAATCATCACCGATACCACCTCAGGCCTGCCCCTGGACGTGGCCCGGGCCCACGACATCCCGGTCCTCCCCCAGATCATCATCTTCGGGGAGGAGACGTACCGGGACGACACGGAAATGGATACCCGGATGTTCCTGCAGAAACTGCGCGCCTCGCCGACACTGCCCAAGACCGCCGCGCCGCCCCCGGCCCTCTACAACCCCATCTTTGAGCAGTTGCTGGCGGAGGGATACCGGACCATCATCTGCCTGCACCCGTCCTCCGAACTGAGCGGGACGGTTCGCAGCGCGCTGACGGCGGCCCAGGACTTCCCCGGGGCCGACATCCGGGTGGTGGACACCCGCACCGTTGCCGCGCCACTGGCCACCGTCGTCCTCCTGGCGGCCCGCTGGGCCCGGGAGGGAGTGGACGCCGACACCATCATCGCCCGGGTCCAGGACACACTGGCCCGCCAGCGGGTCTACTTCGTGGTGGACACGCTGGAATACCTCCACCGGGGTGGCCGCATCGGCGGCGCTCAGGCCCTCCTGGGCGGACTCCTCCAGGTCAAGCCCATCCTCACCCTGCGGGACGGACGGGTGGAGCCCTTTGAGCAGCAGCGGACCCAGAAGCGGGCCCTGGCGCGCCTGCGGGAACTGGTCCTGGGAGAGTGCCCCCGCACCCCTGAGTCGCATCTTGCCGTCATGCACGCGGACGCGGAGGCCACGGCCCGCGAACTGGCCGCAGATTTCTCGGCCCAACTGGGCATTCCCGACATCCCCATCTACGAACTTCCTCCCGCCATCGTCACCCACGCCGGGCCAGGGGTGCTGGCGGTCAGTTATTTCGTCGCGCCGTGAGGCCGGCCGTTATCCCCCCGCTGGAGTCGTCCAATGGTGCACATTCACAAAGTCCGTACCGATGACCCCCGGGACGTGGAACGGTTCGTCCGCTTCCCCTTCCGCCTCTACCGGGGCTGTCCCTACTGGGTCCCGCCGCTGGTCTCCAGCGCCCGTAAGCAACTGAACCGGGAACGCCACCCGTACTACCGTCACTCCGACGCCGATTTCTTCCTGGCGACGGTCGGGAAGGAGATTGTGGGGCGGATTGCCGTCCTGGAGCCCCGCAAGCGCAACGCCTACCGCGGCCAGAAAGGGGCCTTCTTCGCCCTCTTTGATGCGGTGGACGACGGGGAGGTGGCCCGCGCCCTCTTTGACGCCGCCTTTGACTGGGCCCGCGGGCGGGGGTTGGAGACCATCAGCGGCCCCGAGGGCTTCTCCGCCGGGGACTCCCTGGGAGTACTGATCCGGGGGTTTGAGCACCTGCCCGCCCTGGGCATCGCCTACAACTATCCCTACTACGACCGTCTCATCCAGGAGGCCGGCTTTCAGAAGCAGACCGACTACTTTTCCGGCTACCTGCCGGGGAGCACCCGGTTGCCGGAGCGGATTCACGAGATTGCCGAACGGGTGAAAGCCCGGCGCGGCTTTCAGGTGCTGACGTTCCGGACCAAAGCGGAGATGCGGGCCATCGCCCCCCGGGTCGTGGACGCCTACAACGCCGCCTTCGCCGAGAACCGGGAGTTCGTCCCCATCACCGGGGAGGACGCCCAGCGCATCATTGACCGGCTCATCAACCTGACCCGCCCCGATGTCTCCAAAGTCGTCGTCAAAGGGGAGGAGATTGTCGGGTTCATCCTGGGCTTCCCGAACGTCAACCGGGCCCTCCAGCGGTGCGGCGGACGCCTCTATCCCTTCGGCTGGGCCATGCTCCTCTGGGAGTTCAACCACACCGACCGGATAGACTTCAACGGCGGCGGCATTCTGCCGAAGTACCAGGGCCTGGGGGTGGACGCCATCATGTTCACCGAACTGGAGAAGACCGTCCACGAGCGGGGCTTCCGCCACGCCGAAATCGTCCAGGTCAACGAGCAGAACGCGAAAATGATGCGGGAAATGGAGGCGCTGGGGGTGAACTTCTACAAGGCCCACCGCATCTACGAGCGCCCGCTGTGACGACAGACGGCTGACGGCTAACCACTGACGGCTAACGACTAACCACTGACGGCTGACGACTAACCACTGACGGCTAACGGCTAATCCTATGGAACTCTTCCAATGGCTTACTCTGGCCCTGGTCCTGATGCTGGGGCCGATGATTCTGATTCACGAGTTGGGACACTTCATCACCGCCCGACGGGCCGGCGCGCGCGTCCTGGAGTTCGGCCTGGGCTTTCCGCCCCGCCTGTTCACCCTGTTCCGGGAAAACGGCACTATAGAGGTGGACGGGCAACGGTTGCTCCTGCCCGGCTCGGTCCGCCTGCCCCCCGGCCTGGCGCCGGGCCAGCCCGTGGAGGTCCGGTTCCGGCCCAATCCGGAGGGGCCCCCGCGCGTCGTGGAGATTCGGCGGGCCGACCGGCCTGAGGGGGGAGAGCCAACACCTCAGGGGTTCCGACTGCGCGGCACCCTCACCGCGCTGGACCCGGGGACCGTCTACTCCCTCAACCTGCTCCCCCTGGGGGGCTTCGTCCGCATCCTGGGCGAGGAGGACCCGTCCCACCCGCAGAGTCTGGCGGCGCGGCCGAAGCGGTGGCGGCTGACCGTGCTTCTTTCCGGCGCGCTGCTGAACATCCTGGCCGCCTTCCTGCTGATGATGACGGCCTACGCCACCGGTGTCCCCACCCGTGCGTTCGTCCTCATCCAGGAAGTGGTGCCGGAGAGCCCCGCCTGGGCCGCCGGACTCCTCCCCGGCGACGTGATCACCGCCGTCAACAGGGACCGACTGGAGAAGGGGAGCACAGAATTGCGGGAGTGGATTCGCTCCTCCCCGGGAGAACCGCTGGAACTGACCGTTCTCAGGGAAAAGACGCCCCTCACCATCACGGCGACCCCCGTCCTCACCGACGGGCACGGCTTTCTGGGCATCGGCCTCCAGGACTGGCCCGACCCGGAGTCGGTGGAGCGGTACGCTCTCCCCCGCGCGGCCGTCGCCGCCGGACAAAGCATGGCAGGCGTCATCCTGAGCATCCTCAACCTGCCCCGCATGGTGTCCAGCGGCCAGGTCTCCGCCGCCGAGGCGGTCCGTCCGGTGGGCATCCCGGGCATCCTGGGATTTCTGGGCTACGCCCTCAAAGAGAGCGTGGAGACGGGTATCGCCTTCTTTGCCCTGCAGGTCACCGCCCTGATCAGCCTGGCCGTGGGGATGACCAACCTGCTCCCGTTGCCCGCGCTGGACGGCGGGCGGGCCCTGTTCGTCATCATAGAGGCCATCCGGGGCCGCCGCATCTCCCCGGAGACGGAAGCGAAAATCCACATGGCCGGGATGGTCATCCTGGTGGGCATCTCGCTGGTCATCATCACGATGGACATCCTGAACCCCGTCATCCCCTGGTCATGGCTGAGCCGGTAATTAACAGAATTCGCCACGAATTTCACGAATTGACACGAACTCTCAGTTCTTCTGTGCATTTCCCGCCCCACCTGGCACTGGTGGTGGGCGTTCTGGCGGCCTCCACCGCCTCGCCCATCATCCGGCTGGCCCAGGCGGAGGTGAACTCGCTGGCGATTGCCGCCTGGCGGCTTACGCTGGCATCCCTGATCCTGGCGCCCGTCACCCTGACGACCCGGCGGGAGGAACTGCGCGGCCTGGCCCGGCGGGACTGGCTGCTGATGCTGGGCTCCGGCGCCATGCTGGCGGTCCACTTCGCCACCTGGATTTCCTCCCTGGCCTACACCTCCGTCGCCGCCTCGGTGGTGCTGGTCAGCACCAGCCCGCTCTTCGTGGGCCTGGGGTCGTTCCTGATCCTGCGGGAACACCTGAGCCGACCGCTGGTGGTCGGGCTGGCGGTGGCCACCATCGGCTCCGTCATCATCGGTCTGGACGACTGGGGGCAGGGCACCCACCGGCTGACCGGGGACCTGCTGGCGCTGGCGGGCGCGCTCTCCGTGGCGGTTTATTTTCTCATTGGGCGACGGCTGCGGGCCCGCCTCTCCCTGCTGGCCTACGTCTTTCCCGTCTACTCCACCGCCGCCGTCGTCCTGATGGCCGTCGCCGCCCTGGCGCGCGCCCCGCTGGGCGGGTACCCGTCCATCCACTGGCTCTGGCTGCTCCTGCTGGCGCTGGGGCCGCAGATTACCGGCCACTCTTCCCTGAACTGGGCCCTGCGCCATCTCCCGGCCACGTATGTGACCCTGGCCGTCCTGGGCGAGCCCATCGGCTCCAGTGTCCTGGCCTGGATCATCCTGGGGGAGATTCCGGGCATCATCACCCTGATCGGCGGCGCTCTGGTCCTGACCGGCATCGCCATCGCCAGCCGGTAGAAGGATATGAATAAAGTCAAGATTTACCTGGATATGTGTGCGATCCAGCGCCCGTTGGATACTCCAGAGCAACTGCGCATTCTTCTGGAAGCCGAGGCAGTGCTGGGCATTCTCTCCGTTTGCGAGAGGGGAGAAGTGGATTTAATCTCATCTGAGGCGTTGATCTACGAAAACGAGCAAAATCCCTCACTAATTCGCCGGGAATATGCCAGCGCTGTGCTGGAGCAAGCCAGTATAACCGTTCAGGTAACGGCAGATGTAGAGGAGCGGGCAAAATATCTCTCGTTGTACGGAATCAAGCCGTTGGATGCGCTGCATCTGGCGTCAGCCGAAAAAGGGGAGGCGGATTATTTTTGTACCTGCGACGACCGGTTGATGCGCCAGGCCAGGCGCGTTCCAGGTTTAGCAGTCAGGGTGGTTACACCGGTAGAGTTCATCCAGGAGTTGGAGAAATGGTTATAGAAGCCAAGCCGCTGGTGGAAATCAATCAGCAAGCCATACGCCTGCTATACCGGGAATTGGGTGTTGTGAACACCGTTCGCTTTCTGAAACAGTTTATCGCCGGATTGGGTGATTACACCCAGGAGCGGGAAATGTTGTTTGGCGGTAAGACGTTAGAAGAGATTGTTGATGAGATTGCGCGCAGGCGAGAGCACACTTAACTCTGTCCTTGCGACCTGCGCCCTGCGACATGCGCCCTGCTCCCTGCGACATGCGACCTGCTACCTGCGACCTGACCCATGGCTGAACCCGGCGAACCACTGACCGAACGGGAACTGGAAATTCTCCGCTACGTCGCCACCGGGGCATCCAACAAGGAGATTGCCCACCGGCTGCACATCAGCACCAACACCGTCAAGGTCCACCTGCGCAACATCTTCACCAAACTGGAGGTGGTCTCCCGCACCGAGGCGACGATGGTCGCCGTGCGCCAGGGATGGGTGGCCGTCTCCGAAGTGCGGACGGTCAGTGAAGAGGCGGAGGAGAAACCGGGAGAAGTTGCGCCCACCCCCGCGGCGGAGATAGTGGCCCCGGCGCCTGAACCGCCCCTGCCCTGGTACCGCCGGGCGGTCCTGATCGCGGCCGCGCTGATCGCGATGGCCGCGGCGGCCCTCTCCTGGCCCCGTCCGGCCCCCTCGGCCCCGGCCGCAGCGGGGCTTCTCCCGTCCCGGAGCGAGGCCGCGGCCGCGTCGGGCGCGGGCCGCAGCGCCGAATCCCGCTGGGTGGAACGGGCCCAGATGCCGACCCGGCGGGCCTGGCTGGCGGCCGCCGCATGGGAGCGGCGCCTGCTGGCCGTCGGCGGAGAGACGCCGGAGGGCGTCACCGACGCGGTGGAAATCTACGACCCCGACGCCGATGCCTGGACGCGCGGCGCACCCAAACCGACCCCCGCCGCCTACATCGGCGCGGCCGTGCTGGGAGGCCGGGTCTTCGTCCCCGGCGGCTGCACTGAAGACGGTTCGGCCCTCTCCGTCCTGGAGGTCTACGACCCCGCGACCGACGCGTGGACGACCGCCGCGCCGCTCCCCAGCCCCCTCTGCGGCTACGCGCTGGCCGTCCACGGGGACCGTCTCTACCTGTTCAGCGGCACCGACGGTCGCCAGTACCGGAACGAGACCTATGTCTACGACCCTCAGGCCGACCGCTGGGAGGAACGGTCGGCGATGCCCGTCGCCCAGGCGCTGGCGGCGGCGGCCCCGCTGGGGGAGGACATCTACGTCGTGGGCGGGTACCGGGCGGGCCAGGAACAGGCCACCTGCGCCGTCTACAACCCGGCGCGGGACGCATGGTCGGCCTGTCCGTCCCTGACCCTGGCACGGGGAGGGCTGGGGCTGGTCCCCTTCGGCGGGCAACTCTACGCCGTCGGCGGTGGGGGCTGGGGAGGATACCTGGGCTTCAACGAACGGTACGACCCGGCCCAGGCCCGCTGGATGCCGGTGGAGACTCCGCTGCTGGGCGGATGGCAGGGGGCGGGCGTGACCATCCTGGACCTGACCATCTACGCCGTCGGCGGCTACAGCGACGACTATCTCAGCCTGACCCTGGCCTTTGAGCCGTTGCCGTTCCGTATCTTCATCCCGGCCACGGAGCGGTAGGGCGGATTGCACCCTTGTATCCTTGTATCCTTATCCCTTGTATCCTTACCTTCAGGAGGTGCCTATGCTTCGCGAAGTCGCCATCGTGGGGGCCGGATGGAGCGGGTTCCGTTCCATCTCCCCCGACCTCTCCTACAAGGAGATGATGTACGAAGCCGCCGTGCGGGCCTACGAGGACGCCGGCATTGACCCCCGCCGGGACGTGGACAGTTTCGTCACCGTGGCGGAGGACTTCATAGAGGGCACCAGTATCTTTGACGAGTACACGCCGGACCAGTTGGGCGGCGCCCTCCGGCCCAACCACACTATCACCGGCGACGGCATCCACGGCCTGGCAGCAGCAGTGATGCAGATTCTCACCGGCCAGTTTGACGTCGTGGTCGTGGAGGCCCACAGTAAAGCATCCAACGTCCTCACGCTCCCCTACATCCTGGCCTACGCGATGGACCCCGTCTACAACCGCCCGCTGGCGTTCCATCCGTATGCCATCGCCGGGATGGAGATGCGGCGGTACCTGGCGGAGACGGCGACGCCGCTGGAGGCGTGCGCCCGGGTGGTGGTGAAGAACCGGGCCAACGCCCTCTTCAACCCCCTGGCGGCCTATGGGGCCGACCTGAGCGTGGAGGCGGTGCTGGGGTCGGACATGGTGGCCGAGCCGCTCACCCGCCTGCAGTGCGCCGACCACGCCGACGGGGCCATCGTCCTGGTCGTGGCCGACGGTGCCACCGCCCGCGCGCTGACCGACCGCCCCGTCTGGATTCGGGGTATCGGCTGGGCCAACGACACCCACACCCTGGAGAGCCGCCCCTGGGGAGAGGCGTCGTACGCGTACCTGGCAGCCCAGATGGCCTACCGCACCGCCGGGATCAAGAGCCCCCGGTCCGAGATAGACTTCGCCGAAATAGACGACACCTTCGCCTACAAGGAACTGCAGCACCTGGAGGCGCTGGGGTTCTGTCGGCCCGGCGAGGCAGGTCTGTGGACGCTGGAGGGCGGGACGGAAATCAACGGCGAATTCCCCGTCAACCCGTCCGGCGGCAGTCTGGGGATGGGGCATCTGCTGGACGGCTCCGGCCTGGCGCGGGTGCTGGAGGTGGTGTTCCAGTTGCGCGGCGAGGCCGGACGGCACCAGGTGGACGGCGCCGAAGTGGGCATGGCCTTCGCCTGGCGGGGCGTCCCCACCACCAGCGGCGCAGCGGTCATACTGAGCAATTAGGGAGGTCTGCTGATGAACTCAGCAATTCCTGAAGTCCATGCCGGGAGACCTGAGAGGCAGTCAATAGACGCGGCAAGCATCCGGACAATGCTGGATACGATTCAAATTATAGAACAATCGCTGATGAGCCTGAAGCAAGCGCTGGAACAACTCCAGTCCAGCGTGGCAGCAGAGGAAAAGAGGGGCCCGTTTTCCCTCTATGGCCTCTTTGCCGCCACCGATGTCACATGGGAGGACTTCCAGAGGGCCAAACGATCCTGGCTCAAAGAGGTGGAGGGCATCTGAATGTTTTATGTTCCGGACACCCATGCCCTGGTCTGGTACCTGAGTGCGGACCCGCGATTGGGCCATCAGGCCAAAGCGGCATTGGAGAGCGTGGATCGCGGGGAAGCACATGCGCTGGTGCCGATCATCGTCTTGACAGAAATGCTGGACCTGGAGGAGAAAGGGCGAATTGCAATCCGGTTGAATCACCTGCTTCCGATTCTCCGGCAGCATACTCATTACACAATTGTGCCCTACACTCTGGACTTGCTGATGGCCCTGAAAGAGATTGACGATATACCCGAACTCCATGACCGGATGATTGCTGCGACGGCTCGGCGCTACGACGCCGTTGTTCTCTCAAAGGACCCGTCCATTGCGGCTTCCGCCTTCGTCAGAACAATCTGGTAAGGAGGAAACAATGGCCAGAAACCGGGTTGCCATTGTCGGCGCGGGGATGACCAAATTCGTCCGCCGCGCTCAGGAAACGGCCAAAGAACTGGCATGGGAAGCGGCCAGCAAAGCGCTGGAATCCTGTGAGATGACCCTGGACGATATTGACGCCGTCGTCATCGGCACCGCGCCGGAGGCCTTTGACGGCGTCCACATGAAGAGCGAATACCTCTCCGACGGCTGCGGCGGCTGGGGGAAGCCGGTCATCCGCGGCTACGTGGGCGGCGGTACGGGCGTCTTCGCCCCCATCCAGGGCTGGTACCACGTCGCCAGCGGCCTTTTTGATACCGTCCTGGTGGTCTGCGAGGAGAAGATGTCCTCGTGCCAGCCCCATCCCCAGGGCGCCTTCCTGACCATCTTTGACCACACCACCGAACGCCCCCTGGGGCCGAATCTCCTCTGGATTTTCGCCCTGGAGATGAACGCCTATATGACCCGCTATGGCCTCTCCAAGCGGGACATCGCGCTGGTGTCGGTGAAAAATAAGCGCAACGCCGCCGACCACCCGGCCGCGCTCCTGGGCGACCCCAACATCACCGTGGAGGACGTTCTGAACTCTGAGGTGCTGGCCTGGCCCGTCCAGCGGCTGGACGTCTCCCCGGTGACCGACGGAGCGGTGGCGGTGGTGATGGCGGCGGAGCATGTCGCCCGCCGGGTCACCAACAAGCCCGTCTGGGTGGAAGGGGTCGGCTGGTGCCTGGATACGGCCTACTGGACCAACCGCGACCTCTCCTACCCCACCTACGTGGAGGAGGCGGCGCGGATGGCCTACAAGATGGCCGGCATCACCGAACCGCGCAAGCAAATCCACATCGCCGAGCCCTACGACCCCTTTGACTACAAGGAACTCCACCATCTGGAGGGGCTGTTGCTGTTTGACAAGGGCAAGGCGCCGGAGGCGACCGCGCTGGGCATCACCCAGCGGGACGGCGACCTGCCCGTCTGCCCCAGCGGCGGGCTGCTGGGCGTGGGCAATCCCATCGCCGCCGCCGGACTGATGAAGGTGGCGGAACTCTTCTGGCAACTGCGGGGGGAGGCCGGTGCCCGCCAGGTGCCCGGCCAGCCCAAACGGGGCGTCGCCCAGGCCTGGGGCGACCTCATGCAGGTAGGAACGGTTATCGTATTGGGGGTATAGGGTGGCGTGAGTCACCTGGAGGTGGACGATGTCCCTGCACCTTCCCAAAACGGCCACAGCCGTCCTGACAGAACTGACCGGTGAGCCCCGACCAGAGTCAGCACTCTTCCTGGTCCTCCGGGATGCCATCGCCTACCGTCTGGAAAAAATCACGGCGGCGCTGAAAGCCTTTGAGGACAAGTATGGGATGTCCTTTGAGGAGTACCGGGAGCGATGGGAAACGGAAGACCGTCCGGAGTATTACGCCTACGAGGCGGAACGTGACTTCCTGGAGTGGGAGGCTCTGGTCACCCGCCGCAAGCGCCTGGAGGACCTGCAGGCATGGCTGTGGTAACAACCGTAGGGGTAAGGATGGCATGTCCATCCCTTCAGTGACCCCAACGCTCACCATCCCTGCCAGCCAACCGATTTCCCTGCATTCCTATCCGAAGTGGAAGCCTATATCCGGTCATCCTGATGTTGCGCCTTCAGGACATCCTCGGAGGAAGCCATGAAAGAGCGTGTATACGACACCGTCTATCTCAGCGAGAAGGACTTTGAGACCGGGCGGGTGCTCTACGAGACCTGGGTGCCCAACGCCCGGTATGCCTGGGACGCCGGAATCGCCATCGGTCGCTACCTGGCGGAACTGAAGGCCGGGCGGCTGGTCGGAGTACACTGCCCCAGTTGTGGGCGGATTCTGGTGCCCCCGCGCATGTTCTGCCAGGACTGCTTCGTCCCCACCGACGGGTTCGTCCCCCTGCAGGACACCGGCACCGTCGTCACCTTCTCCATCTGCAATGTCCGCTGGGACATGGTGCGGCTGGAGCATCCCCTCATCCCCGCCGTCATCGCCATAGATGGCGCGTCGCCCGGGATGGGCATCCTGCACCTGCTGGGGGAGGTGGACCCACAGGCCGTCCGGGTCGGCATGCGGGTGCGGGCCGTCTGGAAGCCCCCGGAGGAACGGGAAGGGGCCATCACCGACATCCGCTACTTCAAGCCGCTGGAGTGAGGAGGTACCATGTCTCTCCTGGAACGAGTCGCTCACCCCGACCAGACGAAGGCCTGGTACGGGGAAATCCCCATCCAGAACCGCTACACCGCTGGCATCGCCGGGGAACGGTTTTTCCGCGAAATCAAGGACCACGGTCGCTTCTGGGGCGTCCGCTGCCCCCATTGCGACCTGATTTACGTCCCACCCCGCCTCTACTGCGAGCGCTGCTTCGCCCAACTGGAAGAGTGGGTGGAGGTCCCGACGACCGGCCGGGTGCACACCTTCACCGTCGTCCACATAGACCTGGACGGCAATCCCCTGCCGGAGCCCCGCATCGTCGCCTTCATCCAACTGGACGGCACCGACGGCGGGCTGGTCCACGACCTGGGGGAGGTGGACCCGGAAGACGTCTGCATCGGGATGTGCGTGGAGGTGGTCTTCAAGGACCCTGCGGAGCGGCGGGGAAGCATCACCGACATCCGCTACTTCCGGCCGGTCGGGTAGGCCGATGCGCTACGGAGAGGGGATTTTGCGGCGAATTCGCCGCAAAATCCCCCCGTTTCATTGTGCCAGTTAATGACTACACGAAATCAACTCGCGTGAAAGGAAGCACATCATGAAAGCACCGGTCCTCGCCAGCAATTTCTGGACGACGGTCCTCTGGCTGGTCATCATCATCCTGCTCATCCTGCTCGTCCTCTACCTGGTCTGGCTGTTCACCCGCAAACGGCGGAAGGAGGAGGTCGGCCGCGCCGAAGCGGCGCCCACGCCCGCCCCGGCGCCGCCAGCGGAGGCCGTCCGGCCCGCCGCCGCCCCCGCTGAGGCTGCACCAGCACCCGCCGGGGTCGCCGCTCCCGCCGAGGCCATCGCCGCGCCTGCCGGGGCCCCCGCTCCCGCCGGGGTCGCTGCCGCGCCCGCCGAAGTCCCCCCCGACGACCTGACCCGCATAGAGGGCATCGGCCCCAAAGTGGCCAAAGTCCTGGCCTCCATCGGCATCACCACCTTCCAGGCCCTGGCCGAGGCGGACTACAGCCGGGTCAAGCAGGCGCTGGTGGACGCGGGCTGGCCCTACATGGACCCGGCCAGTTGGATGGAGCAGGCGAAACTGGCCGCCGAAGGACGTTGGGAGGAACTGGCCCTTCTCCAAGAGAGACTGAAGGGCGGTCGCCGACAGTAGGACAACTGCAAGCAGTTGTCCTACAACAACATCAGGAGGCCCGCATCAATGGAACTGCCCACCTTCCATGCTGAGGAGGCCCTCCAGGCCCTGCGAGAGGGGAACCGGCGCTTCGCCGCCGGTCAGGCCGTCCATCCCCACCAGGACCCCGCGCGCCGGGAGGAGATCCTCCCCGGCCAGCACCCCTTCGCCGCCATCCTGGCCTGCTCCGATTCGCGCGTCCCCCCGGAGGTCATCTTTGACCAGGGGCTGGGGGACCTCTTTGTTGTCCGCACGGCCGGCCATGTGGCGGATGACGTCGCGCTGGGGAGCATAGAGTACGCCGTGGAGCATCTGGGGGTGCCCCTGGTGGTCGTTCTGGGCCATACCCGCTGCGGTGCTGTGACCGCCGCCCTCCACAGCGACGAGGCCCCCGGCCATATCGCCGCCGTCGTCCAGGCCATTCTCCCCGCCGTCCAGGAAGCCCGGAGGATGCCCGGCGATCCTCTCTCCAATGCAATAGACACCCACATCCGGCAAGTCGTCGCCTACCTCCGGGCCGTCTCCCCCATCCTGGCAGAACGGGAACACGCCGGCACCCTGCGCATCGTGGGTGCCCGGTACAGCCTGGAGAACGGGGAAGTGGAGTGGATGTAGGCACGAAAAGAGCGAAAGACGCGAAAGGCACGAAAGGCGCGAAAGGAGCAAAAGGCACGATGCCGACTCTTCTGCTGCGAAACGCCACCCTCCTGGTCACAATGGACGACGCCGGGCGGGAGATTCCCGACGGGGGACTCTTCGCCCGCGATGGGGTCATCCAGCAAGTCGGGCCGACGGCGGAACTCCCCGCCACCGCCGACCAGGTCATCAACGCCCAGGGCATGGTCGTCCTGCCCGGCCTGGTCAACACCCACCACCACCTCTACCAGACCCTCACCCGGGCCGTCCCGGCCGCGCAGGATGCCACCCTCTTTGAGTGGCTGAAGACCCTCTACCCCATCTGGGCCCGGCTGACTCCGGAAGCCGTCTACGTGAGCGCGCTGGTGGGGCTGGCGGAACTGATGCTCTCCGGCTGCACTACCGCCTCCGACCACCTCTACATCTACCCCAACGGATGCCGGATTGACGACGAGATTCGGGCCGCGCAGGAAATCGGCATCCGCTTCCACGCCAGCCGGGGCGCGATGAGCCTGGGCGAGAGCAAGGGCGGCCTCCCGCCGGACCGGGTCGTGGAGGACGAGGACTTCATCCTGAAGGATATGCAGCGGGCCGTGGAGACGTACCACGACCCCAACCGGTACGCCATGCTCCGCATCGTCCTGGCCCCCTGCTCCCCCTTCTCCGTCACCCCCGACCTGATGCGGGAGGCGGCCGCGCTGGCCCGCGCCTATGGCGTCCACCTCCACACCCACCTGGCGGAGACCCTGGACGAGGAACAGTTCTGCCTGGAACGGTTCGGCCATCGGCCCGTCGGTTACGCCGAAAATCTGGGCTGGGTGGGGAACGACGTCTGGTATGCTCACGGGGTGCACGTGAATGGCGAGGAGATCGGCCTGCTGGCCCGCACCGGGACCGGCGTTTGCCACTGCCCCAGTTCCAATATGCGGCTGGCCTCCGGCATCGCGCCGGTCCGGGCGTACCTGGATGCGGGCGTCAAAGTCGGGCTGGGCGTGGACGGCTCCGCCAGCAACGATTCCTCCCACCTGCTGGCGGAGGCCCGTATGGCGATGCTCCTGCAGCGGGTCACAGGCAACCCGCGCGGCCTCACGGCCCGGGAGGCCCTCTGGCTGGCAACGCGCGGGGGCGCAGCCGTCCTGGGCCGGGACGACATCGGCCAACTGGCCCCCGGCTTTGCCGCCGACTTCATCGGGTTCCGCCTGAAACGACTGGACTACGCGGGCGCGCTCCACGACCCGGTGGCGGCCCTGGTCTTCTGCACCCCTCAGCGGGTGGACCTCTCCGTCATCCACGGCCGCGTCGTGGTGGAGGAGGGGCATTTGCTGACGGTGGACCTGGGCCCCGTGGTGGAGCAGCACAACCGCATCGCCCGCCAGATGATGCGCGGAGAATAACCGACTCCACTGCAAAAAGGGTTCTTTATCGCAGAGACCGCAGAGTACGCAGAGCAATATTAAAGAAAATCTCTGCGCTCTCCGCGTTCTCTGCGATGAGTTTTTGCAGTGAACTCATAACCGCAATCAGCAATCCCCATGCGGGTGCTCCTGGTCTCCAAAGCGTGCATCGTCGGCATCTACCAGCGAAAACTGGAGGAAATCGCCCGCCTGGGGGTGGAACTGCGCGTCGTGGTCCCCCCGTTCTGGAAGGACGAGCGCGGCGTCCTTCCCCTGGAACGGGCCCACACCGAGGGCTACGAACTGGTCGTAGAGCGAATGGCGCTCAACGGCCATTTTCACCTCCATTTCTACCCGCGCCTGGCCCGCCAGATTCGCGCCTTTCGGCCCGACATCGTCCACCTGGACGAAGAACCGTACAACCTGGCGACCTTTCACGGGATGATTCTGGCCCGACAGGCCGGATGCCGGACCCTGTGGTTCAGTTGGCAAAACCTGCTGCGCCGCTACCCCCCGCCCTTCTCCCTCTTTGAGCGCTACTGCCTGCGCCACGCGGACGCGGCCATCGTGGGGAGTCAGACCGCCGCGCGGGTCTGGCGGGCCAAAGGGTACACCGGCCCGCTGGCGGTCATCCCCCAGTTCGGGGTGGACCCGGACCACTTCGCCCCCCCACCCCACCGGGAGGCCGACCGGCCCTTCACCGTGGGCTTTGCCGGGCGACTGGTGGAGGAGAAAGGAGCGGACCTCCTGCTGGACGCCGTCGCGGGGATGCCGGGGGTGCGGGTGGAGATTCTGGGGAGCGGCCCCATGCGCCCCGTCCTGGAACAACAGGCCACCGCGCCATCCCTCTCCGGACGGGTGGCCTTTCTGGGGACCCTGCCATCCCCCCGCATGCCGGAATTCTACCACCGGCTGGATGTCCTGGTCCTGCCGTCCCGTTCCCGACCGAACTGGATAGAGCAATTTGGCCGGGTACTGGTGGAGGCCATGGCCTGCGGGGTCCCCGTGGTGGGCTCCACCTGTGGGGAAATCCCGCATGTCATCGGCGACGCGGGGCTGATTTTCCCGGAGGGGGACGTGGAGGCCCTGCGGGAGTGCCTGGAACGCCTCCGTGCCGACGCATCGCTGCGGGCGGAACTGGCCCGACGGGGCCGGGAGCGGGTCCTGGCCCACTTCACCCAGGCCCAGGTCGCCGCCCAGACGGTGGAGGTATACCGGTCCTGGTAGTGAACGATGAAGCGGAGGGTTTAGGGGCAGAGGCTGGAGGCCGATGCCCCCCCGCTTCTTTATAGGCCCCGCATTGCCCCTATACCCAGGCGTGTTATAATTATGGATAACCCACGAAGTAACTATTCAGACTTCCTCACCCCACCCCCGCCGCCTGTGGCGGCAGCGGCGAAGCCGCTGGGGGAGGGGTGAGGCTGAACAGTTACCCCATAAGGAGGTGAACCATGGTCCTGACTCGGGAGGAAGTGGAACATATCGCCGACCTGGCCCGTCTGGCCCTGACCGACGAAGAGAAAGAGCGCTTCCGTCAGCAACTCTCGGCGGTTCTGGAATACGCCGCGCGCCTGCAGGAACTGGATACGGAGGCCATCCCGCCCACCGCGACGGTCCTGCCCCTGCGCAACGTGATGCGGCCCGACGAGCCTCGCCCCCCGGCCCCCCGGGAAGACATCCTGGCCAACGCCCCCGACGCGGAGGAGAACTGTTTCAAGGTACCGGCGATTTGGGAGACGGAGTAGGGAGTACGGAGTACGAAGTACGGAGTAGGGAGTATGGAGGAGAGGAGCACGCGGCTGGGGCGGGACCCTCGCCTGAAGCATCTGCGGCCTGCGGAGCGGCGGGCCGTGGCCCGTTTCTGGGAGGAACTGGAACGGGCACTGCCCGGCCGCGTCCAGCGGCTCATTCTCTACGGCTCCAAAGCCCGCGGGGATGCCCACCCCGAATCGGACGTGGACCTGCTGGTGGTGGTGGACTCCCGCACACAGGAGGTGGAAGAGACCATCGTTGACCTCACCACCCGCGTCCACTGGGAAGACGGGGTGTACCTGGAAGTGCTGGACATGACCCCGGCGGACCTGACCGCCCAATGTGCGCTGGGCACCCCCTTCATCCGCAACGTCGCCAGTGAAGGCATCCCGCTGAAAGGAGAGCCGGTGATGATTGAAAAAGGCAAGCCTGCCGAGGTAACGAAACAGTTTCTGGAATCCGCCTATGAAGGCCTGCGCCTGGCCCGGACGGCCGCGGCAATGGGGATATACCGTAAGGCTATGTCTCAGGTGTATTACGCCTTTCTGGACGCGGCGGATGCGGCGCTGGCGGCCCGGGGCATCCGCACCCGCTCCCATGCTGGCACCGTCTCCCTCTTCGGCCTCCACTTCGTCCGCACCGGCGAGGTGGACGCCAAATACGAGCGCTGGTTCCGCCGGGCGCTCAAGTACCGGCTGGAGGCCGACTACGAACGGCGTCGGGACTTCACCCCGGAGTGGGTGGAGCAGGCCATCGCTCAGGCGGAAGAGTTCATCCACGTGATTGAGACTCTGCTGGCGAAGGAGGACTGAGTGCATCTCTACGACCTGACCATCCACCAGGCCCGCGCGCTGCTGGACGCGGGGGAAATTTCCGCTGTGGAATTGACCCAGGCGGTGCTGGACCGCATCCTCTCGGTGGATAACGCTGTCAAGGCCTACCTGACGCTGACGCCGGAGGCGGCGCTGGAGCAGGCCCGCGCGACCGACGCCGCAATGGGTGGGCAACCGCAAGGGTTGCCCCTACGGGGCATTCCCATCGCGGTCAAAGACATCCTCTGCACCGCGGGCATCCCCACCACCTGTGGCTCCCGCATCCTGGAGGACTTCATCCCGCCCTACGATGCCACCGTCGTTGCCCGACTGAAGGCCGCTGGCGCGGTCATCCTGGGCAAAACCAACACCGACGAGTTCGCCATGGGCTCCTCCACCGAGAACTCCGCCTTCTTCCCCACCCACAACCCCTGGGACCTGGAGCGCGTCCCGGGCGGGTCCAGCGGAGGAAGCGCGGCCGCCGTCGCCGCCGGGGAATGCCTGGGCGCGCTGGGCACCGATACCGGCGGCTCCGTCCGCCAGCCCGCCGCCCTCTGCGGCATCGTCGGCCTGAAGCCCACCTACGGACGGGTGAGCCGCTACGGCCTCATCGCCTTCGCCTCCTCGCTGGACCAGGTGGGCGTGCTGACCCGCGACGTCACCGACGCGGCGATTCTGCTGAACATCATCGCCGGGCACGACCCACTGGACTCCACCTCCCTGGACGCGCCGGTCCCGGATGCCACCGCCGCGCTGACCGGCGACATTCGCGGGATGCGGGTCGGCGTGCCCCGGGAGTACTTCATCCCCGGGATGCAGCCGGAGGTAGAGGCGGCCGTGCGCGCGGCCCTGGAGAAACTGGCCGACCTGGGGGCCGAAATCGTGGAGGTCAGCCTGCCCCACACCGACTACGCCCTCCCCGTCTACTACCTCATCGCCCCGGCGGAGGCCAGCGCCAACCTGGCCCGCTACGACGGCGTCCGCTACGGCCTCCGCATCGTCGGCAACTCCCTGGAGGACACCTACAAGCAGACGCGCGGCCAGGGCTTCGGCCCCGAGGTCAAGCGGCGCATCATGCTGGGCACCTACGCCCTCAGCGCCGGTTACTACGACGCCTACTACCTGAAAGCGCAGAAAGTCCGGACGCTCATCAAGGGGGATTTTGACCGCGCCTTCCAGCAGGTGGACGTCATCGTGACCCCCACCAGTCCCACCACCGCCTTTCGCATCGGCGAGAAGACGGACGACCCCATCCAGATGTACCTTTCCGACATTTTCACTCTCTCCGTCAACCTGGCGGGCATCTGTGGGATCAACGTCCCCTGCGGCTTTGACGCGCAGGGATTGCCCATCGGTATGCAGATCATCGGGCCGGCCCTGGGGGAGACGACCATCCTGCGGGTCGCCTACGCCTACGAGCAGGCCACCGACTGGCACACCCGCCGCCCGCCGCTCTGAGAATGACCAATGACCAATGACGCCAAAATCCGCGTAGAACATCTGAACTTCTACTACGGCGACAAAATCGCCCTCTCCGACATCTCTATGGTCATCCCGGACCGGCAGATTACGGCTCTCATCGGCCCATCGGGTTGCGGCAAGTCCACCTTCCTGCGCTGCCTGAACCGGATGAACGACACCATCCCGCACACGCGGGTGGAGGGGCGGGTGCTCCTGGACGGGGTGGACATCTACGCGCCGGGCACGGACGTGGTGGATTTGCGCCGACGGGTGGGCATGGTCTTCCAGCGGCCCAACCCGTTCCCCCAGTCGGTCTTTGATAACGTCGCCTTCGGCCCCCGGGTCCTGGGCCTCCACCGCCACCACGACCTGCACGAGATTGTGGAGCGGAGTCTGCGGGATGTGGGCCTCTGGGACGAGGTCAAGGACAACCTCCGGCAGAACGCGCTGAACCTCTCCCTGGGCCAGCAGCAGCGCCTCTGCCTGGCGCGTGTCATCGCCGTCCAGCCGGAAGTGATTCTCATGGACGAGCCCTGCTCGGCGCTGGACCCCATCGCCACGCTGGAGATAGAGGAACTGATGCGCCGCCTGCGGGAAAACTACTGCATCGTCATCGTGACGCACAACATGCAGCAGGCGGCCCGGGTATCGGACTGGACCGGATTCTTCTGGTTGGGGGAACTGGTGGAATTCGGCCCCACCGAGGTCATCTTCACCCGTCCGGCCAGAAAACTCACCGAGGACTACATCACCGGACGGGCAGGGTAAGCAGGGAGTAGGGAGTAGGAAGTAGGGAGTAGGGGAATAAGGAGGGAACAATGCCCCGAGAGACATTTGACCGGGAACTGCAGCGCCTGCAGGACGAGTTGCTGGTCCTGGGGAGCATGGTGGAGCGGGCAATTGCGGAATCGGTGGACGCGCTGAAGCGGCGGGATTTTGAGGCCTCCCGACGTATCATCGCGCAGGACCGGGACATCAACGCCCGGCGGTTTGCCATTGAGTCCGACGTGCTGGTGCTGATCGCCACCCAGCAGCCCATGGCCAGCGACCTGCGCGCCCTGGCGGCCATTCTGGACCTGGCCTCCGAACTGGAGCGAATGGGGGACTATGCCAAAGGCATTGCCCGCATCAACCTGATGATCGGCGACCAGCCGCTGATGAAGCCCCTGATTGACATCCCCCGAATGGCGGAGCGGGCGTGTAGCATGCTCCGTCGGGCCCTGGATGCCTTCGCCCGCCGGGATGTGGCGCTGGCCCGCGCCATCCCCGCCGAGGACGACGAGGTGGATGCCCTCTACAACCAGGTCTACCGGGAACTGGTGACCTACATCCTGGCGGACCCGAAGAACATAGACCAGGCCAACTATCTCCTCTGGGCCGCGCACAACCTGGAGCGCGCCGCCGACCGGGTGACCAACATCTGCGAGCGGGTCATCTTCACCGTCACCGGAGAACTGGGGGAATTGAACCAGGAAGGGAATGGCATAGAGGACCTGCCGGGATAAAACAGGGGGATTTTGCGGCAGATGCCGCAAAATCCCCCTGCGATGTCGTGCCAGCCGCCGGGCCGGTTACAGGCTAACAGCCTGCGCTACCGGCGTAGCGCAGGCCGCCAGGCCTGCATACAGGCTGACAGCCCGTGCTACAGGGCCGGTTGAAAACAGTGGTCGGCGCAGGCCGACCCCTGGCCGAAGGCCCAGGCGGGGCGACTTCAGTCGGCACGAGCGCCAGCCGCCGGGCCGGTTACAGGCTGACAGCCTGCGCTACCGGCGTAGCGCAGGCCGCCAGGCCTGCATACAGGCTGACAGCCTGCGCTACAGGGCCGGTTGAAAACAGTGGTCGGCGCAGGCCGACCCCTGGCCGAAGGCCCAGGCGGGGCGACTTCAGTCGGCACGAGCGCCAGCCGCCGGGCCGGTTACAGGCTAACAGCCTGCGCTACCGGCGTAGCGCAGGCCGCCAGGCCTGCATACAGGCTAACAGCCTGCGCTACCGGCGTAGCGCAGGCCGCCAGGCCTGCATACAGGCTAACAGCCTGCGCTACCGGCGTAGCGCAGGCCGCCAGGCCTGTAGCGCAGGCCGCCAGGCCTGCATACAGGCGGACAGCCTGCGCTACTCCTCTACCTCAATCGCCATCGCCACCGCTTCGCCGCCGCCCAGGCAGAGAGACGCCAGGCCGCGCCGGAGCCCCCGCTGCCGGAGAGCATAGATGAGGGTGACCAGAATCCGCGCGCCGGAGCACCCAATGGGATGCCCCAGAGCAATCGCCCCTCCGTTGACGTTCACCTTCTCCCAGGGGAGCCCCAGTTCTTTGCCATCGGCGACGACCTGAGCCGCGAACGCCTCGTTGATTTCGTACAGGTCGTAATCGTCCACCGTCGTGCCCGTCTTCGCCCAGAGTTTGCGGACGGCGAAAATGGGGGCGGTGAAGATTTTCAGCGGCTCCACGGCCGCCTGCGCGTAGGCCACGATGCGGGCCAGCGGACGCAGGCCCAACTCCTCCGCCTTCCCCCGACTCATCACCACCAGCGCCGCCGCGCCGTCGGTGATGCCCGGAGAGTTCCCCGCCGTCACGATGCCGTCGGGCTGGAACGCCGGCTTCAGGCGGGCCAGCGCCTCCAGCGACGTGTCCCGGCGGGGGCACTCATCGGTGTCAAAGAGAATCGGGCCGCCTTTGGGCTGGGGCACCTGCACCGGGACAATCTCCTCCTTGAAGCGCCCCTCGTCTATCGCCGCGATGGCCTTCATATGGCTCCGGTAGGCGTACTCATCCAGTTCCTGGCGGGTCAGGCCGTACTCCCGGGCGATCCACTCCGCCGCGTTGCCCATGTGCCAGTCCTGGAACGGGCACCACAGGCCGTCGTGGACCGTCGCGTCCACCAGTTTGCCATCGCCCAGGCGGTAGCCAAAGCGGGCCTGCTTCAGCATGTACGGGCCGTTGTTCATACTCTCCATCCCGCCGGCCACGAAGACGTCGCCGTCGCCCGTGGCAACCATCGCCGCTGCCAGCATCACGGCCTTCAGGCCGGAGCCGCAGACCTTGTTGACCGTCGTTGCGCCGACGGTGGGGGGAAGCCCGGCCTTGATGGCCGCCTGCCGGGCCGGGGCCTGCCCCACCCCCGCCTGGACGACGTTCCCCATCAGCACCTCCTCAACGATTGTGGGGTCTATGCCCGCCCGCTCTATCGCCGCGCGGATGGCGACGGCCCCCAGTTCAGGAGCAGAGAGAGGGGCCAGCGTGCCCTGGAAGCGCCCGATGGGCGTCCGGGCCGCGGAGACAATGACGGGTTCGCGAGAGTTGGTGGTCATGATTTCTCCTCCAGATTAGGGATGAAAAATCCTTCGTGTTCCTTCGTGCCCTTTGCGGTTTTACAGATTCTGTTTGCCAGTTCGGTGGCCGCTGTCGCCAGCCCGATGATGAGCCAGAAGAGCGTCGCCGAGTGGTGAAAATCCAGATTGAAGAAATAATGGTCAAAAAATCCCCCCACCAGCGCGCCGATGATGGCCGCGTGGAGCCCCCACCACAGGGGCTCTAAGGTCGCCATGGTTTCCTCTTCCTGAGCATCACCCGCTTCGCGCCGGAAGCCAGCGCGGGTCCGCCAGAAACGGGCCAGGAAGACCCCCATCACCACCAGAAAAGCGGTCAGCCCGACCAGTCCCGTCTGCTCGGCAATCATCAGATAGAGGTTGGAGACCCCGATGTAGGTGTCCACGTCCGGCGAGCCAGCAAAGCCCACCCCCAGCACCGGGTAGCGCATGATCAGGGTGATGGCATCTTTGTATTCCCCGAAACGCATCTGCGTCGCCAGGTCCTCCCCCCGCAGGCCGGCGACGAAGTGTGCCACGAGCGTCTGGGTCTGGGGAAGGAGCAGGAGGAGAACCCCGGCCGCCAGCAGCAGCCACCACAGTTTCCGGTAGCGGAGCGTCGCCACCGCGATGAGGGCCACCCCCGCCCCCGCCATGGAGCCCCGGGAGATGGTCAGCCCCAGACAGAGGGCCAGAGTGACCAGGATGGGCACCAGGTAGCGCCGCCGGATCAGGGGGCGACGGGCAAACAGTTGGGGCACGGCCAGGGCCAGGGAGAGGTTCATCAGACTGCCCAGGACGTTGGGGTCCACTGAGGTGGCGGTGGCCCGCTGAGGCAGCGTCGGGTCGTCCTGGATGTACCGCAGGACGCCGGGCCCCGAGGGGTAGCCCAGGACCCGCAGTGCCGAGAGCGCGCGGATGGCCCAGTCGTCCGGGATGGCGTAGAGGAGGATGCCCAGGGCCGCCTCGGCGAAGGCGCAGAGGATGAGGGCCCGCACCAATCGCTCCAGCCGCCCTGTATCCTGCACGGTGTTCACCACCAGGAAGAAAAGCAAAATGCTGAGGAGAATCTCGGCAAAGTGGCGAATGACGTAGGATGTTAACGGAGCATGGCCCAGGCCGAGGACGAAGGCCGTCAGCGCCAGCAGCAGGAACAGCAGCACCGGCCCACCCAGCCCGGTCGCGGTGAAGGAGCGTTCGCTATCCGTCATCCAGCGGAGCGCCCAGACAACGAAGAGCATCCCCAGCGCCGCGTCCAGGAAAGTGGGACGGAAACCGATGTCAAAGGGGAAAGAAGCAAAGGGGAGCAGGCAGACGACGCCGATGACGGCCCAGTAAGCAATTTCTATGTTCTGCAGCATCCACAGGGCCAGCACCAGGGCGACCAGGCCCGCGGCCGCCAGGAGGGGACCAAATTCGGCCAGGAGGTAGCCCCCGCCGAGGGCGGCTGCCACCGTCAGCAGCAGGATGCCCAGTCCTTTCAGTGCGCTTCGGATCTGTCGGGCCTGGAGCATGTTTCCCGTTAAAACAGCGTCTGCTGGCGGGCGGCGGGCAGGGTTTCCCCCCCGGCCACCCGGTGGGCCCAGCGGATGGGCTCCGGCAGACGGTACGTCGGCGCGCAGGCCAGCACCAGGTCCACCGCCGTCTCCAGGTCCACCCGATGGCCAACGGAGACGTAGACCGGCTGCACGCCCGTCTGGGTGCGGAGGACGGCGCCGATGACCTCCTCGCCGTCCCAGAGCGGTACCCAACTGCCCCGCTGGGGCGGGGGCTCCTCGTGCTCCCCCCAGAGGCGAGACTTGGCGCAGCCGATGCTGGGCCAGTCCAGCAGGATGCCCAGGTGGGTCGCCAGCCCCATCCGGCGCGGGTGGGCCAGCCCCTGCGCGTCAAAGATGAGGACGTCCGGCTGGCCCCTCAGCCGCTCCAGCGCCGCCAGCACCGCCGGCCCCTCCCGAAAGGCCAGCAGGCCGGGGATGTAGGGGAACGAGACCGGCACCTGGGCCGTAGACGCTTCCACCGGGGAGAGGTCGGGGAAGGAGAGGAGCACCACCGCCGCCCGGGCGACTTCGTCCTGAATGCTGACGTCCACTCCCGCCACGAAGCGAGGAGGCGATGCCAGGGGAACAATCTGCACCTGGGCCCGCAGGCGGTCCTGGAGGGCGCGGGCCTCGGCGGGTGAGACGTCCCAGGGATGGGTGAAGTGGGGCAACAGGGCCATCGTTATCGGGAAGCGATGTGTTGGGCCAGATGATGAAACTGAATGGACACCAGACTCTCCGGCTGCATGATCACCATCGGCGTTCCCCGTTCCGCAGACTGGAAGGCCAGTTCGGGGGCTGGTGGAATGACCACGATGATCTCTCGCTGAAGAAACTCTTCCACCATATCCTTGCTGGGCGTTGTGGAAGAAGGAGCACGATTGACGATCACAATCCCCTGACGGTGTCGGCCAACCTCCAGAGCATCCAGCGCGGCCAGCAGGGCCTGAGCCAGCAACAGGCTGATCCGATGGGGTTCCAGCACAACGATCACGGAATCCAGAACGCGCAGCAGGGCCTGGTTCACCGCGTCCAGCCCGGTCCCCATGTCCACCAGCACATAGTCCACCGCCTCTTCCAGCGCGCGGATGATGGCCTCGGCGTGGGCCGGAGTGAAGGACGGGGTGGTTCCCCGGGGAGAGGGCAGGCCGCCCAGGAGCAGCACCCCGGAGGTATGGCGGTCGGCGTGGGCCAGGATGGTGTCGGCGGTGATCCCGGCGGGGTCTCGTCCCGCCAGCACCTGCAGCCCCTGCTGGGGACGCAGCCCCATCTGCAGGGCCAACGTAGAAGAACCGGTCTGGGCGTCTATCAGGACAACCCGTTTTCCAGAGGCGGGCCCCCGGATCAGGGAGACGGAGAGGTTGGTGACCAGCGTGCTGGTTCCCACCCCACCTTTACATCCCAGGAAGCCGACGCTTTTGCCTCGCGGGAGCCGCACAGCCTGGGCCGCCGGTCCCAGGCGCGCGGCCCGGGCCAGCAAAGTCTCTATTCGGGTGACCAGTTCCGCCGGATGGACGGGCTTGACCAGGTACTCATCGGCGCCGGCCTCAAAACCGGCCACTTTGTCGGTAATCTGGCCCCGGGCGGTCAGCATGATGATCGGGATGGCCGCCGTGCGCTCATTGGCCCGCAGCCGTCGGGCCACCTCGTAGCCGTCCATCCCGGGCAGCATGACGTCCAGAAGCACCAGGTCGGGGGACTCGCTCTCCGCCTTGCTCAACGCCTGCGCCCCATGTTGAGCGGCGATGATCTGATAGCCCCGGCTCTGGAGCATCAGCCCGAGCAGTTTCAGGCTTTCCAGGTCATCTTCTACAATCAGAATTTTCCCGGGCATAGAGCCGATGCTCCCGGATGTACGCCTCCACCGCCGGAGGCACCAGGTAGCGAATCGGTAACCCCTCCCGCACCCGCCGCCGCAGGTCGGTGGCGGAAAGGTCCAGACGGGGCGCGTCCAGCCAGACCAGCCGTTCCCGGATACCGGGGATTTCCCGCTCCAGAACAGGGATGTCGGCCGTCCAGCCGGGACGTTCCATCACCACCAGAACGGCCTGGCGGACAATCCCCACCGGATCACGCCAGGTCAGAAATTCCGCCAGACTGTCGCCCCCCATTAAAAAGTAGAACTCCGCTCCGGCGAACATCCCCCTCAGCAGGGCCAGCATATCCACCGTATAATGCGGCCCGGGCCGGTCCAGGTCAACCCGGGAGAGAACAAAGGCGGGGTTGTCGGCGATGGCGGCCGTCACCATCGCCGCCCGGTGGACCGCCGGGCTGAGGGGATAGCCGGGTTTATGGGGCGGATCACCGGCGGGGACGAAGAGCACCCGGGCCAATCCCAACTGGACGCGCGCGGTCTCCGCCAGGGCCAGATGGCCGTAGTGCGGAGGGTCAAACGTGCCGCCCAGAACACCGAGACGGAGGGGGTCACCACCCGTCAATGTACTTGGCCCACTCCTGATTTTCCCGCAGATAGGTGCTGAAGAGATACCGGGCGGTGGGGCGGGGTTCAAAGGGAGGCCGCAGGAGGGTCATCCGCGCCTCTTCCAGCGTGCGGCTCCCCTTGCGCCGGTTGCACTGCGGACAGGCCGCCACCAGGTTCTCCCAGCAGTGCTCGCCCCCCCGGTGACGCGGAACCACGTGGTCTATGGTCAGGTTGGCTGCCTCGCGGCCGCAGTACTGGCAGCGGTACTCATCCCGCCGCAGGATTTCCCGCTTGGTCAGCCGGACGCGCGGCGCGGGCCGGCGCACGACGAAGACCAGGCGGATCACCGACGGCCGCTCATAGACGGTGGAGACCGTGCGAATGAAGCCGCGCCCGTTCTCCACCACGACGGCCTTGCCGGAGAGGATCAGCCCCATCGCCCGCTTCGTCGTGCAGACGTGAAGGGGTTCGTAGTTCCCGTTGAGAACCAGTACCGGCCTGTTCATCTCTGCACTCCGTTGCCACAAGTATAGCACAAATGGGAAATCCGTCAATCCTCAATCGTGGCAGGTGTGTTGCAATTGAGTAAACACTTCTCGCCGGACGGTGACCGTCTCCAGGAAATCCCGGTCTATCTCCACGCCGATGCCCGGCCCCCGGGGGACGTCTATGGTGCCGTCGGGGTTGAGGCGGAAGGGGGGAACGACGACATCCCGCTCGTAGTAGCGGTCGCTGGCGGAGACGTCGCCGGGGAGGGTGTAGTTGGGCAAACTGGCGATGGCGACGTTGTGCGCCCGCCCGACGCCCGTCTCCAGCAGGCCGCCGCACCAGACCGGCACGCCCCGCTCCTGGCAGAGGTCGTGGATGCGGCGGGCCTGGGCCAGCCCACCCACCCGACCTGGCTTGATGTTGATGATGCGGCAACTTCCCAGTTCCAGCGCCGCCCGCGCGTGGGCCGGGGTGGGGATGGATTCGTCCAGACAGATGGGCGTCCGCAATCGCCGCTGGAGCAGGCTGTGCTCGTAGAGGTCGTCGTAGGCCAGCGGTTGCTCTATCATCAGCAAGCCCCACTCGTCCAGCGCGGCCAGATGGTCGGCGTCGGCCAGGGTGTAGGCGGAATTGGCGTCCACCATCAGCGGCACCGTCGGCCAGCGGCGCCGCAATTCCCGCACCACGTCCACGTCCCACCCCGGCTTGATTTTCACTTTGACCCGCCGGTAGCCCTGGGCCAGGTACCCCTCCACCTGCTCCAGAAGTTCGGAGAGACTGTCCTGAATACCCACGCTGACGCCGCTCTCAATGCGGTCCCGCACGCCCCCCAGGAGCCGCGCCAGAGGGACCCCCTTCTGTCGGGCCTCGGCGTCCCACAGCGCCTCCTCCAGGCCGGTCTTGGCCATCGGGTGGCCGCGCACACGCCCCATCCGGGCGAAGGCGTCGGCCGCGCGCTCTACCTCCTGGCCCAGCATCATAGGAATCAGGAAATCCCGCAGGACGTGCCAGGCCGTCTCCACCGTCTCCGACGAGAACCAGGGGCCGTCTTCCACGGGGGACTCCCCCCACCCCTCCACCCCATCGGCCCGGACGGCGACCAGGATGGTGTGGCGCTCCCGGGTGCGGCGGAAACTGGTCTCAAAATGCCGCTTGAGGGGCAGGCGAACGTAGCGGATTTCTACCTGCTCAACGCGCATCGCTCTCCTTTTCAATTCAAAAACCACCAAGACACGAAGACACAAAGGATTTAAATTATATGTTTTTATTCGTGTCTTTGTGCCTTCGTGATAAAAAATTTTTCAAAAACCACCAAGACACGAAGACACAATGGATTTAAATTATATGTTTTTCTTCGTGTCTTCGTGCCTTCGTGGTAAAACCCTACACGCGGATGCGCTGCCAGGCGCCGCTGCGGAAGCGCAGCCCCAGCATCAGCGCGCGGACGCTCATATCCAGGATCATCGCCGCCCAGATGCCGGGGAGGGCCAGGCCCGCGGTGATGCCCAGGAGCCAGGAGAGAGGCAGGCGGACCAGCCAGATCGGCAGGGCCTGGGCCAGGAGGACGTAGCCGGTATCTCCGGCGCCGCGCAGGGCCCCGGAGAGGACAAAGTACCAGGCCAGGGAGGGCTGGATGAAGGCGCAGCCCCGAACCGCGATGGCCCCCTGGGCGATCACGCCGGGGTCGGAGGTGAAGAAGCGGACCAGGGGTTCCGCCAGGAAGAAAGCGGCCACCCCTCCGCTGCACATCACCGCCAGCGCCAGCCAAGATGCGGTCATCGTGCAGGCCGCCGCCCGCTGGGGGGACTGGCGCCCCAGTTCCTGCCCCACCAGCGTCGTCGCCGCGACGGAGAAAGCGAACCCCGGGGTGAAGGCAACGGAGAGAAGTTGGATGCCCAGTTGGTGACCGGCGTAGGCAGCGGTGCCCAGGCCGGTGACCACGGAGGCCATCACCACCTGCGCCAGCCGCATCAGTCCCTGCTCGGCCCCGCTGGGGAGCCCGATGCGCAGCAGCCGCCAGGCGCGCTCTGTATCCAGCCGCAGCCCGGCCCGGGAGACCCGCAGTCCGCCAGCGGCCCGTCCCCGCAGGAGGGCCCGCGCCACCAGCACCCCGCCGACGGCCGACCCCACCGCCGCGCCGATGCCGGCCCCCAGGACCCCCAAGGCCGGCAGCGGGCCGACGCCGTAGACCAGGCCCCAGGAGAGGACCGCGTTGACCACGTTGACCACCGACATAATGACCATCGGAGTACGGGTGTCCCCGGCCCCCCGAATGGCCGCGTTGCCCACGAAGAGCAGGGCCATCAGCGGCATCGTCGTCCCCACCGCCAGCAGGTAAAGTCGTCCCGGCGCGACGACGTCCGGCGCGCCGCCCAGCGCCCTCAGCATCTCCCCGCCCCAGAAGAGGCAGGGGATCGCCATCAGCGCCCCCAGCGCCAGGGCCAGGAGCAGGGACTGCCCGGCGAAGGCTTCCGCCTCCCGCTGCTCCCCGGCGCCGATAGAGCGCGCGATCAGTACCGTCCCCCCGACCCCGGCCGCGCTGAAGAGCGCCGTCAGCAGGTTAACCAGTTGGGAACTGAGGCCGACGGCCGCCAGCGCCGCCGCGCCCAGATGTCCGACAATGTAGGTATTGACCAGACCCACCGCCGTCCCCAGCATCTGCTCCACGACGACAGGCCAGGCCAGGCGGAGGACCTGAACGGTGACCCCCTGCGGCGGGGTGTGCCTGTGGACCGCCAGTTTCGCGAACCAAACCGTGTTCATCTCTTTCTCACCACCCACCCCAGTATACCGCAGACGGGGAAAGGGGCAAGTGCCGATTCTTGACAAACCCCTGTTTTTGAAGTAATCTTTGCATGTACCTCTTGCACACAACACCGGCGCCTGCGGTTCAAAACAAGGAGGGGGCATGCTATCCTCAGGACAGGTCCTCCAGAACCGTTATCGGATCATGGCCCTGCTGGGGCAGGGTGGAATGGGCGCCGTCTACCGGGCCTGGGACAATCGCCTCAACGTCCCCGTGGCCATCAAAGAGATGATCCCCCAGCCCGGTCTGGCCCCCCAGATGCTGGATGCCCTCCGCCGCCAGTTCCATCAGGAGGCCACCATCCTGGCCCAGTTGAGCCATCCCAACCTGGTGCGCGTCAGCGACTTCTTTGAGGAAGGCGGCAACGCCTACCTGGTGATGGAGTTCGTGGAGGGGCACAGCCTGGCCGACCTGATCGCCACCTACGGGCCCCTGCCGGAGGCCCAGGTGCTGGACTGGGCCGGCCAGTTGCTGGACGCGCTGGCCTACTGCCACGCTCGCGGCGTGATCCACCGGGACATCAAGCCCCAGAACATCATCATCCGTCCCGATGGGCGTCCGGTGCTGGTGGATTTCGGACTGGTCAAACTCTGGGACCCCCGGGACCCGCGCACCCAGACGGTCATCCGGGCGATGGGGACACCGGAATACGCACCGCCGGAGCAGTACGGGGTGGCAGGTCATACGGACCCCCGGTCCGACCTCTACAGCCTGGGCGCGACTCTCTACCACGCCCTGACCGGGCAGGCTCCTCCCTCTGCCACCGACCGCATTGTGAACCCCGCCGCCCTCCAGCCTCCCCGCCGCATCTCGCCCCAGGTCAGCCCGTCCACCGAGGCCGCCATTCTGCGCGCGCTGGCGCTGCAGCCCGAGGCCCGTTTCCAGAGCGCGGCCGAAATGCGCGCCGCGCTGCGGGGAGGCGCCCCCCCGGCTACCGTGACTCCCCCGCGCCCTTCCCCTCCCCCCATACCGGAGACCGTTCCCGCCGCCGCTCCTGCCCCTGCCCGCCCGTTCCCCTGGCTGTGGGTGGGAGTGGGGGCCGGCGCCGTGCTCCTGGCCGGGCTCTGCTGCCTGGTCCTGATGATGAGCAACCTGGTCCGACCCGGCGCATTCTCCCTGCGAGCCAGTCCCACCCCGACATCCACATCCACCCCTACCTGGACCCCCACGCCCACCGCTTCGCCGACGGCCACTCCTGTGCCCACCCACACCCCGACCGCCACACCCGTCCCCACCCCGACGTTCACTCCCACTCCCTCCTGCCCTCCCGTGAGTGGCCCCTTCGCCGCCCTGTGGCAGCAGTATTCGGACCGGCTGGGGTGCGCGGTGAACCAGGTCCGCTCCTCCTGGATGGCCCAGGAGCACTTTGAGCGGGGGCAGATGTTCTGGCGGGAGGACAACGACCGTATCGCCGTCATCTACAACAACGGGTCCTGGGCCCTTTATCGGGACATATGGAACGAGGGGGACCCGGAGTATTCCTGCCCAGACGCCAACACTCCGGCCCAGTCCCCGCCCACCCCCCGCCGGGGGTTCGGCAAAATCTGGTGCACCTACCCGGCAGTCCGGCAGGGATTGGGCTGGGCCACCGACTACGAACGGGGATTTCACGGCACCGTCCAGGACTTTGACCGGGGCACCATCCTGCGCACCGATGCCGGGGAAACCTACATCCTCTTCGGGGACGGTGCCTGGATACGGCCGTGAAGGTGATCCACGAAGGTGATCCACGAAGGACACGAAGGACACGAAGGACACGAAGGACACGAAGGGCGCGAAAGGCACGAAAGACGCGAAAGGCGCGAAAGGCGCGAAGGGCACGAAGGGCGCGAAAGGCACGAAAGACGCGAAAGGCGCGAAGGGCACGAAGGGCGCGAAAGGCACGAAAGACGTGAAAGACGCGAAAGACGCGAAAGGCGCGAAAGACGCGAAAGGCACGAAAGGGTGTGATGAAACGGTTGGGTTATCCGAAATACTGTCATCTCTGCGGCCGCCGCCTGTGGGGCCGGGGGTGGGTGTATGGAGCCGAGGGGGAAAATGACCCCCCACTGGTCCTCTGCACCCACTGCCATCGGACCGCCCCCCGCTGCGATGTCTGCGGGATGCCCATGGGGCCGAATTCCACCCCCCTCCCCGACGGCCGACGGATCTGCCCGGTATGCGCCCGGACCGCCATCACCGACCCCCAGGCCGCGCGGGAACTCTTCGCCCAGACCGCCGCCTTCGTCACCGGGCAGTTGGGGCTGGGCCTGCGGGTGGGGACGGACTTCACGCTGGTGGACGTGGGACATCTGCGGCGGCTGGTGGCCGAATCCCCCACCCGGCCCATAGGGGACCCGGACCGGGTGGTGGGGCTGTTCCTGCGCAAGGGACGCCGCCGGGTGATGGCTGTCCTCTCCGGCCTGCCCCGCGTCCTCTTCATCCAGACCGTCGCCCACGAGTGGGCCCACGCCTGGCAGGGAGAAAACTGTCCCCTGCTGGAGGACCCCCTTCTTCGGGAGGGCTTCGCCGAATGGGTAGCGTACCGGACCCTCCTGGCGCTGGGAGCGGTAGACCAGGCGGCCCGGATGCTTCAGCGGAACGGCCCCTACGGCGAGGGCCTGCGCCGCATCCTGCACCTGGAAAAACAGGTCGGCCCGGCGGGCATCCTGCAACTCTGCGCCCGCGGCGCCCTCTCCTGACAGACCACGGAATACGGAACACGGAGCACGGAGTTACCCGAAATGGACGTTCCCCTGAACCTGACCTGCACCCTGAACACCCCGGCCATCCCGGTCACCGCCCAGCCCCGGCTGGTCTACCTGCTCCTGGAGGTGCAAGGGACCGGCGGCCCGGCCGTCCTGCCCGTCAACCTGGCCATCGTGGTGGACGTCAGCGACTCCATGCACATCCGCCTGGTCACCGAAGAACAGTTCCGGCAACTGGCCCGACGCGGCTACCTGCGGGAGACACTGGTGGACGGCGTCCCGGCCTGGCAATCGGAAGGGATTCCGGAGGAGGTCCTGGCGGCCTTCCCCCGCAAGATAGACCGGGTGCGGGATGCTCTGAGGGCAGCGGTGGAACAACTCCGCCCCAACGACCGTTTCTCCCTGGTTGCCTTCGCCGGGAGGGCCGTCACGCTGATCCCCAACTCGCCGGGGAGCGAGAAACGGCGCCTGCTGGGGGCCGTGGAGGGCCTGGACGAACTCCAACTGGGCGATGAGACGCGTATCGGTCAGGGGATGAAGCAGGGGCTGGAGGAACTGGGGCGGGGAGCCTACCCTGGCCTGGCCTCCCGGATGCTGGTCCTCACCGACGGCTTCACGCTGGACGAGAAGGACTGCCGGGCCCTCGCCCGGCAGGCCGTCCGCTACCGCATCCCCATCAGTACGATGGGGCTGGGTGGCGAGTTCAACGAAGAGTTGATGATCCCCATCGCCGACCAGACCGGAGGCGAGGCCTACCTTCTGGAGAACGCCGAGGACATCCCGGCGGCCTTTGCCCGGGAACTTCAGCGGGCCCAGGCGGTGCAGTACCGGAATCTGGAGGTCAAACTGCGCCCTACCCCGGGGGTGGAGGTGCGGGCCGCCCACCGGGTACTTCCGTCCATCGCCCCCCTGGAGACGGTCAACGAAGGGGGGAGTTACAGTTTCCCGCTGGGGGACCTGCTGGCCGGGGAGGAGATGGCACTGCTGGTGGAACTGATCGTCCCGCCCCGCCCGGCAGGGACCTACCGGCTGGCCCAGGCTCTGGTGTCCTGCGACGACCCGGCCGGGGGGATGGCCGGCCTGAAGGCCCGTGCCGACATCGTGGCCGAATACACGGCCGACATGGCCCGGGCGGCACAGGTGGTGCCCCAGGTGATGCACGTGGTGGAGGCCGTGAGCGCCTACCGGCTCCAGGCCCGCGCCCAGGCCGACCTGGCAGCGGGCGACGTGGCCGGGGCCACCCGCAAACTGCGGGCCGCCGCCACCCGTCTGTTGGAGATGGGGGAGGCGGAACTGGCCGCCGAGATGGAGCGCCAGGCCGCCGACCTGGAATCCGGCCGCGTGGACTCCACCCGGACCAAGAAACTCCGCTACGAGACGCGGAGGCTGACGCAGAAATTGGATTAGGGGTTAGCCGTCAGGGGTTAGCCGTTAGAACTGGTCACCTGACACTTTTGATCGGGCAGTACACGGATTCACACGGATGCTACGGATAGACACGGATTGATAAGCCGTAAATGCCCGTCTTACCTTTGTTTCCCGTTCAATGGGACACGGATGGGCACGGATGGTACAGATTTCATCCGTGCTGATCCGTGAAACCCGTGTGTATCCGTGTCCTGATTTCAAACTGTCGGGTAGCCAGGCCGTTAGAATAAATATCCACGATACCCGATAAGCGATACGCGATACGCGATACGCGACCATGGAATGCCCTCACTGCCACCACATCAACCGTGACACGGCCCGTTTCTGCGCCGGGTGTGGGAATCCCCTGATGCCGGGCGCCGTCCAGACCTACGTGGCCCTCCAGCCGGGGCAGGTCCTGCACAGCCAGTATCGGGTTGTCCGCGCCATCGGCAAAGGCGGAATGGGCGCCGTCTACCTGGTGGAAGATATGGGCGCTTTCGGACGGCTCCGGGTGATCAAAGAGATGCTCCAGTACTACGACCTGACCCGTCCGGAGGAGGTGGAGGCCGCCCATCGCCGCTTTGAGGCGGAGGGCCGCACCCTGGCCCAACTCCGCCACCCCGGCATCCCCGACATCATCGCCTACTTCTCCGAGAGCGGGCGGAACTACATCGTGATGGAGTACGTGGAGGGGCCCACCCTGCTGGAGAAACTGACCCACCCGGACCCTCACGGCAACATCGTGCCGGGCCGCCCCTACCCGGTAGAGGACGTCCTGCGCTGGGGAATCCAACTCTGCGACGTCCTCATCTATCTGGCGGACCAGAACCCGCCGGTGGTCCACCACGACATCAAGCCCGCCAACATCATCATTGACCGGGCCTCCGGCAATGCCCGTCTGGTGGACTTCGGCACCGCCAAAGCCCGACTGGTCCTCCAGCCCGGCGGCCGGATGGGAATTCAGCAGTCCAGCATCTACGGCACGGAGGGGTACGCCGCGCCGGAGATGTACCAGGGGGAGTCCTCCCCCCGCTCCGACATCTACTCCCTGGCCGCCACCCTCTACCACCTGCTCACCGACGACAACCCGGCCGACCATCCCTTCGCCTTCCCGAAACTGGACACGCTGGACCCGGCGCTGCGGGCCGTCCTGCGGGGCGCGCTCCAGACGGACCCCCAGGCCCGCCCCGACGCGAAAGGGTTCAAAGAGGCCCTGAAGGGCGTCCTGGACGCCCTCTCCGGCAAGGTGCAGGCCCCCTTCTTCTTCCCGGACGGGAAGATGGCCCGCACCCCGGCGGAACTGGCCCGCCTCTGCGACCAGCACTGGACGGTGGCGAAGGACCTGCTCTACAAGGGCGATATAGAGAACTGGCTGCGCCGTTCCCTCTTCCGGAACGACCTGGCGGACCGGGCGGCGGACATCGTGCGCAGCCAGCCTGACCCGGATGAGGGGCTGGAGGCCTTCCTGCACGTCCTGAACCCCCGTCTCCCCTACCCCGCTCTGCAGGTCCGCCCCCGCGCGCTGCGCTTCGGACGCATTCCACCGGGTGGTCGCGCTCAGAAAACCATTCACGTCCGCAACCGGACCGGCCGGGGAGTCCTCAAGGGAACGGCCACCACCAGCCCGCCGGCCTCCTGGCTATCCGTCCCGGCCCGATTTCAGGGGGAAGGGGACATCCCCGTGACGGTGGAGACCGGGAACCACCCGGAAGGGACGCCTCTGGAGACCCGGATTCGCCTGAAGACGGCCTACGAAGAAGTGAGCATCCCGGTGCGGGGGCGGGTGGCGTTCCCCTGGCCGCGGGCGCTGATGCGGCTGGCGCTGGCGGCCGGGACCGGCGCGCTGGCCGGCGCGGCGCTTTCGTTTTTGGGGACGGCGCCTCCGGGCGGGCCGCGCACGCTCCCCGGCATCGCGGTTCTGGCCCTGCTGCTGGCAGTCCTGCGGCGGCCATCGGGCTCCTCCTGGTTTCAAAAGGGGTTCCGCCTGCTCTTCCGCGCGCTGGTCTATGGAGGACTCCTGGTCGGCGCCAACTACCTGGGATACGCCGCGTGGGGAGTGGTTCGGGAGGCCGACCCCATCGCGGCCCGCACGCTGCCGGTGGGAATCGGCGCCCTCATCGGGCTGGCCCTGGGCATCCCCCGCGCGCTGGGACGCCCCGGCCATCGGGCCGTCCCCCGGCTGCTGAGCGCGCTGGTCCTCCTGGTTTCCGCCCTCTACCTGGGCGGGCAGGCCTATCGGGGCCTGGGCGGCCTGACCGGTCCCGCCACTCCCTCCCCCCTGCCCCAGCAGGCCTCAACACCGACCCGAACCCGGGCTCCCACGGCGGTCCCCCGGGGAGCCATCGCCGTGGGGATGGAAGTGGAGGTGGTCACCACCGGCGCCCGCCTGAACATCCGGGAGTCCCCCGGAACCGACGCGACCGTCATCGCCAGAGTGGAATCAGGGACCCGACTGGTTGTCGTAGGCGGCCCGCGCCAGGCCGACGATCACACCTGGTGGCAGGTTCGCCTGCCCGACGGCACCGTGGGATGGGCGGCAGAGCAATGGCTGAAGCCGGTCCGCTGACCCCCGAAGCGACAAGCGACGCGCGATGTGCGGTGTGCGATGTGCGATGTGCGATATGCGATATGCGATATGCGATTCGCGATTCGCGATACGCGATATGCGATAAGCGATATGCGATACGCGATATGCGATTCGCGATAAGCGATACGCGACCATGAACATCTGCCCCCGATGTGGAACGGTCAATCGTCCAGGGGCCCGCTTCTGCAAGGCCTGTCGGGCCCCCCTGCCTGCGGCCGCATGTCCCAACTGCGGCGAGCCCCTGCGGCCCGGTGCCCGCTTCTGCCGCCGGTGCGGCCAGCCCGTCACCGGCGCCTCTGCAGATTCCGCCCCGCCTTCCACCTGTCCCCGCTGTGGGAAGCCCGTGCGCCCCGGCGCCCGGTTCTGCCCGTCCTGCGGCACCCCCCTTGCCGGGACCGTCGCCATCTCCTGTCCCCGCTGCGGGAAACCGGTGCGCCCCGGCGCCCGCTTCTGCTCATCCTGCGGCGCCCCGCTGGCCGTTCCATCCGCTGCTGCTCCCCCCCGCTGCCCCCACTGTGGGGCACCGGTCCGGCCCGGCGCCCGCTTCTGCAGCCGTTGCAGCCAGCCCCTGACCGCGCCCTCTCCGCCATCCCCGCCTCCCCCGTCCGTCCCCCCGGCCGTGATGAGTGGCATCTTCGGGACCGGGGAACTCCTCCCCCTCTCCACCCTGGCTGGACGGTACGTGATTCTGGAGAAAATCGCGCAGGGCGGGATGGGCGCCGTCTACCGGGCCCAGGACAAGCGGCTCCAGGGCAAAATCGTTGCCGTCAAAGAAATGTCCGAGTCCGCCATCCAGGCCGGGGACCGGCAGGAAATCCTCAAGGCCTTCCAGCGGGAAGCCCGCCTCCTGGCCCAACTCTCCCACCCCAGCATCGTCCGGGTCAGCGACTACTTCCAGGAGGGGGAGCGGCACTATATGGTGATGGAATTCATCCAGGGCCGCACGCTGGAGGACATGCTGGAAGAGCAGACCGAACCGTTCCCCGAGGACCAGGTCCTCGTCTGGGCGGAACAACTGTGCGACGTCCTGACCTATCTCCACAGCCAGAACCCGAAAATCATCTACCGGGACCTGAAGCCGGGCAATGTGATGGTGGTGGAGGGCACCGACACCGTCAAACTGATAGATTTCGGCATCGCCCGCTTCTACAAGCCCGGAAAACAGAAGGACACGATAGAACTGGGGACGGCCGGTTACGCACCCCCTGAACAGTACGGGAAGGGCCAGACCGACGAGCGGTCCGACATCTACGCGCTGGGGGCCATGCTCCATCAACTGCTGAGCCTGCGCGATCCAGCCCAGCACCTGTTTGATTTCCCTCCCCTGCGCACGTTGAACCCGAAGGTGAGCCCGCACGTGGAGAAGGCCATCGCCCGCGCGGTGGAGAAGGAGCGGGACAAACGTTTCGCTTCGGCGCAGGAGATGAAGGAGGCCCTGCTGGGGAAGGAAGCCAAACGGCCACCCAAGAAAGCCCCCGCCCCCAAGAAGGCCCCCCCGAAGGCCCCCCGGCCCCTGCAGGTCTCCCCGTCCTTCCTGGACTGGGGGCAGGTGGTGCGCGGCCAGGATGTCCCTCCCACGACGCTGACCGTCACCCATCCGGCCGGCGCCCAGGTCACCGCGAAGCCCGATGTCCCCTGGCTGCAGGTCCGCATGACGGAGGTGGACGATGAGACAACGGAGGTCCAGGTCTTCCTGAACACGCATTCCCTTCCCCTGGGCAAGTTGCAAATCTCGGGAAGCGGGATAGAATCCTGGGTAAACTGGCACGCGCGCCTCTTCGTCCCCACCGCCCGAGCCCTCCGGGGCCAGATAGAGATCGCCCTGGAAGACGGACAGAGCGAAGAAGTACCGGTCACTCTGATCGCGGCCCCGTCCCGGGGGCGCGTGGTGGGGGGCTGGGTCGTGGTAGTGGGGCTCCTGCTTCTGGAATTGTTTGCATGTCTCTACCTGTTGGGCATCCTCTGCAGTGGGAGTTCGTGAATATGACCGGAAATCCGTTTTCTATGCCCCGGACCGGCTCTCTGATCGCCTCCCCGACCCGCCGATACGGTGTCGTCAAGCAGCGGCGGCTCTCTCGCTCCACCTACTACGATGCCCTGGACCTCCACTGCGCCGCCTGCGGACAGACCCAGGACGGGATTCCCCCGGACGGGCTGTGCGTGGCCTGCCGCCGTCCCCTGATCCCGGTGCTGATCCACGCCCGTTCCACCGGGAGGGGGACCCTCCCCGAGGCGACCATCAGCCAGTTAATCGCGCTCAGCGCGGGGCATCTGGCCATTATCCCCCACCATGCGATCTTCGTCACGACTGACTTCACAGGCCCGGCGGGGAATCGGGTGGAGTCCGCGGTTCCCCTGCTCTGCGCCGTGATCGCTCATCCGGGCCCGTGGGGCGTGCTGGTGCGGGGCCGGCAGCAACGGCCCCCCCGGGAGGCGCTGAGCAGTTTCCTGCCGGTCGCTCAGGCCATCCTCTACCTTCATACCCACCACTTCTCCCACACCGAGGTCGGCGGGGCCAGCCTGGAAGGGCTGATCACCGTGGGCGGGGGGAACAACGTCCGGCTGGCCGACCTGAGCACCTGTCTCCCTTTCGCCTCCGACCCAACAGGGGTGCGCCGTCAGGTGGAACGGGACCTGCTGTTCCTGGCCAACCTGCTGACGTTTCTGGCCACCGGGCAGGAACTGACCCGGGGCGGGAAAGACCGCCTCCCGACGCCCCTTCAGACACCCGTGGAGCGGGCGGCCCTGGGGAAGTACGCCTCGGTGGGGGACCTGCTGACCGACCTGGCGAACATCCCCCTGGAGGCCTTCCGTCCCCTGAAACCCACTCACGGCCAGGCGACCCATCCGGGACGGCAGCGCGCCAGCAATGAGGACGCCGTCGCGTCGGTCACCTTCAACCTGGACCAGGAAGGGCTCACCCTCCCCATCGGCCTCTACATGGTCGCCGACGGGATGGGCGGCCACGATGCCGGGGACCTGGCCAGCCGGATGGTCGCCCAGACGGTGACGGAGCGTCTGATCCAGGGAGGCGTGGTCCCCGAAATTCGTGGCTGGCGGACGGCCGGTCCGACCGCCCTGGCCAACCTGCTGGTCCAGGCCATCCGGGAGGCCAACGGGGCCCTCATCCACCACGCGCAGAACACGGGCAGCGACCTGGGCTCCACCCTCACGGCGGCCCTCATCGCCGGGGAGACGGCCTTCGTCGCCAACGTGGGGGATAGCCGCGCCTATCTGCTGCGCGGGGGCCGTCTGGAGCAGATCACCCGGGACCACTCGGTGGTGGCCCGGCTGGCGGAGGTGGGCATCATCCGGCCGGAGGAGATTCGCACCCACCCCCGCCGCAACGAGATTTACCGCTCCCTGGGCCATCAGCCGCAGGTGGAGGTAGACCTGTTCACCCGTCCCCTGCAGAAGGGGGACCGGCTGATCCTCTGTTCGGACGGCCTCTGGGAGATGGTGCCGGATAGCGAAATCCGGCGGATTGTGGAGAAGGCCCGCACCCCCCAGCAGGCCTGCGACGCGCTGGTGGAGGCCGCCAACCGGGCCGGAGGGGAGGATAATATCGCGGTGATTGTGGTGGAGATGGAGTGAAGGGAGCAAGAAGGCAAGTGGGCAAGTGGGCAAGTATGCAAGTATGCAAGTATGCAAGTGTACAAGTGTGCAAGTGTGCAAGTGTACAAGATGCAAGGATGCAAGATGGAGGATGCAAGATGCAAGATGCAAGATGCAAGATGGAGGATGCAAGATGCAAGATGCAAGATGAAGGATGCAAGATGCAAGATGCAAGATGCAGGATGCAGGACGCAGGACGCAGGACGCGAGGGGAGAATCTGCGACCTGCGACTTGCGACCTGCGACTTGCGACTTGCGACCTGTGACTTGAGGGATGAACGATGCTGACTCCCGGTACCATTCTTCAAAACCGCTATCGTATCGTCCGGCAGGTCGGCGGCGGAGGGATGGGGACGGTCTATCTGGCCGAAGACCTCCGCCTGCCCGGCCGCCGCTGCGCCGTCAAAGAGATGTCCCCGGCCTTCCTCTCCCCCCACGACCAGGCCTGGGCCGTCCCCGCCTTCCAGCGGGAGGCCCACCTGCTGGCCTCCCTCAATCACCCCAACCTGGCCGCCGTCACCGACTTCTTCCCGGAGGGAGGGAACTGGTACCTGGTGATGGAGTTTGTGGAAGGGGAAACGCTGGCCCGGCGCCTGGAGCGAAGTCCCGGCCACCGGCTTCCCCTCCAGGAAGCCCTCCCCATCATCCGCCAGTTGTGCGACGTCCTGGAGTACCTCCACACCCGCCAGCCCCCCGTCATCTTCCGGGACCTGAAGCCCTCCAACATCATGCTGACGCCGGAGGGGCGGGTGAAACTGATAGATTTCGGCATCGCCCGCTTCTTCAAGCCGGGGCAACGACAGGACACGGTGAACCTGGGGACGCCGGGGTATGCGGCGCCGGAGCAGTACGGCGGACTGGGCCAGAGCGACCCCCGGACGGACATCTACAGTCTGGGTGTTCTGCTCCACCAGATGGTGACCGGCTACGATCCGGCGGCGGCCGCCGTCCCCTTCCCGCTGCCGCCGCCGCGCTCGTTGATGCCCGGCATCCCGCCGGAGGTGGAGCGGGTCATCCTGCGGGCCACCCAGATTCAGCCCGACGCCCGCTACCCCAGCATCCAGGCCCTGCGGGATGACCTCTTCCCGCCGACCCGCGCGCTCCCCTTCCAGCCTCAGCCCGGTACACCGATGGTCGTCTCGCCGGGAGTCGCCACCGAAGCCCGCGCCATCCCCAGAGGCGTCTGGATCGGGCTGGCGGCGGGCCTGCTGGCCCTGGGGCTCTGCACCGCCCTGGTCTTCGGAACTGTCGCCCTGCTGAGAGAGGGGACATCCGGCCAGCAGTTCGCCGAAAGGGCAACCCCTACCCCTGCGGCCCCGCCAGCCGTCACGGAAGCCGCCCACGGCGGGCCGACCATCCCTCCCACCCCGACCCCATCCCCCACGGTCTTTCCCTGTGCCTCCCACCATCTGGTCTATATGGTGGGGACGGTGGGCAAAAGCGACATCTACGTTGCCCGGGGGGATGGCAGCAACGCCCGATGCCTGGTCTGTAACCCGGACGTGGACGAGGCGGAGCCCGAATGGTCGCCCGACGGAACGGCCGTCGTCTACCAGTCCGACTCCGCAGGCTCCTACGACATCTGGACCATCCCGGTGGACGGGGGAACGGCCCGGCCCCTGACGGCCAGCCCGGACCTGGACGAACGGGAGCCAACCTGGTCTCCTGACGGGCGACAGATCGCCTACCGGGTCAATCCGAAAGGGGCCGACCGGAACGCCGACGGCGAACTGTGGGTGATGGACGCCAGCGGAAATAACGCCCATCCGTTGGGAGAAACCGGACGGAGCCCGGCCTGGTCCCCCCACGGCTCCACCCTGGCCTTTATGTCCAACCGCACCGGGAAGTGGCAAATCTACATCTACGACGAGCGCGGGTTCTCGTTCCCCCTGACCGACTGCGCGGTGGGATGCCGCTGGCCCGCCTGGTCACCGGACGGTCGGTTTATTGCCTACCACTCTATCGTGGACACCGCCTCTATGGATGCCGAGGCCATCTGGTACATCCCGGTCAGCGGCGGAACCCCCGTCCGGCTCCTGGCGGAACGGCGGGCCGGACGCCCCTCCTGGTCGTCCTGCGGATGGATTGTCTTTCACTCCAACGCCGGGATTGAGGTGATGCGGGAAGACGGCAGCGGGCGGTTTCTGCTCATCCCCGGCGACGGATGGGCCGCCGTATGGTCAAGATGAGAAAGCATTCCTCCACCCGAGACATTCTCCTGGGCTTCGCCGCCGGCATTGTTCTGGGCCTCCTGCTGCTGGCAGCCATCCTGCTGGTCGCCCGCCCCTGGGCTGTGGCGCCTCCGCCGCCCCCGCCGCCGACGTCCCCCCCGGCGACGGTCGTCGGAGCAGGGCCTTCTCCCTCCCCGTCGCCTGTTCCGCCCCCTACGGCCTCTCCGACGCCGCCCGTCCAGACCTACACCGTCCAGGAAGAGGACACCCTGTGGGACATCGCCGCCCGGATGGATACCACCGTCCAGGCCATCCAGGCCGCCAACGGACTGACGGGCGACACCATCTACCCCGGCCAGGTCCTGATCATCCCCTCGTCGTCCCCGGCGGTCCCCGTCCCCTCCACCCCGGCAGCGGCCTCCCCGTGGCGCCCGTCCATCCTGGAGGGAGACCTGGCCTCCGCCTACCCGTCCATATGGTCAGGCGGACGGTTCACCCTGCACTACGCGCCGGAGACGGAGGCCGCCCATCACGTCCAGGAAGTGGCCGGAATGGTGGCCCGTGCCCTGGATCACATTGAACAGTCCCTGGGAGTCCACCTGGAAGGGGGACTGGACGTGTACGTGGCCGGTACGCTCTTCGCGCCGCCGGACCAGGCACTGCGGGGACGGAGTTTCTCCGCCCGTCGCCAGTTGTTCGTTCTCTACGACGGTACCGGCAACCCCGCCGACCAGCAGTACATCGTCACCCACGAACTGACCCATCTGGTGGCCTGGAATACCCTGGGACGGCCGTCCTCCGCCCTCCTGAGTGAGGGGCTGGCGGTCTATGTCGGGATGAGCCACATCGCGGGCTCGGCCCATCTGCCGCCGGAGGTCTTCTGCACCGCGTACGAGCAGGCAGGGCAACTTCCCCGTCTCTCCGCCGCCCTCCGCTTTGAGGGACATATCTACGACCTTCCCAATTACTACGCCGCTGGCTGTTTCGTTCGCTACCTGGTGGATACCTACGGAATGGCGAAATTTGGGCCATTGTACCCCACCGGGGACTACGTCGGACTCTATGGGCATTCTCTGAGCGAACTGGAGGCGGACTGGACCGCCCATCTGCGGACCCATCCGTCCCCTCTCCCGTTTCCGCCGGCCGACCTGGTCCGGGCCACGGACGCCGTCGGCCAGGCCTATGAGCGCCTGTTTGCCCATTTCAGCGGCACGGAGGAAGAAGTTTCCCGCTACCGGCGGGTGGACGCGGCCCGCATTGCCCTGCTGGAGGGCCGCCTGAACGACGTGTGGGCGTGCCTGGAAGGGTCCGCTCCCTGCCCGAATCCCTGAGATTCAGCCCGACGGTAAAGGGCGAGTAACTTGTTGAGTCCTATAAAATCGTACCGGGCTAAAGTCTCAAAAAATCGTGCCCTCACCCCTCTCCTGGCCCCTCCCCTCTCCCGCACAGCGGGAGAGGGGAGGGGAATGAGGGAGGGGTTTTGCGGCGGGCGGCGAAGCCGCCCGCCGCAAAACCCCCTCTTAATCCCCCCTCTCCCCTGGCCGTAAGGCCAAGGGGAGAGGGGGGATCAAGGGGGGTGAGGGGTTAATAAAAGCCGGTGAGCGCAGCCAGTCTCAGCCGTTACGGCACTCTGGAGGTACGGTCTTTCAGGACTTTGGGCTTCTGCCCCCGGTACGATTTTAAGAGACTTGACAGGTCATTGGTCATTGGTCATTTGTCATTGGTCATTGGTCATTTGTCATTGCTCATTTTGTCATCAGTCATTCTCCCAGGAGGTCAGGATGCCCCTCAACCCCGGTCAAATCGTCCACAACCGCTATCGCATCGCCCGCCTGCTGGGAAAGGGCGGAATGGGCGCCGTCTACCGGGCGTGGGACCTCAACCTGAACGTTCCCGTCGCCATCAAAGAGATGGTCCCCCAGCCCGGCCTGGACCCCCACACCCTGGCCCAACTGCGCGCCCAGTTCCACCAGGAAGCCCGGACACTGGCCGCCCTCTCCCATCCCCACCTCCCCCGGGTCACCGACTTCTTTGAATGGGGCGGGTGCTCCTTCCTGGTGATGGACTTCGTGGAGGGGGAGAGCCTGGACCAGATTGTCCGTCGGCAGGGCCCCCTGCCCCCGGCCCAGGTGGCCCGCTGGGGCCTCCAGTTGCTGGACGCGTTGGCCTATTGCCACGCCCGCAATGTCCTCCACCGGGACATCAAGCCTCAGAACATCATCATCCGGCCCGACGGCGGGGCCGTGCTGGTGGACTTCGGACTGGTGAAACTCTGGGACCCCCGACGGCCGGAGACCCAGCACATCGTGCGGGGAATGGGGACCTACGAGTTCGCCTCCCCGGAGCACTTCCATCTGGGGGGACAGCACACCAGCCCCCGCTCCGACCTCTACAGCCTGGGCGCCACCCTCTACTACGCCCTGACCGGGCAAGAGCCCCCCTCCGCGATGGACCGGTGGGCCCACCAGGTCCCCCTCATCCCACCCCGTGGCTCCTCAATCCCTCCGCAACTGACGGCCGTCATCCTGCGGGCGATGGAACTGGACCCGAACCGTCGTTTCGCCGACGCCCGCCAGATGCAGGCCGCGCTTCAGCAGGCCGTTGGGTCCGGCCCGGTGCACATCCAGCAGCCGGTTGCTCCTCCGCCCGTCCCGGGTAGCGGCCCCGGGGCCCGTCCCCATCCCGTCCCCCTCCCCCGCGATGCCCGCTGGCCGCTGGAGATGGCCACGGGGACGGTGATGGCCCTCATCGGCGTCCTGGCCATCCAGGTCCTCCTCTTTGCCCCCTGGATGACCCCCGCGCTCTACTTCGGCCGTTCCCTCTCCGCGCTGGTGCTGGGCGCGCTGGGGTGGTTCATCGGGGACCTCATTTTCCAGGCCCTGGCGCGGCCGGAGGCGACCGCGGCTCAGGCCCCCTCCCGGCGCCCCACTCAGCGGCTGGTCGCCTTCACCCGAAGCCTGACCCGCCGCCTGACGACCGGGCAGCAGATCGCCCTGCTGGCGGCCCTTCTGGTCATCGTCGTTCTGCTGGCCTGGCTCCTGGCCCCGGCCGTGGCCCGGATGCCCTTCGTGGTCAACTACGTCTCCTTCTACGCCCCCATCGCGCCCCTGGTCTACGCGGCAGTGGGGCGGCGCCCCGGACGAGCCGGACTGGCCCACGTCCTGGCGGTCACCCTGGGCTCTGCCGTTGCCGCCACGCGGGTCTTTACCGACGTCGGCATAGGCGAACTCTTCCTGGCCGCGCTGGCCGGAGGCCTGCTGATGGAGGGGGCCGCTTTTCTGGCAGAGCGGACGGTGATAAAATAAGAGGCAAGAGGCAAGAGGGCAAGAGGCAAGGAGGTAACTATGCTCACTCCCGGCACCGTCCTTCAAAACCGCTACCACATCGCCTCCCTCCTGGGCCAGGGCGGGATGGGCGCCGTCTACCGCGCCTGGGATATGCGCCTCAACATCCCCGTCGCCGTCAAAGAGATGGTCCCCCAGCCCGGCCTGGACCCCCAGACCCTGGCCCAACTCCGCCAGCAGTTCTACCAGGAGGCCCAGGTCCTGGCCCGCCTGGACCACCCCAACCTGGTCCGGGTGACCGACTACTTTGAGGAATGGGGCAACGCCTACCTGGTGATGAACTTCGTGGAGGGACAGAGCCTGGCGGACCGGATCGCCGCCCGGGGGCCGCTGCCGGAGGCCCAGGTACTGGATTGGGCCCGCCAACTGTTGGACGCGCTGGCCTACTGCCACGCCCAGGGAGTGGTCCACCGGGACATCAAGCCCCAGAACATCATCATCCGCGCCGACGGACGTCCGATTCTGGTGGACTTCGGGCTGGTGAAACTCTGGGACCCGCGGGACCCGCGCACCCGGACGGTGGTGCGGGCGATGGGGACGCCGGAGTATGCCCCGCCGGAGCAGTGGGGGGCGGGCCACACCGACCCCCGCAGCGACCTCTACAGCCTGGGGGCCACCCTCTACCACGCGCTGACCGGGCAGGCGCCGGCTACCGCCACCGACCGCACGGCCGACCCGAGAATCCTGGCCCCGCCGCGCAGCATCAACCCCTCCCTCCGGCCGGAGACGGAGAGGGCCATTCTGCGGGCGATGGAATTGGCGAAGGATGCCCGCTGGGGTTCGGCGGCGGAGATGGCGGCGGCGCTGGGAGCGCCTGCGGCGGCACCGAAGCCGGCAGCGAAACCGGCCCCACCCCAGCCGACCCGGGCCATACCGGGTGCCCCACCCCCGGCACCCCCCGCCCGCGTGCGCATCCCTGGCTGGGCCTGGGCCCTGGCCGGGCTGGCCCTCCTTCTGCTGGCGCTGTGTGGCCTGTGGGTCCTGTGGCCAATGCGGCCCGGCACACCTGTGCCGCAGCCTGTAGCCGCCATTTCCCCTGAGAATGCCGACCGGGTGGTGCAACTGGCCCGCTGGGGCAAGGGTAGGATCAACCAGGCCGTCTTCTCGCCGGACGGCCGTCTGCTGGCCGTGGCCTCCTCCCTGGGCATCTACCTCTACGATGCCGGAACGCTGGAGGAGGTGCGCTTCATCCCGACCGACGCCGTGGTGGCGAGCGTGGCCTTCTCCCCCGATGGGCAGACCCTGGCCTCGGGGTCGTGGGACGGCACCGTGCGGCTGTGGCGGGTTGCGGACGGCGCGCTCCTGCGCACCCTGGAGGGGCATACGGATTGGGTGCGGAGCGTGGCCTTCTCCCCCGATGGGCAGACCCTGGCCTCCGGGTCGGATGACCACACCGTGCGGCTGTGGCGGGCCGCCGACGGCGCGCTCCTGCGCACCCTGGAGGGGCACACGGGTTGGGTGTTGAGCGTGGCCTTCTCCCCCGATGGGCAGACCCTGGCCTCGGGGTCGGTGGACGGCACCGTGCGGCTGTGGCGGGTTGCGGACGGCGCGCTCCTGCGCACCCTGGAGGGGCATACGGGTCCGGTGTGGAGCGTGGCCTTCTCCCCCGATGGGCAGACCCTGGCCTCCGGGTCGGGGGACAACACCGTGCGGCTGTGGCGGGCCGCGGACGGTACGCTCTTGCGCACCCTGGAGGGGCATACGGGTCCGGTGTGGAGCGTGGCCTTCTCCCCCGATGGGCAGACCCTGGCCTCGGGGTCGGATGACCACACCGTGCGGCTGTGGCGGGTTGCGGACGGCGCGCTCCTGCGCACCCTGGAGGGGCACACGGGTCCGGTGTGGAGCGTGGCCTTCTCCCCCGATGGGCAGACCCTGGCCTCCGGGTCGGGGGACAACACCGTGCGGCTGTGGGGGGTGAGGTGAGGCAGGGAGCAGGGAGGCGGGGGAGCAGGGGAGCAGGGGGGCAGAGGGGCGAGGGAGCAGGGGGGCAGGGGGGCAGAGGGGCGAGGGAGCAGGGGGGCAGGGGGGCAGAGGGGCGAGGGAGCGGGGGAGCAGGGGGGCGGAGGGGCAGGGGGGCGGAGGTGAAGGTCCATTGGCATCAGCATCAATGAGTTCACTGCAAAAACTCATCGCAGAGAACGCGGAGAGCGCAGAGATTTTCTTGCTCTGCGTACTCTGCGGTCTCTGCGATAAAGAACCCTTTTTGCAGTGGAGTCATCAATTTAAGCCCGACGGTGAACCGTCGGGCTGATTGGGCAAAGCCCCCTCACCCCACCCCCGCCGCCTGCGGCGGCAGCGGCGAAGCCGCTGGGGGAGGGGTGAGGCTGAACAGTTACGCAAAAAGAACAGCACGGAGTACGTCCCATGCTGACTCCCGGCACCGTTCTGCAGAACCGCTACCGTATCGTCCGCACCCTGGGGGGTGGGGGGATGGGGATGGTCTACCTGGCCCACGACACCCGGCTGGCGGATAAGCCCTGCGCGGTCAAGGAACTCCTCCCCGACCCCCATGCCACCCCCGAGGAGCAGGCCCAGGCCGCCGAACAGTTCCGCCGCGAGGCCGCCATCCTGGCCCACCTGAACCACCCCAACCTCCCCAACGTCTACGACCACTTTGAAGAAGAGGGCCAGTTCTACCTGGTGATGGACTACATTGAAGGCGAAACGCTGGCGGAGCGGCTGCGCCGTTCCCCCCAGGGACTGCCGCCCGAAGAGGTCGTGGGCTGGGCCCTCCAGTTGTGCGACGTCCTGGAGTACCTCCACAACCAGAACCCGCCCGTCATCTTCCGGGATATGAAGCCGGCCAACGTGATGGTCACCCCGGAGGGACAGGTCAAACTCATAGACTTCGGCGTGGCCCGCCTCTTTGACCCTGGCAAACGGACGGACACCCTCAAGATGGGGACGGCCGGTTACGCCCCGCCGGAGCAGTACGCCGGCCAGGGGCAGACCACCCCCCGCTCCGACCTCTATGCACTGGGCGTCACCCTGCACGAACTGCTGACCGGCGACGATCCCACCGCGCACCCCTTCACCTTCACCCCGCCGCACCAACTGAACCGCGCCGTCTCCCCGGCCCTCTCCGCCGCCGTGATGCGGGCGGTCCAACTGGACCCGGCGGCCCGCTACCCGTCCGCGCGGGCCTTCCGGGACGCGCTGGAGAAGAGCACCCACCGCCGCCTGCGCCTCCCCTCCGTCCAGCGCGCCGGCCGCACCGGGACCGCCGTCATGCCGGGGGCAGTGGCCGTACCGGCCCCCCGCCCCACCACCCCCCTGCGCATCGCCGCCCGGGTGGGCCGCGGCCTGCTGACGCTGACCCTGAACATCCTCCTGGCCCTGATCGTCACCGCCGTCGTCGTCGGACTGGTCGGCACCCTGCTCCTCTCCCTGGTCGCCCAGTACGTCATCGCCAACGTGGATTGGGGACTGGAAGGGTTAACGCCCGGCACATCCGTCCTGACCGAGCGGGAGTTCAACGAGGGGATGGCCGTGGCGATGGAGCCGTACACCCTGGGAGTCGTCCGGGAGATGGCGGTGGACTTTCAGCCGCCGGACCGGGCCGTCCTCACCGTCTCCGGAGAAAACTGGGGCTTCCGCCTATCGGGACGGCTGGGGGCCCGCGATGGGGCACCGGTGGTCATCGTGGAGCGGCTGAACGATGTCCCCCTGGTCCTGGTGGGCGGCATCCTTTCCGGGGGAATCAACCGGGGCCTGCGCCAGGCCTGGGAGGCCTCCCCCCTCCGGATCACCCAACTCACCGTTGAGAAAGACCGCCTCATCACCGAATACCGTTAGCACCTTTCGCGCCTTTCGCGTCTTTCGTGCCCATGGAATGGATCGGACGGACTCTGGGTGGCTGTCAGATTATGGAGAAGATCGGCGAAGGCCGGATGGCCGTCGTCTACCGCGCCTACCAGCCGCACCTGGAGCGGTGGGTCGCCGTTAAAGTCCTCCGCATCGCCGAGGCCGACGACCGGGAGGAGTTCCTGCAACGGTTCCGGCAGGAAGCGCGCGCCATTGCCGCCCTCCGTCACCCCAACATTCTGACCATCTATGACTATGGTGAGACCCACGGCACCGCCTACATCGTGATGGAGTACGTCCCCGGCGGCTCGCTCAAGGCCCAACTGACCGGTCAGCCGATGCCCTGGTCGGAAGTGGCCCGCTGGGTCATCCCGGTGGGACAGGCCCTGGCCTACGCCCACGCCCAGGGCATCATCCACCGGGACGTGAAACCCACCAACATCCTCCTGGCCCGTCCCGACTGGCCCCTCCTGGCCGATTTCGGCCTGGTCAAAATGGCGCGCCGGCCGGGGTTCATCACCCGTCCCGGACTCAGCATCGGCACCCCCGCCTACCTCTCCCCGGAGCAGGTCATGGGGGACCCGGTAGACCACCGCAGTGACATCTACAGCCTGGGCGTGATGCTCTACGAACTGCTGACCGGGCAACTGCCCTTCCAGGCGGCCACGCCCGTAGAGGCGATGCTCCGTCGGCTGCGGGAGCCGCCCATCCCGCCGCGCTGCCTCTGTCCGGGTCTCCCGCCCGCGCTGGAATCCGTCCTCATGCGGGCCCTGGCCCGGAATCCGGCCGACCGCTACCCCACGATGCAGGCCATGGTAGACGACCTGATCCGGATCAGCCCGACGGCCGGCATAACGCCCTCCGTTCCCTCCTCCACGACGCCCGGGACCACCATCCGACTGGAGCACCTGCGGGCCGCCACCGGTCCCCGCCTGTGCGTGGTAGAAACCGGGGCCACCATCCCCCTCCCGCCCCGACCGGAGATTGTTCTGGGACGGGGCACATCGGCCGTCCCTCCGCCCGAAGTAGACCTGGAACCGTACGGGGCCGGTATGGCCGGCGTCTCCCGCCGCCACGCCCGGCTCCTCCGCCGCCCGGATGGCTGGTACCTGGAAGACCTGCAGAGCACGAACGGGACGTTCCTCAACGAAATCCGTCTCCCTCCCGGCCAGCCCGCCCGTCTGAGCGCCGGTGACCTGATCCGGCTGGGTCAGTTCACATTGCTCTTTTATCCCGAGTAGGAGGCGTACAATGAAATGTCCCAAATGTGGCTTTGAGAACCGCCCGGGTGCCCGCTTCTGCAAACAATGCGGACAGCCCCTGGAAGCCCCCACCCCTTCTCCGCCGCCCGGCGAAGTCCAGTGCCCGTCGTGCGGCGCGCCGAACAAACCGGGCGCCCGCTTCTGCGCGCGCTGCGGCGCGCCGCTCACCGCGCCCGCGCCGGCTCCGCCCACCCCGCCGCCCGCCGCGCCGCCCCCGGCCTACGGCCCGCCGGCTCCGCCCACCCCGCCGCCCGCCGCGCCGCCCCCGGCCTACGGCCCGCCGGCTCCGCCCACCCCGCCGCCCGCCGCGCCGCCCCCGGCCTACGGCCCGCCGGCCCCACCCACCCCGCCGCCCGCCGCGCCGCCCCCGGCCTACGGCGCGCCGGCACCGCCCACTCCACCGCCCGCCGCGCCGCCCCCGGCCTACGGCGCGCCGGCACCGCCCACTCCACCGCCCGCCGCGCCGCCCCCGGCCTACGGCGCGCCGGCCCCGCCCACCCCGCCGCCCGCCGCGCCGACTCCGGCCTACGCGCCGCCGTACCCAACGCCCACTGTACCGGCCACCCCATCCCCCTACGTCCCACCACCCCCAGGGCCGGAGATTCCTCCTATCCCGCCGGTAGAGGCGGCACCGGCCCGGCGCCCGCCCCGCTGGCTCTGGATTGCCCTCCCCATCGCCCTGGTGCTCTGTCTGGCCGCCATGGTCGGCCTGGGTTACCGGGCCTATCGCCAGGGGAAACTGCCGTTCCTCCGGCCCTCACCCACACCGACCGCCACTCCCACCGCGACGGCAACACCCACTCCGGAAACGGCAGCGGAAACCCCGTCCCCGGCCCCATCGGCGGCCATTGCCCAGATTGCCCTGACTCCCTCTGCCACCGACCTGAAAGTGGGGGAGACCCTGACCCTGACGGTCACCATCACCAACACCGGGGACCAACCCTGGACGCAAACGGAGTACCATCTGCTGGGCCAGTGGGAGCCGGTGCTGAAAGGTCAGATGCCCGGGCCATCCGCCGAAGAACTGGGCGTCGGGCAGAGCCGCGCGGTGACCTTCACCCTGACCGCTCAGCAGGAGGGGGACGCCACTCTGAAGGTACTGCTCCTGATCCAGACCGGCGGAGACCGGCCGCGCCGGGATATGGCCATCTCCGAAGAGGTGAACGTCCATGTCGGTCCCGGTCAATAACGGGAGCGCCCTGGGGGAAGAAGAGAAGCCCGTTCCGGAGGCCCCCGGGGCACCGAAACATCATCGTCGGGCCACCCTGCTGATGCTGGCCGGGGGGCTCCTGCTGCTGGGTGCTGGCCTTCTCTTTGCCCTGACCTCCCCCCTCGCCACCCGTCCCCCACCCTCCCCCTCGCCGCTCCCGGCGGAGTTCACCCCGCCCCCCTCCCTGGCGGAACTGGTCCAGCAATATCCCAAACTGGCCCCCCTCCTGACCGACCCGGAACTGGATTCGGCCTACAAGCAATTTCTGATCGCCTACCAGGAAGGGGGGAAAGAGGCCGCCGTAGACCTGGCCCGCCGTCGGGGGCTGCTGAACGACCGGGATGAAATCCGGGTCACCCTGTTCCTGGACACCGACGACCCGGCCCCGCTGGTCGCCCAACTGCAGGGGGTGGGGATTCGCGTGGTCGCCGCATACCGGGACCAGGTGGAGATCGCCATCCCTCTGGCGCTGATAGAAGCGACTGCGGAGAGCGAAAACCCGGGGGCCATTTTCGGGCAACTGACCGCGCTGGAGCACGTCATCGCCGTCCGGGTACCTGCCCTTCACACCTCCCAGGGAAGCCGCATCCCCGGCGAGGGCATCCGGGTCGTCGGCGCCGACCGGTGGCATGAGGCCGGCTTCACCGGGGCCGGCATCCGCATCGGGGTGCTGGACCTGGGCTTTGGGGGCTACCCGAACCTGCTGGGGCGGGAACTCCCGGACACCGTCGTGGTGGAGCACTTCGGCGACTGGGACCCCGACGAGGTCCACGGCACCGCCTGCGCCGAAATCATCCACGAAATGGCCCCCGACGCCGAACTCTTCTTCGCCTGGTACGACGGGAGCGACGCGGCGGAGGGGGAAGCCGTAGACTGGCTCCTCTCCCAGGGCGTCCACATCATCTCCCACTCCGCGGGCGCCCTGATCGGCCCCCGGGACGGCACGGGATGGCAGGCCCGACTGGTGGATTCGGTGGCCGCCCGGGGGGTCCTGTGGGTCAACTCCAGCGGCAACGAGGCTCAGTCCCACTACCGGGCCCTCTTCACCGACACCGACGGGGACGATGTCCACGAATTCGCTCCCCGGCAGGAACGGATGAGACTTCTCCCGTACTCGCCGCTCATCGAAGTCTTCCTCATGTGGGAAGACGAGTGGGGGCACGCCCGCCGGGACTACGAACTGTACCTGACGGACGGGGCAGGAAACGTTCTGGCCTCCTCGGAATCCCCCCAGGACGGCAGAGAGGGGGCAGACCCGGTGGAGGGGATTATCTACTTCCAGTTGACAGACGAAAGCCTGTACGTTGCCGTGAAAGCCTACCGGGTGGACCGCCCGGTCACCCTGGACATCTTTGTGAACGGTGCGGACGTGGCGTATCCCTCCCCGGAGTACAGTTTGGCCATCCCCGCCGATGCGGTGGGAGCCCTGGCCGTGGGGGCGGCGTACTGGCAACGGGACGCTCTGGCCGACTACAGTTCCCGCGGTCCCACGACCGACGGGCGGCTGAAGCCGGAACTCTCCGCCCCGACGGGCGTCTCCACGGCCTCCTACGGGGACGAACCCTTCGGGGGGACTTCCGCCTCCGCCCCCCACGTCGCCGGCGCCGCCGCGCTGGTCTGGCAGGCCTACCCGGAGTTCACCCGACAGCAGGTGGTGGATTTCCTGCTGGCCCACGCCGTAGACCGGGGGCCCCAGGGCCCCGACACCGGCTACGGATACGGCCGGCTACAATTACCGCCGCCCCCTTCCCCCACCACCGCCGGGCCCCCCTCCCCATCCCCCGCCGGGCCCACACCGCCGCCTGTTGAAGTGGGCCCCCCGCCTCCTCTGCCCACCCCCACACCGGTGCCCTTCGTCACACCCCCGCTGCCCTCCGCCCCGTCCGGGGGAGTGGGAGCGGGAACGCTGATACTGCTGGTGGGCGCCATGGGGTTTCTGGGAATGGGACTGTTGCTGGTGGGCGCCACGGTCTGGATGCTGAGCCGGCGGACACCCGCCCCCTCGCCTGCGCGCCCGGCCCCGCACGGGAGGCCGCCCTCCTATCCCGCCCCGCCCCTTCCTCCGCCGTCCTACCCGCCCCCGCCGCCTGCGCCCCCTCCAGCGGCAGAGGCAGGGCCATTCCTCCCGCCGACGGAGTCGTGGGCCCCGCCGACGTTCCCGTCCTACCCCGCTCCGCCGGGTACCGCCTCGTGCCCGTCCTGCGGTGCGTCGCTCCGCCCCGGCGCCCGCTTCTGCCCCCGCTGCGGGCAACCCGTCTCCGCGGCTCCGGCCCGGTGCCCGTCCTGCGGCGCGTCGCTCCGCCCCGGCGCCCGCTTCTGCCCCCGCTGCGGGCAACCCGTCCACTGACGGCTACCGGCTAACCGCTACCGGCTACCGGCTAACGGCTAACGGCTACCGGCTAACCGCTACCGGCTAACCGCGGCCGCTTGCCGAAAAACGGATTCCGGTGTATTTTTGTTCCAGGGGGTAACTACCTGCCAGGGAGCACCCGGGCAAGCGCTATCAAAGACGCGGCGAAGGCATGCCCCGCGCAGGCCGCCAGGCCTGTGCGCAGGCTGACAACCTGCGCCACGTTGTCTGCAAACCAACCGGGTAGGTATTTGCACGAAGGATGACATTTTGTCCCTTTGTGTCCTTTGTGAGTCCTTTGTGCCCTTCGTGGTAGGTAATTCCGATGAACCTTCCGACCTCCGTCGTCCAACTCCGGGAAGAACTGGCGGCCCTTCGCCGCCTCTGGGCCCAGGCCCGCACCGCGGGCGATGCCCTGCTGGCCGGCCGTCTGCTGGCCTCCATCCGGGAGATAGAGAGCGCCCTGGACACCCTGGAGCACGACGTGAGCGCGATGGCCGAAGACCGGGCCCAGATGGAGGCCCTGGTGGACATCGCCCGGGCCATTAACTCCTCCCTGGACCTGGATACGGTATTGAACGAGGTGATGGACCAGATCGTCCGCCTCACCGGCGCCGAACGGGCGATGCTGATGTTGCTGAACCCGGAGACCGGAGACCTGGAGTTTCGCGCGGCCCGCCATATAGACCAGGAAACCCTCACGGGGGACGAGTTCCGGATCAGCCGCAGCATCGTCTACCGGGTGGCCCGGGAGGGGCAACCCATCCTGACCACCGACGCCCTGATAGACCCCCGCTTCCAGGCCCAGGAGAGCATCATCAGTTACAACCTGCGCTCCATCCTCTGCGTCCCCCTCCGGGTGCGGGGGCGGATTACCGGAGTGATTTACGCCGACAATCGGGCCCGAACCGGCCTCTTCTCCGACCGGGAGCGGGACCTGCTGACGGCCTTCGCCGACCAGGCGGCCATCGCCATTGAGAACGCCCGCCTCTTTGAACGGGTGACGGCGGCCAAAAATCTGATGGACAGCGTGTTCGCCTCCATCGCCAGTGGCGTCATCACCGCCGACCCGGCCGGGCGGATCACGCTGGTCAACCGGTCGGCCGAACGGATTCTCCGTTGCCCCGCTGCGCAGGCCATCGGGCTGCCCTACAGAGAAGCGTTCCCCCCTCTACGGCCCATCCTGGAGCCGATGGTGGACCGGCTTCAGCGGGGACGCCGCCCGCTGCTGGTGGAGGAGGTGGAAGTAGAATTGCCGGAGCGGGGGACGACGTATCTGCGACTGGTCGTCTCCCCCCTGGAGGAACCGACCTCCGGCGATGGCGGGGTGACCATCGTCGTGGAAGACCTGACCGAACAGCGCCGCCTGGAAGCCCAGGAGCGGTTCATCCGGGAAACGTTCCAGCGCTACGTCTCCCCGGCCGTGGTCCAGCGGCTGCTGGAGGATTCCACCCGCCTGCGGCTGGGGGGCCAGCGCCAGGAGGTGACCGTCCTCTTCGCCGACCTGCGGGGCTTCACGGCCTTCAGCGAGCGGTGTGGCCCGGAGGAACTGGTGGAGACCCTCAACCGGTATCTGGCCATCGGTGCAGAGGCGGTGCTGGCGGAAGAGGGAACCCTGGATAAATTCATCGGCGACGCCGTGATGGCGGTGTTCAATGCCCCCCTGCCGCAGCCCGACCACCCCCTGCGGGCGATCCGGGCGGCCCTGCGGATTCAGGAGGCCGTTCGGGCGTACCAGCAGTCCACCCCCTCCGCCCCTTCGCTCCGATACGGGATCGGCATCTCGGTGGGGGAGGCCGTGGTGGGCAACATCGGCACATCCCAGCAACTGAACTACACCGCCATCGGCGCCTGCGTGAACCTGGCCAAGCGGCTGGAGGAGATGGCCGCCCCCGGCCAGATTCTGCTCAGCCGGGAGGCCTATCAGCGGGTACGGGACCGGGTGCAGGTCCGCCCGCTCCCCCCGGCCCCGGTCGCCGGATTTCAGGAACCGGTAGAAGTCTACGAACTGATCGCGCTATGGGAGTGACAATAGATTTCAACCGCCCCCCTCGCGTTCTGGAGCCGTTGCCCTCGGGGGAGGTCAAACTGCCCGCTCCTCCCCAGGTGACCCCGCCCCCGCGCTTCATCTGGTACACCGCGCTCCTTCCCCTGGCGGGCGCTCTCTTTATGGCTGGTGGCTATTTCGCTGTAGGCTACTTTCTTACAGAGAACCCTCAGCCCCACCAACTGATCATGCCCTGTCTCATGCTTCCCATGTCTCTCTTTTCCGCCCTGGGGGGCATTCTGGGCACCCGCGCGCAGCGTCAGCAACATCGGCGGGAGCAGGAAGCGAAAGAGCGCGCGTACCAGCAAGCCCTGCAACAGCAGGCCCATTACCTCCAGCAGGTGCAGGCCCAGCAGCAGCGCATCCGGACGGAGAAAGACCCCGGCCCGGACATCCTGCTGGCCCGGGCGAGGAGCCGGGACCGCCGCCTCTGGGAGCGCCGCCCGACCGACGAGGACTTCCTGAACCTGCGCATCGGCGTGGGGACCCTCCCCTCTTCGGTCCAGGTCTCCGCGCCCCGGCCGGAACTCCCCGACCCCCGCTACCAGCCCGTCCTGGACCTGGAGGCCACCTACTCCTGGGTGCCCGCCGTCCCCCTGCTGGTGGACCTGCGCGCCGGCCCCCTGGGGCTGGCGGGTCCGTTGCCGCTGCGGGAAAACGTCGCCCGCGCGCTCCTGACCAGCCTGGTCGTCCACCACGCCCCCGATGAAGTGCACCTGCTGATGGTCTACCCCTCCCGCCGGACCGCGGACTGGGAATGGGCCAAATGGCTTCCCCACGCCCACATCCTGGACGGCAGCGCCCGTTTCCCCACCCTGGCCAACGACTCCGTTTCAGCCCAGGAACTGCTCAACCGCCTGCTGGACGAGTTGAACGAGCGGAGAAATCGGCTCGCCTCCCGCCGCTCGGACGACGCGCCGCCGGACTGGCCCTGGCTGGTCCTGGTCGTGGCGGACGAGCAGGCCGACCCCCACCATCCGGCCCTCCACCTCCTCCTCTCCGAGGGCCGTCGGCTGAACGGGACCGCCATCTTCCTGAACGACCGCATCGCCCGGTTGCCCCAGGGATGCGCCACTGTGGCCGAGATCTCCCTCCCCAGTACGGTTCAGGTCCAGACGGTCGGCATCGCCGCCCCTCCCCTCTCCGGAACGGCGGACCAGGTGGATCGCCGGGCGGCGGAGGAACTGGCCCGCGCGCTGGCCCCCCTGCGGGTGTTCTCCCCCGAAAGTGCGGTCGCCCTTCCCTCCAACATCCGCCTCCTGGACGTGCTGGGCATCCGGGACATCCAGCAGCACAACGCACAGCGGGACTGGACGAACCGTTCGCCGGACCACCTGCTCAAGGCCGTCCTGGGCATCCGGCGGGGCGGACAGCCCCTGGTGCTGGACCTCAGCCACACCGGCCACGGCCCCCACGGGCTGGTCGCCGGGACCACCGGCTCCGGCAAAAGCGAAATGCTCCAGACCCTGGTCATCAGCCTGGCCCTGCGCCACCATCCCTACGACCTGGGCTTCATCCTGGTGGACTTCAAGGGAGGCGGTGCGTTCGCCCCCCTGGCCCCCCTCCCCCACACGCTGGGACTGGTCACCAACATCAGCGGCAACCTGGCCGAACGGGCCCTGGTCGCCCTGGAAGCGGAGATCAAGCGGCGGGAGCACCTCTTTAACCAGTACAACGTCAGCGACATCGCCAAATATCAGGAACTGTATTGGCAGAAACAGGGACAGGGGATGGAGTCCCTCCCGCGCGTGGTGATCATCGTGGACGAGTTCGCCGAACTGGTCACCGACTATCCGGAGTTTATGGACGGCCTGGTACGGGTCGCGCGGGTGGGACGGTCGCTGGGCATCCACCTGATCCTGGCCACCCAGAGCCCGCGCGGGAAAGTCAGCCAGCAAATCTGGGCCAACTCCCGCTTCCGCATCTGCCTGCGGGTGGAGGACGCCGCCGAGAGCCAGGATATGCTCCACCGCCCCGACGCCGCCTATCTCCCCCGGATGCCCGGCCGGGGATACCTGCAGGTGGGAGATAACGAGGTCTTTGAACTCTTCCAGGTCGCCCGGGTCGCCGGCACCTACCGGACTGCCGGGGACACCGATACGCTGGTCGGCGTGCCGACCGAGCGGATCGTCATCCAGGAAATCACCGCGACCGGTCAGCGACGGAAGTTATACGACTCCAAAGACCTGCTCCCTCAGCAAAAGAAAGGGAGCAGCCAGACGGATATGGAAGTCGTCGTCCAGCACCTGGCCGGTACGGCGGCCCGGATGGGGTTGAAGAAACTGCCCAGCCCCTGGCCGGAACCCCTTCCCGCCCACATCCCCCTCCCCGACCTGCTCCAGCGGGAGGGGTACGCGGGATGGAACGGTCAGGGCTGGTGGTTTGAAGCGGTCCCCCCACTCCGGACGCCCCGTTTCTGCAGCCGCTGCGGGAATCCACTGCGTCCGGGCGCCCAGTTCTGCTCCGGCTGTGGACAGCCGGTTCTCGCCCTCTGCCCCCACTGCCAGAAACCGGTCCGGCCGTCGGTCCGTTTCTGTCCGTCCTGCGGTAAGCCTCTGGGCCCGCCGCCTGGCACCCCACCGCCACCCCGCCCCCCCACGTTGCCCAACCGTCCCTGGCTGGGGGCCCTGATCGGCCTCCTGGATAACCCCGCCCGTCAGCAACAGGCCCCCTGGCGGCTGGACCTGGGGGATCAGGACGGGCACCTCATCGTGGTCGGAGCGCCGGGGTCGGGCAAAGAGATGTGGCTGCGGACCATGGTGACCAGCCTGGCCCGTACCCACACCCCCGATGAACTCCACTTCTACCTGATAGAGTTCGGCGGGCAGGCCCTGCGCGCGCTGGAGGAACTCCCCCACGTGGCGGGATTCTTCACGCCGATGGACGAGGAGCGCCTGCGGCGTCTGTGGGTCCGCCTGGGCGATGAACTGGAGGAGCGCAAGGAACTCTGCCACCAGGCCCGCGTGGACAACCTGGAGCGCCTGCGGGAGCAGAAACCCGGCCAGGTTCCCCCGGCCATCGTCCTGGTGGTCGCCGGCTTGGCCGATTTCCGTCAGCAATTCCCCGAGGGCTACGATGCCCTGCTCCGGCTGGTGCGGGAAGGGGGAAACTACGACATCCACGTCGTCCTGGTCGGCGACCGGGCGGGCGACATCCCCCCGGCGATGGCCAGCGTCGTCGCCCGTCGGGTGGCCCTGCGGCTGGGGGACCCCGACGAGTACAACCTGATCCTGGGCCTCCGGCCGAAGATAGATAAGGACGCCGGCATCCCCCCGGGCCGGGGATGGTACGGCCGTCCCCCGCTGGAATTCCAGACCGCATCGCCGGGCGAAAAACAGGATGAGGACGAACAGGTCCAGGAACTGCGCGCCCTGGCCCAGGCGATGCGCCGGGCCTGGACCGGCCCCCTGCCGGAGCCGGTCGGGGTGATGCCGGAACAGTTGCCCCTGGAGGACCTGCTGGCCCGCCTCCCGGCCGGGGGGCCCCGTCCCCCGCTGGCGGTGCCGATGGGCGTGGAGAGCGTTCGCCTCCGCCCCACCTGGCTGGACCTGGTGGACGACGGGCCGGATTTCATCATCGCCGGGACCCCCCAGAGCGGGAAGACCAATCTCCTGATCGCCTGGGTGCTGGCCCTGGCGACTGCCCGTTCCCCTCAGGAAGTCCAGTTCATCCTGGTCTCCGGCCGACGCAACAGCCTGCAGGGGCTGGAGACCCTGCCCCACGTTCTGGAATATGCCCGGTCCTATCGGGAATTTCAGCAGAAGGGCGTCATGGGGCGGATCGCCGCAGAAATTCACCGCCGGGAGGAGATATTTTCCCACGATCCGCAGCAGGGCGAGCGCCTGCCGCACGTGGTTGTCATCTGGGACGACTACGACGATTTCTCCAACGCGCTGAGCGGGGAGGGGGAAATCCAGAAGGGGCTGGACCTGCTGGCCCGGCGAGGGCGGGACGTGAACTTCCACAGCGTGATTGTCGGGCCGCTGCCCAATCTGGGGGTGGGATTCAGCGACCCCCTGCCCAAGATGGTGCGGAACTGGAGGTCCGGGTTCATCCTTCGGCCGCTGGAGGCCGGAGACCAGAATCCGCTGGGGGTGCGGATCCGGGCGCCGGACCTGGCCCAGATGGTGGCGGGGCGGGGATTTCTGGCCCGTCACGGGCGAGAGGAGATCGTCCAGACCGCCTTCGCGGGAGACAGGACGGCGGTGGCCCGGAAAGTGGCGGAACTGAGGGACCGCTGGGAGCAGGCCGGAGTCCCCCCGGCGGCATGGCCGGAGGAGACAGAAATGTAGGACAACTGCAACTATTCAGGCTTCCTCACCCCACCCCCGCCGCCCTCGGGCCGAAGGCCCTTCGGGCCGAGGCCTGCGGCGGCACCCCCTCCCCTCTCCTGACCTTTGGTCAGGAGAGGGGAGGGGGTAGCGGCGAAGCCGCTGGGGGAGGGGTGAGGCTGAACAGTTACGGACAACTGCAAGCAGTTGTCCTACACTACGCCAGCGGAGAGCGCCGACCGGGAGAGGGCACGGGCTTCCCCTCTGCCGGACGGCATAGACGGCTGTCCTGCAGCCACTACCTGCCGGGGGACCGGGCGGGCGCCATAAAAGACGCTGGTGAAAGGCCCGCCTCTGTAGCGCAGGCCGCCAGGCCTGCATACAGGCGGACAGCCTGCGTTACACTCAGAGAGGTGCTAAATCACCTGCTGGTCCACCCGCTCAAACTCGTCGGCGATATGGCGGAGGGCCTGGATCAGGTTTTCCAGGACTTCGTTGAGGTTGGTGCGCATCGTGGGCACCCGTTCGTTGAAGAGGTTGGCATAGTCCACCTGCGCCAGACCGCTCCATTCGCCGCCGAGGTTGTTGACCGTCTGGATCATCGTCGCCAGGAGTTGATCCGCCTCCTGGCGGTTATGATCCAACTGACTGGCCACGCTGCGCAGCCGCTCCGGGGAGACACGAATTTCTACCATAGTGCACCTCCTTAATGTAAAATTGAGAGGGACGAATCAACTTTCCCCTCCTGGGCCGCCTGGAGAAGCCGCCGGGAGAGGGAAAGTCCGATCAAATGACGTTCTGGTCCACTTCCCGGAAGGCCTGAGCGATCCGGCGCAGTTCGGCCGCAATCTCTCCCAGGAGTTCCGCGAAGCGACGCATCTGGGGAACCGTTTCGTTCCATCGGGTGTAGAATTTCGTCTGGGCCACCCCGTCCCATTCGCCATCCAGGGCGTTCAGCGTCTGCTGAAGAGAGTTCAGAATACTCTCCACTTCCGCCTTTCTGGCATCAAAGGTCTGGGCAGTGGCCTCCAGACGCTCCGGAGCGACAACAATCAGGGGCATGGGGCTATCTCCTGAAAGTATAGAGGGAAACTTTACAGGGACGCTTCTATCATACCAGATTCCCTGTCCCCTGTCAAGGGCAAAAGCGGAGCGGCCGCAGGGAGGCAAAAAGGGGAAAAATCCTGCCTCTGGCGCAAAATTTCCGAATTTTCGGAACAACTTGTGGTATAATTAGGAACGAACCACAGGACGGCAAAAGGGTTCATCCGGGTTTAAGGAGGACAACATGCGCATTCAGGTTCACCCCGAGAGTCTCCGGGAAGTTGCCCGGACCTTCAACCGTCAGAGTGCGGCCATTCAGGAGATAGAGGAAGAACTGTGCCGGGCCATCGGGGGGCTGGACACGTGGGCCTGGGACGGCCGGAGCCGGGCCCGCGCCGAACCGCTCCTGGGTCGGGTGGGGCCGGAGGGCCGGAACCTGGCTGGACAACTGGAGGAACTGGGCCGAAAACTCCAGCATGTGGCTGAGGAGTTTGAGCGGACTGATGCAATTGTTGCAGACCCCCTGACCCCAGTGTTTGAGGGGCTCAGCCAGTGGACAGAACAGGCCAGCGCTTTTTTCGAGCAATTTGAGAACTTAAAGACATGGTTTGCAGTTCCTCTGGTCGCGGGGTTGATGGTACCAGGCATGACCTACGCCGGTCAGATAAAGTTATATGGCCCCCAATGGCTCAAAGAATGGGCCGGCATCAGCAGCCACCTGACCCACATCAAAGCGAGCAACATCCCAAAACATATGGCGAAATCCGCTCTACATATAGGGCCATTGGATGTTCTGTTTGAGGCCGGGTCGGAACTAGATGAGAACTGGAAAGAATATAAAGGCGACCTCCGAAAAGCGGCGGTAGGGGTAGCGGTGGATACTGCGATCGGCGTGGGAATCACTACTCTCGCCGGTGCTGGAGGGGCCTACATTGGGGCCGTTATTGGCCAGATCCTGATCCCGATCCCTGGCGCAGGAGCCCTGATCGGTGGAACATTGGGCCGTATCGCAGGAACGTGGCTGGGCGGGCAATTAGCAGAAAAAGCAGAGAACATCCGCCTTGGAGATCAGGAGTTGGATCAATGGCTGGTGGAATTCATTGCGAAATAAGAGTAGAGCCCTGCGCTCTCGGCATCCCTGCGGTGAGTTTTTGCAGTAGAGTCATATCTGAATAAAGGTCTACACAGCACGCAATACGGAGTACATCCCATGCTGACTCCCGGCACCGTTCTCCAAAACCGCTACCGCATCGCCTCTCCCCTGGGCCAGGGCGGGATGGGCGCCGTCTACCGCGCCTGGGATATGCGCCTCAACATCCCCGTCGCCGTCAAGGAGATGGTCCCCCAGCCCGGCATTGACCCCCACACTTTGGCTCAACTCCGCCAGCAGTTCTACCAGGAAGCCCAGGTCCTGGCCCGCCTGAACCACCCCAACCTGGTCCGGGTGACCGACTACTTTGAGGAGTGGGGCAACGCCTACCTGGTGATGGACTTCGCGGAAGGCCAGAGTCTGGCCGACCTGATCGCCGCCCGGGGGCCGCTGCCGGAGGCCCAGGTGCTGGACTGGGCCCGCCAACTGTTAGACGCCCTGGCCTACTGCCACGCCCAGGGAGTGGTCCACCGGGACATCAAGCCCCAGAACATCATCATCCGCGCCGACGGACGTCCGATTCTGGCGGACTTCGGGCTGGTGAAACTCTGGGACCCTCGGGACCCGCGCACCCGGACGGTGGTGCGGGCGATGGGGACGCCGGAGTATGCCCCGCCGGAGCAGTGGGGGGCGGGCCACACCGACCCCCGCAGCGACCTCTACAGCCTGGGGGCCACCCTGTACCACGCGCTGACCGGGCAGGCGCCGGCCACAGCGACCGACCGTTTCGCCGAGCCGGGCATACTGACTCCCCCGTGCAGCATCACCCCCTCCCTCCGGCCCGAGACGGAGAGGGCCATTCTGCGGGCGATGGAGTTGGCGAAGGATGCCCGCTGGGGTTCGGCGGCAGAGATGGCCGCGGCGTTGGGATTACCTGCGGCGCCTGCTCCGGTGGCTAAACCGGCCCAGCCACAGCCCACCCGGGTGATCAATGAGCCGCCTCCCCAGCCGATTCAGGGTATTGCTGAGACACCGTCTCAAGCGATCCAGGTGATTACTGAGGCGCCGCCTCCGGCCACTCCCACCCGCCCGCGCATATCCATAGTGACTGGGTGGTGGGCAGGCTGGCGCCGGCGGCAACCGATTTGCAAGGGAGAGTCGGTAGGGTGGAAAATATGGCTCGGATGGGTCGCACTAACGACTATATCTGTTGCCATTGGTTATGTGCTCGCTGATTACATCATACGTACGGTTCCGATATATTTCAGAGGTGAACCTGTAATCCGGGCGTCTTACGACATTATTGTTGGGACCATGTTAGGAGTTGGACAATGGTTGGTATTACGCCCGTACTTTCGCCGTGCGGGTTGGTGGATTTTGTGTAATAGCCTCGGTCTGTGCCTTAATGGAATCATCAGTGGGTTTATCTGGTATTTTCTCAATGCACGTGGATGGAATTCAGCTTCTTGGGACGCCCTGTCGGAATTAGTGAGCAGATCCCCTGTGGGATTGATGCAATGGCTGTTCTTGCGCAAATGTGCACCTCGCAGCGGCGGGTGGATAATCATCACCGCAGTTAGTTGGGCAATGGCCTGGATTCTGAACGGAATTTGGAGTTACGATAAGGGGTGGCTTGCAGCAGGGGCTATGGTTGGAGCTACCGTCGGTGTTATCACTGGTAGTGTTCTGGTTATGATTATGCCAACCCGGCCGCAAGATTCTGGGAAAGAAGAAGTGAAGGTGGACAATGAGTAAGCCTCTCTTCAACTGCTTCTCACACGTCTCTACCTCAAGCACCAGAATTGGAACCCCCACCGTCAGGGAGCATTTGGACCGCACACTGGACCTCTTTGTATCCCTGCTGATATTGAGCAATATGAATTGGATTGCATTCGCGTACTATTTCCGATGAGTCCAATGGAGGCCTCCATGCCCGAATTCGTCCTGACCACGGAAGAACTTTCTCTGGCCTTCAGCCTCCTCGGCCAGCCCGAGGCCGGCCGGAGCCTGATGGTCACCCAACTGGGCGAGATGAGTGAGGCGGAAGCCCGCGCCCGCCTCATGGCCGCCGGCCACTCCCTCATCGCCCGCGGCGGGATGGCGCTGGGACCCGAAGGGCCCGTCCTGAACGAGGACCTGGCCCGCGCCGTCGGCCTGCTCCTCCGGGCGGATTTCTCCATCCGCTACAGCCGCGCCACCTCCGACGCGGAGTTCAACCTGGCCTACCACTTCGGCCAGAACCTCATCCTGGAGCACCGGCTGGAACAGGGCATCGCCCACCGCCTGAACGAGATCCCCGATGCCGCAACGGTCATCAAGAGCGGACTGGTGTTCTTCGGAGTGCCGCAGGCCGAACCGTTTCAGTCCCCCGCGATCGCCATCCCCTACTCTCTGCTGAACGAGGTCAAAAACCTGGGCGACCCGGCCCAGATAGACCGGCGGCTTCAGGAGACAGGCGTTAACGGGGGAGTCCGGCCCCTGCTGGCCGAAGACCTGGCCCACCCGCAGTACCGGGGGAGTGTTCTCCGGGTCCAATCCGATGCCCAGGGGAATCTGTTCTCCGAAGAAGGCTTCCTGCTTCTGCACGGGCCCCGTCGCCTCTGGCTCATCACCCTTTCCGGCCCGGAGCGGAGCACCGCCACCCTGATGCCCGCCACCGTCCAGGCGTTCCATCAGGAGACCGCGACGCTGATCCATCTGTGAGTCAACGCAAAGGGCGTGCGGTGCAGGCTGGGAGCCGACCTGCAGGCCTGGCGGCCTGCGTTACCCATTCTATGAGGCGGTCACATGGAAATCCGCATCCATCCTGACCATCTGCGCACCGTGGCGTCCCAACTGAGCCACCAGAGCGAAGAGATTCAGGCTCTGCTGGAGAATATGCTCCGCACCGTCGGCGGGCTCTCCATCGGGTGGGCCGGCCTTGCCTGGAACGCATACCTGGACTGCTTCCAGACCGAAGTCCCGCGCATGCGGGATAGTCTGCGTGAGACCCTGACCGGCCTGATCCAGGACCTGCGCCGGATCGCCGATGAGTTTGAGCGGACCGACCAGGGGACGGTGGCGGCCTCCGGCGCCCGGGCCGGTGCGGTTCTGGGCGTATCCACCGCCGTCCCGACCGCGATCCTGGCCAGCGCGGCAGGTGCCCATCCCCCAAGCGAACATGACCGGCTGGCCCTGAAACTGCAAATTCCGCGCCTCCTCCCGCAATGGGAGCAGGAGCAACAGGCCGTGCAAAAGGACCTCACCAAGACCGATGATGCGCTGGCCGATCTGGAGCGCCGTATCCGGGACCTCCAGGCCCGGCGGGATGCCCTCCAGGAGCAGGCCCGTCAGTGGCCCAACCGCGTCCTGCCGGACACCGAACGGCCCGGCCTGGGCTTTGACGACGGCCTGATGGACGCGCCCTGGCGTACCCGTTCCGACGCGATGGAAGACCAGATCGCCGATTACGACCGGCAAATCCAATCGCTCCGGGAAGAGCAGGCCCGCCTCCTCCAACAACGGGACGAATTGCGGGCCCGACTGGACGAACTGGGCCGCCAGATGGAGCAGGCCCGAAAAATGGAACCACTGACCCCAACGGATGTCCGGAGATGGGTAGAATTGGACCATGGCAGGCTCCCTGGGGATGAACAGTGCGTCCACTGGGCAAAGGACCGCTCCACATCCCTGGGTGGACCGCCCCTCCCGGCCGTTGGTAAGTATCCCACTGATGACCTGGGCGCCCGCCAGTACCTCAAAATTTTCAATGGACAGACCTTCCAGGTTCCCCAGAACACCACCGACCTGACCCGCGTGCCCGGCCTGGAGGCCGGTGCCTGCGTGGTCTGGGACAAAGGCCATCCTGACACCCGGGGCACGGCTGGCTATACGTATGGCCACATTGCCGTGATAGAGGCAGTTCAACCGGACGGTGTCTGGGTCAGCCAGGCGAACTGGCCCGGCCACCCCGTCATGTTCATCCCGCGCGACAAATTATCCACCCTCTACGTGATCCCCCGCAACGCGCGGCCGGTCACTCCGGAAGAGTTCAGGAAACTCCAATCGGCAGGCCGGATATGAGCGTCGCCATCACCCTCAAACTGCCCGAACCCATCTCCCGCAAGGTGGACCTGGAGGTGCCGGAGAACGTCCCGGTGCGGCATCTGACGGTGGCCCTGATCCAGGCCCTCCAGGTCCCCACCACTCAGGCCGGGTGGCTGGTGGAATACCGCCTGGGCCAGAACGGCCGGCCCTTCCCCGACCATCCCACCCTGGAAGCCCTCCACGTCCGCATGGGGGACACGCTGGAACTCATCCGCTACTCCCTCCAACTCCCCCATGCCTCGGCCCGGCCCATCCACGGCTCCGCTGCCCTGCAGTTCCTTGCCGGCCAGCCCATCCTGCTGGATACCCTGGGCAAAACCGACCTGCTGATCGGACGGGGCGATCCCCGGAGTCCCCAGAAGCCCGATATTGACCTCTCCGTCCAGCCGGGTGGGGAGACCGTATCCCGCCGCCACGCCCAACTGCGCAAGCAGGGAAACCAGTGGGTCCTGATCCCTCTCCCCTCCCGCAACGGTACCTTCGTGGGCGGGACGCCGCTCCCTCCCCACCATCCCTACGTCCTGCGCTCCGGCGACGTCATCGGCTTCGGCTCCGTCCGCTGCGTCTTTACCGCCGCCACCCCGTAACAGGAGGAAGATATGCATCCGACCCGTCTCCGTTTCGCCTTGCTCGGACTGACCCTCGCCGTGGCCATCGGCGGGGCATTCGCCGCGATGCCGACCCGGGCCCTGACGCCGACTCCCTCGCCCATGGTCACCGGGAGTCCCCTGGAAACGCCGTTCCCCACGACGGCCGAACCCACCACTGCGATACCGTCCCCCACAACGACCATCCCTACCACTGCGGCGCCATCCCCGACGGCATCCCCCTCCCCCACCGCGACGCCATCTCCAACGGCGACCGTGGCGCCCACTGCGGCGCCATCCCCAACGGCGACCGCCAGACCCACCGCAACGCCGTCCCCAACGGCCACCCAGGCCCCGGGCGCGGGGGGAATCCTCCCCGGCCTCCCGCTATCCCCTCAGATCATCCTCCTGGCCGGGGCAGGATGCGGGTTGGCCCTGGTGTTGATCCTGGTCCTGCTGGTCATCTTCCTCCGGCGACGACGGCGGCCCTCCAAAAAACCGACCGCTCCGCTCCCTCCAGCCAGACCCTCCCCGCCCTGGCTGGAGGCCCGGGTTTCCGGAAAGGCCCGTCCCTTCCCCCTCCAGAAAGACGCGGTGACCATCGGGCGGGCGCCGGATAACGACCTGGTCATCCCCCAGGACCTGCCGGGCTGGGAGACCGTCTCCCGCCACCATGCCCGCCTCTACCGCCAGGGCGACCGCTGGATCGTGGAAGACCTCCAGTCCACCAACGGGGTTTACGTGAACGGGAAACGGACCGGCCGCAACATGCTTCAGGACGGCTGGCGACTGGACATTGGCGGGGTGACCTTCATTTTCCACGCCGGAACGGGAGGTGCCGCATGAAATGCCCGAACTGTGGCTTTGAGAACCGCCCCGGAGCCCGATTCTGCCAGCGCTGTGGGGCCCGTCTGGCAGAGGCCCCGCGGACCGGGCCGACCCGCCAGCCGACCAAACCCCTCCCCCGCGCCGGCGGCCCCGCCCGGCCCCCCGCCGGGGCCGGTCCGGATACGCCCACCCGCCCGCTGCCGACCGCGACGGTGGCCTTCGCCCCCCTCCCGGAAGGGGCCCTGCTGAAGGAAGGGCGGTACGTGATCCTGGAAACCCGCGCGACGGGGGAGCGGGCCAACGAGTACCTGGTGGAGGACACCCGGCCGGTCCGCCTCTGCCCCCAATGTCGGGCAGAGGTCTCCGATCTCCAGGAACGGTTCTGCGCTTCCTGCGGCGCCGACCTTTCCGAATCCCCACCCCTGTTCCTGCGGTACCGAATCCGCGAAGCGGTCGGCGAGGAGGTCTTCACGGTCCCCATCGCCCTGGTCCGGGCATCCGTCCGCCATCCCGGCCTCTTCCTGCCCCTGGAGGTCTTCTCCGAAGCGCCGTACGGCCCGCCCCGGACGTACCTGGTGGAGCCGGAGCAACAGCCCACCCCAGCCGCTTCCCTCCCGCTCCCCCGGGAAGCGGTGCAGGTGCTGGAGTGGGGGATTTCTCTGGCCCAGGCCCTGAGCCTCCTGCACCGTCAGGGAATCGTCCTGCCGGAGGTGGACCTGCGCCGGATCGGGACAGACGGTCGCACGGCCTGCTGGATGGCCCTGGAGACGGCCCGCCTGCTCCGGCCACAGGAACGGGCCCAGGCCCCCGCCCTCTTCGTCCAGAACGTGGCTGGTCTGGCCGCCGCCCTGTTCTACCTGGCGACCGGACGGGCCTGGGACCCCCGGCGGCCCGGCCCGGTCCCGCCGGAGATGGACGTCCTGTTGCCCGTTCTCCAGTCCCCCGCCGCCTACCCGGCGGAACGGCTGGCCGCAATGCTGGAAGAACGCATGACCCTCCTGCGGCGCCCGGCCAGCGTGACCCTGATGGTGGGGTACCGCACCGACGTGGGGAAGGTGCGCTCCCTGAACGAAGACAGCGTCCTGGTGCTCCAGATGGGGACGGTCTTCCGTTCCCAGGGGATGCCGGTCGCCCTGGTGACCGTCGCGGACGGGATGGGAGGACACGAAGCGGGGGACGTGGCCAGTCAGATGGCGATTCGGACTCTGGCCCAGCGAGGAAGTGCGGAGATTCTGGCACCGGTGGCCTCTGGCCAGCCCCTGCCGGACCCGAAGGAGTGGCTCATATCCGCCATCCAGCAGGCCAACCGGGCCGTCTACGACCGGCGCCGGGCGGCGGGGACGGATATGGGCACCACGCTGGTGGCCGCGCTGGTCGTCGGGGACCGCTGCACCATTGCCAACGTCGGAGACAGCCGGGCCTACCATCTGCACCCCAACGGCATCACCCAGGTCACCACCGACCACTCGCTGGTGGAGCGGCTGGTGGCCACCGGGCAGATCACCCGGGAAGAGGCGGCCACCCACCCTCAGCGGAACGTCATCTACCGCACCATCGGGGATAAGCCCCGGGTGGAGGTGGACACCTTTGAGCAGCAACTGGCCCCTGGGGAGGCCCTTCTCCTCTGCAGCGACGGCCTGAGCGGGATGGTCCCCGACGAGCAAATCTGGCAGATCTGGCGGACGTCCACCTCCCCCCAGGAGGCCTGCGACCGGCTGGTGGAGGCGGCCAACGGGGCCGGAGGGGAGGATAACATCAGCGTGATTGTGGTCCAGGTGGCCCGGTAGGGCCGGGAAATCCGGCGCGATAAACCGTGCGGCGGGTGGCCTCGCCACCCGCCGCACGGTTTTTATCCGACGTCACCCCCGGATCGGTTGTAGCGCAGGCTGTCCGCCTGCATCCAGGCCTGGCGGCCTGCGCTCCGCTTCGTTGCGTCTCTGAACCTGCCCGGAGGCCCCCCGGCAGGTCGTTACCCGATGTCCTTCTGTTTCAGCGCGAGGAGCGTCCCCGCCCCAAAAATCAGGCCCCAGAAGACCAGAACGCCCCAATCCTTCCAGAGGTGCCCCGCACTCCGGGTGTAGTCAATCTGAAAGGTGAACGCCGTGCTGACGTCCACCGGCTCCGGTTCCACTGTCTGGGTGACGGTCTCGGTCACGGTGACCATTTCGTTGACGGTCACCTCAGGGACGCTGATGGGGACGGTGACCTGGATGCCCCCCGGGCAGGGAACCGCGATCCGCTGGGTCTGGGTCACGACGGTGACCGGCTCCCAGTCCTCGGCCGGTTTCTCCACTTCCACCGAGACCTCGCGCGGCTCCGGCAGGAAACGGGTTTTCCCCAGCGAGTTTAGGTACTCCAGGTTCGCCGAAACCCCCAGCGCCTCGGTCGCCCAACGGCTGAGCGTCAGGTTGGAGAAGGGACGGGTGGCTTCGGGCAACTCAAAGAGCACCCCGCTGAAGATAATCTGGAAGAACAGGAGCAGGAGGACCACGTAGATGACGGAGTTGGTGTTGGGGACCAGGGCGGAAACCATCAGGCCCAGCAGGAGGGCCGCCCAGGCCCCCAGGACCAGGGTGATGTACATCTCCACCGGGGCCGGGAGCATCACCCCTTCCCGGGGCAGGTGAATCTTCAGCGACACGGCCAGCAGGAGCAGCAGGCACTGCAGAAGGGCAAAGGAGCCCAGCACGGCGACTTTGGAGAACAGGTAGGGCACGAGACGGAGGGTGACCATGCGCTCCCGAAGGTAGATGGGGCGCTCTTTCACAATCTCGTAGGCGGAGCCAAAAAGGCCCAGTAACACGGCCGCCAGGCCCAACATCATCAGCAGGGTCTGGCTTTTGCCCACCAGGCTGTAGGAGACGCTCTTCCCGGCGGTGACCGTGGCCAGATGTTGCTCAATTTCTTGGGGCGTGTTGCCCACCAGCCAGTGGGGCTCCGCGATGAGCAGAAGCAACAGGGCAATCAGGGGCATCACCGCCAGCAGGATGGTGAGCAGGAGTTTATCCCGCAGGACCAGGTTCAGGTAGCGCCGGGTGAGAATGAACGTCTGCAGGAACGGATTGACCCGGGGGCGCTTTCCAGCGGCGGCCCGGGCGGCCTGCTGCTGGACCTGGGGGACGGCCTGCTGCCGGGAGGCTATGTACTGCTGGTAGTAGGGGGAGGCCCTGAACCGCTGTTCCCAATCGGCGGCCTTCTGCCGGGCCGCTTTGGGGTTGGGGTCATCCAGTTGGGCGTAGATGTCGGCGAAGTCGCCGCTGGTGACGCCGAAGAACTTCAGCGCCTCGTGGGGCGGGCCGAAGAAGACCATCCGCCCCTGGGCCATAAAGCAGACATGGTCACACTGGGCGATGTTGGCCGTGGCGTGTGTGACCAGGACCACCGTCCGTCCGCCGTCCGCCAGATGGCGCAGGGTGTGCATCATCTTCTTCTCCAGCCCCGGGTCCAGCCCCGAAGTCGGCTCGTCCAGGAAGAAGAGGCGCGGGTCGGCCAGCAACTCCACGGCGATGTTGACCCGTTTCCGCTGGCCCCCGCTGAGGCTGGAGATGACCTGGTCCTTCTGAGCCAGCATGCCCACTTCCTGGAGCACCTGGTCTATCCGCTGCTCTATCTCCTGGTCGGAGGTGTCGGGCGGCAGGCGGAGGCGGGCCGCGTACCGGAGCGCCTCGGCCACCGTCAGGTCCTTGTGGATGATGTCGTCCTGGGGGACGTAGCCGATGAGGGTCCGGTAGAGGTCAAAGTGCTGGTAGAGGTCGTCGCCGTTGACCAGGACCTGGCCCTGGTCGGCGCGGACGAAGCCGTTGAGGGCCATCATCAGGGTGGTCTTCCCGGCGCCGCTGGCCCCTACCAGAGCGACGAACTCGCGCGGCATCACGGAGATGCTGACGTTCTCCAGAATGCGCTTCTTCCGGGCCCCCCGCCCCACTTCCCGGGTCAGCCGGACACCGTCCAGGCGCATCCCGCCAGCGGCCGCGTACTGTTGGACCCCCGTCGTTTCGGGAACCAGTCGGAAGGGGCCGATCTGGACCACATCCCCGGGGCGGAGGAGGCAGGGGCCGGTGATGCGCTGGCCGTTGACGAAAGTACCGTTGGTGCTCCCCAGGTCGGTGATCACGAAACCCTGGGGAGTCCGGTCCAGGCGGGCATGCTGCCAGGAGACGGTGGGCGCTGGCAGATGGATGTCGGCCTGCGGGTTGCGGCCGACGAGCAGGGTGGTTTTGACCCCCACCTCCGTCGTGCCGATGTGGATGGTGCCCCCGGCCATCGGAGCGGGAGCGGGCACTCCCATCGGGGCCGGTGCCGCCCCGGCCCGAAACGTCAGCCCCACGGAATTGCCCTGGGGGTCGCCGATGCGCAGGATGTCTCCGTCCTGAAGGGGGACCGGTTGATGGGGGGCGACGCGCCGGCCGTTGTGGAACGTCCCGTTGGTGGAACCCAGGTCGGTGTAGAACCAGACCGTCCCCCGCCGTTCCAGCCGGCCGTGGTGCCCGGAGACGTAGTCCAGCGGGAGGACGACGTCGTTATCGGCGTGGCGGCCGATGGTCAGGGCCGGGCGGTTCAGAGGGGCCTCCCGCAGGGACTGGCCGGGGATGGAGATGACCAGGCGGGGGTTCTCGGCCGCCGGGCCAGGAGGAGCGCCGGGCGCTGGCCCGGGCGGCGTCAGCGGCCGCCCGCACGCAGAGCAGAAGCGAGCATGAGGATTTCTCAGCGAATGACCGCAGAAGGGGCAAGTTGAAGACATGGCGCGCTCCGGATGCAAAAAAGTGAAACGTAAAGCGTAAAGGGTTCTTCTGGCTACCTGACAGTTTTATTCCAGAGAGTCATAGCGAGGGCGCGGAGCGCCCGAGGCAATCTCCAACACGGCCTCTGGAGATTGCTTCGCCCCCTTCAGGGGCTCGCCTCGGCGCGAGCGCCTTCGGCGCGTGGCGCAATGACGCCTCGGGAAGGGTTTTCCCGGGCGTTCGGGCAAGGAAAAAGCCGTGCTCATCCGCGTCCATCCGCATTCATCCGCGTCCTATTTCCGATGAAGTCTATTTTTGACTCCACTGCAAAAAGGTTCTTTATCGCAGAGACCGCAGAGTACGCAGAGCAATATTAAAGAAAGTCTCTGCGCTCTCCGCGTTCTCTGCGATGAGTTTTTGCAGTGAACTCATTTCTGTAACCGGGGGGCCGATCCCCCCAGGGCCAGGATCAGCATCCGAAACGCCAGGGAGACAATGGTTCCCCGACCGAACATCGCCTCCACCAGGCTGGCCGTCATGGCCCCGGCCGCCGCCCACCGGAGAGAGTCCCACGGCGACGCAGCAGGGCCGGGCCGGAAAACCGTCCTGTAGAACTGCACCACCAGGGCCAGGAACGCCAGCAGGCCCAAAACCCCGGTGTCCATCCACAGGCTCAAAATCAGGTTGTGGGGGTCGTCCACCCCCTTCGCACCTTCCAGGTCCGCCAGTGCCGGAGGGCGGTGAAGGGCAAAGACGGCGGCGAAGGTCCCGGGACCGTACCCCCGAAACCACCGCTGGCAGATGAGGTGCCAGGTCGTGGTCCAGATCATCCAGCGAGTCCGGATGGTCGCGGCCCGCAGATCGGAGACAACGATAGGCGTCGCTCCGGTCCCCCGGTCAGCGGGATGGGGGAAGGCGAAACCGTTCATCCAGACCAGCAACCCGCTTCCCAGGACCAGAAACAGCCCGACGGCCAGCCAGAGGCGGCGGTCGCCGCGACGGTGGGCCAGAAGCCCCAGGAAGAGGGCCGTGCCCGCCAGAAAGCCCAGCCAGGCGGCCCGCGCCAGCGTCAGCCAGAGACAGCCCACCTGCAACAGGAGCACCGCGATGTACCGCCACCGCCGGTGTTCCACCCACCGCCACACCGTCAGCGGGATGACCACCGCCAGATACGCCCCGAGGAAGTTGGAACGGCCCAGAGTGGAAAGGACCGGCGAGACGGAATCGCTGACCCAGGGGAGCGGGTCCAGCCCCCCGGCCTGGACCAGGCCGTAGAGGGAGACGGGGATGCTCCCCAGGATGATGGCCGTCACCAGGCGCTGGAGTTGTTCGCCGCTCCGGAGTTCACGGGTCAGAAGCAGGAAAAAGAGTACGCCGCTCAGGGTGGTGGCCGGACCGTTCGGCGCTCCCAACGACAACGGGAACCGGGCCGTCACCGTGGCGATGAGGGAGGCGACGGCCCAGGCCAGGGCGGGAACGGTCAGCGGGTGGATGGTTCCGGACCGGCGGTCTGCCCGGCCGATGAGCCACTGAAGCCCGGAGGCCAGCATCATGATCGCCGTTGCTCCCCAAAACAGCCAGGCTTTGAAGGGCTCAAAGGGCGCGGACGAGTACGGATGGAACGCCAGGGGCAGGCCGATGGCGACGAACAGGCCGCATCCCTCTACCACCCTGTGGGCTATCCGGACAGCGGTCGCCGACGGGATGATTTCCGTTGCCCTTTCGTCCATCGCAGCGGCCGGTCCTCCACCAATAGGGTCCCCAGAAGCATGCCCGCCGCCAGGATGCCCACCGTCCAGACGACCCGATCCGTTTCAGGAACGGATGGCAGGACGGCGCCGTCGGTGGCCGTCGGCGGGGGCGGGGGCGGCTCGGGCGTCGGCGGGGACGGGGGCGGCTCGGGCGTCGGCGTGGGCTGGGGGATGGGCTGGGCCGTCAGCCGGATTTCGTCCACATAGATCGCTCCACTGCTGGCCTGTCCGTCCGGCACCCCGTCTACAACCAGCGCGTAGAGTTGGACCGGGTAGTCCAGAACACCGTTATCGGGTCCGCTGATGTGGCCGTTGGGCCAGCCGCGCGCGTCGTCAAACCAGGCCAGCATTTGCTGCCAGCCCTGGTGGTAGATGCGCCCAAAGGTGTATGCCCGTACTTCTCCCGCCGCGTCCCGGAGCCACACGTTGAAGAAGTGGCCCGAGCCGTTTCCGTACACCCAGGCGAGCAGGCCGGTCGGTTGCCCCGGCAGGGAGAGGGACGGGCTGGGCAGGAAGACGACAAAGTTATCGGCGACCGCCGGGAAGTCGTACTGGATTTTCGCTGCGTAATTGCCGGAATGGACCTGCTCCGACGAGTAGGAAATCTGACCGTACGGCTGGTCTCCCCGCCGCCAGCGGATCTCCTGCTCAAACCCCCACACTCCACCCGCCGACTCCGACGCGCCCGGCGTGGGGCCCGGGGACGGCGTCACCGGCTCCCCCGGGGTGACCGTCACCGTGGGGCGCGGCGCCGACGTTGTGGTGGGGCGAGCAGCGGGGGTCGCCGTCAGTCGGGGTGTCGCGGTGGGGACTGCCCGGGCGGTGGCCGTTGCGGTCCGCGCTCCGGCCTGCCGGGTGGCGCCCGCCACGGCCGTCGCCGTCTCCTGCCCCTCCCGGGTGGCGGTCAGCAGCACCTGCGCGGTCGCCGTTTCTCCGGCCTGAAGGGTGCTTCGGGCATCCGCCGTCTGGACGGCCTGGCTGGTAGCCGCCGCCGCGTCCAGCGCGGCCTGGGCGGTCGCCGCCACCATCTGCTGCCCGAGGGTGCTCTGCTGGTAGACGTAGAGGCCCAGAAGCGCCAGCGCGCAGGCCATCACACCGCCTGCGGCAAGAACCGCGATCAGCCACCCAGGCACCCGACGGGCCGGGATCGGCCGGGCGACCGCTGGAATCCCTGCGGCCGGAGCTCCTGCCGCCACACCCGATACGCCCGCCGAGATGGGCATTTGCCGCGTGGGTTCCCGGGGCGGTGTCGGGGCCGACGGCCAGGCCGGCACCGGCAGTCCCAGTCCCCGCGCCATCTCCACCGCTGAGGGCCACCGCCGGTCCTGGGCCAGTTCCATCGCCCGCAGCAGAGCCGCCTCGGTCTGGGGACGGATGGAGGGGTTGAACGCCCGAGGGGGAGCAAATAGGGTCGGCGCAGCGATGCGGTCCGTCGCCGTGGCCGGCGCCTGGCCGGTCAGCGCGTAGTACAGGGTGGCTCCCAGGCTGTAGAGGTCGCTGCGGGGGTCGGTGTGGCCCGCCCCCCACTGCTCCGGCGGCGCATACTCCGGCGTTCCCATCCCCCGCACCACCGTCCGGGTGCGCGGGTCGCGGGGGTCCCAGAGTTTCACCAGCCCGAAGTCCACCAGAACCGGACGTCCATCGGGGCGGATGATGATGTTCTGGGGTTTGATGTCCCGGTGGATGACCCCCTGGCTGTGGCAGTAGGCCAGGGCGTCCAACAGTTGGCGGGCCCAGTCCAGCACCTGGGCCTCCGGCAGCGGCCCCCGGGCGGCAATCAGGTCCGCCAGGCTCTGCCCCTCCACAAAGTCCATCACCAGATAGGCATTGCCGCCTTCCTCAAAGAAGTCGGTCACCCGCACCAGGTTGGGGTGGATCAGGCGGGCCAGGACCATCGCCTCCCGCTGGAACTGCTGGCGGAGTTGAGCCAGGGTCTGGGAGTCCAACCCGGGTTGGGGGACCATCTCCTTGATCGCCACGGGGACGCTGAGACGGGTATCCCAGGCCCGGTAGACGGCGCCCATCCCGCCCTGACCCAGGAGGGAGATGATCCGGTAGCGGTTCTGCAATATCTGGCCGGGGGTCAGAGGCATGGCGATCTCCTTTCTGCTTATCGCAACACCAGGGGCAGGTAGATCCGATAGGGGAGGTCCAGAACCACCGTCATCGTCACCGGCACGGAGGCTTCCGGGCTTGCCGGGTCGTTGGAGCGGACGCGCAGCGCGGCCGTGTGCGCGCCCGGCGACATCCCCGCTGCATCCAGGGTCACGCCGACGGTTCGGCTGGCCCCCGGCGGCACGGTACCCGAGGTCGGGCTGGCAGAGAGCCAGGGGAGGTCCACACTCCCCACCCCCTCCAGCCGCACGTCGTCCAGCCCCACCGGGGCGCCGTTCTGGCCGAAGTACTGGAAGCCGATGCGCACCGGCCCACCGGGCAGTTTGGAGGTCAGGTCAAAAGTGCTCTGCGCCCAGGTCCGGTTGGAGGGCCAGGCGTCATCGGCCTTCCCAATGTAGACATCATCAGTGCCGCCCACATTCCCCACTACCAGCCAGACGAAGAGGTCGCAGTAATTGTAGGTATCGCGGCAGCGGACCGGGTCGCCGAAGGACCAGAAGGAGAGGGTGGCGGTGATCAGGTTCAGTTCCGGTGTGAGCAGCCACTCGTCCTGGGACTGGCTGGAGGGCTCCACCGTCGCTGCGTACGCGCCAGAGTGCGCGCCCGCGGTGAGCACTTTCCAGTTGGCGTTGGTATTGTTGACAACCTCGCTCCAGCCGGAGGGCGGCACCTGGCCGCTCTCAAACCCTTCGGCCAGCAGCGTTGTCCCCGCCCCCGACCACTCTTCCAGTCCAAAAGTGAGGGTAAGCCCGCCGCTGTTGGTCAGCGTCATGGGCAGAGTAGTGCTGAGCCCCTGGGTGAGGACAACCGTCATGGAGGCCGGCGCATAGGCCAGGCGGGGGGCCGCCAGATAGAAGTCCTGCCGGACGGTGCCGCTCAGGACGACGTTCGTCGTCGTGACTGCGGCGCCGTAGCCACTCAGCGTGGCGGTGAAAACGTGCAGGCCGGCCGGGGAGAAGAGGGTGTAGAAGGAGTCGTCCACGGCCGGGTCTTCGGTGAACGCGGTAACGGTGGAGAAGCCGCTGTCGTTGGCGACCGTCGCACCGGCGCGGGGGACCCCGGCATCATCGTAGACGTTGCCGACCACCAGCCCCCCGGGCCGGGGCCGGCAGCCGCCCCCCAGCACCACGTCGTCAATGTGAATGTCGTTACCCCAGGCGCTAATGCCCAGGAACCCCACCCGCAGGTCCGTCTGGCTGCCGTAGGCGCTCAGGTCTACGGTGTGCTCTTTCCAGCCCGTGGAGCCGTCGTAGCGGTAGATGGCCGAACCGACGCTGGTCCAGGTCGCCCCGCCGTCGGTGGAGACCTGAAACTGCACGCGATCACCGGAGGTGCTATAGCCGGTATCGTGATACATCCAGAATTTGAGGTTTGGGGGCAGGCCCCTCATATCTGTTCCCACTGTACGGTAGAGGCGCGTCTGGCTGCCGCTGCCAGCCGTATATGAATTGAAATACGCCAGGTTGGGCGGGCTGTGGGAAGGCGCTCCCGAAGGATGCACGGTCCCGGCGCTGGTGGCCCAATCCCCCGCCGTCCCGCTCACGTCCACTTTGGCCCAGTTGGCGGGGAGGTTGGGCGGCGTGGCCGAATCAAAGTTCTCCACAAACCCCACAACGTTCTGGTATCCGGGTGCAGCGCAGGCCGCGCTGTCCACAGTCAGGGTGAAGTTCTCCGTCCGGTCCGCCGTGAGGGGGCCGACGACGCGGGTGGTCGGATGGTAGCCGTTCACCCAGGCATCCACCTGGAAAAAGTAAGAGGTCCCTTCGGGCAGGGTGACGCTGTAGAAGCCGGTGACCGGATGGTTCCAGACGGGCAGGTTGTATCCGGTATCGGTGGTGATGGTCAAACGGGCGTAGAGCGGCCAGCCGGCCAGGGCATCGGAGACGGTGCCGGAGACGACCCGGCGCGGGGCCGGCGTCAGAGAGAAGTTCCGGGTCGTCGTCATCCCGGCCGTGACCACGACGCCGCTGGCGGTGGACGGCAGGTAGCCGAAGGCGGAGGCCGTCACCACGTAGGTGGCGGCGGGGAGGGTCATGGAGTAGACCCCGCCCGCGCCGCTGGTGGTGGCGCCTGTCCGGGTCACGTCGGCGGTCGCCTCAACGCGCGCGCCCACGATGGGATTGCCGCTGCCGGACTCGGTGACCGTGCCCCTCAGGATGCCGGTCGGCATCGTGGTGGCGTTGTAGATGACCAGAGCAAAGTCCTGGTCGGTGGGGTCGCTGTTGCCCGGGACGCCGTCACCGGCGATGTTGGTCGCCGTGATGACGACGGTGAACCCGCCGCCCGTTCCGGCGGGCAGGAAGACGCTCTCTACGTTGTTGCGCGGGTCGGCGCTGCCGCCGGTGACCGAGGTGCCGCCGGAGAAGACGTTGCCCCGGTAGGTCTGCCCGCCCACGGTGACCGCCAGGTCCAGGTTGTTGACGTAGGCGTTGCCGGTGGTCGGGCCGGGGGCGTCGGTCCAGGCCAAGGTGACGCGAAAGGGCCTGCCGGGGTCCGCTACGGTGCCCGAAACCCGGTAGGTCTGGCCGGTGCTGCCGAAGATGTGCGTCTGGTCTACCAGCATGCGGGGGGTGTTGTCAAAGGCCAGGCCCAGGTGGACCTCGCCGAAGCCCTGGGAGTTGGAGGGCAGGTTGCCCCCGGCGCCCGTGCCGGTCAGGTAGCGGGTGGCGTTGATCAGGTAGGCCTTGACCATGGCCGGGCTGGGAGGCTGGCCGCTGCCGTAGCGGGTCTGGTACCAGTAGTAGACCAGAGAGGCGGCGCCAGCCACAGCGGGGGTGGAGTGGCTGGTGCCGGAGGAGGCGGCGTAGAGGGTCTGGCCGGAGGGCCGGTACTTGTCGCAGACGCCGTTGCCGTTGTAGTTGGGCGATTGGGAGGCCGCGCCCTGGATGTGGGTTCCCGGCGCGACGATGTCCGGCTTGACCCGGCCGTCGTCGGTGGGGCCGCGGCTGGAGAACGAGGCGATGTCCTGGGCATTATCGGCGCCGGAGGAGCCCACCCCGCAGCCGTCGGTCCAGCCGGGCCGATAGTTCTCCGCCGCGCCCACGGTGATGACATTCTTGGCCGTGCCGGGTGAGCCGACGGTGTTGCTCCCATAGCCGCCGTCGTTCCCCGCCGCAAAGACGATGATCATCTCCTGGTTGCCGGTAACACCCGGCCGGGCGTCCCGCACCCGATAGTCGTACTCCTGCGCTTCTGCGTCGTAGGCCCCCCAGCAAGCAGTGTATGGGTACCCACACCCCCACGAGTTGGAACTGATGCGCGCGCCCAGCAGGTAGGAGTTGTTGATCAGTTGGGTAGCAGCGGGTGCATCCCAATCGCCGGCGTTGTTAAACACTTTTGAGCCGGCCACCCGTCCGTAAGGGCTTATCCCCAGGCCGTAGTTGTAGCCGTTGCCGTCCTCGTAGGGGAAACCGGTGCGGTCGTTGTAGCCGGCCACAATGGAGGCATTGATATTCCCGTGCCCGCCCCCGCCGTCGGCCAGGGGGTCGGAGGTCCAGTTGTAGTTATAGGCCAGCCGGTCGGGATTGGAGGTGCTGCCCAGGACGTAAAAGTCAGCGTGGGTGGGGGTGGCATCGCCGTCGTCTATGCCGTCGTCGGTCACATCCACGATGGGATAATCGTTGGGGTTGGTGGAGAAGCCCAGGGACTGGAGCCAGGCCAGGTAGCCGGGACCGGAGGGCTGGGTGCCGGCCGCGTTCAGGTTCCCGGCCATAATCTGGCACTGGACCTCGTCCAGCAACCGGTAACGGGGGTAGGGCTCTACGTTGACCACATCCGGGAGGGCAGATAGCCAGGGGAGGTCGGCAGCGGCAACCCGCACCCCCAGGTTGGTATAGACCAGGACCGGGTAGGGAGGACGGAGGACCGTCCGGGCGTGGTCCAGGATGGCCTGGACTGTCGTCTCGGCCCCGGCGTGGTTATAGACCTGGACGATGACATCCACCTCATCGGGGAGTTCCTCCGGGGCGGCCAGGGCGGGGTGGAGGGCGTAGTAGGGATGGTAGAGGCCGGCCCAGCGGAGGGGCGCGGCATCGGCCAGCCGCTCCACCGATGCCTCGTCCCCCCAGACCAGATAGGCATAATCGGGGATATAGGTGACCACTTCCAGGCCGGCCTTCTCCATGGCAGCGTACCATTCGTCCTGGATGGGGCCGGGGAACTGGACCAGGCGCAGGCCCGCCCGGCCCGCGGCCAGGAGCCGCCGCATTCCGGCAGGGACGTCCGGCTCTCCGGCCAGGGGGTCAAAGGAACCGGCCCGCAGATAGATGGGGGTTTCGGCATCGGGTTGCATTGGCCCAGAACTTCCCCTGTTCCCCACAGGATAAATCCCGTGCCACTGTAACATAGGATTTATCCTGTCCCCCGCCTCCACAGGATAAATCCTGTGCCACGGTAGCACAGGATTCATCCTGTTCTTCACGTGCCACGATGACACCGGTTGGGGCGCCAGGGCCTGGCCTGCCAGCAGAAGCAGGCAAAGCAGAATGTGGATACCGACGTAAGAGAATCGCTGGAGCCGTTTTTTACGCATCCCTGTTTCCTTAACGCGGAGTTTCCTCGCCGGCGCCAGAAGCGCCACCGGGGAGAACGTGCCAGGCACTTCTGGAAGTGCGTGGCACGTTCGGAAAGCAACATAACTGCGTAACTCCGTTAGGAGAAATCGTCCTTACTGGCACCAGAAGCGCCACTCATCTCCCTCGGACAGGTCATGGGTGCCGCTCGTACTGGCCCCACCACATCCCCAGGCGGTGTACGAATAGGTGCCCGGCACCACCTGGATGGTGTGGCGCCCTGGGGAAAAGGTGAACCGGTATGAGGCCGGGCCGGAGAGGCTGAGGGTCAGCGTGCCGCCGGTGTCGTTGATAATGGTGACGGTCACCCTGGGGCGGGTATCCGGTGTGGGGGTGGGCTGGGCAACCACGATCTGGACGTAGACCCGGTCGCCGAAGAAACGGCCGTCGGGGCCGCGCATCTGCCAGAAGCCCTTGTAGGTGCCGGGGGCCGTGGGGGCGCGCATCGGTACGGAGATGTCCACCGTCTCGCCGGGGCGGGCCGGGGAGACATCCACGCCGCCCGGTGCTCCCAGTTGGTCGCCGGAAACGAATGTCCAGCGGGAGCCCGGCTCCCACGCCCGGCAGCCACTGGAGCGGACGCGCCAGATTTTGGTAAAGGAGGCGCCGGGGGCGAACTGGGCCCCGTCCTGAACCGTCACATCGGCCACAAAGGCGACGTCCGGCAGGCAGGGGGTGGGAGTCGGCGTCGGGGTCGGGGTGCGGGTGGGAGTAGGAGTGGGGGTGAGGGTGGGCGTCGGCGTTGGTGTGGCCGTAGGGGTCGGAGTGTTGGTCGGAGTGGGGGTGGAAGTCGGCGTGGGGGTGGCCAGGAAGGGAATCGCCGAAAGATCCTTTCCGGCCGCCAGCAGGCCGCCCAGGAGCAGCGCGCCGCAGAGGAGCAGAGAGCCAAGGCCCGCCAGAATCCAGAGGACGGGGGAGCGGGTACGACGGCGGGGGGACACCCCCGCTGGCGCCGCCGGGGGAAAGGGGGCGGCCGGAGGCAGGTAGGCTCCTCCTGATGGGAAGGATGCGGTCGGAGGCGGAGGGGCCACCTCTGGCATAGAGACAACGGTGGCCCCCGGTTCCCGCCCCAGCACTTCCAGCACTGTCTGCCCGACCCGGATGCGGTCGCCGGGCCGCAGGGGGGTCGGGGCGGAGATGCGCCGCTCGTTGACCCAGGTGCCGTTGGTGCTGTTCTCGTCCCGGATGTAGGCCTGCCCGCCGTGGACCCACACCGTGGCGTGGTAGCGGGAGGCCTCCTCATCGGCCAGTACCAGGTCGTTCCCGGCAGCGCGGCCGATGCGCATCCCCTGTTCGGGGATGGGATAAACCTGCCCGTGGATGTCTTTCAGCATGAACACAGGGCACCTCCTCAGGCCCGACTTTCTGAGTAACCCCTAAGGGTTTTGCGGCAACAAAGCCACCACAAAACTCGCTCTCTCCCCGTACTATTGCTCCGTCGGGCCGCTGATACACCGCAGACCTGGTGCCGGACGGCGACCGCAGAGATTCAGCGTTGAGATATGGACTCCCAGGGCCTCCACAATAGTCGGTGCCCTTATCTCTTCTTGGGCAATGGGAGGGGTGGATGCCGATGCAATTCCAACATAAGTAATGACCAGTTGGGGATCGTAGGAGGATTCCCGGGTAGCAAAGGATTTCCAGGAAGAGTCGCTGCCAGACCATTCGGGCCCCCGTAGCATAATCCCATAGTTAGGCCAGGTACCGTTTACCCACCCACGCACCAGGTTGGTTACATCAAATGAATACCACACGCCGCTACCGTGAGTAACGCCAGCAGAGCCGTAAGCCTCAGCATAGGAAGGTTTGTTATTCCAGGTTACGCTGGACTCTGACCAAGACGAACCGGTCCGATAGGTTGTAATGGTACGCGTCTTACCCGGGTAATCCCACGAACCAACCAGATACAGTCGGAGGGTAGCGCTATTGATCGTGGCGCCGGCAGGGATGGATGAAAGGTCAAATCGGACTAAACTGCGAACAATTCTGCCGTCTGGTTCCAGATAATCATCGTAGCCAACCCACATATCACTCGTGCTGCCAAAGTTGTAAGTGGGACGACCTTCCATTACGCAGGCATCAGCAACAGAGTAAAGGGTCACTGTTCTCGTGACCAGAGGCGGATACGACCGCAGCACCAGGGGCAGATAGGCTCCCAGTTTCAGCGTATACAGCCAGCCGCTGCGGCCGTTGGTGCCGGCCACCGCCGTCAGCGGGGAGACGTTGCGGAGGACCTTGACCGCCCGGATGCGTAATTCGGTCAGGCCCGTGTTCCGCTGCATCCAGGAGGTTCCGTTGCTCAGGCCGAAGTAGACCCCCTGCGTATTGCTCCCGGCGACGACGGTGCCATCGCTGGCGACATCCAGCGCCCGGAACCAGTCGTTGGCCCCCGTGTAGGCGGTGCTCCAACTCTGGCCGCTATTCGTGCTCTTATAGACCCCGTAAGCGGCCGCGTACGCCGTGGTGCCGTCGGGGGCGAAGGCTACATCGTAGACGTAGGTTTTACCATCACCGGCAGCCGGGATACCCGAATTGGACTCGCTCCAATTCCGACCAGAATCTGCGCTGCGCCAGACGCCGCCGCCGTAGGTGGCCGCCAGGACGTTGCTGGGAGAGGTGGGAGAGACCGCCAGTTTCAGCACCACCCCGTCGTTGAGCCCGCCAGCCGTCGTCCACGATTGCCCGCCGTCAGCGCTGTACTGGACGCCCCAGGCGGTTGCAGCCAGAAGGTTCGTGGAGTACCCATCCAGGGACTCTATGTCAAACGAGATGTCGCTATCGTAGCCCCAACTGATCTCTGTCCAGGAATAGCCTCCGTCGTAACTCTTGAGAACTCCCCAGTCACTATAAAAGGTACCCGCATAAAGAATCGTACCTGTGGGTCCTCGTGTGGCTTCTATATCATAAATATATGGAACAGCATAGAGAGGATACCACGTATTTCCGCTATCATCGCTGCGAAATGCCCCGCCTCCCCAGGTGGCCGCATAGAGGGTGCTGGAGTTGTTCGGATCCTGCTCAATCCGCAAGACAAAGGTGTCGTCCATCCCGCTGGCCTTCAGGGCAAAGGATGCAGTGCTGCTGGTACGCTTGTAGACGCCGCCCCAGGGGAAAAAGTTGGCCCCGACCAGGACCGTATCCGGCTGGTTGGGGTGGATAGCCAGGCCCTCTATATAGACCGTGGGGAAAGAAGAATCGGCGTTCGTCCAGGTTGCCCCGCCATCGGCGCTCCGGTAGACCCATAGGTAGCCTCCGGCATACGCGATGTTCGGGTTGCTGGGAGCAAAGGCGACGGAAAAGAAAGTGCTATCAGCCAACCCGGCGCTGACCAGGGTCCAGGAGTTGCCGCCGTCGGTGCTGCGGTAGAGCCCGCCGCCGGAGGTCCCGGCCAGCACGATGTTCGGGTTGGTGGGGTGGATGGCCACGGCGATGACCGTGCGGGTAATGGTGCTCCCTCCCACCTCCGTCCAAGTGCTGCCCCCGTCCGTGGTGCGGTAGAAGCCGCCGCTGGCTCCCCAGGAGCCGAAGGAGGCATAGCGGATGTTGGAGTTGGAGGGGGCAAAAACGTAGGTGCGGGCACTGGCCGTGATGACGCCTGCCGGAGGGCCCAGGTTCACCCGCGACCAGGTGCTGCCGCCATTGGTGCTCTTATAGAGGCCCTTTCCGGCATCTATGCAGGCGTAAATCTCGTTCGCGTTGCCTGGATGAATCGCCACCCGGCGCACAGGGGTCCAGGAGAGATTACGAGGGAGACCTTGCAGGTCAACAAAGGGTTCCACTGAGCGCGGGCGCAGGAGGCCATTCGTGCCAGGCGCGAAGGGTTTACCCGGCGTAGGCTCTGGCACCTCCGGCTTCCCCCAGGAGTAACTGTACCCGCCGGCCCGCACTTCCGGCAGCCCAGGGGGCAGCGCAGCAGTGGCCTGAGTGCCGGAGGCCAGGGGGTCGGTCAGGCGGGTCCAGTTGCGCCCGGCGTCGGTGGAGCGGAAGAGGCCGTACCCCCACGTGGCGATGATGAGGATGTCAGGGTTCGTGGGATGCCGGGCAATCCCGCTGACCACCAGGTCACCGTAGCCACCCAGGCCGCCGTTGCGGGGCTCCCAGGTCTCGCCGCCATCGGTGCTGCGATAGACGCCCTGATTAGTGCCAGCGTAGACGATATTGGGATTAGAGGGGTCTATGAGAATCTGGATGACCTGGGGAGCCTCTCCATAAGCCGTATCCCACATCGGGCCAGTCTTGGTCCAGTTATTCAGTCCCATCGGCCCTACCGCGTCCTCGGAGGCGCGATGGGAGGAGAGGACAGAGGGGCCAGGTACCAGGGGAACCATTAGAAGGCCCAGTGCCACCAGAGAAGCAATAGCCCACCGGATGTATGATTTCATTTTGCACCTCCTGATTGTTGAGTCCTGCCAGCCGATTAAGATTGTCTGTCTGAGCACTTCGTGCCATGTCCTCGCCGCAAGGGCTCTGGCCCGAGGAAGCGCCCGAGGCGCGATTTCCTGCCCCGCGAGGTTGCCGTAACTACCCACCCTGGTCGTTTTGCAAATAACGTAGCGCAGGCTGTTCGCCTGCATGCAGGCCTGGCGACCTGCGCTACGGGGGCATACCTTCGCCAGCATCTTTGATGGCGCTTGCCCGGGGGGCCCCCTGGCAGGTAGTTACCAGTTGCCTTTTATCTCTACCGCTGATCGTCAGCCCCGGGCCATCGGCAGAGGGACGGCCAGCGGTGCTCACCCCATCACGGTGGCGGTGGTGGGGGTGGCGGCTCGGTCGGCGGTGGCGGCGGTGGCGGTTCGGTCGGCGGTGGCGGCGGCGGTGGTTCGGTCGGCGGTGGCGGCGGCGGTGGTTCGGTCGGCGGCGGTGGCGGTTGAGTTGGCGGTGGAGGTGGTGGTTGAGTTGGCGGCGCGGCGGTAGGACTGACCGGCGGCCGGGTGGGACTGGGCGTCCGGGTCACACCGCGCACAGGTGTAGCGGTGTGAGTGGGAGAAAGGGCAGGCGTGCTGGTCGGCCCCACGGTCGGAGTGCGGGTGGGCGTCGGGGTGCGGGTGGGGGTGCGGGTCAGGGTGGGGGAGGGAGTAATGCCCCCGCCGGGCAGGGCAGCCGTCTGGGTGGCCACCCCAGGAGTGGGGGTACTCCGTTCCCGCCCCCCGCCGCCGATCAGGATGGCCACGCCGCCGATCAGGCCCACCAGCAGAAAGAGGACCGCCAAGCCTCCCACGGCCCAGGCCCATACGGGGATCCGGCGGACCGGCATCGGATAGGTGCCCGCCGACCGGACAGTCGCCCCGGCAGCCATCCCAGCCGCGCCTGGAGCAGTGACCGGCATCCTCCTGGTGGGGCCCTCTTTCGGCCGGGTGGGAGGTGGCGGGACTCGCTCCGGGGTCGGCTGCCAGGCCGGCACCGGGAGCCCCATCGCCCGGGCCATCTCCGCCGCGTTTGGCCAGCGCAGCCCCCGGTTCAGTTCCATCGCCTTCAGGACCGCCTGCTCGGTCCGGGGATTGATGCGGGGATTCATGGTTCGCGGCGGGCGAAATTGCTCCGGGTCGGCCATGCGCAGCGTCGCCGTGGGTGGCGCCTGGCCCGTCAGCGCATGGTAGAGCGTCGCCCCCAGGCTGTAAATATCGCTGCGGGGATCGGTGTGGCCAGCCGCCATCTCGTACTGCTCCGGCGGCGCGTACTCCGGCGTCCCCATCCCCCGCATCGCCGTCTTGGTGCGGGGGTCCCGGGGATCCCAGAGTTTCACCAGCCCGAAGTCCACCAGCACGGCCCGCCCATCCGGCCGAATGATGACGTTCTGCGGTTTGATGTCCCGGTGGATGACCCCTTTGCTGTGGCAATAGGCCAGCGCGTCCAGCAGTTGCGCAGCCCAGGCCAGGACCTGATTCTCCGGCAGGGCGCCGTACTGGCCGATCAGGTCCGCCAGACTCTGCCCCTCCACAAAGTCCATCACCAGGTATGCGTTGCCCCCCTCCTCAAAGAAGTCGCCAACCCGGACCAGGTAGGGGTGAGAGAGGCGAGCCAGAATGGTCGCTTCCTGGCGGAACTGTTGCCGAAGTTGGGCCAGAGTCTGGGAGTCCAGCCCGGGCTGGGGGACCATCTCCTTGACGGCGACGGGGACCTCCAGCCGGGCGTCCCAGGCCCGGTAGACGGCGCCCATCCCGCCCTGCCCCAGGAGGGAGATGATCCGGTAGCGGTTCTGCAATATCTGGCCGGGGGTCAGAGGCATGGCGATCTCCTTTCTTCTAACTGCGAAGGAAAAACCATAAAGGACACGAAAGAACACGAAGCATTTTTCGTGCCTTTCATGTCTTTCGTGTCTTTCGTGTCCTTTGTGTGTTCTCGTGCCGTTCGCCTGACTACGCCATATACGTCAGACGAACCTTTCCCAACCGGATTTCGTCGCCGTCTTTCAGTGGGTGGGGTTGTCCAGGGGTCAGTTTCTGCTGGTTGACGTAGGTGTAGTTGGTGCTGTTGAGGTCTTCAATGAACAACTGGTTGCCCTGGGCGAAGATGCGGGCGTGGCGTCGGGAGACTCCGCCCTCATCCCCGCCGTGGGGGGTCAGGTCTATGTCGGGGAAAACGTTGCTGACGGGGTCCTCCCGCCCCAAGAGAATCTCGCTCTTCCCCGGCGGGAAGGGGAGAACGGCGTTGGTGCCCTGCACAATCAGTCGGCCGGAGACGGCGCCCGCCGTCGGGTAGACCGGTGGGTAACCATACGGGGGTTGAGGCGGAGTGGGAGGGTAGACAGGCGGCGGTGGCGGTGTCGGGAACTGAGGCCCTGGGGTAACAGGCGGGGCGGCCGCCGTCAGCGGCGCGCCGCACATATCGCAGAACGCGCTGCCGGGCTCCACCGGAGCACCACACTGCGGGCAGACCTGCGCGCCCGCCCCGGGGACGGGAGACGGGGGAACGGAGACGGGAGACGGGGGAACGGAGACGGGAGGAGGGGGGACGGAGGGTGGAACCTGGGCACCCACCCCCGGAGCCACCGCACTCAGTGGAGCACCGCAGTTGTTGCAGAACGCCTCCCCGGGGATGACCGGTGCGCCGCAATTGGGACAGACAGATGGGCCGGCCATAGACGGTTGGGGAGGAACGGCCGCCGGAGACGGCACCGGGGGCTGACCCGGGGCCAGCCCTCCCAGAGCCGCTCCGCACTGATCGCAGAAGGCCGCTCCATCCGGTTGTTGAGAACCACACTGCGGACAGATCATGGCTACTCCTCCAGTTTCTGAGTCAACTTGCGCGTTTCGTAGCGGAGTTTCTTGGTGCCGGCGGAAGAGAGCCCCTTGCCCTCTTCCAGCCGTTGGGCCTCCTCCAGGGCCGTGCGCGCCAGTTCTTCCTCCCCCAGTTCCAGCAGGCGGGTCGCCGCCGCCCGCAGTTTCTGGGTGGCCCCGGCGATGTTGCCCACCGCGGCCTCGTCCAGCGCCTGAGTCTGCAGCCGGTGGGCCGTCACCTTCTCCACGATGTTCATCACATAGGGGTTGACCTGGGAGGCACGGGCCAGATCGGAGGTGAACTCCAGCACCACGTCCACTTTGGCCTTCTCCCCCGTCCTCCCCAGCGCTATTATATCATAACTGACTTCTGCCTGCATAATCCGGTACGCGCCGGGAGCGCGTGGGGGGAGCAGAACCTCCACCAGAATGCTCTGCCCCTGGCCCACGTCCATATCCCCCAGGGTCACCTGGACATCCCGGTCGGAGAGGGCGCGATGGCCCAGTTTGGCGATCAGCGGTGTGACCCGCCAGACGGCCCGGGGGAGCACGCCGGGGATCAGCCGCAGGATGAACTGGGCATTCTGGATGGCCGTCGCCTGGGCGGCGCGGACGTGTTCCTTAAAACTTTTCAGAATCGCCTGGGGTTGCCGGTCGGGGATGAAGTCGGAGACTCCCCTGCTGGCATCGGCGATGTCGTCCAGAAGTTTCTCGTTCCAGTCCTCCCCCAGGCCCAGGGCGATGATGGAGATCCCGCTGCGGCCCGCCTCGGCGGCCAGTTTCCGGCAGACGTCCTCGTCGCCGAAGGTTTCGCCGTCGGTGAGCAGGAGCATCCGGCTCACCCGGCCCGGCGTCAGGCCCTTGCGCAGTTCATCCAGGCCCGCCCGCATCCCCCGGGACATCTCCGTCCCGCCGCCGTCCCGGATACCGTCTATCTCCCGCTTCAGTGCGGCGGGATTATCGGCGGGCCGGCTGGGGACCAGTACCTGGACCTTGTCGTCAAAGATGACGATGGAGACCAGGTCGCCGGGCCCCAGCCGGTCTATGGCCAGTTTGGCTGCCGCCTTCAGGTTGGCCAGTTTAGCCCCGCTCATAGAGCCGCTATGGTCCAGGACGAAGGCAAAATTCAACGGCATCCGCACCTGGGCCACCGCTCCGGTCGGCCGGACCTCTATGAGCACGTAGGCCAGTTGGGTAGCGCCGGTGGCCGGATAGGCCGGGCGATTGGTCTGAACGGTTAACTGGACCTCGCCTGCCATAGGGATGCTCCGGCCTGCATGTTCCGTGGGGCTACGGGCCCCGCTGCTGCAGCATACTGGCAGTGAGACGGGTGTTCTCTTCAATGGAGAGGAAGGCCGAAACCGCTTCCCCGGTTCCGAAGAGCGTCACCGCCGCGAACCCGCCATAGAGCAGGATGACCAGGCCAGCGACCAGCCCGGAGAGAACGCCGGTGATGGGCAGGCCCAGGTCCCGCCCGAAATTTCCCATCGCTGCTCCGCCGGCGATCCCAACGATGCAGACCCCTAGGGCACCCAGCACCGTCAGGCCGGCCACGATGCCGCCCAGCACCTTGTAGACCACGCTCAGCGCCCGCAGGATGGGGTAGCGTTTCTCCACGGTCACCGGGGCGGCGGGAGGGGAGAAAGAGGCGGGCGGAGGCGCGGAGGGGATGGCGGAGAAGTCCGGGGCCGGTGTCGGAGGGCTCCAGGCCACAGTTTCGGAGATGAGGGAGGCACCGCACTTCGCACAGAAGCGGGCCCCCGGGCGGTTATCAGCGCCGCAATTGGGGCAGATCATTGTGCACCTCCTGAGTGAGATGGGGGGCCAGATGGCAACTTTCTGTTCGCGGCAACCATATTGTATCGCAAAAGTCGTCAAGACACAAATCGGGTCTATGGGATGTCGCACCCTTCCCGCCCGATGGTTGTAATGCCCGCCGTCAGCGGATAACGGGTGCCATCAGAAGCAATCGGTTCCCACATCTCTCCCTCCTTTACGAACGGTAGAAAATGAACTCTGTGCCTCCCAGCCGGACCCGGTCGCCCGGGCGCAGAAGGTGACGCTGGACCCGCTGACCGTTGACCCAGGTGCCGTTCCGGCTCCCCAGGTCGGTGAGCAGATAGCCAGAAGGGGTCGGCGTGATCTGCGCATGGCGGGCGGAGACCGTCGGGTCAGGCAGGACCAGGTGGCAATGGGGGTCCCGTCCGATGATCAGGGTCTGACCTGGAATCGCCACGGTTCGGGGGGCGCCTGGGCCCCGCAGCATCTGCAAGAAGGCGGCACCAGCCAGCGGCGGGCGGGACGAAGCCAGCGGCTGGATGGCTGGCCCTGGCGGAGGCCCCGACCGCCGCTTCCGCCATCTCAGCGCCCATGCCACACCGCCCGCGGTCGTGAGCAGAACGGCTCCCAGCAGGATGCCCAGAAAAGGCAACGCACATTTCCAGGGAAGACTGCCCCCGCCAGCGCTTTCGCCACCTGCCACTGGCCGCCCCGTCATCATCAGGTGGTACTCCACCGTCTCCTCCGGCACTTCCCGCCCCACGACCAACACGGTCCAGTCCCCCGATAGCGGGTCGGAGACCGTCAGATAGACGCTTCGGGGCGCCACTTCTACATGGGCACCGGGATACCCTTCGCCCACCCGGCGGCCCTGGGGGTCCGTCACCTCCAGGTCCAGGGCACTCCCCGGCCAGATCAGGGCAAAGCCCACCTCCTCCTGCCCGGATGGGACGGTCCAGGAGGTGGATTTTTGCTGACCTCCGGCAACCCGATCCGTCTGCCGGGCCAGCACCTGGCTCTGCCCGGTAGCGGTCTGACTGCCGACCCGTCCGTGAATGAAGCGCACCCGACCATCAGCAGGCACATCCCGCTCCCCCCGGCAGTGGGAACAGGTGAAATTGTACTCCGAGACCCGATACCCTCCGTCGGCATTCACCCGCTCCACCACAGCGACATGCCCATAAGTGGGATGGGCGCCCAGAACGCCCGGCGGGAAAACGGCGACCGCTCCGGGGGAAGGGGTACCGTCTACCTGAAATCCGCACCGCTGCGCAGAATCCGCCCAGTTCAGGGCATAACCGGACCATCCGGGAAACCATGGGAGGTCTTTTCGCCTCTCCCACGCGTACCAGGTGCACTCTCCGAAGGGGTACATGTTCTGTTGGGTCTGGACACAGGCCGACGTAGACGGGGGTGGAGAAGCAGCCCCACCGCAGGCCGCCGTGAAACTCAAATCCGGCGCGTTGGGATTCCCACCCATCTCCTGGTAGGCAGTGGAGACGTTGGAGACCCAGTGCTCGCAACTACTGGCACACCAGCAGTGGGAGGTGCAGGTACCGGCGGGCACGATGACGAACGAGGGAATCGTCCGCTGGTTGTACCGACGGAAGTAGTACTCGCCGATGTCCATCGTGACCTGCCAGATACCCTCTTCCCAGGAAGCGAACGTCCGGCATGAAGGCCAACCTCCGCCGTATCCCCAGGCGTTGTGCCGTTCGGTGGCACAGCGGCCATTGGTCCCCAGGGAGGACTCCGCATAGGCGATGGCGACCACAAAGCGGGGGTCCACATCGTAGCGTCGCCCGGCGCTGACGAACGCGGCCGCCGAAGCGGCCAGCGGGGAACTGTGACGGGTCAGGTAGTCCCGGATAGCGGCCTCCGAGCAGGGTTGGGTGCCAGGAGGAAGGGGCGGCGGTGGGGGTGGCGCGGAAGTCCTCACGTCTACCGTCGCCCGACTGCTGCGACCATCTGGCCACGTCAGGTCCACCCAGGTCCGGCCGTCGGGACTGTACTGGGGGACGAACTCGTACCGCCCTGCCTGATCCAGGGAGCGGTTGGCGTCGTAGGTGAACTCCTGGCCCGGCCCCAGGGTGAAGTTCTCCATCCACAGGAAGTCGTAGTTGGCCCCTCCCGGGCCCCGGCCCTGGACACCGAAGTAGCGGGCCGTGAAAGTCTGCCCACCGATGTTGCGAACGGTGAAACGGGCGTTCACCGATTGCCCGGGCTGCGGACTGGTCGGAGAGACTACTAGTACTCTGTCAATCAAGAAGGTTTAATTCCGTATCCTTTTCCTCCTCCCGGTGTTCCAATGGGAGGAGGTGAAAGCGATGAACCGCAAGTACGTTGTTTGTTTGAGCGAGGAAGAGCGCGCCCAA